>Ga0209048_10004605_pt1 | contig 13174 bp, 17 predicted proteins | sample FrelakmetCRP12CR_FD_187146 | JGI IMG/M metagenome (GOLD analysis project Ga0209048, IMG submission 187146) | Freshwater lake sediment microbial communities from the University of Notre Dame, USA, for methane emissions studies - CRP12 CR (SPAdes)... | ecosystem: Environmental > Aquatic >... | reverse complement strand
TGGTCTATGCCAAGACCGACCGCACCGCCGGCGCGCGCGGCATCACCGCCTTTCTTATAGAGAAGGGGATGAAGGGCTTTGCGCCCGCGCAGAAACTCGACAAGCTCGGCATGCGCGGCTCCGACACCAGCGAGCTGGTGTTCACCGACTGCGAAGTGCCGGAGGAGAACGTGCTCGGCGCGGTCGGCAATGGCGTCAACGTCCTGATGTCGGGCCTCGACTACGAGCGCGTGGTGCTCGCCGCCGGCCCGCTCGGCATCATGCAGGCCTGCATGGACGTGGTGATCCCTTACGTGCACGAGCGCCAGCAGTTCGGGCAGGCAATCGGGCGCTTTCAGCTGGTGCAGGCCAAGATCGCCGACATGTACGTGACCATGAACGCTGCCAAGTCCTATGTTTACGCCGTGGCGCGCGCCTGCGACGACGGCCGCACTACCCGCGAGGACGCCGCCGGCGCCATCCTTTATGCCGCCGAGCGCGCCACCTGGATGACGCTGGAGGCGATCCAGTGCCTGGGCGGCAACGGCTACATCAACGATTTCCCGGCGGGACGCTTGCTACGCGACGCAAAGCTCTACGAGATCGGCGCCGGCACCTCGGAAATCCGCCGCATGCTGATCGGGCGCGAGATATTCGAAAAGACGCGGTAGCCCGCCATCTGCATTAACTTTTGCCGCGCACGAATCAGATAGTGCATTGGCCGACATCACCATCGAGCATGGGGGACAACGGCCATGATGCGGGTGCGGCTGAAGGCCGATGGGCGGATCGTGGAAATCCTGCCCGACGGCAGCGAGAAAACCGTCGATCACAAGGATCCGGCGGCGTTCGTTCGCCACGTGCGGGCGCGTTGCGGGCTCACTCAGGCGGCCTTCGCCGAAAAGATCGAAGTGCCGATCGAGACCGTGCGTAACTGGGAGCAGGGTAAGCGTAACCCACGCGGGCCGGCGCGGGCGCTGCTCAAGCTAATCGACAGCGCGCCGGATGCGGCCTTCGCCGCTTTAGGCGGAAGGCGTCGCTAGTTATTGCTTGAGCGTGATCTTGTTCGAAAACCGGTTCGCACTTTTCGGGATCATGCTCTAAACCGCGACCCGCTCGCGTGGCGAATAGCGCGCGAGCCGCATCAGTAGGAACATCGCGAACAGCGTTCCAATATAGACCATGATCTGCAATTCGGTCGGCCGTTCGGTGTAACCGATCAAAGCATGCAGCATGCGGCCAAACAGGCTGCCTTCCGAAAGCAGCCAGGACGTATCCCAGACTGTGCGGTCGAGCACGACGAGCACTCCGCCGTTATTGAGGAACTGCACCGACTGGGCCGCCATGCCGGCGGCGAGCAGTGCGATCAGCCAGCTCGTGACCGAGAAGATGTAGCGGTTCGGGATCGCCAGCAGACCGAAATAGGTGAGTGCCGTGAACGCCGCGCCGGCGGCGATGCCAAGAACGCCGCCGAGCAGCAGCGATGGGGCCGAAGTGCCGGACGCCATGATGCCATAGAGGAACAGCACCACTTCCGAGCCTTCGCGCAGCACCGCTAAGCCCACCACGATCGCGAGCGCGGTGAGGGGCTTGGCGCCTTCGCTCACCGCCGTGCCGATCGATTGCATCTCGGCGGCGATCTCGCGGCCGTGCCGCGCCATCCAGGCGTTGTGCCACATCAGCATGACCACGGCGAGGCCGAGCACGCTGGCATTGAACAGTTCTTGGCCCGAACCTTCGAAGGCCTGCGATATCACGCCGGCGAAGGCGGCGACGAGGCCTGCGCCGAGCACGCCGGCGCCAATGCCGATATTGATCCAGCGCCCGCGGCCGAGCACGCCGCGAGTAGCCGCCATCACGATGCCAACGATCAGGCCGGCTTCGAGGACTTCGCGAAAGACGATGATGAGTGCGCCGAGCATGGTTTTATTCCGCGATCACCACGCCCTTGGCGACGGCTTCGTGAAACTCGCCGACGAAGGGGTAGCGCCCGGGCTTGAGCGGGCCGATCCGCACCACGCCTTTCGACTTGCCAGGGATTACCTTCTCGACCTTCATCGTTTTGCTTTCGAATTCCTCCGGGGTGGCGTCGTCGTTGATCACCGTGATCAATACCCGGTTGTTGGCCGGCACCTTGAGCTCTTCCGGCGTGAAGCGATGGTCCTTTATGGTGATGGTATAGTCATCCGCCCGCGCGGCAGCCGGCGCCAAGGTCAGCAGGGCCGTGAGGCCGAAAAAGACAAGAAAGCTGCGCATGCGGTTTCCTCAATAGAGAATGGCTCTCACAAAAGCATTAAAAGCCATTGATGCAAGTGCTGATTTCTATTCTCAACTATTCCAATGTACGAAGCCACGCTAAAAGCTTGAAGCGCAAAGTATTGTCGCGCTTTGCCTTCGCGCAAAAATTCGTGTGATCTTGGGTCGCGTCGGCCACGGAACCGGACGCCGCCCAAATTCCGCCCGAAAGGCGCCGATGAGCAGACCCGGTTGGCAGCGCGGCTGCAAGCGGGCATTCTTCGACGCTGCCCGTACGCCAACCCCATTCCAGCCGCTGGTTAAGGAGATTGTGATGCAATTCGTTGAAGCCCATGGCGCCCGGATTCCGCAAATTGGTCTTGGCACCATGACCCTGAAGGAGGACATCTGTGTGCAGGCGGTGAAGACCGCCCTCCAGGTTGGCTACCGCCATCTCGACACCGCCGCTTTCTATGGCAACGAAAGGGAGAACGGCGAGGGCCTGCGCGCCTCCGGCGTCAAGCGCGCGGAGGTGTTCATCTGCACCAAGGTGCGCCAGGGCGACCTGATGCCGGACGACTTCGCCCGTGTGCTCGACCAGAGCCTCGCCAACCTCCAACTGCCTTACATCGACCTGCTGCTGATCCATTGGAACAACGCGGATATTCCGTTCAAGCTCAGCGTCGGCGCTCTGTGCAAGGCGAAGAAAGACGGCAAGACCAAGCATGTCGGCGTCGCCAATTTCACGACCACCATGCTGGACGAGGCCTGGGCGGTGACCAGCGAGCCGCTGGTCTGCAATCAGATCGAGATGCATCCGTTCATCAACCAGGACAAGGTGCTGGCGGCGAGCAAGAAGCACGGCATGGCGGTGGTGGCCTATTGCCCGATTGCGCGCGGCAAGGTGCCGGGCGCTGAGGCGCTCGAACGCATCGGAAAGGCGCATGGCAAGAGCGCGGCGCAAGTCTCGCTGCGTTATCTGGTGCAGATGGGCGTGTGCGCGATCCCGCGTACTGCCACGCCGGATCACTTGAAAGCCAATCTCGACGTGTTCGATTTCAAGCTATCGGACGCCGAAATGGCCGAACTCAAGAAACTCAACGCTACCAATATGCGCGTGGTCAATCCGCCGCACGCGCCGAAATGGGACAACCCTTGATGCGGATTGCGGTCGTCCTCGCCTTCGTGGCGTTGCAGGTGGCGTCACCCACGCTCGCGCAGGGCGACAAGCCGGATGCCCGCGCTTCCGCCGCGATCCAGGACTGCACTAAGTCAAACAGTGCGAACGACGGGACTCTAGAAGTCTGTATTGGGATTGTGTCAGCGCCATGCCTTAAGCGCGAGGAGACGCAGTCGACTGCCGACAACATTGCCTGCATCGATCGTGAAGCGAAGGTGTGGGACGACATCCTCAATGAGACTTTCCGCCGTTTGCGCGAGAAGCTCGATGAGGCGCAGCAACGCAAGCTGCGCGACATGCAGCGCGCCTGGATCGTATCACGTGATCGTAGTTGCGCCTTCGACTGGGACTACTTCCAAGGAACGATGGCGAGCCCGGTGAGCGCGGCCTGCATGAATCGGGAAATCGGGCGCCGGGCTCTATTCCTGCTTGGCTTTCTCAACGACGCGGAAGGAAAATGAACGGCCGCAGTTTGCCATGAATGTCGTCGAGGCCAAAAGCTTCCGCATTCCGATCGTCGGTCTCGGCACCTGGGAGCTGCGCGGGCGCGAGTGCGCGCGGCTGGTCGAGCAGGCGATCCACCTCGGCTATCGCAACATCGATACTGCGCAGATGTACGACAACGAGCGCGAGGTGGGCGAGGGCGTGCGCGCCTCCGGCAAGCGCAACGAGGTGATGGTCACCACCAAGGTGCAGCCGACGCTGCTGGCACCGCACGACCTCGAACGCTCGGTGAAGGAAAGCCTGGCGCAATTGCGGCTCGACGTTATCGACCTGTTGCTTATCCATTGGCCGAATCCGCGCGTGCCGCTGTCGGAGACGCTCGGCGCCATGGCCAAGATGAAGCGCGAGGGTTATGCGAAGCAGATCGGTGTGTCGAACTTCACGGTGGCGCTGCTCGATGAAGCGAACGAGGTATCGAGCGAGCCGCTGGTTTGCAATCAGATCGAATGTCACCCGTTTCTCGATCAGGACAAGGTGATCGCGGCCTGCCGCCAGCACGGCATGGCGGTGGTCGCCTACAGCCCGATCGCGCGGGGTGGCGCCAAGTGCGACAAGCTGCTCGAGCGCATCGGCAAGACGCATGGCAAGACCGCGGCGCAGGTCTGCCTGCGCTGGCTCACGCAGCAGGACATCGCGGTGATCCCGCGCACCAGCAATGTCGAGCGACTGAAGGAGAACTTAGCGAATCTGGATTTCGACTTGTCGGATGCGGAGATGAAGGAGATCGCCGGCCTCGCTCGCCGTGGCGGCCGCATCGTCGACTGGTCCTGGTCGCCGCAGTGGGATTGAATAGTCATTGTCATTCCCGCGACAAGCGCGGGGATCACGAAAGAGGCGGGCTTGCCTTGACCACATCCGCTGACAGCGCTCTCGTGCTTTTTTCCGGCGGGCAGGACTCCACCGTCTGCCTGGCGTGGGCGCTCACGCGCTTCGCGCGGGTTGAGACCGTCGGCTTCGATTACGGCCAGCGCCATGCGGTCGAGCTCAGCGTGCGGCCGCGGCTGCGCTCAGCGCTGGCGGCGCTGCGGCCGGACTGGAAAACGCGGCTGGGCGACGACCATACGATCAAGCTCGATGCGCTCGCCGCGATCTCCGATACAGCGCTCACCCGCGAAACCGAAATCGAGATCGCCGACAACGGGCTGCCGACCACCTTCGTGCCCGGCCGCAATCTCATTTTTTTCTGTTTCGCCGGCGCGCTCGCCTATCGCCGTGGCGCTCGTCATATCGTCGCCGGCATGTGCGAGACCGACTATTCTGGCTATCCCGATTGCCGCGACGACACCGTGAAAGCCATGCAGGTCGCGCTCAGCCTCGGCATGGACAAGCACATCACTTTGCATACTCCGCTGATGTGGATCGACAAGGCCGACACCTTTGCCATGGCCGAAGACATCGGGGGCGCGGCTTTGCTTGATCTGGTGATCGAGGATAGCCATAGCTGTTACCTGGGCGCCCGCACGCAGCGCCACGAGTGGGGCTATGGCTGCGGCGCGTGCCCGGCCTGTAAACTGCGGGCACAAGGCTTTGCCAAATTCATGAAGCGGCGAATGACGACGTGACAATGATCGACAACGAAAAGCGAAAAAGACGTGAGGGTGGGATTTTCCTCGTTTTGTTCTGCCTGACGATTCCGGCGGCCAATTGGATGATTGGCCATGTCGGAACGGCGTGCGTCACCAACGGCCCATGCCTGCTGCCGGTGGCGCCCGGCATCATGGCGCCATCCGGCGTCCTCATGGTCGGCGCCGCATTGGTGCTGCGCGACCTGGTGCAACGGCGGTTGGGCGTCGAGTTCGGCGTCGGGGCCATCGTCGTCGGGGCTGCGATCTCAGCCGGGCTGGCGCCGGCGTCGCTGGTGATCGCCTCGGCGGCGGCCTTCCTGCTGTCGGAATTCGCCGATTTCGCGGTCTATACGCCGCTGGCCCGCCGCCGGCTAGTGCTTGCGGTGGTGGCGTCGAGCCTGGTCGGGTTGGTCGTGGATTCGATTATTTTCCTGTGGCTCGCCTTCGGCTCGCTCGACTTTCTGCTCGGCCAGGTTATCGGCAAGCTCTGGATGGTGCTTCTGGCCGTCCCGTTCGTCGCCTATCTTCGCCGCCGCGACGAGCGGCTCGGCCTGAAAGCCGCTTAACGTCCGCCATCATGGGGATATCGATGACCGCCACGCTAGAGACGCTGCGCAAAGTCACCACCGGCACCATCACCACCATGCTGCTGAAGAAGGGCATCCGCCGGTCCTGGATGGCGGGCGCGATGCCGCTCGGCTTTTCCGGCAAGCGCGTAGTGGGTCCGGCCTTCACGCTGCGTTTCGTGCCGGTGCGCGAGGATCTGGCGACGCCGGAGAGTTGGTCGAAGCCGATCTCCACTCGCGGCGCGATCGAAGCCATGCCGGAAGGGTGCGTCGTGGTCGCGGATGCCATGGGCGTGACCGGCGCCGGCATCTTCGGCGACATCCTGTGCATGCGCATGGTCAAACGAGGGGTCACCGCGCTGATCACCGATGGCGTAATGCGCGACATGCACGGCGTCGTTGCCACCGGCCTGCCAGTCTGGTGCGCCGGCATCGCGGCGCCGGCCTCGGTCAATCAGCTCACCTTCGTCGGCTGGAATGAACCGATCGGCTGCGGCGACTGCGCGATCTTTCCCGGCGACATCATCGTCGCCGACGACGACGGCGCGGTGGTGATCCCGCAGGCGCTCGCCGATTTCGTCGCCAATGAAGGCGCCGAGCACGAGCTGCTGGAAAGCTGGCTGGTGCAGGAAGTGGAGAAGGGGGCAAAGCTGCCCGGTCTCTATCCCCCCAACGAAGAAAACAAGAAGCGTTACGAGGCCTGGAAAAAGACACGCTAGCGCATGATCCCGAAAATTGGGAACCGGTTTTTGGAAAAGATCATGCGCAAGCAAAATGTTAGGCAGATTTCCGCTTCGGTCTGAATAGATTGGACTCTCATGTTTTTCGTCCTCTCCAAGACCGTCGCCTTTCTGCTGCTGCCCTCGACTCTGCTGATCACACTCGGGCTCATCGGTAGCGTGCTGATGGCCACCCAGTTCAAACGCGCCGGCAGGCGGCTTGCGGTCACAAGTTTAATTATATTGGCGCTAACCGGTTTCATACCGCTGGGCAGCCTGCTCGCCCATATGCTCGAGAGTCGCTTCCCGCCATGGGATCCGGCGCGCGGAGCGCCGGACGGCATCGTGGTGCTGGGCGGGGCGATCGAACCCGGACTTTCTCGGGACTACGGCGAAACCATGGTCGGCGGTGAAGCAGGACGTGTCATCGCAATTGCCAAGCTCGCGCGCGCCTATCCAAATGCGCGCATCGTCTATTCCAGCGGCGATGCCAGCCTATTCGCCGATGGCTTGCCGGAGGCGAATTACTTGTATCCGTTGCTCGACAGCTTCGGCGTCTCGCGTGCGCGCGTGATGCTGGAATCGCGGGCCCGCAACACCGCCGAAAACGCCGCCTTCAGCAAAGAACTGGCGAAACCAAAACCGGGCGAGCGCTGGCTGCTGGTGACCTCGGCGCAGCATATGCCGCGCGCGGTCGGCTGCTTTCGGCGCGTCGGATTTCCAGTCGAGGCCTATCCGGTTGGTTGGGGCACGCGCAAATCGGTCAGTCTTATGCCGACGATTGCCTTCGGGCGCGGACTGGCGATGTTGGATTTCGCCACCCACGAATGGATCGGCCTCGTCGCCTATTGGCTGACCGGGCGGACCAGCGAATTGCTGCCGGGGCCGGCCGCCGCCCACTAGCGCGACGCGAGCGCCGCCTCGCCACCGTGTCCCGATTGTTACGAATGAGCGGCGCAGCTATTCTTTGCTGGTCAAGGGCGTTTCGTGCGTCTGAGTTCGCGTCGGCGTGCTCGCGCACCATCCATGTGATGCCTCAAAGGGAAATCGCCTATGTCGCTCAACGTTCATTCTGGATCCTCAGCCGAGCCGGCCAGCTATGACGATAGCGGACTGCATTCGAAATGGGGCGGGCACATTGTCACCGTGGTCGCCACCAGCGTTGCAGTGTTGATCGTGGCGGTTATCGCCATTTTGATGGGGATGGCTTAGAGTTTTGTTGGCGCAGGATCTGTTCCGAAATACGATTCCCGCTTTTCCGGATCATGCGCGGGCGCGCTGTTTTTTCGGCGTCGTGACGTCCGCGCCATCGGCCTCGAACGCCTTGCGCGATTCAGATGCGAATTGCCGCCGCCACATCACGATCAGAATGCCGGTCGTGGTCAGCGCCAGCGGCACCGGACCTAAGAACCAGCCAAGATAGCCGAGCGCGAAGAAGAACGCGCGCTGGCCGCGATTAAAATTGCGGCCGGCATCGGCGCATAGCCGCGAGGCGCGGTGGGCGAAGGCCTGCGCCGCCGCGGTATCTTTTTCCTCGGGCGGTGGCGCCGCGCCCACCATGATTGCGAAATAATTGAACAGCCGGTACGACCACGCGAATTTGAAGAACGCATAGACGAAGATAATGGCGAGCCCCATCATCTTTAGCTCCCACAATTCGCGCGAGGACGCGGCGCCGAACGGCAGCACCGACACGATGGTCAATATTTGCTCGGTCGAGCGCAGCAGCGTGAGCGTTCCGCCGATGGCGATCAGGCTGGTGGAGGCGAAAAAGGCGGTGCCGTTCTGCAGCGCGGCGGTCACCTGCGCATCCACCATACGCATATCGCGCGCCAGCAGCCGCCCCATCCATTCGTCGCGATACGCGTTCATAAGCGCATTGAGGCCGCTGCGGCCTTTTTCGGTCTTTTCGATCACGATGGAATAGGCGATCCAGGCGGCGAGGAACCAGGCGAAGGCAAGTAGATCGGGCAGGTTCAAGGTCGGCATGAGCTGAGTCGCTCCTGGCGGGGCATGGTGCCCGCTCGCGCGGCCTGCTTCAACCGCCATTGGCTTGAGCGGCGGCGGCAGTTCTGCCACCATCGGCGACCGCAGGAGGACGCATGCCGCAGACCATCACTACCGGCTACAAAGTATTGGTGGAAGCCGCCGAGCGCGAGATCGATACGCTGCCGGCCGAGGAGGCGATCAAGCTCGCCGGCCGCGACGATGTCGTGCTGGTGGATATCCGCGACGTCCGGGAATTGCAGCGCGAGGGCAGAGTGCCCGGCGCCTTTCACTGCCCGCGCGGCATGCTGGAATTCTGGATCGATCCGCAGAGCCCCTATCACAAGCCGGTGTTCGCGCAGGATAAGCGCTTCGTGTTCTTCTGCGCGGGCGGCTTGCGCTCGGCGCTGGCGGCGCACACCGCGCAGCGCATGGGGCTCAAACCGGTCGCCCATATCCAGGGCGGCTTCGGCGCCTGGAAGAAGACCGGCGGTCCGATCGAAGCGCCGGACGCCCCGCCGGGCGAGCCGAAGAAGGCGTGAGCGGGCGAAAGACTAGGCGATGGCGCTGACGCTGATCATCGGCAACAAGAACTATTCGTCCTGGTCGTTGCGGCCATGGATCGCCATGAAGGTTGCCGGGGTCGAATTCGACGAGCGGGTGATCCCGCTCTATGAGCCCGGCAGCCGCGAGCAGGTGCTGAAGTTTTCGCCGGCCGGCAAAGTGCCGGTGCTGATCGACGGCGACATGCATGTCTGGGACTCGCTCGCCATCCTCGAACATCTGGCGGAGAAATTTCCCAAAGCCGGCTTGTGGCCAGAGGCCGCACGCGCGCGCAGCCATGCCCGCGTTGTGGCGAACGAGATGCATGGCGGTTTCATGCCGCTGCGGCGGAACTGCCCGATGAACATATGGCTGCCGCCGAAAAAACGTCCGCAGTCGGACGAAGTTCTCGACAATGTGCGGCGCATCGACGCGCTGTGGAGCGACTGCCGCACGCGCTTCGGGCGAAGCGGTCCGTTCCTGTTCGGCGGCTTCGGCGTGGCCGACGCCATGTACGCGCCGGTGGTCTCCCGCCTGCACAGCTACGGCCTCGAGGTCGGCCCGGTGTCGCGCGCTTACATGGACGCGGTGATGGCGCTGCCGGCCTGGCGCGAGTGGGTTGCGGTCGCGCTCCAGGAGCCCTGGGTGATGAAGGGCAACGAGCCGGATTGGCCGCTGGTGCGCGGGATCGCGGTGGAATAGCATCCGTGTCGGCGTTCCAAAATCGCTGTGTTGTGCCGCAGTTCCCCCACCATTGCGTTCCGGGTTCCGCCAAGGCACCCTTTCTCACCGAGTAAGGGGAGGGACCATTGGCGATTCTGACGTCGGCAATCGAAAAGACCGCGGCTGAATTCCGCGCCAATGCCGAACGCATGCGCACGCTGATCGCGGACTTGCAGGTGCGCCGCGCCGAGGCGGCGCAAGGCGGGGCGGAAAAAGCGCGCGAGCGCCATGTCGCGCGCGGCAAGCTGTTGCCGCGCGATCGGGTGATGAACCTGATCGATCCCGGCTCGCCGTTCCTCGAGCTGTCGCCGCTCGCCGCCAACGGTATGTATGACGACGCCATCCACGGCGCCGGCCTGATCACCGGCATCGGCCGCATCGAGGGCCGTGAATGCGTGGTGGTGTGCAACGACGCCACCATCAAGGGCGGCAGCTATCATCCGATGACGGTGAAGAAGCATCTGCGCGCGCAGGAGATCGCACGCGAAAACCGGCTACCCTGCATCTATCTGGTCGATAGCGGCGGCGCCAATCTGCCGACGCAGACCGACGTATTTCCCGACCGCGAGCACTTCGGCCGCATCTTCTACAACCAGGCAACCATGTCGGCGCTGCGGATTCCGCAGATCGCCGTGGTGATGGGCTCCTGCACTGCCGGTGGCGCCTATGTGCCGGCGATGTCGGATGAGAGCATCATCGTGAAGAACCAGGGCACCATCTTCCTCGGCGGCCCGCCGCTGGTGAAAGCTGCGACCGGCGAGGTGGTGAGCGCTGAGGATCTGGGCGGCGCCGACGTGCATGCGCGCAAGTCGGGCGTCGCCGATCACTATGCGCAAGACGATTATCATGCACTGTCGATCGCGCGCCGCATCGTCGCGAACTTGAACGCCAAGAAGAGAGTGGACATTCCGCTTAGTGTACCGCGCGAGCCGGTGCTTGATATTACGGACCTCGATGGCATCGTGCCGGTGGACCTGAAGAAGCAATACGACGTGCGCGAAGTGATCGCACGTATTATCGACGGCTCCGAGTTCGACGAGTTCAAGGCGCTGTACGGCACCACGCTGGTGACCGGCTTTGCGCATATTCACGGCATGCCGGTCGGCATCCTCGGCAACAACGGCATCCTGTTCTCGGAGAGCGCGCTCAAGGCCGCGCATTTCGTCGAGTTGTGCTGCCAGCGCCGCATTCCGCTGCTGTTTTTGCAGAACATTGTCGGGTTCATGGTCGGGCGCGACTACGAGGCCGGTGGTATCGCCAAGGATGGTGCCAAGATGGTGACGGCGGTCGCCTGCGCGCAGGTGCCAAAGATTACCGTGATCGTCGGCGGCAGTTACGGCGCCGGCAATTACGGCATGTGTGGGCGCGCTTATTCGCCGCGCTTCCTGTTCACCTGGCCGAACGCGCGCATCTCGGTGATGGGCGGCGAGCAGGCGGCCTCGGTGCTGGCCACCGTCAAGCGCGACAATATCGAAGCGGGCGGCGGGAAGTGGTCGGAAGTCGAGGAAGAGGAATTCAAGACGCCGATCCGCGAGCAGTACGAAGCGGAGGGCAATCCGTATTACGCCACTGCGCGGCTGTGGGACGACGGCATCATCGCACCGTCGGAAACCCGGCGCGTGCTGGCACTGGCGTTTTCCGCCACGCTCAATGCGCCAGTGCCGGAGACGAGGTTCGGGGTGTTTAGGATGTGAGGCTGTACCGGCAACGACGACGCGGCCGCAACGAAAAGGAATGCTTCATGATCATGCGATCTCGCGCCGTCGGTTTCGGGCTTATCCGGAGGAGGCCAAGGATCCAGTTAAGTCTCTTGCGAGCGATGATGGGGTTGGATCGATCGGCGTGAATTACGCATCCGCCCTCATCGTTGGCACCGGCTCGGGCTTGTCCGCCTCGCTGGTGCGCGCCTTCGCCAAGGCGGACATGAGCGTCGCGCTTGCCGCGCGCTCGACCGACAAGCTTATCCAACTCGCGCAGGAGACCGGCGCCAAGACCTATTCCTGCGACGCCACCCAGCGTGCGCAGGTTGAGAAACTCTTCGCCGCGCTCGATACCGCGGCGGGCGTGCCCGATGTCGTGGTGTATAACACTAGCTATCGCACGCGCGGGCCGTTGATCGAACTCGATCCGGCCGAGGTAGAAAAATCGATTGCGGTGTCGGCCTTCGGCGGTTTCCTGGTGGCGCAGGCAGCGGTGCGGCGCATGCTGCCGCGCGGCCACGGCGCCATTCTGTTCACTGGCGCGTCCGCGAGCGTGAGGGGCTATGCGCAGTCGGCGCCGTTCGCCATGGGCAAGTTCGCGCTGCGCGGCCTAGCGCAAAGCATGGCGCGCGAATTTTCGCCGCAGGGCATCCACGTCTCCCACTTCGTGATCGATGGCGGCATCAGGGGCGCGCGCCGCTCTGAGCCGCCCGACAAGCCGGATTCGCTCCTCGATCCAGACGCCATCGCCGCGAGCTACCTGCACGTGCTGCAACAGCCGCGCAGCGCCTGGACCTCTGAGCTCGAGCTACGGCCGTGGGTGGAGAAGTTCTGAGCCAGGCTCACCGCGCCAGCATGCCTCTGGCCGTGTCCCAATTCACGAACGCCTGTGGCGGGCCAACGCGCACCGCGCCGGTGTCGTGCAGATAGGCCGAGCCGAGCATCAGCGCCGCGCCGACGATCATCCCTAAGATGAACAGCTGCAGGACCGCGAGATACCAGGCGAAGCGGTGCGATACCAAGCTCATCGCGCGTTCTTCAGATCGTCACGATCACGTTGCCGATCGTCCCCTTTTCCACCGCCTCATGGGCGGCGGCGGTGTCGGCAAGCGCAAAAGTCGGCTGTGCCACTCGGTTGCGCAGCGTGCCTTGGGCGAGTGCGCGGTTGATGGTGGTCACCGCGCGTTCGCGCTCGGCCACGTCGAGCTCGTAGACCAGGAAGAACTGCAGCCGGATTGAATTGGTCAGGCAGAAAAACGCGGGCAGCGTCGCTTCCGCCGCGCCGGTGCCATAGATGATGACGCTGCCCTTGGGCCGTAGCACGCCCGGCAGCAATTTGGCGTTGCCGGCGAGATCCATCTCGATTACCGCGTTGACGCCGCGTTTGCCGGTGATTTCCATCAACCGCTCGCCGACGTTCTCGCGCTTGTAGTCGACGGTGTGGTCGGCGCCGGCCTCATGCGCGGCCTTGGCC
>Ga0209048_10004604_pt1 | contig 13176 bp, 9 predicted proteins | sample FrelakmetCRP12CR_FD_187146 | JGI IMG/M metagenome (GOLD analysis project Ga0209048, IMG submission 187146) | Freshwater lake sediment microbial communities from the University of Notre Dame, USA, for methane emissions studies - CRP12 CR (SPAdes)... | ecosystem: Environmental > Aquatic >... | reverse complement strand
AACCTTTGACACCGATAGAGCTGCTGCTGGTGTTGACCGAGAGGAGGAGCTGGCCTGCCCGCAGCGTCCCGGCATTCTTCAGGTCGAGCTGGACCGGGAAACTTTCGCCCGGGTTGATATTGTCGGGCAGGGATTTTCCGACAACGATCGTGGGTGCCCGCATCACCTGGTTCTTTGAGTTCACGTTGACCGGTACCGGGTAGCGGACGCTTTTGCCGCCATTGATATCGACCCATACTTCAGGGAAGTAGATGCCTTCGCTCTTCGGGGCGCGGATTGCAAAGGTGACGGTCGCCGACTGGCCGGGACCCAGTGAGCCGAACCGGTGGTAGGAACTGGAGATCACGGTAATCCCTTTGCCCTCAAGGCTTATTGCGTCAATCTGGATAGGGATATCGACGACCCGCGTGGATGCGGTTCCTCCACCGGTACTCTGGCCTGTCAGTTCCGTGAGTGTGGCACTGCCGGCAGTGTTCCTGATGACCACGGCAATCGTGCCATAATCGCCGGGCGCAAGCACCTGCGGGGTGACCGTGTAGCTCTCGATGAACACGGTCGGCTGGTCCGTTTCTGCCCATGCGGGTGGAACCATCACCGCAAGGGTCAAGAGACATGCGATCACCGCAAACCATGTTGCGAATGCCCCGATCCGCACTCTGTCTGGATGTTTGGTACTGGTCATGGATATCCCCGTTTTACGTCGTTCTCATTATGTTAGTAACCAAGGGTTATTAAACTTACTCTGGGTAATTTTAATATCTTCCAGTAACAATAATGGTGAGCAGGATACCATGCCAAAAATGTATCCCGGGTACCGGGAAGAAGTCGCAAAGAAGATTGTAGTAGAGGCCTTATCGCTTTTCATGGAAAGTGGGTATTCCGCCACCACGATGGATGATATTGCCGCTCGGCTCGGGGTGACCAAGGCCGCGATCTACCAGTACTACAAGAGCAAGGTCGACCTTTTTGCTGCAGTCGCCGAGTTTCAGCGGCAGGAACTGGCCGGGATGCTCGAGCGGTCGTTTGAAGGGCGGGCGACGATGGAGGGCGCTTCCGTGCTCTTTGATTCACTGCTGGACTATATCAACTGTTCACGGAAGATGTACTCGGATGTCATGGCAGTCGCCGTGCACAACGAGACCATCCGCACGATCCTTATGGAAGACCGGTACGGGAACCTTGCCGTCATCGAGCAGTTCATTGAGGGGCAGAAGGCAAAACGTCTCATCCACTCATCCATTGATTCAAGAGTCCTCGCTGTTACCTGCGACGCGCTCATCAATGGCCTGATGTTTGACGTGATGATCGGCATGGACCCGGCAGAGGCAAAGCGGATTTGGCTGGACGCGGTCGACGACCTGCTCCGGGTGCACGACCAGACCTGAATACCGGTGTGCGTACACAGCCGGAGAACAAAAACGGAAGAGGGCTGGTATTTCCCCACGCCCGGATGCAAAGGTCTCCTTTTTTGCCATCCACCTTTTTCAGCGATGAGCCAAAAAAACCGCACACGGCACTCACGGCACGTGGTGTGTGGCAGCCCTTGACAAGTTCACCCGTTCAAGCGCAAGTGCCGCTTGGTTAGCAAATGCCGTGAGGATACGTGCCTGTTCAGGTGTAATGATGCCATCTACCTCAGCGGGCTTCACTCCCATGATCCCCAGGATCCCCTGCGATGTCTGGACCGGAATGTATCTGAGCCGTGACCCATGCAGCGTATCGGTATCATAGCCGGCGACTGCCCCGTGTTTGTATGCCCAGGTCGCTACCGCAACATCATCCGCGTCAAGGCTGATCCCGAAACCTGCAGGATGGACAACGGTCCTGGTTTCATCCGGAAGGAGAAATGTGCACTCCCACCCAAAGATCTCGCTGATATGCTTTCCAACCACGGCGATGATTGAACCGGTATCCACGGCGGTTGCGAGATCCTGGGAAAGTGCGTACAATGTGCTTGTCTCGTTCTCGCGGGCCTGCGCGGCAAGGGCATGTTCGCGCACCCGTGCAACAAGCAGGCTGATCAGTGCTCCAACGCTGATCAGTCCGGCAAAGGTTATGAGATATTCAAGATCGCTCGCCCTGAAACTGAAATGGGGGGGTATAAAGACAAAATCAAATGCCAGAACCCCAAGCACGGCGGTCAGGATTGCCGGGCGCATTCCCCACCGATACGCCGATATGACGACCGCCAGAACATACAGCATCATCACGTTTGTCGGGGAGATAATCGATTTGACCAGCCACCCGAGGACCGTGATGATGATAATGAGCGCAAGGCTGTTGACAAAGCCCCGTGGCGGTGTTGCAGGGAGAAGTGGTTCCAGTTCCACGGGTTTTTGCGGAGTCTTTTCACTGCTGCTGATCACATAGACATCAATCGTCCCGCTGTCGTGGATGAGCTGGTCAACCACCGAGCCGAACACAAACTCCTGCCACCGCGGACGCAGGGTTTTTCCTATAATGATCCTCGTGATATTGTGTTTTTTTGCATAATCGATTGTAGTATCAGTCACATTCAGCCCGAATACCGTTGCTGTCTTTGCCCCCAGTTTCTCCGCCAGCTGGAGGGATCTCCAGACCTGCTCTTTTGACTCCTTCGGGAGCCGGTGGTGCGAAGGCGTTTCGACATAGATCGCAGTCCAGTGCGCATTCATGCGATCTGCCTGGCGACGGGCAGTTCTCACCAGCCGTTCCGAAAGCGGGCTGGGACCAACACAGACGAGGATGCTCTCCCCTACAGCCCAGGGCCCGGAGATCGCACGGATCTGCATATAGGCAAGCATCTGTTCATCGATTCTTTCTGCAGCGCGCCGGAGTGTGAGCTCGCGCAGGGCGTACAGGTTGCCCTCATTGAAGAACTGCTCGATTGCACGGGTGGCAACTTCGGGAACGTATATTTTCCCTTCTTTAAGCCGCTGGAGGAGTTCGGGAGGTGGGAGGTCAACGAGTTCGATCTCGGTCGTCTCGTCGATCACACGATCGGGGATGGTTTCGCGGACGACAACGCCGGTTATCTGCGCCACGACATCGTTAAGGCTCTCGACGTGCTGGATGTTTAAAGTGGTATTGACATCGATTCCCGCATCAAGGAGTTCCTCTACGTCCTGGTAGCGTTTCGGATGACGTGATCCTGGTGCATTTGTGTGGGCAAGTTCATCAACGAGGACAAGCTGCGGGCGGATGGCGAGGATTGCATCAATGTCCATCTCCGGGATTATGGCATCCCGGTATTTCACCATCTTTCTGGGGATGATCGCGAGCCCTTCGAGCAGTGCGTCTGTCTCCGGTCTGCCATGCGTCTCGATGTACCCGATCTTTACATCGATCCCTTCCTGTTTACGCTGATGCGCCGCTTTCAGCATCTCGTAGGTCTTCCCCACACCTGCGATGTAACCGACAAATATCTTGAGTTTTCCCCGGAGTTTCTGCCGCTCTTCGCCCTGTACACGGGCAAGGAGGGTGTCGGGGTCAGGGCGCCGGTCTGGAGGGACAACCATACGAACTGTTCACACACCCATGAGTACGAGCAGCAGGTCAATAATCTTTATCCCGATAAATGGGGCAATCAACCCACCGATCCCGTAAATGAAAATGTTTTTCCTTAATGCCTCTTCTGCTGTCATCGGGCGGTACTTCACGCCATGGAGCGCCAGCGGGATCAGTGCGACAATGATGAGTGCATTGAAGATCACGGCGGAGAGGACACCGCTCCGGAGGCCCATGATATTGAGCGCAGCGAGCGCAGGGTACGTGGACATGAAAGCGACAGGGATGATAGCGAAGTATTTCGACACGTCGTTTGCGATGGAGAACGTAGTAAGCGCACCCCGCGTCATGAGGAGCTGCTTTCCGATCTCCACGATCTCGATCAGTTTCGTCGGGTTGCTGTCGAGGTCAACCATGTTCGCTGCTTCCCGAGCAGGCTGGGTGCCGGTGTTCATTGCGACAGCGACATCGGCCTGCGCGAGCGCAGGGGCATCGTTGGTGCCATCACCAGTCATCGCCACCATCCGTCCACCGGCCTGGTATTCACGGATCAACTTCAGTTTGTTCTCCGGCGTCGCTTCCGCAAGGAAATCGTCAACCCCGGCTTCGGCGGCAATCGTCGCAGCGGTAAGCCGGTTGTCCCCGGTGATCATCACGGTCTTGATCCCCATCCTGCGCAGCTGGGTAAACCGTTCCTTGATCCCGCCTTTTACGATGTCTTTTAAGTGGATGACCCCGAGCGCCTTCCCGTTCTTCGTCACGACCAGCGGTGTGCCACCAGCACCGGCGATAGTATCTACTTCCCGTTTCAGCTGTTCCGATATGAGTGATGTACCGCACTTCTGCATGTGAGCGAACACTGCATCTGCCGCACCTTTCCGGATGTGGACATCGCCATAGTCGACACCGCTCATCCGCGTGTGGCTGGAGAACGGGATAAACTGCATCTCAGGTGCCGTCTCTGACGCCCCGACACTCCTGCCCCGCAGCCCGTACTTCTCTTTCACGAGCACGACGATGCTGCGCCCCTCGGGGGTCTCGTCCGCTAAGGAAGCCAGTTGTGCCGTCTCAGCGAGCTCCATGATCTCTGTTCCATCGACCGGGATCAGCTCAACGGCTTGCCGGTTCCCGAGCGTGATTGTGCCGGTCTTGTCGAGGAGCAGGACATCCACGTCCCCGGCCGCTTCGATCGCTCTTCCGGACGTCGTGATGACATTACGGCGGATGAGCCGGTCCATGCCCGCGATCCCGATCGCGGAGAGCAGTCCCCCAATCGTTGTCGGGGCGAGGCAGACAAAGAGCGCGACCAGTACGGTGATCGTTACCGGGGTACCGTACCCAGCGGTTTCCACGCTGTACTGCGAGAAGGCGTAGAGCGTTGCGCAGACAACGACAAAGACCGCCGTCAGCCCGATGAGGAGGATGCCAAGCGCGATCTCGTTGGGGGTCTTCTGCCGCTTTGCCCCCTCGATAAGGCTGATCATGTGGTCGAGGAATCCTTCCCCGGGGTTCGCACTTGCCCTGACGATGAGCCAATCAGAGAGGATCACCGTGCCCCCGGTGACGGCGCTCCGGTCCCCGCCGGACTCGCGGATGACGGGCGCGCTCTCGCCGGTGATCGCGCTCTCGTTGACCGATGCGACGCCCTCCGTCACCTCCCCGTCCAATGGGATGGTTTCACCGGCTTTTACATAGAAGAGATCTGATTTATGCAGCGCAGAGGATGAGACGATGGTATAGTCCTGCCCTGCCGGTTCTTTCCCTTTCACGATCCCATACCCGGGATACAGCTTCTTTGCGAGGGTGTCCTGCCGCATCTTCCGTAATGATTCGGCCTGTGCCTTGCCCCGCCCCTCCGCGAGCGCCTCGGCAAAATTGGCAAAGAGGACGGTGAACCAGAGCCATATGGCGATCGCACCGATGAATCCTGCCGGTGCCTCGCCTATTCCAAAGAGAGCCTGGATGAAGAGCAGCGTTGTGAGCACGCTGCCGATCTCGACGGTGAACATCACGGGGTTGCGGATCATGAGCCGCGGGTCGAGCTTGTACACCGCATCGATAACCGCCCTGCGGTAGAGTGCCGGCAGGATGGTGTGGGGGTCCCGGACAGGTTTGAAGTCAGACATGGGCCGCACCCCCCGCCATCCGGATGAGGTGTTCGGCGACGGGCCCAAGCGCCAGCACCGGGAAGAAGCTGAGCGCTCCGATGATCAGCACGACAAAGATGAGCCAGATGATGAAGAGCGGGCGGTGGTCGCGCAGCGTGCCCCCGCTTTCCGGGACGACCTTCTTTACAACAAACGAGCCGGCCAGTGCGAGCGTAAGGATAGCAACGGCATAGCGCCCGATAAACATGCAGATGGCGGTTGCGATGTTGTAGAACAGGCTGTTTACCGAGAGCCCGGCAAAGGCGCTGCCATTGTTCTGGGAACCGGAGCTGAATGCGTACAGGATCTCAGAGAACCCGTGCGGCCCGGGATTGAAGACCGCAACCCTCCCGGGATCAGCCAGCACAGCGATTGCTGTACCGATCAGGATCAGGAAGATGGGGATGAGGATGATGATCGTGGAAAGCTTCATCTCTTGCGGCTCGATCTTCTTGCCGAGATATTCCGGGGTCCGCCCGACCATCAGGCCGGCGATGAACATCGCTATTATGACAAAGACAAGCATGCCGTAGAGACCGGATCCGACCCCGCCGTACACGACCTCCCCGAGCATCATGCTGAACAAGGGCACAAGGCCCCCGACCGGGGTAAAGGAGTCGTGCATGGAATTGACCGCACCAGTGGATGTCACGGTGGTAACAACCGCGAAGAGCGCAGACGGCATGATGCCGAACCGCACCTCCTTGCCCTCCATGTTGCCGCCCGGCTGGATGCCGTTAGTGCTTTGGTCGATCCCGAGGGAGGGAAACGCAGGGTTGCCGCCACGTTCTGCAGCGATAGCGATTCCCACAAGAGGCACGAATATGATGGTCATGGCAACAAGGATGCTGATGCCCTTCCTCCCCGCCCCGACCATCTTCCCGAACGTGTAGCAAAGTGCCGAGGGGATCAGGAGGATGGCCACGACCTCGATGAAATTGGAGAACGGCGAGGGGTTCTCGAACGGATGGGCAGAGTTCGCATTGAAGAACCCGCCGCCATTTGTGCCGAGCACCTTGATCGCGACCTGCGACGCGGCGGGCCCTAGAGGAATTGTCTGGGTCGTCACGAGTGCGCCGGTGGCATCTTTTACCGGATCAAGGAGCGGTACAATGACAGGGCCGGAGAACGTCTGGACGCTTCCCTGCGAGACGAGGATGAGCGCGATGATGGCGCTGAGAGGGAGCAGGATCATGACGCTCCTGACGAGTAGCACCCAGAAGTTTCCGATCGTGGATGCGGACTTCCGCGAGAGCCCGTAGATGAGGCCGATGAGGACTGCCATTCCCACTGCCGCAGAGACGAAGTTCTGCACGGCAAGCCCCGCCATCTGCGCCAGGTAACTGACCGTGGTCTCGGGGACGTACGCCTGCCAGTTGGTGTTGGTGGCAAAGCTGACTGCCGTGTTGAGCGAGAGGTCCCACGGGACAGGGCCTGCGCCGGCAGGGTTGAGCGGTAGGAACTGCTGCACTTCCAGGAGCAGGAATATGAACACGATACATATAGCGGAAAAGACCATCATCGCGACGGAGAACATCTTCCAGTCCATCTCGTCGTCTGCCTTCACTCCCGATGTAGTGAGAAGCCAGCGTTCGAGAGGGTCAATGACCGGCGTAAGAAGGTTCTTCTGCCCGGTAAACACCCGCCACATGAACCTGCCCAGAGGGACGACAGTCAGCACAAAGACGCCAAAGAACAGCATCAGCACTGCCCACTCTGCAGGACGACGGTCGGATGACTGCTGGGGGAGGTTGTCAGTCGCCTGCCCGGCTGTCAGGGAACCGGGGGATGCACTCAGGTCATCGAGGGCAAGGTTGAGCCTGAGGACATTGGTATGGGGCTCGCCGAAGATCCAGAACTGGCGGGGTTCGGCATACTGGCTGACGAGCGCCCGTACGTCCTGTTCGCTCAGGTTACGCTCCCGGGCGACGCGGGGCACCTGGTAGTATGCTGCAGCCATAGAGATATCGGGATCAAGCCCGCTTCCCGATGCGGTGACGAGATCGATCGGGATCGGTTGCGTATTTGTCGGGTCAGCCGCACGGAGGGCACCTGCACGGGCTTTCACCGCATCCACAAGCGCGGGGTTTGTGGGCCCGAGGTTCGATCCGGATGAGCCCATTGCATTATAGGGTACAAGGGATGTGGCAGATGGGCGGCCCCAGAAATACTTTGGGGATGTGAATGGCTGCCCGATCAACGCCGAACCGGCAACCTTCCCGTCATGAACGATGAGGTTCCCGTTTGCCTGGGCCGGGAAGGCAAGCTGTGCGATACCGGTGATGACCAAGGGGTAGAGGATGCCCACGAGAATCGTGAGCAGCACAAAGACCTGGACTGCAGGTCTTACCTGTTTTTTCATCATTGACTGAACCGGTTCTGCAGGCATGCACTGACCGCCTCAATCGTCATGCGCTCCGGACTGCCATGACCAGAGTGTTCACTGTACCAGCGTGCAGATTGTTAGTATATACGCCCTTTGATGACTTTCTGCGATCACAATAAAGACACGTATCACATAAAAGACAATTATTTGATCTGGCCCGGACTATTCGTCGTCTGCTCTGGACACCGGGTTTTCTGCGGAAAAACAAGACCGGTGTTGAAATCCTGTCCGGATAAGGGACGTTTCAATTCCCGGCAATGATCAGGTAGTGGTACGGTCCGGCATCCTGCACCGCCAGTATCCTGAAACCGGCAAATTTAATCAGGTTTTTTGCCTTTGCAACCGAGAACCGTTTTTCAGTCGGCGGACCAAAGTCCATCGGTATGTTTTTCCAGTCGAGGTCGATCAGCTGACCTGATGGTTTGAGCATCTTTTTTGCGTTCTGAATCACTTTTTTTGGATCCGCAAAATCGTAGAGATCGATCCCGAAGAACACGATGTCGGCGCAGCCTTTGCAGGCGACAGTCTCTTCTGCAGCCTTTACTTCTGCTGACAGGTTGGTGAGCCCCTCGGTTGCCGCATGTTCCCACAGTCCTGCAACAGCATCGGCGTTGATATCGACTGCATAGACCTTTCCGCCCGGTCCGACTCTCCTTGCGGCGGGAAGTGCAAAGTATCCCTCACCGCAGCCCACATCGACAAAGGTCATTCCTGCGGTAAGCCCGATGGACGAGAGGATCTTCTCCGGATCCTGCCACGCTTTCCTTTCCGGGTCATCTGCCCGGAATTGCCGCCTGTTCATTGTACGCCAGCTCCTGTATGGTGATCACACAAGAATTCAGAGCCTGAACGATAAGATTGTTGTTTATCCCTGCATCCGGGCATGGTGGTGCCGGGATCTCAGGGTGGAAGGGAGGTGTATCTCCGTGAACACGGGAAAAAAAGGGGTATCAATAGCATTCGGAACTGCTGCCAGCCTTCAGTATTGGTGGGACAGTCCGCCTTATCACAAGTGACGTGCCAATCTGTGGCCGTACTTCAATCGTAAAAAGGTTATTTGCCAGAAGGGGATGTGCCGTAAAACCCATGGCGCCCGTGTCCAGTTCAATGGTTACTGTCTCGTTGGGTCCGAGAACCGTGTCCGGAGTCCCTGATGAGGGAACCCAAGTGTAGTGTACGGCAGGGCTGTTCGGGCCGGCAACCCTGAGATCGGTCGGGGTATATACCTGGTATTCGGCCCGGCTCAAGTCGACCGGGCCGTTGCCGGACTGGAGACCAAAGGAGATTTTCCCGACCGTTTTTCCGTCAGACGACGTCACTTTCACCGGCCCGGACACCTGCAGGGCAGAGACTGCCGGCTGGACCTGACTTTTCGCCGGCTCCGTTGTCGTCTGCTGGGGCGGGGTGGGCGCCGCTGTGATTGCAGGGCATACGGACCCGGATGCCGGTGGGGGGATTTTTGCTGCAGCTTTTCTGGCAATCCCTGTCAGTGTGGCGATGTCTGCGGTCTTTGTTTTCAGTACGAGTATCTCAAGGACGTCTGCCTTTACAAAAACAATCATGGTGAACGGGTTATCGACTGCCGAGGTGGATGCGGGTTTTGTGGTAAGGGCAAAACTCTGGTCCCCAACACCCGGGTTCGGGAACCAGATAACCGTTGTTTTGGGATCATTCATCGCCCGCAGCTTCTGTTCCATCTCAGTAAAGGCAGACGATAAGTTCCCGCAGGGATACTCTGCGATCGTCTGGAGAAGGATTGTGGCTGTGGGTGAGTCTTTCTCTTCGCTGGAATAACCGATCCTATACCCCCGAATGGGTGCAAAACCCGTTGAAAGATCACCCTGCTGCGGGGTAGAGGTCTGGTTCTGTTCCCTCACAACGGCAAACGGCAGCTCTGCCCGCGTGAGGGCGAGCTCGGACAATTCCGTATACAGGGGTGCTGTTGGCGCCGTTATTGCCGGTGAGGGGGCATTGGGAGCCGTACCGGGAGCCGTAGACGGGCCGGTACACCCTGAAGAGAATACTGCGAGGCAGAGGAGCAGGAATGCCGTGAACAGGACAGGGGACTTCATAGACTAGGGTCTTTGTGCACGGGCTGAAGAATGTTGGGATACCGGGGCGGTCTGCTGGCCGCCGGCAGGCGGGAACATCACACCATTAATATCGCTTCATAGGCAGATCTGACCATGAGCGGGGTTACAAAACACTCAATTGCCGCCGCGACCGCAAGAATGGCGACAATACAAAGAAAAATCCGCCATGTCCTGCTGAAGATGAAGAGGGGGATCTCACCGGGGGGCAGGCCGGGGGAGCCCCCGGTTTTCTGCAGGTATTCACCCAGATCTTGGATGCAGAGTAGGGAGAATGTGCCGGCAAGGATGAACGCCAGCATCTCCAGGACCCCGTGGGGATAGTAGAGGGTCGCAACAATGCCGGGCGGCAGGGTCTTGTACCAAAGCCATGCCTTGGAAAACGAGTTATGGCCGAGTGCTGCAACCAGCACAAAGACAGTCCCCTGCATGAGGAGGAGGACCTGATGGAGGAGATCCCGCCGGAACCACCAGATCCAGACCCAGTAGAGCGGGACAAGCAGCATAAAAAGCGCGATGCCTGAGTTGCTGAGCAGGAGCTGCGGGTAGACGCGGGTCATCCGCGGGACCACAACCTTCGCGTGGAACACATACTCCCCGTTGAGTTCAGTGGCATTGTACGGTGCCAGGTCCGGTTTCGTCACAACGGTCTCAAGGACAAGGAGACCGATGCCAAGGAGCAGGACGAGCGTGACCAGCAGGAAACAATGTGTGAACTGGTCGGGAATCTTCATGGTCATCCGGCTCTTCGGGAACGGGTTATTGTCCCGGTCGTTTGAGGAGTATCCGGCGCTGGGACAATTATAGTACCGGTACCAGAGTGTTTCCTGCCCTGCCACTCGCACAAAAGACTTCATACAGGATATCTGCAAATATTCCTTCAAACGAGCATCCCATGCAGGTAACGCCCCACGTCCACGCCCTCAGGCTCCCGTTCAAGGTCCCGGTAGCGCCGGGCATTGTGCTCGACCGGTTCGTGTACGCGTTCCAAGTGTACGGTACAACAATCACGCTGATCGATACGGGTGTCGCTGGCTGTGAGAAGGCGATCTTTGACGATATTATTGCGAACGGCCGCGACCCCTCCGAGATCTCGCTGGTCATCCAGACCCATGCGCACCCCGATCACATCGGGGCGACGCAGGCGATCCAGAGAGCAACGGGGTGCGATGTGGCAGTCCATGCAGCAGAACGGGGATGGATCCAGGACGTGGCACTGCAGGACCGCGAGCGCCCCGTGCCGGGCTTTGACCTGCTGGTCGGGGGCCCGGCACAGGTCACTAGGGTGCTTGAGGACGGAGATGTGAACTCGAACCTTTACGATTCAATCGGCAGAAACTATAACCAAAACCGGGCTGCTGATCCTCGCGTTCTAACGGTCATCGAAGAGTTGCTTGAGCGGCCATTAGGCTCAGCAATTGCCGATGTCGGTGCAGGGACGGGAAACTACAGCAATGCCCTCGCGGACCTTGGCTACAAACTCGAAGCTGTCGAACCATCAGTGGAAATGCGTAGGCAAGCAATTCCCAACCCGCGAGTACACTGGCTGTCCGGTTCAGCGGAAGCAATCCCACTTAAGAACAATTCAGTAGATGGGGTTATCATAATCCTGGCTCTTCATCATTTCTACGATATTCCACGTGCCGCAAGGGAAATGTATCGCATTTGCCCTAACGGGCCTATTGTGATATTTACCATGGACCCTCGAAAAAGCGAGCAATTCTGGTTTGATGATTACTTTCCAGAAATTGCCCAGCATGTTTTTAAGGTGTTCCCACCAATCGATGAAGTCGCCGATATTATTTCCGGGACCGGTAAATGGCAAACACTAATCAAGAAGTTCCCTCTACCACCGGATTTGGCCGATAGGAATATGTGTTCAGCGTGGGCAAAGCCGGAAATGTATTTTGATGTTCAAATGAGGCGGAACACATCAGGTTTTGCCCTGGCCTCTCCCGCCGTCGTCGAACGCGGATTGAAACGACTTCAACACGACTTACAATCTGGACAATGGGACAGTAAGTACGGTCATTTAAGACGCCGGAAGTACTTCGACGCAGGCTTCAGATTCCTCAGATTCACAGAGCCAAAGCGGCGGTAACCTTGGACCTATGATTTTTACCATGGATGAACATACATACCGATGTTTATGCAGTGGTAGCTGTGCCTTTTTCCAGCGCAATTTCACGTTCAATTATTGTAACTACACTCCGCACGGGCAAGCTATCATGCCCTCAAGATACAGGGTCTGGGCGAGTAATATCCCTGCCCCGAAGGGCCTTCTCTATTTGCCTTATACAACCGCAGGGGCTCCGATGGCACTAAACATCGTGGGCAGGAGCATCTACTGACCGGCAACGCCTCACAGGCGTATGGCGGCGACGGTTCAGAAAACAGGTGGGTCCGAGAGGGCGGTACGTTGACACCAGAGTAGTGAAGGGATATTATCGTGCTCACGGGCTCCTGGGTACTGGCTGCCGAACCGCCAACAATCAATGTTTATGCTGCCAGCCGGGTGACAGGACCATTTATGGCTGGGAGGTGATCCAGATGAACAACTGCACCCGCGATAACAGGCCAGTTATAATCGGTATCGGTGGGCCAAGTTGCTCGGGCAAGGGGGCGGTCATTGACCAGATAGCGAGTAGGAACTATCACGTTGTGCGTATCTGCCAGGACAGCTTCTTCAGGATAAACTCACCGGTCCAGACCAGGGGCTATACTGATATCGATGATCCCAGCGCCCTTATGATGGATGAGTTTGCCCTGGTCATCTCAAACTTGAGAAAATACCGAGGGGTGCGGCTACCCTCGCGTGGCTGGACCGAGGATTTCAATGTTGAAATTACGGATACTGAGGTCGGCCTGCGCCCTCTGGTTATCATAGAAGGATTTCTCCTCTACATCACGGATGAACTGGCCGATCTTTTCGATGCCAGGATCTTCATCGATGTCTCGGATTTGAATATTTTGTACCGGAGGCTGAAGCGCGAAAATCATCTTTTCGGCCTCGATTATACTTATGATATCGTTATTCCCAACGCACGGCGAGATAGCCCCCGGCAGA
>Ga0209048_10004603_pt1 | contig 13177 bp, 6 predicted proteins | sample FrelakmetCRP12CR_FD_187146 | JGI IMG/M metagenome (GOLD analysis project Ga0209048, IMG submission 187146) | Freshwater lake sediment microbial communities from the University of Notre Dame, USA, for methane emissions studies - CRP12 CR (SPAdes)... | ecosystem: Environmental > Aquatic >... | reverse complement strand
CCGCCCGGCTGACTTACGTCGCACTCGCAGTCACCGCCGCCCTCGCCGCCTGGGGCTGGCTCCGGCCCCGCGCCATCGCCGGCCCCACCATCTACGACGCGGCCCTGCCCGACAGCGCACCAATGAGCTTCGGCGCCGCGACCTCGACCACGACCTACGGGGCCTCATTCCGCAATATCGCGATTTCCGCGGGTGGGGATTTCGTGATCTACGCCGCGCGAAGGGACACCACCACCAGCCTCTGGTACCGGAGCTTGAGAACGGCGGAGACGCACGCGGTCGGGGGCACAACCGGTGGGACCGCGCCCCGGATCTCTCCTGACGGGAAGCGGATCGCGTTCTTCGTCGGTGACCAGTTGATGATCGTGCCGCTGGCCGGGGGAGAGCCCCGCCGCGCCCTCGAGGGCCTTCAGGCGATGTCGGTGGACTGGGTCTCCCCGAACCAGCTGCTGGTGCTTGACCACGACGGCTACCGCGCCAACTGGATTGATCCCGACGGTGGCACCGCGAGGTCCCGGGAGATCCCCCGCTGTCTCCTCGGCCGATGGGAACCCAGTTTGCGACTCCTCATCTGCAACGCCTTCCGCTCCGCCACGCTGGTGGATCCCGAGACCGGCCAGCGCTGGCCGATCCGGAGCGTCCGGCCCGATGGATCGACCGGCCCTGTCCTGTCAGGTTCGGCCTTCCGGATCGTGGGTGATCGCTACCTGGTGTATGTCGCGCCCGACGGGATCCTCCACGGGGCGCGCTACGACCCCGCCACCCACCTGGTGCGGTGGTCGGTGCCCCTGGTCGAGGGAATCCGACGTGAAGGCTTGGGCGAGGGACAGTTCGACATCGCCCCCGATGGCCTGCTGGTCTACGGTCCGGGCGCGGATGCATCAATCGGCCGCCTCGTCATCCTGCGGCCGGGAGCGGCGCCGGTTCCCCTGCCGGTACCTCCGGCGGACTTCCAGCGCTTCGACCTGAGCCCCGACCGGCGCTGGCTGGCCGCGGCGGTTGAGGTCTCTGACGGGCATGAGTTCCGGATCTACGACCTCCGCAACGGCCAGCAGTTTGCCTGGCTCCGGGCCGAGCACGTGCGCCACCCGCTGTGGAGCCCCGATGGCCAGCGGCTCCTCGCCGCCATCGGGGATACGACCCGCTGGGCGGTCATCGCCGGCTCCCCCACCTCCGGCGCCCACCCCGACACACTCGCCGTCGTCCCGAACACGCCGAGCGAGCCCGACCCGATCGACTTCCAGGGAGAGCACCTGGCACTGGCAGAGGACTGGGGGGGATCCATCGTGCTGAAGTTCGATCCCGCGCAGCCTCACGCGACGTTCGACACGGTGCTGTCGGGGGTGAGGTTCCCCTCGCTCTCGCCCAGCGGCAAGCTCCTCCTTTACCAGGCGCTCGACGGGAGCCGGATCATCGTCACGGCCTTCCCCAAGCCCGGCCGACAGTTCCAGATCGCCACCGAGGGGGCGGAGCCGCTCTGGCTCTCACCCTCCGAAGTCCTCTTTCGCTCGGGGGTCAAGTGGTACCTGGCCCGGGTGAACCCCGAGACCGGCGAACCGGGGGGCGCCCCGGCCTTCTGGGGGTCGGACCCCCGCTTCTCAGACACCTCGGGTTGGTCAAACCGCCCCTCGCGCGACGGCGGGATCATCTACGTCGAGGGCCCGGGCGAGACCACGACCAGGTACCTGCGAGTCGTGCCAAGCTGGGTGACCCGGATGAAGGCCGCGGTGGACTCGGCGAATCGATGAGCACGCCCCCTGCCGCCCTCGCCGCCGCGCTGGCCGACCGCTACCGCCTCGAGCGGGAGCTGGGCCAGGGCGGCATGGCCACCGTGTACCTGGCCCAGGATCTCAAGCACGACCGGCAGGTGGCGGTCAAGGTGCTCCGGCCCGAGCTGGCGGCCGTGATCGGCGCCGAACGCTTCCTGGGTGAAATCAAGACTACCGCCCATCTGCAGCACCCGCATATCCTCGGGCTGATCGATTCGGGGGACGCCGGTGGCTTCCTGTATTACGTGATGCCGTACGTGGAGGGAGAGTCCCTGCGCGACCGGCTGAACCACGAGAAGCAGCTCCCGGTCGACGTGGCGGTGCGCATCGCGAGCGAGGTTGCGAGTGCGCTCGACTACGCGCACCGGCACAACGTGATCCACCGCGACATCAAGCCCGAAAACATCCTGCTCCACGACGGCTCCGCCCTGGTGGCCGACTTCGGCATCGCGCTGGCGGCGAGCAAGGCGGGCGGCACCCGGATGACCGAGACCGGGATGTCGCTCGGCACGCCGACCTACATGAGCCCCGAGCAGGCGATGGGGGAGCGGGAGATCACCGCCCGGTCGGACGTCTACGCGCTGGGGTGCGTCACCTACGAGATGCTGCTGGGCGAGCCCCCGTTCACCGGGCCCACCGCCCAGTCCATCGTGGCCAAGGTGATGACCGCCGAGCCCGCCGCCATCACCGGCCAGCGGAAGTCGGTCCCTGCGGCCGTCGAGGAGGCGGTGCTCACCGCGCTGGAAAAGCTGCCGGCGGACCGGTGGGGGAGTGCCGCGGAGTTCGCCGCCGCGCTGGCGGGAGGCGGAAGTGGCGGAAGCGCCGGGAGGGGCGGACGGACAGCGGCACTTCCCGCCACGTCCGCCCTTTCCGCCTCGACCGCCCGGCTGACTTACGTCGCACTCGCAGTCACCGCCGCCCTCGCCGCCTGGGGTTGGCTGCGTCCCGCTCCGCCAGCGCTGCCGCCATCGCGGCTCGCGATCATGGCGCCGGGGCTGGGTGGCGGGGGCGCCGCAGCACTCCAGCGCCAGGTGGCGCTCTCCCCGGATGGTGGCACCGTGTTCTTCGTGACGCTGGGCGCAGACGGCGCGTACAAATTGATGCGACAGTCGCTCGCCGCCACCGAGGCGGTACCGATTGACGGCACCGAAGGGATCTCGAGCCCCATCGTTTCGCCCGACGGCCGATTTCTTCTCGGCACCCACTCCGGCCAGGGATCATTCCGGTTTCCGGTGGAAGGCGGCTCCCCGAGTCCCCTGCCCGAGGCCGTCCACGGCACATCGTCCGCGGACTGGGGTCCGGGCGGCTCGCTCTGGTTCAGTCCCGAGCAGAGCCTCGGCCGTGGGATGGCGATGCTGAGCGCGGGCGATTCCGTCACCTATCCCTTCACCCAGACGAGCAAGGACCTGCAGATGATGCAGGTCCTTCCCGATGGCCAGACCGCCCTCGTGGCCCGGAAGGTAGGCGCCGCCTCCGGACCCCTGTTCCTCTTCGACCTGAGGACAGGGCAACGGACGTCGCTGCTGGCTCGACCGATCATCGAGGCCCGTTACACCGCCGGCTACCTGATCTGGGTGCTGCCGGACGGCACACTGCAGGCGCAGGCCTTCAACCCCGCGCATCCCCGGCTCGAAGGACCCGGTCAAAGCATCGCTTCGGGGGTTTCGGTGACAGGCACCGGTCTGGCGCAACTGGCCGTGGCGCGGAATGGGACGGTGGCCTACGTCCCCGAGGAACCCCGCTCGCTGCAGCTCATCGACCGGTCGGGGAGTGCGCGCGCCGCCACGACGGAACGTCACAACTTTCACGCACCGGAATTTTCGCCCGACGGCCGGCGGCTCTCCACCGACTTCAACACCGCGGACGGCCGGGACGTCTGGATTCTCTCGCTGGACGGAGGCACTCTCTCGCGCGCCACGTTCGACCGCGACGGCCACGACGCCACATGGACGCCGGACGGGAACTTCATCACCTATTCCTCGACCCGCTCCGGTGCGCTGGGCGTCTACCGGAAGCGGCCGGGGAGCGCGGAACCCTCAGAATCGCTGTTTGCCTCGCTCAGCGTGAACTACACCGGACTCTGGCTCAAGGACGGGAGCGGGCTCATCACGACCGGGGCCGACCTCCGGCCGGGATCGCGGACGGACATTGCGCTGCTGCAGAACGCCGGCCGTGGTCCGCTGACACCGATTGTGGCGAGTCCGTTCGAAGATCAGCATCCGGCCATCTCGCCCGACAACCACTGGCTTGCGTTTACATCGGATCAGTCCGGGAACCAGCAGGTGTATGTCCGTCCGTACCCGGGCGAGGGAGACCAGGTCCAGGTCTCGCTCACGGGTGGGAACGAACCGCTCTGGAGCCCGGATGGCCGGGAACTCTACTATCGGGGCGTGGAGAACGGGGAGCCGACGCTGATCACCGCGGCGGTGCGAACGACGCCTGACTTCGCCGTGACAGCACGCCGCCCGCTCTTCTCCATCGCCGACTACGTCGGGACCATTCCCCACACCAACTACTCGATCTCGCCGGACGGCAAGACCTTCGCGATGGTACGCCAGAACCCGGCTACCCGGATCATGATCATCCAGAACCTGCCCGGCCTGGTGCGCCAGCTTCAGGGAAGTTCGGGAAAGACCCAGTGAGTGCCCTTTCAAGTGCCTGAACTGCCTCCCGGCCTCGCTGCCGCATTGGCCGACCGCTACCGCCTCGAGCGGGAGCTGGGCCAGGGGGGCATGGCCACCGTCTATCTCGCCGAGGACCTCAAGCACAGGCGCAAGGTGGCTGTGAAAGTGCTGCGGCCGGAACTCGCCTCCGCGCTCGGCCCTGACCGCTTCCTGCGTGAAATCGAGACCACGGCCAACCTGCGGCATCCGAATATCCTGCCGTTGTATGACAGCGGGACAGCGGGGCAGAGGGGCGGTGGGGCAGAGGGGCAGTCGTTCCTCTACTACGTGATGCCATACGTGGAGGGCGAGTCGCTCCGCGATCGGCTGAGCCGCGAACGGCAGCTCCCCATCGCCGATGCGCTCCTGATCGCCGGCGAGGTGGCCGATGCCCTGGCCTACGCGCATGGACGGGGGGTGATCCACCGCGACATCAAGCCGGAGAACATCCTGCTGGAACGCGGGCACGCGGTGGTGGCGGACTTCGGCATCGCGCGGGCGGCCAGCGCCGCGGGAGGCGGCCGCCTCACCCAGACCGGCATGGCCATCGGGACCCCGGTCTACATGAGCCCCGAACAATCCGTGGGCGAGGGTGACCTCGACGGCCGGAGCGATCTCTACTCCCTCGGCTGCGTCCTGTACGAGATGCTGGCGGGAGAGCCGCCCTACACCGGCGCCACGGCGCAGGCCATCATCGCCAAGCGGTTCCGGGAGCCCGTGCCCCGGGTGTCGACATTGCGGGAGGCGGTGACCCCGTCGGTGGAGACCGCCCTCAACCGGCTCCTCGCCAGGTCCCCCGCCGACCGGTTTGCCACCGCGGAGGAGTTCAGCGCCGCGCTGCAGGCGCCCGCCGAGCCGGGCGCCGCACGACCTTCCAGCATCGAGGAATTCTGGGTCGCCGTCCTCCCCTTCAGGTACAGTGGCGCCAATCCTGACCTCACGGCGCTGGCCGAGGGGCTGACCGAGGAGATCATCAGCGGACTGTCGCGCTTCACCTATCTCAGGGTCATCGCCCGCAGCTCCACGCTGCAGTTCAGCGGTGAGGCGGTGGATGTCCGCTCGGTCGGCGCCAGGCTCGGCGCCCGCTACGTGATGGAAGGGAACCTGCGCCAGGCGGGTTCGGCGCTGCGGGTGTCGGTACAGCTGGTGGATACGCAGTCCGGCGCCCATCTCTGGGCCGAGACGTACGACCGTCCCTTCCAGGCGGAGCACATCTTCGCGCTGCAGGATGATCTGGTCCCCCGCATCGTCTCCTCGGTCGCGGACGCGCACGGGATCCTGCCGCACACGCTGAGCGAGTCGCTGCGGGGCAGGAGCCCCGGGCAGCTGAGTCCGTACGAGGCGGTCCTCCGGAGCTTCGGGTACGGCTACCGCATGACGCCCGAGGAGCACGCCACCGTGCGGGCCGCCCTGGAACGGGCCGTCCAGCAGGCCCCGGGCTACGCCGATGCCTGGGGCATGCTGTCGCTGGTCTACACCGAGGAGTTCTCCAACGGCTTCAACCCCCGCCCCGACCCCCTCGGGCGCGCGCTCCAGGCTGCGCGCCGCGGCGCTGACGCGGCGCCATCGAGCGCCCTCTCCTACAATGCGCTCGCCCGGGCCCTCTTCTTCCGCAAGGAGTTCCAGGCCTTCCGGATCGCGGCGGAGCGGGCCATCGAACTCAATCCCTTCAATGGACCCACGCTCGCTGGCCTGGGCGGCATGATCGCGTATTCCGGCGACTGGGAACGCGGCTGCGCCATCGTGGAGCGGGCCGTGCGCCTCAATCCGCGGCACCCCGGGACGTACCTCTTTGCGTTCTTCTACAACGCCTATCGCCAGGGCGACTACCGCGAAGCGATAAGCGTGGGGCTCAAGATCAACCTGCCCGAGTTCTTCGCGACCCACGAGGCCCTGGCCGCCGCCTACGGACAGCTCGGCGAGCGCGACGCGGCCGCCAGGCACCTGCGGGAGCTGCTGAGGCTCAAGCCGGACGTCGTCGCGACGCTGCGCGAGGAACTCGGCAAATGGTTCAATGCCGACATGGTCGAGCACCACGTCGATGGACTCCGCAAGGCGGGGCTCGAGATTCCCGCCCACCCGGTCGCACCCCCGGCCGCGAAGCCTGCTCACCCGGGCACCATCACCCCATCGGGCGCCGCAGACCGCCCCGCCATCGCGGTCCTGCCGTTCATCAACAGCAGTCCGGATCCCGATAACGACTTCTTCAGCGACGGCCTCACCGAGGAGCTCATCACCGACCTGGCGCGCATCAAGGCCCTGAGCGTCATCTCCCGCACTTCGGTGATGCGCCTGAAGGGCACCGACAAGGACGTACGCACCATCGGCCGCGAACTCGGCGTCCGCTACGTACTCGAGGGGAGCGTCAGGAAGGCGGGGACCAGCCTGCGCATCACGGCCCAGCTGATCGATGCCGAGAAGGACGAGCAGCTCTGGTCAGAGAAGTACGGTGGCACCCTGGACGACGTCTTCGAGGTCCAGGAGCGCGTGTCCCGCGAGATCGTGAAGGCGCTCGGCGTGACGCTGAGTTCCGACGAGGACCGACGACTGGCCCACCGGTCGATCGAGAACGTGCAGGCCTTCGAGCTCTACCTCCAGGCACGTCAGGAGATCCGGCGCTACAGTCTCGAGCGTGCCATGCTGCTGATTCAGCAGGCCATCGCGATCGAGGGAGCGGTCCCTGCCCTCCGGGGCCTGCGGGCGTGGGCGCTCATCACGCAGGTCCGGGCGGGGCTGAATCGCGACCTGCAGCCGCTCGCCGAGGCCGAGGCCGAGGCGCGTGCCCTCATCGAGATCGCGCCAGAGGCGGCGTACGGACACGAACTCATGGGCTTCATCGACTACGAACGCGGCCGGCTGCGCGAGGGGGTGCGGTCCCTCTACGCCGCGCTGGAACGGGACCCGACCGACGCCGACGCCGCCTTCTTCCTGGGAATATCCCTCATGGCGGCGGGCCAGGCCGAGGAAGCCAACCGGCAGAGCCGCCGATTCTCCGCGTCCGACCCGCTCTCGCCGCTGGCCGCGATGCTGGCCGGGGTCGTCGCCTGGTTCGTGGGGCGGCCGGCCGAGGGGCTCGATTCGAGCGAGCGCGCGATCGCGCTCGATCCCGAGAACAGGATCAACCGCTGGACGCTGGGCTATCACTATGCGCTGCTGGGACGGTTCACCGACGCCACGATCCAGGGCCAGTGGCTGCAGGAGCATGCGCCGCTCATGCCCTACACGGTGCAGCTCCGGGCCCTCGTCGCGGCCACCCAGGGGCGCAAAGGCGAGGCGCTGGACATGCTCGCCACGGTCGACACGGCGGTGCTCGATGGCCATCACCGGTTCCATCTTGCGGAAGCGTACGCCATGGCTGGTGACGCAGCGCGGGCCCTGGCGCTGTTCGAACAGGCGGTGGACAGCAGCTTCTATCCGTACCAGTTCTTCTCGTCGTACTGCCCGTTCATCCAGCCGCTTCGCGGGAGCCCGGAGTTCGAACGGATCCTGGCCAAGGCGGCGCAACGGGTGAAGGAGTTTACGGAGTGACCCGCCAGCCCATCCCGCTCGCCGATCGCAGGCTCGACCTCGCCTTCATCGGCTTCTTCCTGGTCAACCTCGGCTTCATCACCTACGTCGTGGACTTCGAGCAGATCGCGATTCCCGATGTCACCTCGTTCACCTATCCGCTCTGGCCCCCGGCGCGAATGGTGGATGTCATTCACTGGTACGGCCGGAACTTCGACCCCCTGCTGATCGCCCGGCCGCCGTTCTGGAAGGCTACGGTCTGGCTCGACGCCCTCTTCTTCGGGCCCTACTACGCTGCGGCGATCTACGCCTTCTGGAAAGGCCGCGACTGGATTCGTCTGCCGACGATCATCTACGCCACGATGCTGTTCACCAACGTGGTGATGATCCTGAGCGAGGAGGCGTGGGGGGTGAACGCCTCGCCGCGGCTGGCCGTCGTCGCCGCGCTCAACCTCCCCTGGTTCCTGATGCCGGTCGCGCTCATCGCCAAGATGTGGTCGAGCGAGCATCCCTTCACCCGCGATGTGCCGCAGGCCGCGGCGGGGGCGATCTAGATGGCCGACGGTCACCGGCGGTTCGCGGACCGCTACGGCCCCTGGGCCGTCGTGGCCGGGGCGTCGGAAGGGCTGGGCGCCGCCTTTGCGCACGCCCTCGCCGCCCGCGGCCTCAACGTCGTCGCCGTCGCCCGCCGCGCCGAACCGCTCAACGCACTGGCCGCCGAGCTGGAGGCCAGGCATGGCATTCAGGCCCGTGCCCTTGCCCTGGACCTCTCGGCGCCCGACGGCGTCACCCGCCTCCTCTCCGACCTCTCCGACTGCTCCGTCGGTTTCCTGGTCTGGAACGCCGCCCTCTCGCTGATCGGCCCCTTCCTCGACCAGCCGCTCGAGGGCCATCTCCGCGAGCTCGAAGTCAACGCCCGCGCCCCGCTGACCGCGGTGCACGGCCTCGGCCGGGCGATGGTCGAGCGGGGCCACGGCGGGATCATCCTGATGTCGAGCTTGAGCGGGATGCAGGGCACCGCCCTGGTGGCGCACTACGCAGCGACCAAGGCCTGGAACCGGGTGCTGGCGGAAGGGCTCTGGTGGGAAATGGGGAAGCAGGGAGTGGATGTCCTGGCCTGCGTCGCCGGCGCCACCGACACGCCGGGTTATCGCGCCAGCGCGCCAGCCGCCAGCGAGACGGCGAAGGTGCCCCTCATGAGCGCCGAGGCGGTGGTCGACGAAGCGCTCGACGCGCTGGGGCAACGGCCCAGCGTCATCCCGGGGCAGAAGAACCGCTGGGCCGCCGCCTTCCTGGCACGGCTGCTCCCCCGCCGGGTGGCGGTGCGGCTGATGGGACGGACGATGGACAGGATGTACGGAACCGCCGCGGGCTCGCGGCAGGTCGGGGCGGGCTAGCGTCCCTGGGCCAGGGGCCGGGGAGCGTCGAGGGCGACGACGGCCCAGACCGGGCGGTGATCGCTGGCTCCGTGCACGTCGCTCACGACACCGGTGCTGTCCGGCGCGGCGAGCTCGAGCCCGTTGAGCACGATGTGATCGAAGCGCCAGTCGTGGGAGGTCGGCGCTTCGTGCTTGGTCGGCCAGGCGAAGCCGGAGTCGGCAAAGACCTGGGCCATCCCCGCATCGTTCATGTCACCGCCGACGATGACCTTGTCCCATCCCTGCCGGCTGTCCGCAATCACCCGGTCCGCCTGCGCCTTGCGATGGCCCGGGGTCTGCTCGGTGGCCATGGCGAAGTGCACGTCGTACACCCGGACCTGCTGGCTGCCGACCTGCAGCGTCGCGGCCACGGCCGCCCGCTCGGTCTTGCGCCACATTCCGTAGTAGGGCAGGACGATCTTTTCGTCCTCGACGATCGGCCAGCGCGACAGGATCGCGTTGCCGAAATCGCGCTGGTAGACCGGGTGGACCGTGGCCGGGTAGTAGACATATTGCATGCCGAGCGCCCCGGCGATCCGGCTGGCGCCGGTCTCGTCCATCTCCTGCAGCAACAGCACGTCCGCCCCGCGCAGCGCGGCGTTCCCCTTCAGCAGCGCGACCGCCGAATCGATCTCGAGCGCGTATTCGACGTTGAAGGAGACAACCCGGAAGGTGGCGGGCGCCACCAGCGGCACCATCCCGGCTTCGCCGCTGGCGTAGCGGGGGCCGACGGCGTCACTGTAGTTGACCTTGGCCGTGGCGCACGCCCCTGTGATCAGCAGCAGGGCGACCCGCCAGGCGGGAGAGGCAATCGGGAAACTCATTGCGTGTAATATAAACTGGCACCCAGTGCCCCATGATGTTCGCTTCACGATCCGGTTCCTGCGTCCGGGCCCGGGATTCCACGAGGACTCACGTGCCCACCCACAGTTGCGGGCTCGAGTGGTGATTCGCCTCCGCCGGCTCTCTGTCCGCCGCGCTGCTGTCCTGGCCACCTTCGCCCTGCTGGCGCACGCCTCTGCTCTCGCCGCGCAGGCACCGCTGACCTCCGACAGCGTGACGACGGTCCCGGGAGAACCCTTCCGGGTGGAGGGGCTCATGAGTCGTCCCTCCCTGCTGCTCTTTGGCACCAACAACCGCCGCCTCTGGCTGGCCCCACTGACCCTGCCGGTCGTCGACCCGGCCACGGAAGAGGGAGGGCTGGTGCCGACGGGCATCGCCGGCGCCATCGATTCGGGGGTGCTGCTCCTCAGGGACACCGCGGGCGCCGACTGGCAGTTCCGGCCGCTCGTCCGGACCGAGCCGCGGGACCTGCCGGGCACCGTTCCCAGGGCGGTGAGACGGGACCTCCTCCGCGACCTGGGCAGCGGGAAGAATCCGGCCGGGCCGCTGGTGGCGATTCCGCTGGCAAAGGCCGCAGGCGTGCCCGTGCTCGACGGGCGACTCGTCGCGCTGGACAGCACTCCCGGCCTGGGAGTCTTTCAGCAGGTCTATGGCGGGCGGGCCGGGTATCTCCTCGGCCCCCTGCCCCGGGCGGACAGCGCTCCACCAGATACAATCGCGCCCGGCAGCGTCATTGACGTTCGCGGGCTGATGCGGCGACTGATGCGCATCACGGCGGACCGCCTCGACCGACACGCGATCCTGCGCCAGCGGTTGTTCTCGATCTTCATCGGCGACCTGAACCCCCGCTGGCTCCTCTGGCGCTGGGAGGCGGTTGCCGATTCAGGCGGCATCACCTGGGTGCCGTTGGGGCGCTTCCCGGAGATGGCCCTGGCCGACTGGAACGGCGCGGGCGCCCGCGCGCTCAGGCCCGACCTCCCCGACCTGGTGAATTTCGGCCCCAAATACCCCGCCCGTCTGACGGGCATGCCGGCCCAGCTCACCGTGGCGCGCTGGATGATCGGCAACCTGCCCTGGACGACGTGGGATTCCCTCGCTCACGAACTGCAGGCCGCCCTGACCGATTCGGTGATCGCGCTGGCGGTCTCCCGGCTGCCGCCATCATACCCCTCCGACTTCGGCCAGCAGCTCGAAGCCGCCCTCCGGGCCCGGCGCGACCACCTGCCCGAGGCCGCGCACCAGATGTACGGGGAGATGCGGGCCATCGCCGAGCTGCTGGGCTCCGAGGGGTCGGACCTGGTCGCGGTCGAGCGGGCTGCGCCGGACACACTGGCCATCCGGGTCGGCACCGGCACGACTCGAGTCTACACCGCCGGCGAAACGCGGGAAGTCAGGCTCTTCCTGCGAAGCGGCGCCGATACCGTGCGGGTCGGTGGCGACGCCGATGATCGGCCCCTCCTGCGAATCATCGCCTTCGGGAATCGCGGCGGAGATCTGCTCGAGGTGGCGCCTGGGGCGGGCGGAGGCCTGCATCTGAGCGATTCGGGCCGCAGCTTCCTGGTGGAGCCGCCGGGCGCCGCGAAGCGGGATCGCGCCAGCTACGAAGACCCGCTGGGCGCCGAGATCTGGAGGGATCGCCTCCCGCGCGAGAGTGGCGTCACCTATCGCCCGACCCCCTGGTTCGAGGGCAACTCGGCCATCGGCGTCCTCCTCGGGGCGGGAGTCGTACGCACCGACTGGAACGGCGCCGCCCGCCCCTTCCGGTCGCGGATGCGGCTCCGGGCCGGCTACGCCACCGGCGCCAACGACGGTGCGGTCGAGTTCACCTCGGTGTTCTACTATGCGTCCACCCCGCTCAGGACCACGCTCGATCTCGCCGCCACCGGGCTCGCCCTGGTGCGCTTCTACGGCTACGGCAACGAGACGGCGGCGCCGGGGTCGTCGAGCTATTACCGTTCGATCCAGAATCAGTACCTTGCCATCCCGGGGGCCGCCCTGCCGTTGGGGGAGCACGCCGAGGTCCGCGCCGGGCTCGCCTTCAAGCGGGTGGAGACGCCGTACCAACCTGGACATTACATCTCGGTGGCCCAGCCCTACGGCACGCCGGAGTTCGGGCAGGCCGGCCTGACCGGCGGCTTCAGCTGGGACTCGCGCGACGTGAAGGGTGCCCCGCACCGGGGCGTGTACCTCACGGTCGATGGCGCCTGGTATCCGCTCATCAAGAACGGCAGCGGTGCCTTCGGCGACATCGGCGGCGCCATCTCCACCTACTGGACCCCGGGAAGGGCGACACGCCTCACCGTGGCGATGCGGGCCGCCGGCAAGCTGACCATCGGGCCTTACCCGGTCCACGAAGCGGCCTACGTGGGGGGAGCGAACACCGTGCGCGGCCTGTCCGAGGGCCGCTATGCGGGCGACGCGTCGGTCTACGGCAATCTCGATTTGCGGATCCGGGTGGTCCGGGCGGTGGCCGTGACCCGCTGGGATTTTGGAGTCCTCCTGCTCGGCGACGTCGGCCGGGTCTTCCTGGCGGGGCAGACCTCCTCCGTGTGGCATCCGAGCTTCGGCGGCGGGCTCTGGATGGCGTTGCTGGACCGGAGCCTCGTCGCGAACGTCAACGTGGCCAGCGGCGCCGGGCAGGGTACATTCGTGAGGTTCGGCGGCGGATTCGTCTTCTGAGGATGAACGTGCTCCTGCATCGCGGGAATGCCGGTCGATGATCGCGCTCTTCCTCCTCTTGCAGGCCACGGCACAGGGGCCGGCGGGGGATTCCGCCTACTCGTCCCCGGTCTTGCGGGCGCTGGTCGGGCGCGTCGCGGCCCGCAATGACCTGCCTCCCCCGGCCCTCCGGGCCTACGCCGCGAAGTTCGAATCCGAACTGGCGGTCATGAAGGGATTGCCCGGACCGATCGAAGGCACTGTCACCGTGGACCAGGTGGGGGGCGATTTCCGCTGGGACCGCATCAAGGGCTACGGC
>Ga0209048_10004602_pt1 | contig 13181 bp, 13 predicted proteins | sample FrelakmetCRP12CR_FD_187146 | JGI IMG/M metagenome (GOLD analysis project Ga0209048, IMG submission 187146) | Freshwater lake sediment microbial communities from the University of Notre Dame, USA, for methane emissions studies - CRP12 CR (SPAdes)... | ecosystem: Environmental > Aquatic >... | reverse complement strand
CTGACAGAAGCTGCCGATGCCGAGCGGCGTGAAGGCCATCTCGGCGCCGCCAGCGACCATGATGTCGGCATCGCCGTACTGGATGATCCGGCCGGCGAGGCCGATGGTGTGCGTGGAGGTCGTGCAGGCCGTGACCACGGCCAGGTTCGGCCCGCGCAGCCCAAAATGGATCGACACCTGCCCTGCGGCGGCGTTGATGATGCTGCCCGGGATGAAGAACGGGGAAATCTTGCGCGGCGACTTCGACTCGAGCCACTTGGCGGTGGTCTCCTCGATCGTGCTCAGTCCGCCGATGCCGGCGCCGATGGCCACGCCGATGCGCGGGGAGTTGGCCTCGGTGACCTCGAAGCCCGAGTCGCGGACCGCCTGGACCGCCGAGGCAAAACCGAAGGGGACGAACGGGTCGAACTTCCGCACGTCCTTCGGCGACATGTACTCCTCGGCGTTGAAGCCGAGCGCCTGGCCGCCAATGCGCACCGAGAAGGCGCTGACGTCCATGCGGGTGACTAGGCCGATGCCGCTGCGCCCGTTGACGATGCCGTCCCAGGCGCCAGCGACGGTGCTGCCGAGGGGAGACACGATGCCGAGTCCGGTGACGACGACTCTGCGCTTGGACACGCGGGTCCCCCTCGAATCGTGGACAGGAAGCGAATCACCGCCCTCCCTGGCGGTGGTGGCGGGCGCAGCTCAGGCCTGGCTGCGACGCTCGTTGATGTAGTCGATCGCCTGCTGGACGGTCGTGATCTTCTCGGCGTCCTCGTCCGGGATCTCGGTCTCGAACTCTTCTTCGAGGGCCATCACAAGTTCAACCGTGTCGAGCGAGTCAGCGCCCAGGTCGTCAACGAAGGACGATTCGTTCGTCACCTCTTCTTCCTTGACCCCCAATTGCTCGGCGACGATCGCCTTCACGCGCTGTTCGATACTGCTCATTTTCGTTGGAATCCTTTGGAAGGAAACAAATCCCGCCGGCCGGGCCCGCAGGAGCCGTCCGGTATCGGGCGCGTATTCTATAGTTAAGCCCCCAATGGGGTCCAATGACCAGAAATCCCCCGCTAGATCATGTACATGCCGCCGTTCACATGGAGCGTCTCGCCGGTGATGTAGGCCGCCCGGGGCGACGCCAGGAAGGCCACGGCGTGCGCAATGTCCTCCGGGGCGCCCAGCCGGCCGAGCGGGACCTGGCCGAGGAGCGCGTTGCGGGCGGTCTCGCCCAGCGCGTCGGTCATGTCCGTGACGATGAACCCCGGCGCCACCACGTTCACCGTGATGTTGCGCGACCCGATCTCCCGGGCCAGGCTCTTCGTGAATCCGATCATCCCCGCCTTGGCGGCAGCGTAGTTGCTCTGCCCGGCGTTGCCCATCACGCCGACCACGGAGGCGATGTTGATGATGCGCCCGCGGCGGGCCTTCATCATGCCCCGCATGACCGCCTTGCAGGTCCGGTAGACCGCGCTCAGGTCGGTCTCGATCACCGCCTGCCAGTCCTCCGCGCTCATGCGCATCAGCAGGCCGTCGCGGGTCACTCCGGCGTTGTTGACCAGGATCGAGGGCACGCCCTCCTTCGCCTCGACGTCCTTGAAGCACTGCTCGACCGAGGCCGCTGCGGCGACATCGAGGACCACGCCCCGCCCCTTGAGGCCCGCGGCCGCCAGGTACTCGTCGATGGCGGCCGCGCCAGCGGCGGAGGTCGCCGTGCCGATGACCTGAGCGCCCTGCCGCCCGAGTTCGAGCGCGATGGCGCGGCCGATGCCGCGGGAGGCGCCGGTTACGAGCGCGAGTTCGTTCTCAAGCATGGGAGGACTCCTGGGCGGCCGCGAGCGCCGCGGCGAGCGATGCGCTGTCCTCGAGCGCCAGCATCTTCAGGTCCGCGCGGCGCTCGATGCGCCGGTTGAGCGAGGTGAGTACCTTGCCGGGACCGCACTCGACGAAGGTCGTGATGCCGCGCGCGAGCATGGCCCTGACGGTGTCTGCCCAGAGCACGGGCTTGTAGAGTTGCTCCTTCAGCGCTGCGCGGATCCCCTCCGGGCTCGCATGCGTGCGCACGTCCACGGTGAAGACCTCCGGCACGTTCGGCATGCGGAACTCCGCCCGCTCGAGCCGCGTGGCCAGCAGCTCCGCCGGGCTGCGCATCAGGCTGCTGTGCACCGGCACGCTGACCGGCAGCAGGACGGCGCGCTTGGCGCCGCGCGCCTTGGCCGCCTCGATCGCGCGGGCGACCGCCGCGGTGTGACCGGCGATGACGACCTGGCCCGGGGCGTTGAAGTTCACGGGCTCGACCACCTCGCCCTGCGCGGCCTCCCGGCAGGCGGCGGCAAGCGTCTCGTCATCGAGGCCGAGCACGGCCGCTACGGCGCCCTGCCCGAGCGGCACGGCCTGCTGCATCACCTCGCCGCGGTAGCGGACGATGTCGACCGCCTCGCGGAAGTCGAGTGCGTCGGAGCAGACGAGCGCGGTGTATTCGCCGAGGCTGTGGCCCGCCATCGCCACCGGCCGCGGCCCGCCATGCTGCAGCCAGACCCGCCAGGTCGCGACCCCGGCCGCGAGCATCGCCGGCTGCGTACGGTAGGTCACACCGAGGTCGGCTTCCGGGCCAGACTGGCAGAGCTCCCAGAGGTCGTAGCCGAGCACGTCGGAGGCCTCGGCGAAGGTCGTGCGGACCACGGGCTCGGCGGCGCCGAGCGCGGCGAGCATCCCCACCGACTGCGACCCCTGCCCCGGAAAGACGAATGCCAGTGACATGGTGGTGGGCGCTCCTGCGGGCCGTGGGCCGGTTGACCGGGGCGCAATTATATCGGCACCCGCCCCCGCCGCCGTCGCAATACGAGCCAGGTGCCGGCGGCGAGCCCACCGGCCGCCCCGTAGCTGTGTGCTTCGTGCACCACCGGCAGGCTCAGGGTCGCCGCCGTGAACGGCAGCGCGCCGGCGAAATGCTCCCAGGCGAGCTTGGCGGCGAACAGCGCGGCGATCGTGAGCGTGAGCGGGTCCCGCCGCGCCTCGGCCAGCCAGGCGAGGAGCCCAGCGGCCATGCAGCCGTGCAGCACTCCGGAGAAACCGAGGTACCACTCGAGATTCGGTTGCAGCAGAAGGAACCCGGCGTCGATGGCCGCGGTCGAAGCAAGCAGGATGAGCAGCCAACCTCGCAGCGTGAACTCGCGCACAAAGAGCACCGCGACCAGCCAGAGCCCAAGCAGGTTCCAGGCGAGGTGCGCCGCATCGGCATGGACGAGCTGGCCGCCCGCGAGGCGCCACCACTGCCCCGCGAGCACGAGGGTGCGCTCGTACTGCAGCGCGCGCGTGAGCTGCGGGCCGCCGAGGAACAGCGCGATGAGAAATACGGACAAACCGCAGGCCGCCGCCCAGTCGGAAAGCCTCAGCCGCTGCAGTCGCTCGAGCATCGGGGAAGTCCGCTTGCGATCACGACGGTTTGCTATGATCTGGTCAATTTACCGTTCTTTTCCGGGTCACGCGATGAACATCCGCAGACACCTCACAGCCGCACGCCAGCCGTTACATTCGCCCCGCCGTGCTCAGCGCGGCTTCACGCTGATCGAGATCATGGTGGTGGTCGTCATCCTCGGCATCCTTGCGGCCCTCGTGGCGCCGAACGTGATCCGCCGCATCGATGATGCGCGCATCACCAAGGCGAAGCAGGACATCCGTGCCTATGAAACGGCGCTCAACCTCTACCGCATGGACAACTTCCGCTACCCCACCACGGAACAGGGGCTTCAGGCGCTGGTTAAGCGACCGATGGACCCGAACATCAAGAACTGGAAGGAAGGCGGCTACATCCAGAACCTGCGCAAGGACCCGTGGGGCAACGACTACCAGTACGTGTCTCCGGGCGCGCACGGCGACTACGACCTCTTCACCCTCGGCGCCGACGGGCAGCCGGGTGGCGAGGGCGCCGATACCGACATCGGCAACTGGAGCATCGAGTAGTCCCTTGCGGCGGCAGCCTGCCGCGCGCCTCGCCTCGGGCTTCACGCTGCTCGAGCTGCTGGTGGTCATGGTCATCATCGGCATCATCGCCGGCATGGCCGTCGTCTCGATCAAGGTGCTCGGCACCGACCACCAGATGGACCAGGAGGCGGCGCGGCTGCAGGCCATCCTCACCCAGGCGCGCGACGACGCCATGCTGACTGGGACAGATGTCGGCCTGCGCATCGACCGGAAGGGCTACGACTTCCTGAGCTACGAGACGCGCAGTGGTCTGTGGCAGGTGGTGAGCGACGACCAGCTGCTGCGTGCCCGCACGCTCCCGGAGGGCCTCAACGCCGGGCTGCGCCTCGAGGGCCGCGACATCGAGCTCAAGATGCGCAGCGCGGCCACGGCGGCCGACCCCATCGCGCCGCAGATCGTCGTGCAGGCCTCGGGCGACCTCGCCCCGTTCGACATCATCTTCACACGCGACGGCACCACCGAGAGCCGCCGCCTGAACGGCAGCGTGAATGGCAAGTTCGAGATCCATGACGACGCACGCGAACACCCCTGAGCGCGCGCGCGGCTTTACGCTCATCGAGGTGCTCGCGGCGCTCGTGATCGTCGCGCTCGGCATGATGGGTGCGATCGAGGCCGTCTCGCAGTCCGCACGCAACGGCATGTACCTGCGCGACAAGACCTTCGCGCACTGGATCGCAATGAACATCATCACGGACCGCCGCCTGCAGGCGAACCCGCCGGATGTCGGCGAGACCTCCGACGAAGTCGACTTTGCCGGCAGGCGCTGGAAATGGACGCTGCAGGTGACGCAGACGCAGCTGCCGAGCATGCGGCGGATGGACGTGCTGGTGCGTGTCAAGGACGCGCCGGCGGACAGCTCGCTCGTGAAGGTGAGCGGTTTCTACGGCACAGCCGTCGGCGCGGCCGGCGGCAGCTCGGTCGCCTGGGCAGGCACGGGCACCAAGGGCCAGAGCCAGACCCCGTCGGGCACCACACCCGCGGCTCGCCAGACGCCCAGCACCCAGCCGGTGCAGCAGCCGTGAACGTTCGGGCGCGGAGTCGACGAATGAGCGCCCGACCCGCCGGGCGCCCGACCGCCGGCTTCACGCTGCTCGAACTGCTGGTCGCCATGGCGATCTTCGCCATCGTCGGGGTCCTCGCGCTCAGCGGATACACGCAGCTGCAGAAGCAGAGCGAGTACACCGACAAGCGTCTCGAGCGCATCCGCGAGGTGCAGCGCGCGGTGCAGACCATGGGGCAGGACTTCGAGCAGCTCGAGCCACGGCCGATCCGGCAGCCGATTGGGGAGCAGTACATTCCGGCGATCCAGGGCGGCAACGCGGTCGACTACAAGGTGGAGTTCACCCGCGCGGGGTGGAGCAACACGGCGGGTGTGGCGCGCCCGACGCTGCAGCGAGTCGGCTACCGCCTCGACCAGGACGGCCTGTGGCGCGAGTACTGGCTGGTGCTTGATCGCACGCAGACGAGTCAGCCGGTGCGCGTGAAGCTGCTGACCGGCGTGCGTTCAGTGAGTTTTCGCTTCCTGACCTCCAACCGCACGTGGTCGGACCGGTGGCCCGCGGACACCACCGCCGCCACCGTCGATGCGGCGCGGGCGCGACCTGCCGCCGTCGAGTTCGTTATCGAGCTCGAGGACTGGGGCCGGATCCGCCGCGTGCTGGAGGTGCCGGGATGACGGCCGCCGCCGCGACGCGGCGTGCGGGCCGGCGGCAGCGCGGCGTGGCGCTGATCACCGCGGTGCTTATCGTTGCGCTAGCCACCGTGCTGGCCGTGAACGTGGCTTTCCGCAGCATGGTAGACCAGCGCCGCAGCGGCACGCTCTACAGCCTCGACCAGGCCTTCGAGATCGCGCTCGGCGCCGAGGCGCTGGCGGCGGACGTCCTGCACCGCGACGCCCTGCAGAGCCAGAAGGACCATCTGGGCGAAGCCTGGGCGCAGCCCGTATCGCTGCCGCTCGACGACGGCATCGGCGTCGTGCAGGGCCAGCTCGTGGATCTCCAGGGCCGCTTCAACCTGAATAACCTCGTGTTCGCCGACGGCACGACCAATGCGGCGGCGGTAAAGCAGTTTGAGCGCATCCTCACGATGCTTGGGCTCGAGACCGACTGGGCCACGAAGATGGCGGACTGGATCGACCAGAACTCCGACCCCGGCTTCCCGAACGGCGCGGAGGACTCGGTCTACCTGGCGCAGGACCCCCCGCACCTCACGGCGAACATACCGATCACCCGCACGAGCGAACTCTTGAACCTGCCCGGCTTCGGTGCCCAGCGCTACGCTAAGCTGAAGCCCTACGTCTCGGCCCTCCCTGTCGGCACGCCGCTCAACGTCTGCACCGCCCCCGGCGTCGTGCTCGACTCGCTGCTTGAGAACCAGCGGCAGTTCAGCCTCGACCCCAATTACCTCGTCCAGCAGCGCAAGGCCGTCGGCTGCTTCCCCACGCTCGCGGACCTCAACAGCACGATGGGCGGGACGGCGTTCGACCAGATCAAGAACTCCCTAGCGGAAACAACGAGTTACTTCGGAGCGACCATATGGGTCACTATTGGCACCACCGAGTTCACCCTGTACAGTCTGCTCGCCCGCGGGGGTACCGGGCCGGTGCGGCCGATCCTGCGCAGCTTCGGCAACGAATAAGCGGTTCCGAGGTCCGATGACTGAAACGCTGGTGATACGGCTCCGCGCGTCGGACGATGCACCGGCGTCCTGGCTCATCGTCGATGCGAACGGCGCGCGCTCCGGGCCCGTGACGAGTGGCCCGGTCGCCGACGCGCTGTCGGTGGCGCAAGGCCGCCGCGTCGTGGTGCTGCTGCCGGCCACCGAGATCGGACTCGCCGAACCCGAACTCCCCTTCCGCAACGCCGCGCGCCTCGCGCAGGCTGCACCCTTCGCGCTCGAGGAACAGCTCGCCTCCGACCTCGAGGGCCTGCACTTCGCGGTGGGCCCGGTGGGCACCGGCACGGTCGGCACGCCCGTGGCCGTCGTGTCGCGGGGGCTGATGGATCGGTGGAACGCGACCCTCGCGGCCGGCGGCATCCACGTCGCCGCGGCGTTCGCCGAGACGCAGGCGGTGCCGGTCTCGCCGAACGCCTGCACGCTGCTCCTCGATGAGCGCGTGCTCTACGTGCGGCGCGCCGAGGGCGTGCCCTACGCGCTCGATGCCCAGCCGCTCCCCGCCGTGCTCGATCTCGCGCTCGGACCGCCCGCCGAACCTGGCGAGCACGTGATCTTCTATGCGACCCCGGCCGAATACGAGGCGCATCGCGATGCAATCGAAGGCCTGCGCTCACGCACCGCCGCCCTGCAAGTGAAGCTCCTGCCCGAAGGGGCGCTGCCCCTGCTCGCGGCCCATCTTTCCAGCGCCGACGCCGTCAACCTGCTGCAGGGCCCCTATGCGCCGGTCTCCACGCTCGGCACGCAGGTGAAGCGCTGGCGCGTGCCACTCGCGCTCGCAGCCAGCCTGCTGCTCGTGTTCCTGCTGGGCCAGGGCGTGTCGCTGTGGAAGCTGCATCGCGCCGAGAAGCAGCTCGACGCGCAGATCGCCCAGGTCTTCGGCCAGTTGATGCCCGGCCAGAAGATGGTGGATGCGCGCTCGCAGATCGAGGGCGTGCTGCGCCGTGCCGGCGGCGGCAAGGGTGCGCTGCTCCCAGCGGTGTCGCTGCTCGCGCAGGCGGTCGCCCGCTCGCCCGCCGCGCACGTCGAGGCCATCAGCTACCGGGGAGACGCGCTCGAGCTGCGGGTAGTGGCGCCGACGGTCGAGGCGCTCGACGGCATCAAGCAGGCCATGAGCCGCAGCGGCGTGGCCGTGCAGCTGGTGTCGGCAACTCCGCGCGGCCAAGTTGTCGAGGGCCGCTTGCAGATGAAGCTGGGGACTGCATGAACGTTCGCGAGTGGCTCGACGGGCGCTCCGAGCGCGAACGACAGCTCGTCTACCTCGCCGCCGGCGTGGCGTGCGTCGCGCTGCTGTTCGTAGTGCTGGTGCTGCCGTTCCGCGCCCTGAACCACCGGATGGAGGCGCGCGTCGACAAGAAGAGCAGCGACCTCGCCTGGATGCGCCAGGTGGCCCCGCAGCTGTCGGCGGCCGCGGCGAGCCTGCACCTGCAGGGCACCGGCGAATCCCTGGTGGTGGTCGTGAACCGGACGGCGCGCCAGGCAGGCCTCGGCGCGGCGCTGCGCGACCAGAGCCCCGACGGCAAGCAGGGCCTGCGCCTGCGCCTCGAGTCGGCCCCGTTCGATGCGATGGTGACGTGGCTCGCGAGCCTGCAGCAGCAGTATGGCGTCAGCATCGATGCGGCTACCGTCGACGGCGCCAAGCCCGGTCTCGTCAACGCCAGCCTGACACTGTCGCGCCCGACCGCGGGCTGACCCGTTCCGCTGCTCCGGCGAGGCCGCCTTCGTGAAGCGCTACCGGTGGCTGATCGCCCTTGGAATCCTGGCGCTGCTCGCCTTCGCGGTGGCCACGCTGCCCGCCTCGATCCTCGCCGGCCGCCTGCAAAGCCTCGGCCTGAAGGCCGTCGACTACGACGGATCGATCTGGTCGGGCGGCGCCACTGGCTTGAGCTGGCGCGACGCCCCGCTCGGTGATCTGCAGTGGCGGATCACGCCCTCCGCGTTGTTGCGGGGGCGCGTCGTGGGCCACGCGCGCCTCGAGCGAGCCGACGGCTCGCTCGACACGGACTTCAACGTGGACTTCGCGGGCGACGCGGTGCTGAGCGCCACCACGCTGGCGTGCCCAGTCGAAGTGCTCGGCGCGCTGCCGATCGGCGTGCCGCGCGGCTGGCGTGGCCGTTTGAGCGGCCGATTCGAGGAGATTGCGTTGAGGCACGGCTGGCCCACGCTGCTGCGGGGCACACTCGACCTGGACGGGCTAACTTCGCCGCCGCCGGCCAATGCAAATATTGGCGCGTTCCACCTCGTCGCGCCGCATCCGAAGCCGTTCCGCGAAGGCACGCTCCCCGGGCACCTGACTGCGCAGATCACCGACCGCGGCGACGGCCCCTACTCGGTGGATATGCAGCTCTCGCTCGCCCAGGACCACAGCTTCCTGCTCGAGGGCGGCGTCGCGCCGCTCACCTCGGCGCCCGAGGCGATGCAGCGCGCGTTCGAGCTCCTGGGCCCGCCCGATGCGGCCGGCCGCCGCCCCTTCAGCATCTCCGGCACGCTCTGACCGATCGGCCGCGGGCGGCCACGGCGCCACCGCTCGAGCGCCGTCGCCACGCGACGGCCGTGGATGAGAATGCGAATTTCGGTGCCGGCCGCGGCGGCGTATGAATCGCCGTGCCGGCAGCGGACCGCCGCGACCACGAGATCGCCGGCAAGTAGGTGACGGCGCGCGACGCCCTCGCTCAGCCGGGCGACCACTCGCGCCAGGCCGACAGCAGCGGAAAGTAGAGCCCGAGGCGGATCGGCTCGGGTCCGAGGTGACGCACCAGCGTGGCATAGCGCTCGAGCTGCCCGCGGTAGCGCTCCTGCTCAGAGTCGAGGAACGCCTTGAGCCCCGCGCCCGCGTGCGTGCTCGTCTTGTAATCGACGATCCAGCGCACGCCGTGCTCGTCAATCAGCGTGCGGTCGATGACCACGCTCACGATCTCACCGCCGATGCGGCCGGTGAGCGCGAGCTCGCTCACCGCCCCGCGCTGCCGGCTGTCGAGGAGCCAGCGTCCGCGCTCGTCGGCGAGCGCGCGCAGGATGGCCTCGCGGACGCGCCCGGCCGCCTCGGCGCGCCGCTCCTCGGGCACGCCGAGTTCGGCGAGTTCCGCGTTGAACCGTGCCAGCGAGCGCGGCGAGGCAGGCTCCGGGCCCGGGCTGCCATGCGCGATGCGCTGCAGCTCGCGGTGCACGACCGTGCCGACGTGGCGGGCCGTCTCCGTCGCCCAGTCGAACTCCACCGGCATGAGCTCGGCGACCCGCGCGTAGACCTCCGCCTCGATGCGCGGGCCGGGCGGCGCGGCCGGAACCTGCCAGCCGTCCGGCAGCCGCGCGAGGGGTGGGTCACGCGGGAGCGGCTCGGCCTCCTCGCCCGGCACGTCGCCCACCTCGGCGAGCCGCCGCGCGAACTCCGGCTCGAGCACCGGCCAGAGCAACCCGAGCGCCGTCGTTCGCGCGGGAGCGCGCAGTGCCGCCGCGCCGCTCTTGCGGTCCGGGGCGACACTGCAGCTGCCGAGCAGGTGCAGCCAGCGCTCGGCGCGCGTGGCGGCGACGTACAGCAGCCGCCGGCGTTCCTGCAACAGGCGCTCGCGCTCGAGCCCCTCGAGCCAGGCATAGAGCACGTTGGCCTCGTAACCAACCGAGGCGAGCGGCGCCACCACGAGGCCGCCATGCGGGTGCTGCGGCATGCGCATCCACTGCAGCAGCCGCCGCTGCTCGCCGCGGCCGGACCGATCGAGGCCGGGCACGATGACCGTATCGAACTGCAGGCCCTTCGCCTTGTGGATCGTGAGCAGCTCGACCCGCGTGCCCGGCCGCGGCGGGGACGGCGCGTACAGCTCCGCCAGCGCCTCGGCGAGCAGGCCGAGATTGACCGTGCCTCGCGCCCGGTTCTCGACCTCGGCCAACTCGTCGAGGAACGCCTCCACCTCCTCCAACTCGCGCTCGTGAGCGAGAGTGGCGGGCCCGCCGAGCGCGAGCCAGCTGCGCTCGAGGGTGTCGCGCAGGCCGAAGCGTCGCAGCTCCTCGACCGCGGTCTCGAGCACTGCGAGCGTGCGCTCGAGGCGCTCGCGGGCGGGCCGCGCCAGGCGTGCGCGCCGCGCCGGATCGAGCGTGAGCTCGAGCACGGTCGCCTCGCGGTCGTCGCCGACGAGGGCCTGTAGCTCGGCGAGCGTGAGCCCGCACCAGGGTGCCCGCAGCACGGCGAGCCAGGCGGGACGATCGGCGTGGTGCACGAGAGCGCGCGCGATCGACAGCGCATCGAGCACCGCCGGGCGCTCGCCCAGCGGGTCGATGTCGGTGGCCTGGAAGGCGATGCCGCGGCGGCCGAGTTCGGCCACGATGTGGAGCAGATGGCTGCGGCCCTGCACCAGCACCGCGATCCGTGCCCGCGGGTCCTCGGCGAGCCGGGCGGCGGCGATTTCCGCCACGCGCTCGGCCTCGAGCCGGCGGCTGCGGCGCAGGAAGGCGTGGACCTGCACGCCGCCGTCCTCGCCGGCGCCCTCCTTCGGCACGCTGGCCGCGTAGCTCACCGCGCCCCGCAGGTCGTCGTCGCGCGGCGGCAGGACCTGCGCGAAGCAGCGGTTGACCCAGTCGACGACCGGCTGCGTGGAGCGGAAATTCACGCGCAGCGTGAGCGGCTCGAGCAGCAGCCGCGGCTCGCCCTGGCCGAGGCCGCGGTCGCGCACCGCGAGGAAGAGCCCGACCTCCGCGTGGCGGAAGCGGTAGATCGACTGCATCGGGTCGCCGACCAGGAACACCGTGCGGCCATCCCCCGGCGTCCAGCCCGCGGTGAGGCGCTCGAGCAGCCGCACCTGCGCCTCTGAGGTGTCCTGAAATTCGTCCACCAGGACGTGGTGGAGCCTGGCGTCGAGCGCGAGCGCCGTGTCGGTCGGCTCCTCCTCCGGGCCGAGCGCCCGCCGCGCCGCGGCGGCAAACTGCGGATAGTCGGCCTGCTGGCGGTTCGCGAAGACCACCGCGAGTTCGGCGGCGGCGAGGCGCAGCACCCGGAACAGCGCCTGCAGCACCTGCCACTCGGCCTCTTCGTACGCCGGCGGTGGCAGTCGGCTCGCGGCCTCGAGGAGTTGCACGAGGTCGTCGCGCCGCTCGAGCCCGGCGGCCACGGCCACGGCGCGCTGCTTCAGCGGCGCCGCGGCCGGCGGAATGCCGATGTTGCGGTCGAAGCGCTTGCGCGGCGTGCCGCCCCCGGTTAGCAGCAACGCGGCGAGCCCCTGCCACAGCGGTGCATCCGCCGGATCCTCGCCCGGCAACGCGTCGCCGTCGCGCCATGTGGCGAGCGCAGAGTCTGCCACCTCGGCCGGCAGGTTCGCCGCCGCCTCGCGCGCTACCGTACAGGCCTCGACGAGCCAGTCCATCGGTGCTGCCGCGGCGAGCGCCGCCAGGTGGCCGCGGACCAGCGCCCGGCGCGCCGCCTCGAGCGCGGCCCGGACGGTCGGCGCCTCGGGGCCCAGCTCGCCCGGCAGCTCCGGCAGCCACGCCTCGCGACGCGCGAGCATCTCCGCCACCAGCGTGACAAAGGTCGGCACGTTGTTGTCCAGGTGACGCAGCAGCTGCGAGACCGCCGCGGCATCGCGCGCCGACTCCCCGGGCAGCTGATCGAGCAGCGCCTCGGCGGCGAGCCGGTAGAGCGCACGCGCATCCTCCTCCACGCGCAGCCCGCCGCCGGCACCCGACAGCACCGGCAGGCGTCGCGCCAGGCCCTGGTTGAGCGAGTCGATCGTCTGCAGGCGCAGGCGGCTCGGGTTGCCGAGCAGGTCCCAGCCGCGTCGCGCGTTCAGCTCGAGGACGGCCAGCGCGAGTGCCCGCGTCTCGGGCAGCAGCTCCTCGGGCAGCCCCGCCGCGGGATCCGACGCGGCGCGCAGCGCCGCGAGGATGCGGTTGCGCATCTCGGCGGCGGCCTTGCGGGTGAAGGTAATGGCCAGCACCGACTCGGGCCGCTCGACGGTGGCCAACAGTGCGAGGAACCGCTGCGTCAGGAGCTCGGTCTTGCCCGACCCCGCCGGCGCCTGCACGATGAAGCTGCGCGTCACGTCGAGTGCGCGCCGCCGCGCCGCGCGGTCACTCGCGCGCAGCTCAGTCATCTCCGTCCTCCCGCAGCTCCTCCGCGAGCGCCGTGCTGCCGATGCGGCACAGGCCCGGCAGATGACAGTAACGGCACGCGTTGCGCGCATCCGGCGCCAGTCGCGCCTCGCCAGCGGCGTACTCCTCGGCGAGCCGGCTGAGCCGCTGCTGCCACGCGGCCAGCAGTTCCTCCCAGCCCGCGAACTCCTTCGGCACCCGCCCGAGCGGCGGGAACGCCGCCGCATCGCGCGCGTAGCCTGCGAACTCGGTCGCCCCCGCACGCACGCGGCCGAATGCGACCGCGGAGACCCGCTCGGCACCCACCGCCGCCACGTACAGCGGCAACTGCGGAAGCTTGGGGCGCTCCTCGAGCCAGGCCTTGGGATCGGCGCTGGCGCCGGTCTTGTAGTCGATGACCGCGAGGCTGCCGTCAGCGAGGCGATCCAACCGGTCGAGCCGCAGCCGCAGGTTCAAGCCGCCGATGGCGAGCG
>Ga0209048_10004601_pt1 | contig 13181 bp, 14 predicted proteins | sample FrelakmetCRP12CR_FD_187146 | JGI IMG/M metagenome (GOLD analysis project Ga0209048, IMG submission 187146) | Freshwater lake sediment microbial communities from the University of Notre Dame, USA, for methane emissions studies - CRP12 CR (SPAdes)... | ecosystem: Environmental > Aquatic >... | reverse complement strand
GCGGACATGGCAGATCTCCTCAAACGACACCGTTGACGACGGCTACGACCTAGCTGCAGCCGCTTCAGGCGAGTTCAAGATTCGAGTTCACGGCTTGGCGAAACGTCGCGAGGGTGCGGTTCTTGGGCCATCGTGTCTCAGGCGTGTGCCACCCGCGAAGCTCAGGTTCGAATACTTCGGCACGGACGCCCTCAAGTACCTGGCGCTCCCTACGATCATCCTCGAACTCGCGAACCAGGTGGACGGTCGGTTCGCCTTCTACATCGCGATGCACGCCCGATTCGTCGAGAGACGAGACAACAATCACTTGCTACCGCCACGCGGACGCAGCAGACGCGCGCAACATTCGCCCCGACCACTACCTCAGCGGCCGCGCGTTGACCCGCGACTTGCGGCAGCGCCGGATGATTAAGCGTCGTACTTGAACGACAGGGAAACCCGCGCGCGGTAGGCGACGACTTTGCCGTCTTCAATCTTCATGTCGAGCTTGGTGACTTCCGCGACACGCAGGTCACGCAGCGACTTGGCTGCGGTCTCGACGGCGCTTCTGGCTGCGTCCTCCCAAGATACTGGGCTCGTGCCGATGATCTCCGTGACACGGTAGACGCCGGATTCAGTCTTCTTCTTGGCCATTTCGTTTGCTCCTTCCGATTGAGAGGCACGGCACCGGTTCGTCATGCCGCGGCGAGTTCATCATACGACCGCAGTGCCTGCTCCTGCCCGGATGCCGGCTGATCCACTCCTCGCGAACGAACGCGGCTCGCCATCGCCAAATGAAGCCTCGCGCCGCTCTTCTGGATCTGATGGTTCAGGGATGCGGTACGAATGGGCATAGCAGCGGTCCAGCTTGGATGAGGGCCGAATGTAGGCCAGGTTGGGTCGCAGTGCCAATTGCCCTATGAGCGAGTTGGCGAAAGGCGCAGCCGCGCCGCGCCGAACCCGGCGACCTGCCGTGCCGCGTTGACGTGGATGACCATGAACATGAAGTCGCGGAACTGGTTCATTGGCTCGGCTTGGGGGAAGCGTGTCAGGTAGGCGGCACGACCGACTTCCCAGATTGGGCTCGCGGGAGCCAGAACCTCGGCACGCCCCTGCAGCGTGACACGGTGCAGAGCGTGCACCGGCTCGTCATGAACCTCGGCTCGAATGACCAGCAATGACACGGCCGGCGAGGATTGCAGGTTGCGGGTGTGTTCGGCGAGACCACTGACGTGGATCACCAGGCACGCCCGACCTGGCTCGACGGCGAAGGGCACCATCGATACTAGCGGTGTACCGTCCTCGCACAATGTGCCAAGCGCTGCCACGCGCTGCGTTTGCAACAGGGAGCGCAATTCACGGGTGAGTCTGGATTCGTGCGTCATGTTGGTCCGCGGACCGTAGGATTCTTGAAGCGGATTCGCGGACCAGCTTGTCCTGCTCACTAAGACGAAGGCGAGTCGTGCTCGTCTTTCGGCGAATCTTGACCATCCGTCGTCGGCCGCGAGGCATTGGGGAGTTGCCGATTGCCTTGTCGGCTGCCAAAAGTGCGTGAAGCACGCAGAAGCAGGAACAGCGACAACCCGAAGGCCGGTCCCAACAACATAGTGGAGGCGAGGGACCAAGCAAGGCCGGGCCAACCGACCGAGCCCGCTTCGACCAGCATGAACACTGCTACCACCAGCGTGGTCGCCCAGATGACGGGATTTGCGAATATCAGTACCGGTCCCAGCGACACTGCGAACAGAGCCAGCGAGAACAATCCAGTTGCGACCGACAACGCAAAGTACAGTAGGACCTCGACGCCAAAGCGTTGCAGCAGGCGCGTCTCCGCCAGCGTGACCGACTTCATGCTGGCTTCACGGTCCGCATATTCTTCGGCAACCGCCGCTGGCTCGGGCTCGCCCGCCGCACATTCGCGCACGAAGCGACCGATCCGCTGCGTGGCTTCGCGCGCCTCGGGCAGAAAGGCAAAACCCGGAAACACATGTGGCATGCCATCCCACACCAGCAGCTGCGCTCCAGGGCAACGCTGGGACACGCGCACCGAGTCGTCCAGCAACAGTTCCGTGCTGCCCACAATCAAGAGCAGCGGCGGCATGCCGGTGAAGTCTCCGAACACCGGTGACACATGCGGGTGGGTGCAAAGGTCGCGCCGCGGCAGGTACATCGGCACCAGAGCGTCCATCAGGTCAGCGCTGAACATGTCGTCGACACCGTCGTTGCGCCGCACCGAGTCGCCGCTGAACGTGAGATCGGCCACCGGCGACAGCGCCACGGCACCAGCCGGCAACAGCACCCCTTCGTCGCGTGCTCTCAGGAGCAGCGCGAGCGTCAGGTTTCCCCCCGCCGAGTCGCCGGCCACGATGATGCGGCTCGCATCAAACCCCTGCTCGAGCAACCAGCGATAGGCGGCCAAACAGTCGTCCAGTGCGGCGGGGTAGAGGTGCTCGGGAGAGAGTCGATAGCTCACCATCAGGCCGCGCGCGTGGGCCTCGCGGCAGATGCGCGCTAGGAGCGCCCGGTGGAAGACCGGCGTCTCCGCAATGAATGCCCCACCGTGCAGGTACAGCACCACCCGGTCCTGCCGCACACCCTTCACGTCGATCCAGGTCGCAGGGGCTTGGCCGGCCGTGACGCTCTGGATGCGCACATCGGGCTCCTTGCTGCCCAGCGCATCCACCCGGGCGGCTAACTCGCGCAAGTGCACCGGGTCCGAGATCAGTTTCATTTGCGCGCGCATCAGGCGAAGCGCCGGGAATAGCATGGATCGACCGAGGGCGTCGCGCAGTGGCTTCAATGGCTTCTTCAAGACTTTCTCCGTGAGGGGCCGGTTACGACCCCTCGGCTTCTTTCATGACGCAGCTTTCGCTGAATCCGCAAGGGGCAAGTATCGGCATCCCGGCGTCCGATTGCTCGCGCCCGAGTTGTCGGCGGTCGACTGCGACTGGCTCCGCGACGTCGCCACGGCCGTCTGCTATAGGTACCCTTTGAAACAAATGTCCCAATGGAACGGATCAAGGCGAGTGTTTTCGTGGCCAAATGCCTTTCACGGAACCCGTGCCGAGCACCACGTCGAGTGCCCGCCGCATGAGGAGAGCCAAGATGTCCGATGAATTCAATAATCTGTCGGTGCAGGCCATATCGCGCGACAGGTCGCAACATCGTCACGAACCGCGAGGCCGACTGCTCAGCCGGATTCCTGAACTTATCGCAGAGGCCTGTAGCGCAGCGACTTCACCTTTTGGCCGCCAAGGCCACGAATTGTGAAAGACTAGCCTACCAACGCGGCGACCGCTCAACAGCTACCCTTTCGCCTCGCATCAGAGGATCAGCGACGCATCGAATGTTCGGCAACTCCAAACCTGTCGTCTTGAAGCCCTATGGAAGACGACGCCGGTCATACTGGCGCTTGCCTCGATGGTTTGTACTGCTGTTGAGCGGCATTGCGATCGGCGGCACGGGCGTGGTCGTTGTCCAGGAACGCTATCTGCCGCCGCGCCTGTCCGCCGACGCATCGGCTAAATTAAACAGGACGTTGGAAGAGACCGACGCCGATCGACTGAAACTGACGGGCGAACTCGCCAAGACCGCGAAGCAGCTTGAGTCAGCGCTCGCCGACAAGAAGAGCCTGGCCGACGAGTTGGCCGCCAGCCGCGCAACCACTGAACGTCTGCGCGATGATGTGGCTTCGGCGGTTGCCTCTCTGCCGCCGGACCCGCGTGGCGGCGCCGTCGAGGTCCGTGCGGCGCGTTTCACGGCAACGGGTGGGATGCTGGTCTACGAGGTGGTGCTTACGCGCAAACGCGCGACCGGAAAGCCGATGGCCGGCGTGATGCAGCTCGTCATGGACGGCGAATCCGCGCCTGGTGCCGCGGCCAAGGTCACACTGAAGACGGTCGCCCTGTCGCTCGATAGCCATCAGATCGTGCGCGGCAACCTGCCATTGCCCGCGGACTTCAGGCCGCGTCAGGCCACGATTCAAGTACTCGATCGCGTCGCCGGCAAGTTGTTGGGCATGCGAGTGATGCTCGTAAATTAGTCAGGCTGTCGACTTTGGTGAGTGTGAGCAGATTCCGCTTCGGTCGCGCTCAGCGCATCCCCCTCACGAACTACGAGCCCGGCGCGTGCCGGCAACTGATCCTTGGGGTTTCTCCGCACTCATTTCGGGGGTTCACGCAGGCAGACATTCGCCATAGAGTTTCTGCCAGACGGCGGTGAAGCGAGTGACGCATCTTCACCAAGAAGTTCCGACAGTGATGAGTGTCGACGCCGTTTCCATCAAGCCGACCAGCGTCCCGATCAGCATACGGCAGACCTTGCGCCCTCAGGTCAGTCTGGCCGCACCAGCCCTGCCGCCTGCTGGATCGTCCCGAACAGCCACTGTTCGACATCCTCGAGCGCGATCGACGCTACGCTGCGTGTATTCTTCTCGTCGACCCTCCAGCAATTCCTCGCTTCCCTTGCTAAGGACTATCCCATGCGCATCAACACCGCCCGCTGTCTCCTTTTCGCGGCGATCGCACTGCCTTTGCTAGCCCTCGGGCAGACCGCGTCCACCCTCGACAAGATCAAGCAAAGCGGGGTCATTACGATCGCCTACCGCGAATCCTCGATCCCGTTCTCGTACCTCGACGACAAGGCGGAGCCGACCGGTTTCGCATATGAGATTTGCCTGAAGATCGTCGACGAAGTGCGCAAGGCCACGCGAAGAGCCGACCTGAAGGTTCAGATGCAGGCGGTGACATCGGCGAACCGGATTCCGCTTCTGCAAAACGGCACGATCGACATCGAATGCGGTTCGACGACCAACAACAGCGAACGGCGGAAGCAGGTCGCGTTCGCTACCAATTACTTCTACACCGGCACGAAGTTCCTCGTCAAAGCGGGCACGCCGGTGACGTCGCTCGACGATCTCAAGGGCAAGACCGTGGTGTCGACCACTGGCACGACCAACTTCAAGATAATTCGCAATCTCAATGAAGAGAAGAAGCTCAACATCGACCTGCTCGGCGCCAAGGATCACGCGGAGTCGGCGCTGATGGTGCAAAGCGGCCGCGCGGTGGCCTTCGCGATGGACGACATCCTGCTGTACGGCCTACGCGCCAGCGCGCAGGATCCGGCGCAACTGGCCGTGGTCGGCGAAGCCATCCAGGTCGAGCCTTACGCGATCATGCTGCGCAAAGACGATCCGGAATTCAAGAAGCTGGTCGACGCCACGCTCGCCGAGCTGATCAAGAGCGGCGAGTTCGAGAAGCTCTACCGCAAGTGGTTCCAGTCGCCGATTCCGCCTCGGGGCATCAACCTTCAGGTGCCGATGAGCAAAGAATTGATCGAGAACCTGAAGGTGCTGAGCGACAAGCCGGCGGGGTGACAGGGTCGGCGGCGAAGCACCGAAATCGATTGCCAAGCGCGGCCGGCGCGTGCCGATGCTCGAACTCCCCGTCCCGAGCGAGAAGCGATGCGCAGAACGGCAGCGCAGTCTCGCGATGGAAAGCACGAAGTCTCATCAACTTGCCGGGACCTGTGCAGAAGGCATCAGCTCGCTGGAGGCTTTCCGTTCGACAGGAGGCCCCTACCCAAAGAAGCAACAGTGATCATCTCGATCCACGACCGCGAGGAACTCCTCGAGGGAACGCACTTCTTGGTTGGGCTCGTATCCGTGCCACTTCAGATCGCGGCGCATCCAGAAGACTCGCCAGTGGTTCTTCGTTCTGACATAGGTGGCCTTCGCGACCGGGGTTTCTCCCTTGATCGTCCTGTCTTTCCAGTCAGGGCGGATCTCGAAGATCTCCACGCTTTGCCCATCGAATCGGTAACCGAGATCCAGCTCGGGCCTGATATGCGCTGGCGGCCGGCGTCGCTCCATGAAGCGCGTCAGGTCACGTTCATATCGCTTCAGCTCGAGTTCGGAGAACGCCATGGCGGATTGCGGGATCGAAGTCCTCGGAGGCGAGGCGATCGAGCCTCGGTGCTGTGAGGCAGTCCAACCGAAAGCCGCGAAGAGGCTTGTAGGGCTATGACGACTTCAGGTTGTAGACGTCAAAGGACATCTCCTGGGGTGGAGTGGTGAACCCGCCCTTGATGCCCTGTTGAATCTTTGGCATGAGGGTCCCGTCGCGGAACTGCTCCCAACTTTCCTTGGATTCGTGGACAGCCACCACCGACCATCCACCAGCCCACGCACCCGCCGCGTGGAAGATCTGACCTTGTGGCAGGATGTCCTTCCCGGGATGCACCGCGGCAATGGACGCCTCGTACTGCTCCTTCGTGCCGCCTGGAAAATGATGCACGATCGTGTAGGCCATCTTGGTTCTCCTCTCAGGTTGACCGGACCGCCTCTTGCGGTCCCGGGGGTTGAAGCATGAATCCAGGTCCATCGGTGAAGGTCAGATCATTATCGAATAAGCCATCGATTGAAGGCGATGTCCAACTCGCCGTTGAACCGATGAAGGTGCCCCGCCCGGCGCCAATTGTCTGAACCACGCGCGCTGTTGCGGCTCTCTTGTACTTCGCTCGCGGCCGCCGTGGAGTCTGGGTCGCTGCCGCGAGCAGAGGCGCCTTTCCGGCCAGCCAGCGATGGATGTTGAGCGCATCAAGCGAGCGAGCGGAGGCGGTCTCTGCGCCGATCAGGACGACAACGACGGTGCGACCGGCAGCGCGAATTCGCATCGTGAGGCAACGCCCCGCGTCGTTGGTGAAGCCGGTCTTTGACGCGAGAATCTCCCAGCCGGGTTTGCCAACGAGGCCATTGGTATTACGTACCGCCCATGGCCGGCCGCGAATCAGCACCGAGTGGGCGCGCTTGCTCGTGATTTCGGAAATCAAGGGGTAGGCCGACGTTGCTCGCAGAACCGTCGCAATATCGAGCGCGCTGGAATGATTGCTCGGCGATAGGCCCGTGGGCTCCAGCAGCACCGTGTTTTCAAGAGCCAAGGTCTGAATCTTCCGATCGGTAGCCGCCGCGAAGCCGTCAAGGCCGCCCGGGTAGTTGCGGGCGAGCGCGGCAGCTGCATGGTTGTCTGATGCGATCAGTGCAAGTTCAATCAATGCGCCGCGGGACACGACGGCCCCTGCCGGCACCCCTGATTGCGTGTGCTTGAGCCTGTCCATGTCCATCTCGTCGATGCGGATGGTTTCGCTTGGATCTTGCTGAGCATCCAGCACAACCATCACCGTCATCAACTTGGTAAGGGACGCGATCGGCGCCGCCGTTGCCGCGTCCTTCTGGAGCAGCACCTCCCCGGTCGCCTCGTCGACGACAACCACATGAGCCGACCCGAATGCGACGGCACCCCAGCTGCCGCAGGGGCAGCCGATAGCGAAAAGCGACAGAAGCAGGAACTTGATCACCGAGGGGGCCACGTAGGACTGCGGCAGGCTGGCAACGGACGCCCGAGAGGCGCTCAATCGTCTTATCGGCCGACGCGCCGACAACATGACTTCGCAAGGACTCGAATAGAGACATACGAGCAACTTGCAGGGCCTGGTCGCGCAGAATCAGGCCGGATTGGCCTGGCACTTCACGCGCTTGGCAGCAGGCGCCAGAGTTGCTCAAGCATTGCGCCGATACGGAACCAGCGGCCCGAGCCGGGCGGCACCGGCTGTGGATCGACGCCACGCCGATGTCGGTTCGAAGTGGCAATCCGGCAGAGCCGGATGCATTCGTAGGCAGCGCCCGTGCTCGAGCGAAGGTTCGCATCGCAATGGGCGCCTATCGCGTCTGGCATCCGCCTCCGCATTCGGCAGACCGACTCATCGGGTAGAGTCAATCCCGCCGGCGCCACGGCGTCATCCGAGAACCCCGCAAGCGCAATGACGTTTGAGCACGCCAGGTCGCCGCGATGAGTCTCCCACCGCGAATAGTCCCGCCCGGCGCTGGGGGCTGCGAGGGGAAGGACGCGCGGCGGGCATAGTATCGCGGCCATGGACGCTCAACTCGAAGAAGTCGCGCCGCCGTCGCGACTCTTGATGCTGATGGAAGGCCGGGCGGTCTTCGGGCTCGCGGCCTATTACGCGGCAATGCCGTGGCTGCGCACGGCCGCGCCCGGCGACGGACATCCAGTGATCGTGCTGCCCGGCCTGGGGGCCACCGATGCTTCGACTCGCCCGCTGCGCGGATACCTTGCCGAGCTTGGCTATGCGGTTCAGGGCTGGGAACTCGGACGCAACCTGGGGCGCAGGCAGGTCGTTGACCTTCACCTGGTGCCCCGCTTAAGGGAGCTGAGCGCGCGCACCGGGCGCCGGGCGAGCCTGGTCGGCTGGAGCCTGGGTGGCATCTTGGCGCGCGAGATGGCCAAGCGCGCACCGCAGGATGTGCGCCTGGTCGTCACGATGGGCAGCCCATTCGCCGGCGGCGGCCGCGCGTCCAACGTGGCGCGCCTGTTCGAAGCGGTCAGCGGCCGCAGGATCGTCGACGATCCGCAGGCTCGCCGACGCATCCGCGAAGCTCCCCCGGTGCCGCTGACGTCGATCTACAGCCGTACCGACGGGGTGGTGGCTTGGCGCGCCTGCCTCGAACAGGAAGGGCCCACGTCGGAGAACATCGAAGTCCGGGGCAGCCATTGCGGCCTCGGCCACAATCCACTGGCCCTCTGGGCAGTCGCCGATCGACTCGCACAGCCCGAGGGTGGGTGGTCCAGGTTCGCACCGCTCGGCACGCTGCAGCTGCTCTACCCTATCGTGCAACGTCGTTCACCTTCGGGTGTTACGACAGCCTGATGCAAGGGTGCGTGGACGTCGCGCCGCGGACCTTGGCCGCTTTGATGGTCAAGACGCAAGGGGCTACCGTGGGTGAGCCATTGCGACAAGGATCGCGTCCATCTTTTGCTTGAGAGCCTCAAGGTCATCGTGAATCGTATCGAGGCTGTCTCTTACGACGTCTGGCTCGGTCGACGCGGTGGTCTGCTCGTCGGCCGGCTGCATCATGTCCTCACGGAAGCCGTGCAGCTCCCACCCGATGCAGCAAAGCGCACTTAGAAGGGCCAGGCGCCAGAGCCAGTCAGCGACTATTCGTTTCATGCAGGTCCCTTCTTGCTGGCTAGGCATTTCGCGGGGAAGTCAGACTGCGATGCGCATGAAGATCGCAGCCGCGAAGCGGACAAGAAATCGCCAATCGCACGATTGCCTGTTCCTTTCTGCGCGAAGCTGCTCGATCCTGCCTGAGAAAGGTCCTCGCGCGGCAAGGTCCTCCATGCCCTTTGGCAGTTGTTCTAAAGGGATAGTAGATGTTCCGCCAACGCCTCCGGGGCCGACAGGAAGGGCGAATGGCTGGTTGACATCGTCAAGACGCGCTTGCACGGCAGTCGTGCCTGCATGGATCTTTGCGTCGCCAGGCTGATCGCTCGATCAGCGGTGCACTCGATGTAGACACGGGGCACGCTGCCCCAGCGTTCTGCTGTGGACTGAATGGGCGTGGCAAACGGTGCCGCGGCTTGTGGCACGAGGAGCGTCTGCGCCAGGGCCAAGTCCGACGGCGAGCAATCGGCGTAGAACACGTCACGAATGGCGTCGGACTTCACTGTTGCCGACGACTGGTCGGATGCGAAGACGAGATTCGGCAGCACCGCGGAACCAGTGTCGGCTTGCGCTTCTTCGAGCAGGGTACGGCCACTCGGCAGCAAGAACGCGGTCAAGTAGACGAGCGTCTTCACCTTGTGCGGCATGGCTTCGGCCGCCTGCGTGATGGCGATTCCGCCCATGCTGTGACCAACGAGGTAGACGGATTCACTGCACGCAGACAGCGTCACGCACACGCGGTCGGCGTAACTCTGCAAGGTCGCAGACGGCAAAGGCGCCCTGTCTACCCCTAGCGCAGGCAGATCAGGGGTCAGAACGGTGTGTCCACGAGCCTGGAGAAGCGGCGTAACTTTGTGCCAGCACCAGGCGCCGTGCCAAGCCCCGTGGATGAGGACGAAGGTACTCATTGATATCTCCACTGAGTCGTCGAGCGTCAATCATAGAACTTCACGCGATAGGCCAGGTGTTCACCGAATGACGGCGGCCTTGGCCATGGCCAGGACCAGCCCGGTGCCTATGCTCTGCGCGCCATGCGCGACAGTCTTTCTGTGATCAGCTGCTCGGCCTGCGCCATGATGCGGTCGATCAGTTCCCGACAGGTGGGTACATCGTGGATCAGCCCGGCCACCATGCCGCAGCTCCATGCGCCGGCATCCAGGTCGCCCTCGGTCATTACCCGTGGGTAGATGCCGGCCACCTGGTCGTGGATATCGTCGATGGTAAGCGCGGCGCCCTTGTCACGTTCGATCTCCAGCACGCGCTTCACGCCTTCGTTCATCAGCACGCGTTCCGTATTGCGCAGCGATCGCATGATGAGCCGCGTGTCCAGTTCACTCGCGGCCACGATGGCCTGCTTGACTTTTTCATGCACCGGCGCTTCGCGCGTGGCGATGAAACGTGTGCCCATGTTGATGCCCTCGGCGCCCAGCGCCAGTGCGGCCACCAGGCTGCGGCCGTCGGCCATGCCGCCGGAGGCGACGAACGGAATCTTCAGCTCCTCGGCCGCGCGCGGCAGCAGGATGAAGTTGGGCACATCGTCTTCGCCGGGGTGGCCGCCACACTCGAATCCGTCGACGCTGACCGCATCGCAACCGATGGCCTCGGCTTTCAGCGCGTGGCGCACCGAGGTGCACTTGTGGATCACCTTGATGCCTGCTGCCTTCAGCTCGGTCATGTGGGCCTGCGGGTTTCGGCCCGCTGTCTCCACGATCTTGATGCCTCCTTCGATGAGGGCGCGAATGTATTCCGGGTAGGGCGGCGCGGCGAACGTCGGCAGGAAGGTGAGATTCACGCCGATGGGCTGATCGGTCATCCCGTGGCAGCGGGCGATCTCGCAGGCCAGCAGTTCCGGCGTCTTCTGCGTGAGGCCGGTGATGATGCCCAGCCCACCGGCGTTGGACACCGCGGCCGCCAACTCGGCCAGCCCCACGTAGTGCATGCCGCCCTGGATGATGGGGTGGCGGATGCCGAAGAGTTCTGTGATTCGTGTTTGCATGGGGGCCCTTCAGGCGCGCGGGGCCATGCCGCGCACCATGGTCAGGAATTCGTGGCACGTGCCCGCATGCCGGTGTTCCGACAGGGCCTGGTAGCCGGGGTCGACGTACCAGCGCCGGGCCTGGTCTTGCGAAGGAAACTTGGACATGATCACCGGCCCCGGGCGCGGCGCCGCACCCTCAGAGGTGTGCGGCGCGTCGTCGTAGGTGACGAACTCGCCGCCATAGCGCTTGAGCAGAGGGAAGAAGCCCTTCTCGTACGGGCGGTACTCGGCAGTGTCCTTAACCACCAGGTTGGCGAGCAGGAACACGGGAACATCGGACATCGGAGCCTCCTTCAGTCGATCTTGGCACGCCCGGCCGCCCGCGCGCGGCCCAGCCAGGATGACGATGCCTTCCATGTAGGCGATGTCTCGCACCCGCATCGGATCCAGCCGCGCCCAATAGGGGCGCAGCGCGCTGTGCCAGTTGCGGACGCACATCGTCGCCTGCTGGTCGGCCCCGATGGGGTGAGCAGCCGTCGAGGTAGGTGTACGCCGTCTCGACGCTGTTGCCCCCGGAGCTGCCGGTGGCGGGCAGTTTTCCGCAATTGCCGTGGCCGATGAGGTCGGGCGCATCGAAGCGGTTCAGGCTGGCCAGTGGCGGGATCACTTTGCGCCACAGGTAGCCGGACCCGAGGTCTCCGTGCGGCTGCACGATGGGCACTCGTGGCGCGCTACTTCGGCGTGCCCTTGTTCGCCATGATCTGGATGTCACTGCCCTTACTTTCGCCCTTGGCCACGGTAACCTGCGTGATCTGCTTCGTCTTGTCGTCCGTGAGCGCCAGCATGTGCGTGCCGTTGCTGCTCATGTCGGTGAGTTGCTTGCCCTGCTCCTGGGCCTTGAGCTTGTCGCGGTAGAAGCTGGCCACCTTTTCGGGCGCGTCGTCGCTGTGCAGGACAACCGTGACCATGCTTCCGTCGGGCGTAGTAATTTTGGTCATCTCGCCATCCCGCGGCTGCGTGCCCGGGTAGAACGGCACCCCAAGGTCGGCCTCGCTGACCTTGGCCGTGCCCATCTCCATCTGGCTGGTCTTGCCCGACGCGTCGGTCGTCGTGACCTTGACGCCACCGCTGGACAGATCGACTTTGGCTTTGCTGCCGTCCTTTTCCATCTTCGACTCGATGACTTTCTCGACCGCGGTTTCGCTGGCTTTGCCGCATGCGGCGAGCGCGATCACGCTGAGGATGGCAAGAGTGCGTTTCATGGGTCGCTCCGTGCGCCGGTCAAAACCGGCGAGATGTTGTGATTGAAAGAGTCATACGTTGAAGGCTTAGCCAGCTACGGCGGCCCCGAGTCATGCGTGCACAACCCGTGAGGGTGTGGGCGAAGCGTTGACAGGGGGACGCGCGGGCCGGGTATCGAGCCGCGTAATCCATGCCCCGCGGCGCGAGCTGCGGGCTGTCCGGGGTGCCGAGGCCGTGGAGCTATGCCGAAGGCAACACTGGTGCGGCCGCCAAGGCGAGGCAGCCCAGGCCCCGCGCGGTCAAAGACCCCGCGCAGGCGCGGAAACATCTCGCACGGGAACCGGGAGGTCCCGCACCCTGCTGCGCCACGTCGGGAGACGCTTGGTGCAGCGCGCATCGTGAAGCCCAAGGGCGCACGACGATGAGCCACGGGCGCGGGAAGTCGGATCGCGGCGTAGTACCGAAGAAGCTGCCGAACAAGGCTGCGGGGGAAGCTCCTGCGGCGGCGGAGGTGGTGGAGGGAAGGCTGCGAGCCAAGGGAAATGCTGTTCAGCAGCGCATGTCCCGCAGATCGATGCGGGTCCATGACATGCAAACCGCGCTGGACGGCATACGACAGACGGCAAGAGGCCGTCCGGGGGCGAAGTTCACGACCCTGATGCATCACATCTACCAAGTCGAGCGACTGCGGGCGGCGTACATGGCGTGCAAACGCGATGCGGCCGCCGGGGTGGACGGCCAGACCTGGGCCAGCTACGGGCAGAACCTGGAGGCCAACCTGCTGGACCTGTCCGACGGGCTGGGCCGGGGCGGCTACCGCCCCCAGCCTGTGAAGAGGGCGTACATCGACAAGGCCGACGGGAGCAAGCGCCCCTTGGGCGTGCCCGCGCTGGAGGACAAGATCGTCCAGCGCGCATCGGTCGAAGTCCTGAACGCCATCTACGAGGCTGACTTCAAAGGCTTC
>Ga0209048_10004600_pt1 | contig 13183 bp, 11 predicted proteins | sample FrelakmetCRP12CR_FD_187146 | JGI IMG/M metagenome (GOLD analysis project Ga0209048, IMG submission 187146) | Freshwater lake sediment microbial communities from the University of Notre Dame, USA, for methane emissions studies - CRP12 CR (SPAdes)... | ecosystem: Environmental > Aquatic >... | reverse complement strand
CAAGCTAAGGCTCCTCGTTTGCCGGAGTCGCGCCGTCCGGCGCATAATTCAAGGCTTTGGCAACTTTTCGAAATCCAGGCATGACAATGAACAAGGCTGTCATCGGCGCCGTCGCGGCGCTCGTCATCGCAGTCGCGGCGGGCGCGGGGTTCTGGTTCGGTCAGCAGCGTACCCCCCGATCTCCCGACGCTGTGGCTTCGGATGGGCAACCGGCCGCGAAAGGAAACACCGCCGGCGGGCCCGCAGGCGGCGTCACCGTTGAGGCCGTCAAGGTCGCGAAGGCTTCGCTGCCGCAGACCATCACGACGGTCGGCAGCCTGCGTTCCGACGAATCGGTGACCTTGCGCCCTGAAGTCGCCGGCCGCATCAGCGCGATCCAGTTCCAGGAAGGGCAGCGTGTGGCGAAGGGCGCGATGCTCGTGCGCCTCGATCCTGCCATCAACGATGCCGAAGTGCAGCAGGCCCGCGCCAACCTGACGCTTGCGAAATCGAAATTCGACCGTTCGGTAGATCTCGCGAAAAGCAACTTCATCTCCGGCCAGGCGAAGGACGAGGCCGAGAACAATCTGAAAGTGGCGGAAGCCGCGCTGAAGCTGGCCGAAGCCCGCGCCGCGAAGATGGAGATCCGCGCACCGTTCAGCGGCATCATCGGGCTGCGCTCGGTATCGCTCGGCGACTATGTGAAAGAGGGCGCCGACATGGTGAACCTCGAGGCGATCGATCCGCTCAAGGTCGACTTCCGCGTTCCCGAGATGTACATGCGGCAAGTGCAGGTTGGCCAGCCGCTGTCGATCCAGCTCGACTCGTTTCCCGGCAAGACGTTCGAGGGCCGCGTCTTTGCCGTCAATCCGCTGCTCGACGCGGCGGGCCGCTCGGTCGTGATCCGCGCGCAAGTACGCAACGCCGACACGTCGCTGCGGCCGGGCATGTTCGCGCGCGTCAAGCTCGTGACCAAGGACGCGCAGGACGCGCTGGTGGTACCGGAGCAGGCGCTGGTGCCGCAGGGCGAGGACCAATTCGTGTACAAGGTCGTCGACGGCAAGGCGACACGAACCAAGATCCTGGTTGGCCAGCGACGCGATGGCATGGTCGAGGTCGTCAGCGGCGTCACTCCCGACGACCTGATCGTCACCGCCGGACAGCTGAAGCTGCGCGACGGGATGCCCGTCCGGGTCGCCGCCGCCGAGGTGGCGCCGGACAGCGCGGCGACTTCGCGCCTCGATCGGCCGGCAAGCGCCAAGGCCGAATCCGCGTCGGCGCCCGCCAAACCAGGCGCGACGAGCGCGGTCTCGCCGAAGTCCTGACCGTCCCGCCAGAGGGCGCCCATGCAGTTACCCGAGATTTGCATCAAGCGGCCCGTCTTCGCGACGGTGCTGTCGCTGATCATCGTGCTGGTCGGGCTCATCTCCTACACGCGGTTGTCGGTACGCGAGTATCCGCGCATCGATGAGCCGGTGGTCAGCGTCGCCACGACCTACCGCGGCGCGTCGGCCGAAGTGGTCGAGTCGCAGGTCACGAAGATCCTCGAGGACTCGCTCTCGGGCATCGAGGGCGTCGAGGTGATGACCTCGCAGAGCCGCTCCGAGCAAAGTCGCATCAACGTGCGCTTCACGTTGAAGCGCGACCCGGACTCCGCGGCCGCCGACGTCCGCGACAAGGTTGCACGTGTGCGCGCGAAGATGCCGGACACCATCGACGAGCCGGTCATCGCCAAGGTCGAAGCCGATTCGAACCCGATCATCTATATCGCTGTGCAGGCGGGATCGTTGTCGCCGCTCGAAGCGTCCGACTACGTCAAGCGCTATATCCAGCCGCGCTTGTCCGTGCTGCCGGGCGCCTCCGATGTCCGCATCTTCGGCGAGCGGCAGGTCTCGATGCGGATCAATCTCGACCGCACGCGGCTCGCCGCGTACAAGCTGACGGTGCAGGACGTCGAGGACGCGATCCGCCGCCAGAACGCCGAAATTCCCGCCGGTCGCATCGAATCGCAATCGCGCGAGTTCACGGTCGTCGCCGAAACCGACGTGAGTTCCCCCGAGCAGTTCAACAGCATCATCGTCGCCAACGTCGCGGGTTACCCGGTGCGCATTCGCGATCTCGGCAACGCCGAGATCGGCCCGGTCGACGAGCGCGTGATCTCGCGCTTCAACGGGAAGTCGTCGCTCAATATCGGTGTCATCAAGCAGGCGGTCGCCAATCCGCTCGAGCTCTCGAACGCGGTGCGTGCAGAAGTCGACAGGATCAACCCTGGCCTGCCACCTGGGATGAAGCTCATCGTCGCCTATGACACGTCGGTGTTCATCGACCGCTCGATCAAGAGTGTTTTCGAGACCATTGCGGAGGCGGTGCTGCTGGTCGTGCTGGTGATCTTCTTCTTCCTGCGCAGCCTGCGCGCGACGATCATTCCGATTGTCACCATACCCGTGTCGCTGATCGGCGCGTTCGCGCTGATGTACGTGATGGGCTTCACCATCAACACGCTGACGCTCCTTTCCATGGTGCTGGCGATCGGCCTCGTCGTCGACGACGCGATCGTGATGCTGGAGAACATCTTCCGGCACATCGAGGAGGGCGTGCCGCGCAAGCAGGCGGCGATCCAGGGCGCGCGCGAAATCGGCTTCGCGATCGTCGCGATGACGCTGACGCTCGCGTCGGTGTTCGCGCCGCTCGCGTTCGCCACCGGCCGCACCGGGCGCCTGTTCATCGAGTTCGCTCTCACGCTGGCTGGGGCGGTGCTGGTATCGGGGTTCATCGCGCTGACGTTGTCGCCGATGATGTGCTCGCTCTTGCTGCGGCATCAGGAGAAGCACTCGTGGATCTACAACCTGATCGAAGGCTGGATCAACGCGCTTACGGAAGGCTATCGGCGAGCGCTCGGATGGACATTGCATCATCGCTGGGTCGTCATTGGCGCCTGGTTCTTCGTGCTGGGCCTCGGGGCGTTCGTGTTCATGCAACTGAAGAGCGAGCTCGCGCCGACCGAGGACCGCGGCGTCGTGTTCGGCCTCGTCACTGCGCCGCAAGGCTCGACCCCGCAGTACACCGCCGACATGATCCGGCCGATCGAACGCATGTACGACCTCATCCCGGAAGCCGCCGCCTACACCTCGATTCAGGGATTCCCGACCGTGGTCGACGGCAACGCCGTGCTGCGCCTGAAGCCGTGGGAGGAGCGGACCAAGAAGCAGCAGCAGATCACCGAGGAATTGCGCCCGCAGATGCAGCAGATCCCGGGGGCGATCGCGTTCCCGATCAATCCGCCGTCGCTCGGCCAGTCGTTCCGGTCGACGCCGATCGAATACGTGATCATGTCGCAGATTCCATACGCCGAACTGCAGCGCATCGTCGACCGGTTCCTCGACGAAATCCGCAAATATCCCGGCGTGCAGAACCTGCAGATCGACCTGCGGCTCAACACGCCGGAAGTGCGCGTGAAGATCAACCGCGACAAGCTGTCCGACATGGGCATCAACGTCGACACGGTGGGCCGCACGCTGGAAACGATGCTGGGCGGGCGCCAGGTCACGCGTTTCAAGAAGGACGGCGAGCAATACGACGTCATCGTCCAGGTGGCGCCGGTCGACCGCACGACGCCGGCCGACATCAGCGACAGCTACGTCCGTGCGCGCGACGGCGGCATGGTGCAGCTGTCCAACATCGTCGACGTCAAGGAAGGCGTCGCCCCGCAGTCGCTCAATCACTTCAACCGGCTCCGCGCGGTCAAGGTAACGGGCACGCTGTCACCCGGCTATTCGATCGACGAGGCGCTGAAGGCGATGGATGCCGCGGCCAAGGTCGCGCTGCCGATCTCCGCGCAAACCGACCTGGACGGCCAGTCGCGGGAGTTCAAGAAATCGGGCGGCGAGATCTACTTCACGTTCGTCCTCGCGCTGATGTTCATCTACCTCGTGCTGTCGGCGCAGTTCGAGAGCTTCGCGGCGCCGTTCGTGATCATGCTGTCGGTCCCGTTGTCGATGACGGGCGCGCTGCTCACGCTCTGGATGTTCGGCGGGACGCTCAACATCTACAGCCAGGTCGGACTGGTCACGCTGGTGGGGCTCATCACCAAGCACGGGATCCTGATCGTCGAGTTCTCCAACCAGCTCCGCGACAAGGGCGAGGCGCTGTTCGATGCGGTCATCGACGCGGCAACGATGCGCTTGCGGCCGATCCTGATGACCACCGGCGCCATGGTGCTTGGCGCGCTGCCGCTCGCAAGCGCGGCGGGGGCAGGCGCCGAGTCGCGGATTCCCATCGGGCTCGTCATCGTCGGCGGAATGGCATTCGGCACGCTGCTCACCCTGTTCGTGGTGCCGACCGCCTATACGCTGATCGCCGGCAAGCGCCACGTCGAGGCGATTCCCGTCGAGGGCGCGCCGACGCCGCAGCCGGGGCACGCCGACTGACCGCATGCGGAAAAGTGGCGGCGGGCCGCATTTGCAATAGAATCGTCACTACAAGAAGGCAAACTGCACGAACGCAGACGGCCCGTATCGTCCCAATCCCGAGGAGGAGCTCCATGATGTACCGCTCGCGCATCACCCGTTTCGCTGCGGCGCTGGCCGTCGCCGCGCTGCCGCTCACGTATGCCGCCAGCGCGTGCGCGGTGACGGAGGTCCAGTGGTGGCATTCGATGACCGGCGCCAACAACGACCGCGTCAACGTGCTGGCCAAGCGCTTCAACGAGAGCCAGAGCGACTACAAGGTGACGGCCGTTTACAAGGGCCAGTACGACGAGTCGATGACCGCGGCGGTCGCCGCCTACCGCGCCGGCAACGCGCCGGCGCTGCTGCAGGTCTTCGAGGTCGGCACGGCGACGATGATGTCGGCCAAGGGCGCAATCAAGCCCGTGCACGAAGTGATGGCAGCGGCCGGCGAGAAGTTCGACCCCAAGACGTACGTGCCGGCCGTCGCCGGCTACTACACGAACACCAAGGGGCAGATGCTGTCGTTCCCGTTCAACAGCTCGACGACCGTGTTCTATTACAACAAGGACGCGTTCGAGAAAGCCGGCCTCGACCCGAACCAGCCGCCGGCGACGTGGCAGGGCGTGGTCGCCGCCGCCGCGAAGATCAAGGCCGCCGGCGTCCTGCCCTGCGCCTTCACCACGGGCTGGCAGTCGTGGGTGCAGCTCGAGAGTTTCAGCGCGTGGCACAACGTTCCCTTCGCGACGGAGCAGAACGGCTTCGCCGGCAACGATCCCAAGCTCCTCTTCAACGGCCCCGTGCAGGTCCGCCACATCGCCAACATGCAGGATTGGCTCAAGAAGGGCTATTTCACCTATGCCGGACGCAAGAACGAGCCGGAGGCGAAGTTCTACAGCGGCGAATGCGCGATGATGACCACGTCTTCCGCGGCGTACGGCACGGTGAAGCAGAACGCGAAGTTCAAGTTCGGCATCGCGCCGCTGCCCTACTACGCCGACGTCGAGGGCGTGCCGCAGAACACGATCATCGGCGGCGCGAGCCTGTGGGTGATGGGCGGCAAGTCGAAGGACGAGTACAAGGCGGTGGCCAAATTCCTGACGTTCCTGTCGAAGCCCGAGATCCAGGCCGAGTTCCACCAGGCCACCGGCTACCTGCCGATCACGATGGCGGCCTACGAGCTGACCAAGCAATCCGGCTTCTACGACAAGAATCCCGGCACCGACGTCTCGGTCAAGCAGATGATCGTCAAGACGACGGACAAGTCGCGCGGCGTGCGCCTCGGTAATTTCGTGCAGATCCGCACGATCATCGACGAGGAGCTGGAAGACGTCTGGAACGGCAAGAAGACGGCCCAGGCGGCGCTCGACACCGCCGTCGCGCGCGGCAACGAGCAGATCGCGAAGTTCGCGCGAACCGCGAAGGAATGACGAAGGTTCGCGACCGTCGTTCGCGCCCCGATTAGCCTCGAGCCACCTGGCGCGCCATGGCAATGGAAAAGCGCGCCAGGTTCCGCTCGCCGTGGCTGCCGTACGTGCTGCTCGCGCCGCAGATCGCCGTCACGATCGTCTTCTTTTTTCTGCCGGCGGGCGAGGCCGTCTATTACTCGGCGCACATCCAAAACGCGTTCGGCGGCAACCTGGAGTTCGTCGGGTTCGACAACTTCCGCGAGCTCTTCAACGACCAGCTGTATCTCAACTCCTTCCGGGTCACCGCGGTGTTCTCGGCGCTGGTCGCCGTCCTCGGTCTCGGAATTTCGCTGGTTCTCGCCGTGTTCGCCGACCGGATCGTTCGCGGCGCCACGGGCTACAAGACGCTCCTCATCTGGCCCTATGCGGTGGCGCCGGCGATCGCCGGCGTGCTGTGGATGTTCCTGTTCAACCCGACGCTCGGGGTCGTCGCGCACTGGCTGAGACGCGCCGGCGTCGACTGGAATTTCCTGCTCTACGGTGACCAGGCGATGCTGCTGATCGTCCTCGCGGCGGTATGGAAGCAGGTGAGCTACAACTTCCTGTTCTTCCTCGCTGGCTTGCAGTCGATTCCGAAGTCGCTGATCGAGGCAGCGGCAATCGACGGCGCCGGGCCGTTCAAGCGGTTCGTGACCATCGTCTTCCCGCTGCTGTCGCCGACGACGTTCTTCCTGCTGGTCGTCAACATCGTTTATGCATTCTTCGACACGTTCGGTATCGTCGATGCGGTGACGTCCGGCGGCCCGGGCCAGGCAACCAATATCCTGGTGTTCAAGGTCTTCACGGATGGATTCAAGGCGCTCGACCTCGGCGGGTCGGCGGCGCAGTCGGTGGTGCTGATGGCGATCGTGATCACACTGACGGTGATCCAGTTCCGCTACGTCGAGCGCAAGGTGCAATACTGATGGTCGAGCACCGCCCGTTGCTGACGTTCCTGAGCCATGCCGTGCTGATCGTCGGCGTGGCCATCGTCGCGTTTCCGCTGTACGTGACGTTCGTCGCATCGACGCGGACCGTCGAAGAGATCCTCGCCGCGCCGATGCCGCTCACGCCCGGATCGCATTTCGTCGACAACTACCTCGCGGCCCTCGCGCACGGAGCGGGCGAATCGACGGCTGGCGTAGGGCGGATGATGGTCAACAGCCTGATCTCCGCGCTGGTGATCTCGATCGGCAAGATCGTGATCTCGCTCCTGTCCGCGTTCGCGATCGTGTATTTCCGGTTCCCGCTGCGCACGTTCTTTTTCTGGATGATCTTCGTCACGCTGATGCTGCCGGTCGAGGTCCGCATCCTTCCCACCTATCAGGTCGTCTCCGACTTGCACATGCTGGACACCTACGCCGGGCTCACGATTCCGCTGATCGCGTCGGCAACGGCGACGTTCCTTTTCCGCCAGTTCTTCCTGACGATTCCGGACGAGCTCGCCGAGGCGGCGCGCATCGACGGCGCGGGTCCGTTGCGCTTCCTCTGGGATGTCGTCATCCCGATGTCGAAGACCAACATCGCGGCGCTGTTCGTCATCCTCTTCATTCTCGGCTGGAACCAGTACCTGTGGCCGCTGCTCGTCACGACGCAGGAGTCGATGTACACCACGGTGATCGCGATCCGGCGGATGATCTCGGGCGGTGACGCCGCGACGGAGTGGAATCTCGTGATGGCGACGGCGATGCTGGCGATGCTGCCACCGGCGCTGGTCGTCATTGCGATGCAGCGGTGGTTCGTCAAGGGGCTGGTCGACAGCGAGAAATGACGGCGGCGAGCGATGGCCAAAGTACAACTTCGGAACGTCCGCAAGAGCTACGCCGGCAGCGAGGTCATCCACGGCATCGATGCCGAGGTCGCCGACGGCGAATTCGTTGTCATCGTCGGCCCGTCGGGCTGCGGCAAGTCGACGCTGCTGCGGATGGTCGCCGGGCTGGAAGAGATCACCGGCGGGGAAATCGTCATCGGCGACCGGGTGGTCAACGCGCTGGAGCCCAAGGACCGCGACATCGCGATGGTGTTCCAGAACTATGCGCTCTATCCGCACATGAGCGTTTTCGACAACATGGCCTACGGCCTGCGGATCCGCGGGTTTGCGAAGGACGACATCAAGGCGCGCGTGGATCGTGCGGCGGCCATTCTGGAGCTCGGTCCCCTGCTGGAGCGCAAACCGCGCGCGCTCTCGGGCGGCCAGCGCCAGCGCGTCGCGATGGGACGAGCGATCGTGCGCGAGCCCGCGGTGTTCCTGTTCGACGAGCCCTTGTCGAACCTCGACGCGAAGCTGCGGGTGCAGATGCGCTTCGAGATCCAGAAGCTGCACCGGCGTCTTTCGACGACGAGCCTTTACGTGACGCACGACCAGGTCGAGGCGATGACGCTCGCGCAGCGGATGATCGTGATGAACGCGGGGCGCGCCGAGCAGATCGGGACGCCGATGGACGTCTACGAGAATCCGGCCACGCAGTACGTCGCGGGCTTCATCGGGTCGCCGTCGATGAATTTCCTCGCCGGACGCTCGCAAGGCAGCGGCGGCATTGCGCTCGACCACGGCGGCGCGGTGCGGCACGCAAGCGGCACCGCCGAGTCCGGGCGCGCGGTCACCGTGGGCATCCGCCCGGAGCACCTCGCGCCGTCCCGCGCCGGCGATGCACTCTTCTCGGGAAGCGTGGAAATGGTCGAGCAGCTGGGCGCGGACACGCTCGTCCACCTTTCGCATGGCGACGACCTGCTGACGGCGCGCTTGCCGCATGGCACGCTTCCGGACGTCGGATCGACGCTCCATCTGTCCGCCGATGCGGCGCGCGTCTACCTTTTCGACGCCGGGACCGGCGCGAGGATCCGCTGAGATGACTGCTCATTTCGCCCGGGACTGGCCGTATCCGCGCCTCGTCGCGCATCGCGGCGCCGGCAAGATCGCGCCCGAGAACACGCTGACCGCGATGCGCGTCGGCCACGCGCACGGCTACCGGATGGTCGAGTTCGACGTGAAGCTCGCCGCCGACAACGTGTCCTTCCTGCTCCACGACGCGACACTGGAGCGGACGACCAGCGGGCGCGGCCGCGCCGATGCGCTGCTCTGGCGCGAACTGTCCCGCCTCGATGCCGGCGGCTGGCATTCGGCCAAGTACGCCGGCGAGCCGCTGCCGACCCTGGCGTCGATCGGACGCTGGGCGCGCGCGCACGGCGTCGCCTGCAACATCGAGATCAAGCCCACTCCTGGCCGCGAGCGGGAGACGGGCGCCGCCGTCGCGCTCGACGCGACCGCCCTTTGGCGCGATGCAGAAACGCCGCCGCTGCTGTCGTCGTTCTCCGAAGCCGCGCTGGAGGCCGCCCGCGATGCCGCGCCGGCGTTGCCGCGCGCGCTGTTGCTCGATGCGCTGCCGGCCGACTGGAAGGCGCGCCTCGCGCGGCTCGAATGTGTCGCGATCGACGCCGACCACGAGCTGCTGACGCCGGCGCTGATCGCGGACGCCCGTGCCGCGGGATATCGCGTGCTTTGTTACACGCCCAACACGGCCGAGCGCATCGGCGAGCTCGCGGCATGGGGCGTCGACGGAATCATCACCGACGCGGTCGACCAGATCCCCGCCGATTCGCTGCCGCCGGCGACACCGCTGCCGGCGTAATTCACCGATACGCCGGGATGGCGCCCGGCCGCCGGATTTCGCGTTCGTCGACCGGCAGGTTGATGAGGGCCGCCACGATTCCGAGCGCGATGGAGATCCACCAGACGATGTCGTAGCTGCCGGTCTTGTCGTAGAACAGGCCGCCGAGCCACGCACCCAGGAAGCTGCCGATCTGATGACTGAAGAAGGTCACGCCCGACAGCATCGCAAGGTAGCGCACGCCGAAGATGGTCGCGACGATGCTGTTGGTCGGCGGAACCGTGGACAGCCATAGCAGTCCGAGCGTTGCCGCGAAGAAATACACGGACAACGCGGAAACGGGCAGCCACAGGAATATCGCGATGACGACGCTGCGGCCGAAGTAGATCGCCGACAGGATGTAGCGCCGCGGCATGCGCGAGCCAAGCCAGCCGGTCGCGTACGTGCCGACGATATTGAACAGGCCGATCAGCATCAGCGCCGTGACGGCCACGCTAGGCGGCAGGCCCTTGTCGGCGAGATACGCCGGCAAGTGGACGCCGACGAACACGACCTGGAAGCCGCACACGAAAAAACCGAGGGTCAGCAACATGTAACCCCTGTGCCCGAGCGCCTCGCGAATCGCCTGACCGGCAGACTGCGAAAACGCATTCGCGGCAGTAGCGCGCTTCTCCACGAGTGCGACCGCGAGCGGTCCCATCAGCACGGCAATGCTTCCCAACGCGATCAGCGCGCCATACCAGCCGAGCTGCGAGATGAACATCTGTGTCAGCGGCAAAAGCGCGAATTGGCCGAACGATCCGGCCGCGGCCGAGATGCCCAGCGCCATGCTGCGCTTCTCCGGCGGGTAAGCGCGGCCCAGCACGCCGGCAATGACGCTGAACGTGAGCCCCGAAAGCCCGGTACCGATCAATACGCCGCAGGAAAGGACGAGCGCAAGTGGCGTCGTCGCGTGTGCCATGGTGAACAGGCCTGCGACGTAGAGCACGGTGCCTGCCAGCACGATCTTCGCGGTGCCGAAGCGGTCGGCGAGCATGCCCGAGACCGGCTGCATCAGGCCCCACATCAGGTTCTGCACCGCCATCGCGAGCGCGAAGGTTTCGCGGCCCCAGTGGAGGTCGGCGCTCATCGGCTGCAGGAAGAGGCCGAAGCCGTGCCGCACACCCATGGACAACGTGAGCACGAGCCCGCCGCAGACAAGAACCACCGTGGGGGTGCGCCAGTCGGCGCGCGCGGAACGAGAGGTCACGGGATTCTCCTGGTCGGGACGCGTCAGCGGTCGAGGCCGCCGGGATCGGGATGCAGCGCTTCCAGTTCATGCAGCGTCGCAACCAGCGCGTCGATCTTTCCGGCGCCGAGGCGCGCCGTCACTTGCGCTTGCGCGCGCTTCCAGTACACCTCGGCGGCGCGAAACGCCTTGTCTCCGGCGCGGGTCAACGATATTTCCCGGGTTCGGGCGTCGCGCCCGGGGACGATCGCGACGAACCCGCGCTCCACCAGCGGATCGAGCGTGCGCGACAGCGCCGTGCGGTCGAGCAGCAGCGACTCGGCGAGCGCCGACATCCGGGACGTTCCCTCGCGCGCGAGAGTGCGCAGCAGCGAGAACTGGGTGACGCGCAGGCCCGACGGCGCCATCAGGTCGTCGTAGAGCTGCGTCAGCGCGCGCGCGGCGCGCCGCAGGCGGCCGCAGGTGCAGGCCGCCGGGGCGTTCGTGTCGGTGGAGGGCATGGTGGCGTCGCTGCAGCTCATAACGTGCGGCTCACAAGGTGCATATGCACGTACATGCGAGTATATGCACCTTTTTCCGCTGGCGCAAGGCCCGGCAGGAGGTCGGCTAGCCGCGCGCGCGGCCAGCGAGCATCGCGCGAAACGCCGTGAAGATCTTCCGCATCGCCGCCGGCTTGTAGGGGTAGAGCGCCGGGTCGTCGAAGGCGTGGACGATGGCGGCGTTGTCGACCTCGAAGACGAGGAGCTTGCCGTCCGGCGTTTCTGCGCAGTCGATCCCCAGGTAATCCAGTCCCACCTTCTCATGGATCGATTGGAGGCTCCCCCGGTGCTTTACCGCGAATTCATCGTCGAAGCGCGCGAAGAAGTCCTCCTCTTCCTTTCGCTTCGCAGCGCTCGCATCCATGTTCGCGTTGACGTAGTGGATCATCCAGTTCGACGAGATCGCCAGGTGGCAGCCAAACGGGCGGCCTTGGACCTGCACGACCCGATACTTCCTGAATTGGCCGTCGCGGGAGCTGTAGTCGATGAAATTTGAAATGTAGAACTCGTCGTTCGGCAGACGGGCGAGGTAGGACCCCAGGTCCTCCACGCCGTCGACCTTGACGAGATCCTTCCCACCCTGCGAGTCGGGCGGGCGCACGATGATCGGAAATCGACCACCCGCCATGATCTCGTCGAGGGACATTTCGCGCCGTTGGACCTTGACGAGGTCCTGGCGCTTCGCCATCACCGTCGCCGGCATCACCGCCCCCGGCACAGACTTCAGCAGTTCCGAAACTCGATCCCGGGTCAGCAGGGCGATCCGGTCGGGAAGATTCACGACCGGCTTGGCGGTCAACGTCGGCAGTTCGCCAAGCTGGTGGAGCAGTATCTGGTTGGCGCTCGACTCGCCAATGGCCACGAAGATCACGTCGTGATCCGGCAAGGGGGATGGGAGCGGACGATCCGGCAACACATAGAGCAGCGTCACGTTGATGTCGGCGCCTTCGAGCAGGCAATCCACCGGCGTGTTGGACGTCATGTCGCCCGGCGCCATCAGCACCAGGAGCTCGAGCGACGCCGGATTCGCCGGTGGTGCAAGGTGATAGACCTGGCGGAGCTGCAGCGCGCGTTGCTGGCGATCGAACGCAAGATTCCGGTAGTCGGGATTCGCCGTGAAGAAGATGAGCGTGGACAGGTCCAGCAATGCTTCCGCGTCGGTGGCATCGCGCGCGACCCGGGCTTCGAACTGCGGACCGAGGACCGTCAGGCCGCCGCCGGCCTCCAGCATGCGGGCGAGGCCGAGGAAGCCGATAAGCTGCGGTTTCGTGGTCACGTCGACGGTCCTTCCTGGTTCGGCTTCGACAGCGGTCATTGCGCTGAATGGATTTTCCACGAAGCGCGCGGCACGCGCCAGACTGCGGCGTCATTGCAGCAATTTGCGCGCCACGGCCGGTCCGGTTGATAATCGACGGCATCCGCAATATTTCATCGAGGGTCCGCCGGGATGCTTTTCAAATGGTTTGACGCAACCGTTGCCGTCGAATTCGGCGAGCACATGGCGACCGAAGTCGCGCGGATCGTTCCGCTCGAGGCGAGCCGCGCCACGCGCAAGAGCGCGGGCAAGCAGTTGGACAAGTTCCGGCGCGCGATCCTGCACGCGGGCGACCTCAAGGCCAAGGGCCGCCTCAATGTCTACAAGAAAGCGCGCTGCGCGAACGCGCTTCGCTGGAGCCTGATCGACAAGGGGTATCCGAAGCCCTTCGTCGAAGAGGTCGTGCGGCTCGTGATCACGAGGCTTTGACGCGCGCGACCGCCTTGTCCCACCCCGCGCGCAATTCGGCCGCGCGCTCGCGCGCCATGGCCGGATGGAACACCCGGTCGACCTGCCGGTTGCTCGCGACATCGGCCGCATCTTTCCAATAGCCGACGGCAAGTCCCGCGAGATAGCCGGCGCCGAGCGCGGTCGTCTCCAGCACCTTCGGGCGCACGACCG
>Ga0209048_10004599_pt1 | contig 13186 bp, 10 predicted proteins | sample FrelakmetCRP12CR_FD_187146 | JGI IMG/M metagenome (GOLD analysis project Ga0209048, IMG submission 187146) | Freshwater lake sediment microbial communities from the University of Notre Dame, USA, for methane emissions studies - CRP12 CR (SPAdes)... | ecosystem: Environmental > Aquatic >... | reverse complement strand
GGGGTCGCCGAGCCAGGTGGTGGCCTCCGAGGCGGCGGATGCGGGGGCTGTTGGAGCGGCCGACCGGGGCTCCGGGGGGGCGGCCTCAGCCGGGCGACGCGCCGAAACAATGCGGTCCACCAGCGCGGCGCCCACGTCGTCCAGGCGGAGGAAGCGAACCACCATCCCCGTGCGCGCCCCGGCCACCGTGCGGGCCACCACGCCCTCGCCGGAGAGCAGCGGTGCGCCGTTGGCCAGCACCAACTCGAAGGCGAGCTTGGTGCCGGTGTCCTTGGGGCTGCGGGTGGCCAGGAAGAAGCCATCCCGGCCGAAGTGCACGCCGTAGCGCTCGATGAACTCTTCCTCGCTGCCAAACGGCAAGCGGATGCGGAGCGGTGTGAAGTCCATCGCGTGCAGGCGGAAGTCCGGGCGTCAAGATGGCCCGGACCAACCGCTTTGCAAGAACTTATCCCGGGAGGGGGGCGCCAACGCGAGCCACCATGTGCTCGACCGCCGCAGCCAACAGCGCGGGGTCCGCACCGCCCGCCTGGGCCAGGTCTGCCTTGCCACCCCCGGCTCCCCCGGTTTCCCGGGCCACCTCGCGGACTAGGTCGCCCGCCGACAGGCCCTTGGCCACCAAGTCCTTGGTGGCGGCCACCAGCACCAGGCCCTTGCCATCCTTCTCTCCCCACACCACCACCACCCCCGACTTCAGGCGGTCCCGGTACTGGTCGGCCAGCCCGCGGTAGCGCTTGGCGTCGGCCGGCTCGACCCGGGTGGCGAGGACCTTGATGCCGTTGACTTCGCGCACCTGGGCCAGGGCGTCCCCGGCGTCGGAGCTGGCCTTGAGCTGGACCGTCTCCACCTCGCGCTCCAGTTCCTTGAGGCGCTTCTGGGTGGCCTCCACGCGCTTCACCAATTCCTTGGGAGAGGTCCGCAGCACCTCGGCGGCGCGTCGGACCTCATGTTCCATCTCGCGGACCCACGCCAGCGCGCCGCTGCCGGTGAGCGCCACAATCCGGCGCACGCCGGAGGCGATGGAGGACTCGCCGGTAATCTTGAAGAGGCCGATGTCGCCGCTGCGCCGCACGTGCGTCCCCCCGCACAGCTCAGTCGACTCCGGGTGGACGCTCACCACGCGCACCCGGTCGCCATACTTCTCGCCGAAGAGCGCCACCGCGCCAGCTGCCTTGGCCTCATCCAGCGCCATCACCCGGGTGGAGGCGTCGGCGTTGTCGCGAATCCAGCTGTTGACCAGGTCCTCGACGTGCTCCAGCTCGGCGCTGGTGGGCGCCTGGAAATGGGCATAGTCGAAGCGCAGGTAGTCGGGGGCCACCACCGAGCCGGCCTGCTTGACGTGGTCGCCCAGCACCACCTTCAGTGCCCGGTGGAGCAGGTGTGTGGCCGAGTGGTTGCGGCGAATGGAGTTGCGCCGCGTTGCGTCCACCACCAAGTGGACCGTGTCACCGACCTGTAACGTGCCCGCCTCCAGCTGGACCTGGTGGCTCACCAGTCCCGAGACCGGACGCTGGGCATCCAGCACCGCGGCCCGTGCCCCGCCCCCGGCCGTCTCCAGACGCCCGGTGTCCCCCACCTGCCCGCCGGACTCCCCGTAGAAGGGCGTGCGGTCGGTGACCACCTCCACCTTCGCCGGTGCCGTCACCTTCTGGACCGCCCGGCCCGCCGACACCAGGGCCAGCACGCGCCCTTCGCCAACCTCGCCCGCCCCCTGGTAGCCGAGGAACTCGGTGTCCTGGCCGAGCCGCTCCCGTAGCTGCGGCCACAAGTCGGCGATGGCCCGGTCGCCCGAGCCGCCGAAGCTGGCTTTCTCGCGCTCCGCCTCCATCAGCCTTTCGTACCCAGGCAGGTCGATGTCCAGGCCGCGTTCCCGGGCAATCAGCTGCGTGAGGTCCCACGGAAAGCCGTGCGTGCCGTGGAGGAAGAAGACCACCTCGCCCGGAAGCTGCTTGCCGTGGGCGCTCCTGACCTTCGCAATCTCCTCGTCGATGAGGCGCAGGCCGCGGTCCAGCGTCCTGCGGAAGGACTCCTCCTCATGGCGGGTGGCCGACAGCACGAAGCTGCGGTTTTCCCGCAGCTCGGGAAACGCTGCGGCCATCAACTCGATGACGCGGTCCACCGTCTGCTCGAGGAACGGCTCATCCAGCCCGAGCCGCGCGCCATGGCGGATGGCCCGCCGCATAATGCGGCGCAGCACGTAGCCGCGCCCCTCGTTGGACGGCTGGACGCCGTCTGAGATGAGGAAGGCCGCGGCCCGGCTGTGGTCGGCGATGACGCGCATCGACGCGTCATCGGCGGCGTCGCGGCCGTAGCGCTTGCCGCTCAGCTGGGCCGCGCGCTCCAGCAGGGGAGTGAAAAGGTCGGTGTCGTAGTTGCTTCGGACCCCCTGCACCACCGCCGCCACGCGCTCCAGCCCCGCGCCGGTGTCGATGGACGGCCTGGGCAGCGGTGCGAGCGGCCCGTCCTTCTCCCGTCGTTCGAATTGCATGAAGACGAGATTCCAAATCTCCAGCCACCGGTCGCAGTCGCACGCCACGCCGAGGCAGCGCCCTCCGGCTGCCTCCTCGGGGCACGGCAGGTCATCGCCCTGGTGGAAGTGGATTTCCGAGCACGGACCGCAGGGGCCGGTGTCTCCCATGGCCCAGAAGTTGTCCTTGTACCCGAGGCGCTGGACGCGCTCCTCGGGCAGCCCCTGCTTGCGCCACAGCCCGAAGGCCTCCTCGTCCCAGGGGATGCCCTTGTCCCCAGCGAAGACGGTGGCCGCCAGTCGGTCGGCGGGAATCTGTAGCTCGCGGGTGACGAAGTCCCAGGCGAAGGCCACCGCATCGGCCTTGAAGTAATCGCCGAAGGAGAAGTTCCCGAGCATCTCGAAGAAGGTGTGGTGGCGCGCCGTGAAGCCCACGTTGTCCAGGTCGTTGTGCTTGCCACCCGCCCGGACACACTTCTGAGAGGAGGTCGCCCGGACGTAGTCGCGCTTCTCCCGACCGGTAAAGACGTCCTTGAACTGGACCATCCCGGCGTTGGTGAAGAGCAGCGTGGGGTCGTTGGAGGGGACGAGCGAGGACGAGGGGACGCGGGTGTGCCCGCGCTGCTCGAAGTAGCGCAGGAAGGCCTCGCGGACCTGGGCAGCGGTGAGGCTGGTGGACATGGCAAGCCCATATACCGGAGAGGCGCGTTGCACGCAGGGTCTGCTCCACAGGCCCACACCGCGGTGGGGGCAAGCCGGCCCCCCCCCGCGTGCACGTGCCGGGGGCCGCCCTTGCTAGATTGGGCTGCTCCCGTGACCGGTTCCCTTCTGGCTGCCTTGAGCGCGCTCGGCCTGGCTGCAGCACCGGCCATTCCAGCAAGTCCACGCCCTTTCCCGGCCGAGCCCGGGGAAGTCCACCTCGCCGACCTGCGCCAGCTCACCCTGGGCGGTGAAAATGCCGAGGCCTACTGGTCCTTCGACGGCAAGGAGTTGGTGTTCCAGGCCCGGGGACCCGGCGAGAATTGCGACCGCATCTGGCGGCTCCCGCTGCAGCAGCCCCTCCGGCCCGCGCCTGTCTCCAGCGGGCACGGCGCCACCACCTGCGCCTACTTCCTGCCGGGAAACCAGGACCTCATCTACGCGTCCACGCACCTGGGTGGCGCCCAGTGCCCGCCCCCGCCGGACCGCAGCAAGGGCTACGTCTGGGCGCTCCACCCCGCGTACGACATCTTCCGGGCCCACAAGGACGGGACAGGGCTGAAGCGCCTCACCGACACCCCTGGGTACGACGCGGAGGGGACGGTGTGCCCCCTCGACGGAAGCATCATCTTCACCTCCGTTCGCGATGGGGACCTGGACCTCTACCGCATGGACGCAGACGGCAAAAACGTCCGCCGCCTCACCGACACGCCCGGCTACGATGGCGGGGCCTTCTTCAGCCCGGACTGCACGAAGATTGTCTGGCGGGCCTCGCGGCCCGTCGGCGCGGAGCTGGCCGAGTACCGGGAACTGCTGGCGCGCAACGTCGTCCGGCCTACCAAGCTGGAGATTTGGGTCGCCAATGCCGACGGGACGGATGCGCGGCAGATTACCTATCTCGACGCGGCCAGCTTCGGACCGTCCTGGTTTCCGGATGGGCGCCGCATCCTGTTCAGCAGCAACTACGGCGACCCCAAGGGCAGGGAGTTCAACCTGTGGGCCGTCAACGTGGACGGTACGGGCCTGGAGCAGATTACGACTGCCGCTGGGTTCGACGGCTTTCCGCTGCTGTCCCCGGACGGCCAGACGCTGGTGTTTGCCAGCAACCGGGCCACCCCGGCTGGCCAGCACGACACCAACCTGTTTCTGGCCCGCTGGACGGGGGCAGCGCCGACGGAACCGCGCTCGGCCGCCGACCGCATCGCGCGGGACGTCGCCTGGCTAGCGGCCCCGGCGCGCGAGGGGCGGGGCCTCGGCACCGCCGGCCTGGATGCTGCGCTCAACTTTGTCGAGGAACGCTTCGGTGCGCTCGGGCTCCAGCGGGCGGGCACCGACGGCTACCGGCAGCCCTTCGAGGTGGTGCTGCGTGTCAGGGGCGGGCCCGGGACAGCGTTGACCCTGGGGGCCCAGGCCATCGCCCCCGCCGCCGTGGCCCCAGCGCCCTTCAGCGCCCAGGGCGAGGCGGAGGGGGACCTCGTCCTGGTGGGGTATGGGGTGCGCGCCCCCGAACTGGGGTTGGACGACTGGGCTGGCGTGGACGTGCATGGGAAAGTGGCGGTGGTGCGGCGCTTCGTGCCCGAGGTGCCGTCGCTGGCCGCCCCGGAGCAACAGCGCCGCCACGGCGACCTGCGGCGCAAGGCCTGGCTGGCCCGCGAGCGCGGCGCCAGGGCACTGCTGGTGGTGGATGCGCCGCTGCCGCCGCCGGGGGCTGCGGCCGGGTGGGCCACGCCGAAGGAGGCCAGCCTCCAACTTCCAGACCGCGAGGGGACCGGAACCGGCGACGCCGGGTTGCCCGTCCTGCTGGTCGGCCGCGACGCGGCTGCCCCAGCGCTCGCCCAGCTGGGGCGGGGCGAAACCCTGCATGCCCGTCTGCGCGTGGAGCTTCTGGAGGAGCGCACCACGACCGCCAACCTCGTGGCCCGCGTCGTGGCGGGGGTGCCCGCCGCAGAGCGGCTTCCCGGGGCGGTGCTCGTCGGCGCCCACCTGGACCATCTCGGCTTCGGGGGGAGGAGCTCGCTCGCCCCCGACTCGCACCAGCCGCACCTGGGTGCCGACGACAATGCATCGGGTGTGGCGGTGGTGCTGGAGGTTGCTCGCAGCCTCCAGGCCAACCGGACTGCGCTGCGTCGGGATGTCCTGGTGGTGGCCTTCAGCGGCGAGGAGGCGGGGACCCTCGGGTCCTCGCACTTCGTCCGGGTTCCGCCGGACGGCCTCAAGACCGACGCGCTGCTGGCGATGGTGAACCTGGACATGGTGGGCCGCCTCCGGGACAACCGCCTCAGCGTGCTCGGGACCGGCTCCGCCAAGGAGTGGGAGGAGTTGGTGCCGCCTGCCTGTGCCGCCGCGCGGCTCACCTGTGGCACCGGGGGGGACGGGTATGGCCCGAGCGACCACTCCAGCTTCTTCGCCGTCGGCGTGCCGGTGCTGCATCTGTTCACCGGGGCGCACGCCGACTACCACCGACCCTCGGACGCCGCGGAAAGGATTAACGCCGCGGGCGCGGCCCAGGTGGGCGTCTTCGCCGAGGACGTGCTTCGCACGCTTGCGGCGCGGCCGGTGCACCTCAGCTTGCAGGCGGTCGCCGCCCCGGCTCCCACGGGCGACGTCCGCACGTCGCGGGCCTCGCTGGGCACGGTGCCGGACTACGCCGGGCCGCCCAAGGGCGTCTCCGGCGTGCTGCTTGCCGCCGTGCGGCCGGGCTCTCCCGCGGAGGTAGCCGGACTGCGCCGGGGGGACGTGCTGGTGCAGCTCGGCACCCACACCATTGGAAGCGTCGAGGACTTCATGTTTGCCCTGACGGCCAGCAAGCCGGGCGACTCCATGACGGCCACCGTGCTGCGCGATGGGCGGCGGGTGGAACTCGCTGTCACCCTCGGCGAGGCGCCGGCCCGGTGAGCGTCGGCCGCCCTGCGTGGAGGAGGCTGGCCCGGGCGCTCTGCGCGCGGCGGCAGTCCCTCGGTGCCCTGGTCTTCCTTCTGGCCGGCGGCGCGTCGGCGGATGCCGATGCGCGCTGGTCCTTTCTGGTGCGCCAGCTGACCACGGCCCAGGACCCGCGCGCCCGGGTGCAGGCGGCCCTCACCCTTGGCGCGACCGAGGATGCCTCCGCCCTGGCGCCGCTGTGCACGGCCCTGGGGGACCCCGAGCCGCTGGTGCGGGCGGCCGTCGCTCGCAGCCTCCCCAACCTCCACGACCCGGCCGCCCTGGACTGTCTGCTTGCTCACGGGACGGATGCCGACGCGCTCGCGCGCGATGAAGTGGCGCGGGCGGTGGCCGCGCTGCGGGCTGTCAGCGCGCGACGACCGAAGGTGTATGTGGCGGTGCCGCCGGTGGTGGACGACAGCGACCCGCCGGCGGACGCTTCGCTGCTGTCGCTCGCCCGCTCGCGGCTGGTGAACCGACTGCGGTGGATGGGCGCCCAGGTGGCGCCGGATGCCGAGGACCGCGCGACGGCCAGCGCCGCGCTGGTCCACGCCCAGCTGCAGGGGTTCCAGATTCGTACCCGGCTGGCCCGCAAAGGCTCCGAGGTCGCCGTCGTCATGGTGTGCCTCAGCTATCCCGACCAGCAGGTGCTCGGCGAGGTGACCGGGCGGGCCAGCGGAGGCCGCCCCGAGGACGCGCTGCGCGCGCTCGTCCCCAAGCTGCTGCAAGATTTGGCCGCGACGTTCGAATGGAATCTCTAGGAGGCTGCCATGGCTGAACCCGACGAAGCCCCTGCCGCTCCGCGGTCCCAGCGCCACCTGCGCAACTACCTGCTCGATGCGCCACTGCAACTCCGCTTCACGCTGCTCTCCCTCACCAGCGCCCTGTGCGCGGCGGCCCTGCTGGGCGTCTTTCTGGCGCGAGCGGCCTCGGCGCTCTCTGAACAGGCCCAAGGGGCAGTGGAGGCGCGAGAATCCGCCGCGCTCGCGAGCCGCGAACTGGGCAACGCCGCGCTCGGGAAAAACCTCCTCGAGCGCTTCGATGACCCGGCCTTCGCCGCGGCCCTCGAGCGCCAGTCGCAGGCCATCGACGAGGCCTATCAGCGCGAGCACCAGGCCGTCATCTCGCAGAGGACGGCGCTGGAGCGCGAACAGCGGCGGGCCACCTGGGTGCTGCTGGTGAGCCTGTTAGTCTTCGTGGCCGGCGTCGTCGCCGCCTCCATCGTCGCCACCCACAAGATTGCCGGTCCGGTCTACCGCGTGCGGCGCCTGCTGGAGCAGCTGGCGGAGGGCCGCCGGGACGTGCCCACGCACTCCTTGCGGTCCGGGGACGAATTGCGGGAACTCTTCGAGACCGCGGCCGGGTTGATTCAGGCGCTTCGCTCCGACGATGAGTCCGCCCTCCGGGCAGTCGCCGCCGCGTTGGGCACCGGGCAGACGAGCGGGGTCCAGCCGGCCTCGATGGAGGACCTCCGCAAGCTCCAGACGCGCCTGCGGATGCGGCTGGGGATGTCCGGCGCGACGGTGCTGGACCCGTAGAAACCCGTCTCCCCCAAGGGGGCTGCGGCTGCCTCAGAAGGCCGCGAAGCTCGCTCTCGGCAGACCTTCCGCACCGGGGGCAGGCGTCGGGGAGGCCCCGGCCGCCAGGCGCAGGACGAGCGCGGCGCCCGCCAGTACCAGCCACCACTTGAGGAGGGGCCGGAACCTCATCGGGGTCCTTCGCTGCCAGCAGTCCACGACACCAGCGCGTGCAGGGGGACGAGGAACTCCTCGCCCTCGGCGCCCACCAGCACGTCATACGGCCCGACCGCCATCAACGGGCGGTCGACGCCCAGCCCGTTGCGCAGTTCCAGGTGGATACTCTGCCCCAGCCGCCCGAGGAGCGGCCGAGGGTCCGACACCGGGCGTCGGTCCGGTTCTCGCGCCACCGGGGCCGGGCGTTGCGCCAGACGCGCGTCGCGGGGCAGCGCTGGCTGGGCCTGCTCCCAGGTGTGTGCGCGGGTGAGGAGCACCACCTGAAGCTTCTCCACCCGGCCCCCCCGCTCGAGCATGAAGGCCAGCGGCTGCACCGCGCTCACCATGTCGAGGACGGTGCGGTCGGCGAGCACGATGGCCAGCGGTGTCTTCTCCTCGAGGCGCTGGGCGAGCCAGCGGTCGATGGGTTCGGCGGCCACCCCGCGGCGGGCCTCGCGCAGGTCCACCCGGCGCGCCGTCCGCGCGCGTCGCGCCCGGAGTTCCTCCACGGTGAGCCCGGACTGCAGCAGAGCGAAGGCGTCTTCCAGGGCGAGGCCCGGCGTGTGCGCCACCAGCTGGTAGGCCTCGTCGAAGCGCTTCGCTTCCTCCGCATGCAGCTTGCGCCAGACGCGCGCCTTCATCTTCCCGTCCAGTTCCCCCTTCGCGATGCGCGCCGGCACGCGCTCCCGGATGGCGAGGGCCTGAATCTGTTCTGGCGTGGGCGGCTGGAGCGGGGGACGGCGGCTCGGGGGGGGACGGGAGGGTGGACCTCGGGACGACGTGGGGCGGGGAGGTCCAGCGAGTGACGGGCGCCGGATGACTTCGACCGAAGGCGCTGGGCGGCTCTTCTTCTCGTTCATCATGTCCCCTCAACAACCTGCTGGCCCGCCGAAGGCTTCCCCGGAAGCGTGCCCTTAGGGCGGTCCGATGGGGAATTCGACTCGCCACTCACCGCCTTCGCGACGCAGGGTGACCTCCCGCGTTTGCTCCCCCGTACTAACCGCCACCGTGGCGCGGTCCTGCTCCTTTTTCAACACTTGCACCGCGGTGATGGGGGCGCCGCGTCCAGCGCGGAAGACCAAGGCGGCCGGGTCCTCCCGGAGAGAACCCCCGCTGGCGGCCGACAGCCCGGCCAGCCGGCGATGCAGCACCTGCTGGCTGGCCGTCGTGAGGCGAGCGAAGGCGACCGCGTCGTCGCCCTTGTTGGCGGCCGCGGCGAAGGCGCGGTAGGCGGCCTCGGGCGAGTCGTCCTGTGGGGTGTGGCAGCCCGCCAACAGCGCCAGGCAGCCGAGGAGGTGGGGTTTCGTCATGTCGGAGAGACTGATGGTCCGCCCGCGGCGGGGGTGTGCACAAGAGGGGACTTGCGCAGGCGGGCCCGGTACACCGGTTCGCCCGAGGCGAGGTACCGCTTCTCGCGGCTGCTCGCCGGTTCCTCGGGGTCGCTGGGGTGAAAGGCCCCCCGGCCCAGCGGGTTGGTGAGGCCCACCGCCTCCAGTGTCTGCAGCATGGCCCGGCCGCGGTCCTCGACGTCGGTGCGCAGGTCGAACAGCCCGCCGGGCGCCAGCAGCGCGAAGAGCAAGGTCGCGAATTCCGGGGAAAGCAGCTGGCGTTTCTGGTGCGAGCGCTTCCACCAGGGGTCCGGAAATTGGAAATGGACCGCCGCCAGCGAGGCGGGGGCGAAGAGGCGAGGCACCACGGCCCGGGCATCGGCCTCCACCACCCGCAGGTTCGACAGCCCGCGGGTGCGTGCCCGATGTTCTACCTCGCGGGCGTACTTCTTCCGCCACTCGATGGCGACGTAATTCACCTCCGGATGCAGCGCCGTGTAAGCCAGGGCGAAGCCGCCGGCGCCGGAGCCGAGTTCCAGTTCCAGGGGCCCGGGCCGGCCGAACACCACCGCCCAGTCCGGCGGCGTGAGCAACTCGGTGAAGGCCCGGCCAGCTGGCTCGGGCCGCAGAAGAGGTCCCCGCGTCATTGGAACAGTCCAGGGCCTATACGCTAGACAGGGCGCCGCAATGAAGGTCTTCCACGCGCTCTCCGAGGCCTCCGAGCTGGCCGGCTCCGCGCTGGCCCTCGGCAACTTCGACGGTGTTCACCTGGGCCACCAGGCGCTGTTCCGCCTGGCCACGACGCTGGGACGTCCCGCGGCCCTCACCTTTGAGCCGCACCCGGGAAAAATTCTTCAGCCGGAGCTCGCCCCGAAGCTCATCACCACGCTGAGCCGAAAGCTCGAGCTGTTCGCTGACAGCGGACTGGCTGCGGCGGTGGTGGTGCCTTTCACGCCCGCCTACGCGGCCACCTCGGCCGAGGCCTTCGAGGCCTCGCTCCTCGATGCCCTCCGGGTGGCGCATCTGGTGGTGGGTCAGGACTTCACCTACGGCGCAAGGCGGTCCGGCACGGTGGGCACCCTCCGGAAGGCGGCACAGGCCCGTTCGGCCCAGGTGCACGTGGTGGAGCCGGTCACGGTGGAAGGGGTGGTCGCCTCCAGCTCCCGCATCCGGGAGTACCTCCTCGAAAGCAGAGTCTCCGCCGCCCGGGCCCTTCTCGGGCGGGCCTTCGACTTGGACGGCGTCGTCGTCCGCGGAGACGGCCGTGGGCGTACCCTGGGCTGGCCGACGGCCAACGTGGACACCTCAGCGGAGATTCGGCCGGGCGCCGGTGTCTACGCTGTAAGAGTACGGCTCGGCGCCTCCGAGCGGGCACCTTGGCGGGGCGGGGCCGCCAACGTGGGCTCCCGGCCCACCTTTGGCGGCAGCGGGGTCACCCTTGAGGTGCACCTGCTGGACTACTCCGGCGACCTCTACGGCCAGCCGGTGCGGGTAGCCTTCCTTGAGCGTCTTCGTCCAGAGCAGAGATTTGGGTCGGTACCGGAACTGGCCGCGCAGATTCGGCGCGACGTCGAGGCGGCGCGGGCGGTGGTGGGTCCGTCCGCCGGTTGACACCTTTTTTTCGGGCCCCCTACGCTTGGGGGGCTGTCTTCCTCCTCCACACACGCCTGGTCCACCTCGCACGCGCACGGAAACGGTCGCCGCCGGGCCGCCCGTGATAGGACATAGCTATGTCCGGTCGGCTCGGTGAGCTCCTCGTCCGCGAGAACCTGATCTCCGTCCAGCAGCTGCGCAAGGCCCAGGAGGAGCAGCAGCGGTCCGGGTCCCGCATGGGCACGGCGCTCATCAAGACGGGCGCCATCGAGGAGCACAAGCTCACCGACTTCCTGTCCAAGCAGTACGGCGTGCCGGCCATCAACCTCAAAGATTTCGACATCGACCCGGAAATCATCAAGCTCGTCAAGAAGGACGTCGCCCAGAAGCACGTGGTGATTCCGGTGAACCGCGCCGGACCGTCGTTGATTGTGGCGATGGCGGACCCGTCGAACATTTTTGCCGTCGACGACCTCAAGTTCACCACCGGCTACAACATCGAGGCGGTGGTGGCCTCGGAGGTTTCCATCCGCGAGGCCATCGAGCGCTACTATGCGCAGAAGGGCCCGTCGCTCGAGGAAATTGTCGGCTCGGTGGGAGACGACGACGTCGAGCTTGCTTCTGCTGAGTCCGAAGACGTCGACGATGCTGCCCGCGCCGCCGAGGACGCGCCGGTCGTGAAGCTGGTGAACCTGGTGTTGATGGACGCCATCCGCAAGGGCGCCTCCGACATCCACGTCGAGCCGTACGAGAAGGACTTCCGGGTCCGGTTCCGCATCGACGGCGTGCTCTACGATGTCATGCGGCCGCCGCAGAAGCTGAAGATGGCCATCACCAGCCGGCTCAAGATTATGGCCGAGCTCGACATCAGCGAGCGCCGGCTGCCGCAGGACGGCCGCATCAAAATAAAGTTCAGTGGCAAGGAGATGGACTTCCGCGTCAGCGTCTGTCCGACGCTGTTCGGCGAGAAGGTGGTGCTCCGGCTGCTGGACAAGGGCAACCTGCAGCTGGACATGACCAAGCTCGGCTTCGACGCCGAGCCGCTGAAATGGTTCAAGGAGGCCATCGACCGTCCGTACGGGATGGTGCTGGTGACCGGTCCGACCGGCTCGGGCAAGACCACCACGCTGTACTCGGCGCTCAGCTCGCTCAACACGACCGACGTGAACATCTCGACGGCTGAGGACCCGGTGGAGTTCAACTTCGCCGGCATCAACCAGGTCCAGATGCACGACGACATCGGGCTGAACTTCGCCTCGGCGTTGCGCAGCTTTCTGCGGCAGGACCCGGACATCATCATGATTGGCGAGATCCGCGACTTCGAGACCGCGGAGATTGGCGTCAAGGCAGCGCTCACCGGCCACCTGGTGCTCTCCACCCTGCACACCAACGACGCCCCGGGCACGGTCAGCCGGCTGCTCAACATGGGCATCGAGCCCTTCCTGGTCACCGCCTCCTTGAATCTGATTCTGGCCCAGCGCCTGGCGCGGCGGCTGTGCGCGGTGTGCAAGCGCCCGGCCGACGATGTGGACGACCAGGCCCTCATCGACGCCGGGGTGCCGCCGGACAAGATTGGCACCTTCACCGTGCAGAAGCCGGTGGGCTGCCGGGAGTGCAACGACCGCGGCTACCGCGGCCGCGTGGCCATCTATGAAGTGATGCCCTTCTGGGACGGCCTGAAGGACCTGGTCATCAACGGAGCCTCGGCGGCCGAGCTGAAGCAGGAGGCGGTGCGCCTCGGGATGCAGACGCTCCGCGCCGCGGCACTGGGAAAGATGATGGCCGGCGTCACCACGCTGCAAGAAGTGGTCGGTAACACGGCACCGGACAGGTTTTAGGAACGGAGCAAGCGCGCGTGGCGAACCTGCATCAGCTGTTGAAGGCGATGGTGGACAAGGGGGCATCCGACCTCCACATCACCACCGGCTCGCCACCCCAGTTGCGGGTCGACGGCGAGCTGGTCCCGCTGAAGATGGCGCCGCTGTCGGCGGTGGAGACCAAGCAGCTGTGCTACTCGGTGCTCACCGACGCCCAGAAGGCAAAGTTCGAAGAGGACAATGAGCTCGACCTCTCCTTCGGCGTGAAGCAGCTGGCCCGGTTCCGGGCCAACGTCTACATGCAGCGCGGCGCCGTGGCGGGGGCCTTCCGCACCATCCCCTTCAAGATTCTCTCGTTCCAGGAACTGGGCCTTCCGCCCGTGGTGTCCGAGCTGTCGAAGAAGCCCCGCGGGCTGGTGCTGGTCACCGGCCCGACCGGTTCCGGCAAGAGCACCACCCTCGCGTCCATCATCGACAAAATCAACACCGATCGTCACGAGCACATCATGACGATTGAAGACCCCATCGAGTACCTGCACCCGCACAAGAACTGCCTGGTGAACCAGCGCGAGGTGGGGGCGGACACCCGAAGCTTCAAGACGGCGCTCAAGTACATCCTGCGGCAGGACCCCG
>Ga0209048_10004598_pt1 | contig 13191 bp, 10 predicted proteins | sample FrelakmetCRP12CR_FD_187146 | JGI IMG/M metagenome (GOLD analysis project Ga0209048, IMG submission 187146) | Freshwater lake sediment microbial communities from the University of Notre Dame, USA, for methane emissions studies - CRP12 CR (SPAdes)... | ecosystem: Environmental > Aquatic >... | reverse complement strand
TATCAGGAAAGTTTATGCCTATGACCGAGAATTGGCTAAGAGCGGTTTTATGAGCTCTATCTCATACCATACGAAGCTTTTAAAAATCCTGAGGTCTGAAAAATATGACGTCATAATAGATTTCACGCTAGGCGATCGCTCCTCTTTCATATCATTTATGACTAGTGCGCCAACCAGAGTTAGTTACAAATGCTCAACCAAGATATCACATTTGCTTATGACCCATCTGATTGATGTAAATCCATTCGATTACCACATAGTAGACTTCCAACTTCAAGCTCTTCATCTTTTTGGATTCAGTGATTTCCATCGCACGGGAGAAATCCATATTCCCGATGATCTCCAAACCAAAATTGACCATTGGTCGAACCTAACAAGTGTCACAGGTGAGTCATTGAATGTTGCCATACACCCAGGTGCTAGGAAGAAAACAAGGCAATGGCGACCTGAGAGGTTCGGAGAAATCGCGCAACGACTAATAAACAAATACAGTGCTAGAATCATTTTGATAGGTGGCCCCGGTGAAAGCAATCTGGTCGACAAAGTTGAAGATCATATGGGTTCGAAAGCATCCATCAAGACTACCAACTTATCTCTATTGGAAATGGCGGCATTACTAAAAAGATGTCACCTGTTCTTGGGCAATGATACCGCGCCAGGACACATTGCGGGTGCTGTCAAATGCTCTACCATAACTATGTTCGGCCCTAATTTTCCTCACCTATGGAGTCCGATAAGTCCGTCAGGGGATGTTCTGTTTAAGAACCTTCCATGTTGCGGATGCCGGCATGAGGAAAAACTGTGTATAAGACCCGAGAATAACTGCATGGACATGATTACTGTCGATGATGTTTGGGAAAAGACTGAGAATTTGTTGCACAGACTTTTTCATCTGCACACATGATACGTATGATCTGAGTCATCCCCTAAGGAGATGAAATGTAGAAATTTAGAGGCGTTTAATAGTTGCGGATCCCAATTGATAGTGCGGTAGCACGTCTGACCTAAACAACTTGAAGAATTGGATGTTGATGATGTTTTTTCTGTGTAAAGTCGGGGAGATATCTTTTAACACTACACTTTAATTAAGATTTCTCGCTTCGCTGAAATGACATCACTGCTGATATATTTATGAAACAAGGTGCAAAGATTCCCATAAGAGTCGCCGTTGTGATTCCCAGATATGGTTTGGTGGGTGGAGGTGAAAAACTTGTCGCCGAATTAACGGAACGTATCGCCCAACGGTCTTCCTATGAAATTCATATCCTGGCGAATCGATGGAAGGATCAATCCCATATAATCCGTTTTCACAAAATTCCCATTATCTCTTTTCCCAAATACCTTACTACTGTCAGCTTTGCGTGGTTTGTTGAAAAGAAAATAAAAAATATAGGGTTTGATCTGATTCATTCCCATGAACGAATATTCTCCGCAGATATCGTCTCCCTGCATAGTATTCCTCATCGCCTGTGGGTGCAGGATATTCGCAGGAAGCGCTTTTTCAGTTTATTTGACCGTGCCACCATATGGGTAGAAAAGCGCATGGTCCATAATAAAAGCAACACGACTTTTTTGCCCGTATCAAACATAGCCAGGGAAAAGTTTGTTGCTGAATATCCGTTTGTAGCAAGTCATGTTGAGACCCTTCATCCAGGAGTGGATATGACGAGTTTCGATCAGTTAGATAGAAACCAATGCCGGAAAAGCATCCGCACACAATTCGGTTTTCATGAATCAGACACGGTGCTCCTCTTTGTCGGCATGAATTTCGAACTGAAAGGATTGGATCAAGTGATTTCAGCCATGGCGAGAATAAAAACAACAAACCATGAAACGCGGCTGAAATTATTGGTCGTCGGGAAAGGAAATGTCCTTAAGTACCGAAAAATGGCCCACAGCGCCGGGATTGGCGGCGATGTTTATTTCTCGGGAGTTATCAAAGAAAAAATGGAAGAGATATACCTGTCCGCCGATATTTATGCCATGCTTTCCGCATTCGATACTTTTGGGATGACTGTCCTCGAGGCTATGGCAGCATCATTGCCAGTTATTATCAGCCACAATGTAGGTGCGAAAGATCTGATCCGGGAAGGTGTTAACGGCTTCATTGTTGCTCGGGAAGACATCGACGCCATCAGCCGGAGAATTCTTTTGTTACTAGATAAAGAAAAGAGAGCCTCTATGGGTTTAGACGCGCATAAGGTTGCACAGAACCATAACTGGGACATCATGGCCAATAAAGTCCTGGAGCTTTATAAAAATATCCTCTCCAGTAAATAATATGGGCATTTGTTGTATATAATGAAAGCTTTACATAATCCAAACAGTCATTGCGAGCGAAGCGAAGCAATCTCATAATCCATTGATATTTAATGAGATCGCCACGTCGTTGCACTCCTCGCGATGACCGCAAGCGAACTATACAAAGGTTTTATAATTTTAACTTTTTTGTTTGACAGGGAAAAGCGTATTACATAGATTATCGCACACAAGGAATCCACTATTATATGGTTATATGACACTTGTAAGAATTGTGAAAGACTGGGATTGGCCCGATCTGTTGCGTCAGACGCCGGGTCAAAAGGGTATTTGGAACGGGATTCAATTTACCCTTGACAATGTGGAGGAGTGTGACTTCCTCGTCATGCTGAATAACCGCATGAAAATTGTGACACATGTAACGTGCCCCCCAGAAAATATATGGGCCCTTATGCAGGAGCCGTATGAAAAGGGTTTTTCGGACTGGATGGTCGAAAAACATGATTTTTTTTCTAAGGTATTAACGCATCATGTACCCACACACGATCCAAAATATCTGGTTTCTCATCCGGCCATTCCCTGGCATGTAAACAGAACTTTCGACCAATTGACATCGTGTCAGATACCCGAAAAGACAAAAAATCTGTCGTGGATTGTCGGGGATGCGATGGATTTGCCGGGACATATCAAACGGTGGGCCTTTCTTGGGTTCATTAAAAAAATGAAACTGCCCATTGATGTGTTCGGGAAAAAGATATGTTATATAGAAGATAAGTGGGATGCTCTGGCTCCTTACAAATATTCATTGGCCATAGAAAATAACAGCGGCCCTGATTGCTGGACGGAAAAATTGGCAGACTGTTTTTTAACCTGGACAATTCCTTTTTATTATGGGTGTACGAACCTCGAAGATTATTTTCCTGATGAATCCTTTGTGAGAATCGACATCAATCATCCACAAAAGAGCCTGGATAAAATAAACGCGTTTATCGCCGAAGATCAATGGAAAAAATACGTGCCGGCGTTAGAAGAAGCGCGGAATTTAGTGTTACACAAGTATCAGATATTCCCTCATTTGAGTAACCTCATATCTTCTCACTATGATGAGAAAAAAGAAAAAAAGAATATAGTAATACCTGCGTATAGGAAAAGTGCAAACGCGAGGGTGCTTCGCATAAAATATAAATTGAAAAAAAAGTTGAGACTTCTTGGAGACACATAAATAGTATGACCAGTGTTATTATTACCTTTTATGAAAGATTGGACCATCTGAAGTATTGTCTTGATGCACTTTCTTTTTGCTCAAAAGATTTTGATGAAGTAGTCATCACAGATGATGGTTCAAAAGAATCTACCGTTAATAATTTAAAAAAATTAATCACCACCTATCCCTTTCCGATAACTTACGTGTCCCAGCCGAAACTAGGATTTCGAGTAGCAGCAGCGCGTAATAATGGCATCAGGCATTCCCGCGGTGATTATCTGATATTCCTTGATTGCGATTTTTTGGTTTTGCCTGACACAATAAGATATCATTTGGATATGGCAAAACCGGGAAGATTTGTCGCAGCGGCATATAAATATTTAACTGAAGAACAGTCTCGCATTTTACTTAATTCAACGTTGTCCCCTGACTTGATCGAGCAATATTATCGCGAATTACCTGATAAAGAAATTATCGTACAGCACCGTCGATATATCAAAAGGACTCTTATGATAATGCTGCGTTTAGCGAGTCCTGTAAAGCAAAGTCTGGGCGGCTATTTTTCTCTCTACAAGAAAGATATCGAGCGTATCAACGGTTACAATGAAAACTTTATTGGGTGGGGTGGAGAGGATGAGGATTTAGGAATCCGATTGGCTGCTGCTGGTATCTATTGTATATCCGCTATACGCTACGCAAGAGCGCTGCATATCTGGCATCCGAGCGAATTAAAGACTGCAAAAAATATTGTCTGGCGAAGGGGCACTATGAGTGATTATTTCCATCGAAAAAAAATACCCTTTGTTTGTCAGAACGGACTGAAAAAATTATAAGAAGTCTATAAGAAACTCCCATTTTACAAACAACCATGACTGATCACAGGGCACTGATTATAGAAGGCCTTAAAGCCGGTCTTCGTAAAGGATTCGACGGTTTTGTCTGGATCATGAAGATCCTCATTCCCGTCTCTCTTTTCACTGCCCTCCTTGCGTGGACCGGATGGCTGAACTACCTGGATTTTCTCCTCCAGCCTCTTATGAGCCTGCTTAGTCTCCCGGCGATGGCTGCCCTGCCACTTCTCATCGGTATGCTCACAAATATTTATGGTGGAATTGCCGCCATGGCGGTCCTCCCGTTTTCCCATGATCAAATGACTTTGATGGCCATCTTTCTTCTCATTGCCCATAATCTGATTCAGGAAGGCGTCATCCAGGCAAAATCAGGAATTCATCCCTTCAAAGCCACGGTATTTCGTCTTACCGCCGCCACATTCACGGTGATGGCTGTGGCGCCTTTTTTTGATGTTACGATGACTGCATCGGAAAAAACGGGCTCTTCTCTGGAAATGACAAAGCCCTTGATTGAGGCATTGCAGGAGTGGGGTTTGACCACACTCAGCCTCAGCGTCAAGATATTTGTTATCATCATGTGTATCTTAACGCTGTTGGAAATACTGAAAACCCTTGACCTGATCAGTCCCATGGTCAGGGTACTTAGCCCTCTCCTAAAGATCATGGGTCTCGATCAGAAGGTCGGGTTTCTCTGGCTTACTGCCGTTATTTTCGGGGTAGCTTACGGTGGCGCTGTCATTGTTGAGGAAGTGAAAGCAGGCCACTTAACTAAAGAGCAACTGGAAGAATTGCATCTCTCCATTGGCATCAATCATGCTCTGGTGGAAGACCCCAGCCTGTTTCTATCCCTGGGTCTCAGTCCTTTCTGGCTCTGGGTGCCGCGGGTGATCGTTGCCATACTGGCGGAGAGAGTGCTCGCTCTGTGGCGTGTTCTTAAGAGAAGAAAATGAGATGCTGTTTGGGAGACTGCTTGTTAACGCTATGAGGAAAAATCTATGGGGGAGATAATCTTTCAGATTGACGCATTCACAGATAAACCATTTAGAGGAAATCCGGCCGCTGTCTGCATCCTGACACAACATTATGATGAAGCATGGATGCAGAGTGTGGCACGGGAGATGAATCTTTCTGAAACGGCCTTTCTGGAAGAAAAGGAGAATGGTTATAATCTACGGTGGTTCACGCCGGCCGTGGAAGTGGCCCTCTGCGGACATGCCACCCTCGCCAGTGCCCATGCTTTGTGGGAGGGCGGGTATATCGATCCGAAAGATCAGGCCCGTTTTTATACGAGAAGCGGGTTGCTGACTGCTGAACTAAATAATGGCTGGATTGAAATGAATTTCCCTGCTGAGCCGGAGACAAGAGCGCCCGCCCCTGCGGATCTCTCCAGGGCACTGGGAGTCAACTTCAAATATGTGGGGAAAAATCGCTTCGACTACCTCGTGGAAATCGATTCGGAGGAAAGCCTCCGTCGGATCAATCCTGATTTTGCACTCCTCAACACAATACCGATGCGCGGTATTATCGTCACGAGCTCTTCGAGATCCAGGAAATACGATTTCGTCTCCCGGTTTTTTGCCCCGCAGGTAGGCGTAAACGAGGATCCCGTTACCGGTTCCGCCCATTGCTGCCTTGCTCCATATTGGGCAGCCAGACTCGGCAGGAAGGAGATGGTAGGCTATCAGGCCTCATCCAGAGGTGGTGTTGTACGGGTGCGCGTGGATAAAGATCGTGTTTACCTGGGCGGTCAAGCCGTTACCATATTGCTGGGGAATTTATCCCTTCACTGTTGAAGGGATTAGATGGCCGTGGTAATTCTCACTTAGGGATTACCTGGCAGGATTCTTAGAGCTTTATTCTATTTTCCAGGCCGTTCCGGCAGGGGTATCCTGGAGAATAATCTTTTTCTCCGCCAGGAGATGTCTGATCTCATCGGCCCTCTTCCAATCCTTAGCCAGCCGGGCTGCCCGCCGCTCTTCAATCAAACGGTCTATTTCATGCACATCCAAGCCCCGCTTTCCGGCCTCCCTGTCACGATCCTTCATAAAATAATCATCAGGATCGTCGAGGAATAATCCCAAGACCCCGCCGATTTCTGCAACGACACTTCTTGCCGTATCCAGGACAAGGCATGCCTCGGCGGATGCGGAGGATTTTTCCTCTGACATATAGCCGTTGATAAGTCTCACGGTATCGAAGATGTAGCCTATGGCCCTCGGTGTGTTGAAATCATCATCCATGGCTTCTTTGAATCTATCCGGAAGGGATGAAATCCTGTCAAATATATCTCGATCCTTTACGGAAAGTCTTTCCATGGTAACCGCGGGAAAATCCCCACAGGCCGCGCGCGCCCCCTTGACAGCTTTCAGGGTGGCATAAATCCGTTCCATACCCATCCTCGCCTCTGCAAGAGATTCGCCCGAAAAGTCCACGGGGCCCTTGTAATGGCTCTGAAGCATAAAGAGCCTCACTACCTCCGGATGGTAATTCTTCAACATGTCTTTAATGGTGAAAAAATTGCCGAGTGATTTCGACATCTTTTCGCTACTGACTTTTACGAAGCCATTGTGGATCCAGAATCTGGCGAGGGGTTTACCCGTTGCCCCTTCCGACTGAGCAATCTCATTTTCATGATGGGGAAATATCAGATCTTCTCCGCCACCATGGATATCGAATGTCTCTCCGAGTAAATTCTGGCTCATAATTGAACACTCAATATGCCATCCCGGTCTCCCCCTGCCCCAGGGACTGTCCCACCATGGTTCCCCTTCCTTGCTGGTTTTCCAGAGGGCAAAGTCGAGGGGGTACCTTTTTTTCTCACTTACATCCACCCGGGCACCGGCTATCATTTCTTCCAGATTTCTTCCCGAAAGTTTCCCGTATCCTTTAAATTTCTCAACCGCGTAATAGATATCGCCATCGGCCTCATAGGCAAGGCCTTTGGCAAGGAGAATATTGATAAGCTTTATCATGCCGGCGATATGTTCCGTGGCCCTGGGCGCAACTGTAGGCCTGTCTATCCCGAGGGCATCCATATCTTCGTCATGCTCTCTGATATACCTCTCCGATATTTCAAATATTGTGTTCCCTTCCGCATTGGCCTTCACGATGATTTTATCATCCACATCTGTAAAGTTTTTCACGTACGTGACATGATATCCTCTATACTGAAAATACCTTGTGATGACATCGAAAACCACGGCCGAACGGGCATGGCCTACATGACATACATCATAGGCGGTGATGCCGCACGCATAGATGCCCACCTGTCCTTCAACTAGGGGTTCGAATGTCTCTTTCTTCTTTGAAAGGGTGTTGTATATTCTTATTGACATCTATCTCTCTTGAGTCCAGACCTTTTAAAATTTGTGCTAAGTGCCATTGCGGAGAGGAGTCGCAATCACAGAAGACATATCTTTACGGGAATAAGGATATCATGGTTAGTCCTGTATCTTCGCTAAGGCCGCACATGAGATTCATATTTTGTATAGCCTGGCCGGCTGCGCCTTTAACAAGATTGTCGATAGCGCATATGATGATAACCCTTTTTGTTCTGGCATCAACAGTCAGGCCTATGTCACAGTAGTTGGAACCCCGGACCGAAGAAATATTGGGAAATGTACCCGCCTTGTATACCCTTACAAATTTCTTTCCCTTATAAAATGCCCGGTAAAGATCAATAAGCTCCTCCGTTGCGACTTCTTTCTGAAGCTTCGCATATATGGTACTCAGGATTCCCCTGGTTATGGGGAGGAGATGGGGCGTAAACGAAATAATCACATCGCACCCGGCGAGAATACTGATTTCCTGTTCCATCTCCGGTGTATGCCGGTGCTCTCCAACTTTGTAGGCCTTAAATCCTTCGTCAACCTCGCAGAAAAGCGTCCCGACCTGCGGCTCTCTTCCAGCACCGCTGACGCCAGACTTTGAATCAGCTATAATCGAGCTATCATCTATCCAATTTGCTTTCAACAACGGGGCAAGACCAAGAATTACACTGGTTGGATAGCAGCCAGGATTGGCAACCAACTTGGCCTTGGCAATTTCGTCTCCGTATAACTCCGGTATTCCGTAAACTGACTCTTTCATAATGTCCCGAGCAGTATGCCTACTATACCATTTTTCGTAGGTGGCAACATCGCGCAGACGAAAATCCGCGCTGAGATCGATCACCTTCTTTCCAGCCTTCAAAAAAATCGGGGCCACAGCCATGGACACCCCGTGGGGCAGGGCCAAAAAAACTATATCCGCGGCACCTGCCATATCTTCCGGAGACGCGTCAATGAATGCCAGATCGGTCAAGCCGACAAAGACAGGATAAATATCAGCAACCGAGACGCCGGCATATCTCCTCGATGTCAACGCCACAACTTCGGCCTGCGGATGTCTCAGCAGAAGTCTTAGGAGTTCCTGGCCAGTGTATCCACTCGCTCCGTATATACCTACTTTAAGCATATATGCTACCTATGGTTTATTTGCGAAAAAAGACCTTTACAAGTCTACGCAAGTGTTACTGCAGGCATGACAGACCGTGCAATTTCAAGATATCCAAATAACTTACAATATTTCTCTCGTCGGTCGATATGTGAGTCTTATGTTTCATCCAAAAAAAAGGAGGCCAAGAAGCCTCCTTCCGTAATCCTATCTTTTTGAAAATTGGAAGTGCTTCCTCGCACCTGGCTGGCCGTACTTTTTTCTTTCCTTTATGCGTGAATCCCTCGTTAAAAAACCCGCCTTCTTGAGTATTGAGCGCCATTCCGTATCATATTCGACAAGTGCCTTCGTTATGCCATGCTTTATCGCCCCCGCTTGTCCGGCCACACCACCCCCCGATACGTTGACAAAGAAATCAAATTTGTTTCTCGCGCCTACAATTTCGAGAGGCTGCATGATAATCATTTTGAGGCTATCCCGCGTAAAGTAATCATCGAAGTTCCTCTTGTTTACTAAAAGGTTTCCACTGCCTTCCTTCATATAGACCCTGGCGATGGCGTACTTCCTCTTCCCTGTGGCATAAAAACGTTTTTCCATTATTTCATATCTCCCAACAATAATCGTGCTCTGCGAAATCCGACAAGTATCAGACGATACCGACCAGTCAAACCAAAAACCTTATAATTTGATTACCTGAGGGCACTGGGCCTCGTGAGGGTGATCATTATTTACATAGACTTTTAGTTTTTTTAACATTTTCCTGCCTAAAGAATTCTTTGGCAGCATGCCTTTGACCGCATAGATCAGGACCTTTTCCGGACTGTCCTTCAACAATTTGCCTGCATACGTCTTTTTGAGACCACCTGGGTAACCGGAATAGTGATAGTATACTTTGTCGGACAGTTTCTTGCCAGAGAGGGAAACCTTCCCGGCATTAACAACGATCACAAAATCCCCTGCATCCACATATGGTGTATAAATTGGTTTATGTTTGCCTCTAAGACGTCTCGCAACCTCGCTGGCGAGTCTGCCGAGAATATGTCCTTCCGCATCAATGACATACCAGTTCCTGACGATGTCCTCTTTCTTCGCGTTATAAGTCTTCATAAAGTCACCCATGTGCCAAAAATGTAAGAGCGAATGTTATGAAATTTCCGGATATTTGTCAAGGAAAAACCTTCGCTAAATCAGACAATTCTACTTGCCGCCAAATTTACCGAGACCAACAAGAGAAACGCCTACCATAAACGTCTTGTCGTTTTCGCTCTCAGAATAGTAGACCTCTATGCTCCAGCACTGCTTGCGATACTTGATGCCGTATGTCCTCTCCAGGATTATATCATCGATCTGATTCTTTCTTAAAACATAGATAAGATCTACGGAATTCGTTACCACGGCTTTAAGGGAAAGGTCTATCTCTTCGCCGGCAGCCTGGCTGTACTGAAAGGAGGCAAATGGCGTTGTTAGCGTAGCAGGGTTGACCATGGTGACAATATTCTTGGTATTTCGATATCCCACCGTGGCCGAATCTCCCCGCCAATCACTTATGTTCAGATCATAACTAGTCTGAAGCCATTCGCCTGAATTAACACTGTACGTGTTGCGAGCCATAAATGAAAAATACTTAAGAGGTTTGACGTCAAGCTCCATATGAACGTCACTGAAGGGTCTTCTGTCCTTCGGGGGATCGACATCGCCCCTTCTTGCCTCTTTGAAATCATAGGTCTGGGCCAGCTTGAAACGCAGAAACTCAAGGTAACTTTTTCCGCCGTCCTTTTCATTCAATTTTGCCAAGAGTGTGTTGGTCAAGGAGTATGTCAAGCTGTTCTGTTCAGGTATGACTGTGACGTAGTCGGGAAGATCCGTCTGAGATACATTGGGAGTATAGGAGTATGTGAGTTCCGGCATGATTCCGTGTCGTATTTTATCTACGTCCTTGCCACCTACATCGAATATCCTGTGGATTTCCGTAGTTGCCGTTGCTCCGACATTGTACAATTCTCGGGCTCCTTTTTTACTTTGGCCTGTGTCAACATTGTCATCCCGGTTCCAGGAAGTGCTCTTTACCCCTATCTGTGGTGTAAACTGGAGAAAGTCATGCCAGCGCAGGGGCAGGGTCAGGATCGGCTGCAGGTCAAAAAGATGTCCCTTTTGTCCTTCGTTTCTGTAATAATAATCATAAGCTGTATCAAACTCAAAATTGATGGGAGAGCCGAAGATAGGACGCTTTATTCCCTTGAGGGTTATTTCCGGATACTTCTGCAAAGTTGCGTCATTCGAGGCTTTCGAGAAATCATCTGTGTAGCTGACCAGTGCCATCAAGTTGTATAATTGCCAGTTCTTAACCATGCGGACTGTCGAGTTGAGGTATCCAAGGGATTCGTCACCGTAAAAGGGAACCTTCTTGAATCTATTTGTTTCGATCGTCGAATAATTATCGAGATAATAATTACGTGAGGAAAAGTCTTTGAAGTAAAAGCTATCTGAAACCTTTCGCACATCTGTCCTGAGGGTAAACGTAGGGTCGAATGCAGTCTCGTGATTCAGATAATATGACCATCTCTTGTGGTCGGACTGCCAGTCTCTGCCTATTCCTCCGGTTGTTTCACCCGTTTCAGTAATGCGTGCAGTATCGTTCATGAAATCGCCGTAAAAGGTACCGAATGTGTCCTTGCTAAGGAAGTATCTGAATTCTACACCTTCTTTAAACCCCCTTTTATCCATATATCTCTGATAAAATGTCGCATCCGCATCTTCCGATATTGCCCAGTAATAGGGAAGTTCGAAATCCCAGCCCAATTTATCCGCCGAATAGCCAACGTGAGGAAAAAGGAAACCTGACTGCCGGGTCGTTTTCGCAGGGAACAGCATATAGGGGGTGTAGAAAACGGGGATATCACTTGCCAGAAATTTCGCATGCTTCATTGTTCCATACCCGTCAACGGTCACGTCAATCTCTTTCCCGGTCAAGCGCCAGTCCGGAGAATCTCCGTCGCATGTGGTTGCCGTGGCATTTTTAAAACGGTATGAAGCTTCTCCTGTTTTCTCAATTCTTGCACCCTTTATGTAGAAATGGTTAGCGACAAAAAACATCTTGCCCTGGTAGGCGACACCAGTCTTTGATTCAATGTTAAATTCAACTTTGTCTCCCTCAAGAATATCACCGTCACTTATAAGCATTACGTATCCTTCGGCAATAGCATCATTAGTCGCCTTGTTAAGGATTACAGACTCGGCCATCAGGACGCCACCGGAAAAAGAGATTAGGACGTTACCTTTTGCGTGATAGGTGTCTTTCTCCTTATCATAAGCGACACTGTCCGCCTCCAGTGTAACAGGTCCCTTGGAAATATCGGGTTTAGCAGCATTCGAGTTGGAAGCGGGAATGAAATAGAAAAAAATAATTAGACAAATGATGGCGTATTGCCGTCTCGCCCTCCGCAGAATCATCACTTTACTGTCCCACTTTCAGACTATTCATTGCAGGCAATTATGCTACGAAAATGCCTCAGAGAATGCCTTCTTAATTTCACCGATAAGATAAAGTGAACCTGTTACACAGATAAGATCATTCCGGTTGGCTATGGATAATGCCCGTTTCAGCGCCTCTCGCGAATTCTTCACGACCTCGATTCTTCCAAGATATTTCTTTGCGACCGGCAGCAACGCCTCAGGAGGCATAGCTCTTTCTGTATCCGGACTTGTTAAAATCAGCCGATCCCCCAGTGGGAGCAGCTTTTTCAGCATAGCCTTGTAGTTCTTATCTTTAAGAACACCAAAGATGAAAACTAATTTCTTGTAGGAAAATTCCTCTCTCAGTGCCCGGGCAAGTGTGGATGCGCCACCCGCGTTATGAGCGCCATCCAGAAGAACCGTTGGTGAATGATTAATAACTTCCAGTCTTCCTTCCCATTTAACGTCATGAATTCCTTTAGAGACAGCATCATAATCAACCCGGAACCCCTTCATCGCCAAAACATCAAGGACACCTAGAGCGACAGCGGCATTTTCTATCTGATGTTTACCTTTCAGCGGACAAACGAGGTTATCGTAACTCATCCCAATGCCCCCATAGGAAAATGAACCATCGGGGTGCGTGTGGAGAGTTATTTCCCTTCCCAGACTGTATATTGTTGCACCTCTCGTGCGGCACATTTCTTCCAGAAGCTTTTGCAAACGCTGTTGTTTAACCGCAGTTATACAAACCCCGCCATTCTTGATTATGCCTCCCTTCTCCCAGGCGATCTCTTCGAGGCGCCTGCCGAGGTATTCTGTGTGATCGAGGGATATATTCGAAACCACAGAAACGAGAGGCGACACCACATTAGTTGCATCCAGTCTACCCCCCATTCCCACTTCCAGAATGGCTAAATCCACCTTTCTCTGGTGGAAATAAAGAAAGGCAACGGCGGTGAGAAATTCAAAGTAGGTTAGATTTTCTGT
>Ga0209048_10004597_pt1 | contig 13191 bp, 12 predicted proteins | sample FrelakmetCRP12CR_FD_187146 | JGI IMG/M metagenome (GOLD analysis project Ga0209048, IMG submission 187146) | Freshwater lake sediment microbial communities from the University of Notre Dame, USA, for methane emissions studies - CRP12 CR (SPAdes)... | ecosystem: Environmental > Aquatic >... | reverse complement strand
CCCGCCATAAGATCGGCGGGCGCTTGGTGCTGCGCGTCCAGGGTGAAGTTGACGCACCTTCGATGCAAGGACCGAGATCGACCCCCTGCTGGCGTCGCGCTTAGCAGCCGCCAACGCCAGCAATGCCGCTATTCTGTTTGCAAGGACTTCCCCCAGTGAGTCAAGTTGCATTGACACTTGATCGAACTCGGTCGTCGCTCACACTCATCTCGCTCATCTTCCCCGTTCAATGCGCATCGGTCGCATCACGTTGCTGTCGTCAAGAAGGATCGACTGGCCGGTTGCAGGATTCACGATGTGATGCTTGCCCGGCGCCTCGGTATTCATGTATGTGCCGGACGCGAATATCGCCATGTTCGGCTGCCCTGGTGCATTCAGGATCCTGCTGTCGTGCGATAATGCGAAGTCAATTCGTTCGCCGGTGAATTTGACATAGGTATTCGCCCCGTCGCGCTTGAAATCAGTTCCTTTATTGCGCGACAGGACACCGGTCACGAAGTCCTCGAATTTCACGTCTGGATTCAACAGGAGGTCGAGCACTTCGAAGAAACCGAAGTCCCCATTCCTGTAGAGCGCAACGTAATAGGGCCATTCGCTTCTCCTACATTCTTTCGTCCCTTCGTTGAAGAAGCTCCACCGCTTGTCGGGCCCCTTGCCCGTTCGGTTTCCCGCTGCGTCCGCCCACGCCTGGCAGGCCTCGCGACCAGCCAGATACGAGGCGGGTATCGGTGCTGGATTAAGCCCGCACGCGAAACCCAGGGTCACGCACATATTCGAGCGCTCCGTGTCCTGTGATGCACCATTGAATCGCAGGAGGTCGCCGCGTGAAGTGAACACGGCCGTGGGCAGCAGTACCGTGGGTACCGCGAACCCGGCATCGTCCGCTTTATGGAACGGGCCGACCTTGTAGGCGAAAGTGGAGTAGTGGCCGCCAGCATCAAGCGTGACGCTCGGGGTGCCAGCGTAGAGCTCGTCCGTATAGTGGTGAAACGCCTGGATGAATTTCCTGTGGGGGCGGTTGATGATGATATCGAGGATTGCGTCGGGGATGCGGTAGTCTGAAAGGCCCGCGAGCGTCATCATCGAGACCCACATCTGCGAATGGTCGGAGTTGTAAATGAGGTCTGTCGTTCCAGCGAGGCCGACCACGCGAGCCGCGTTCGGATCCAGGGCACAGGAGCCCGGCTCCCCGCAGGGTCCGCCCCCGAGGAAATCGTCGGAATCGTGGCTTACGCGACGCCGGAACGGTACAGAGCGGCGCATGTCACTGCTCGAAACCGCAACCTTGAGCGAGATGTAGTCGAGGACCATCTGCGCCGCCGTCTTCACCGAGCCAGGCCTGGCGTAGCTGTAGAGGTTCATTAGTGCTTTGGACGTGTATTCCTGATACGGACGCGAGTTGTACTCGATGAAGTCCGTGCGAAGGTTGTCCCCGAGCCGTTCCAGAATGTACTTTTCCTCGCCGTTGCGCACATTGTCGTACTTCGCGTCGCCCGTTCTGAGGTAAAGGATCTGGTTAGTCAGGTAGCGCGAACTTTCCACCTGCCAGATGTGGTTCTCGGTCTCGTCAATACCGGGAGAGATTGCCCAATGATCTTCGGCATCGGGGCCACCGGTCTTGTCCAGAAGGGCGAACAGGATGTGGTCGAGCACGTTCGGCGGCAGAACACGATAATACTTGTAGACCACGGGGATAAGGCCTGCCAGTACCACGTCGTATTCGCCCGTCCGAAACGGTGCAGACTCGCTCGTCGTTCCAGTTTTCGACCCGACCTCCTGTCGCAGCAGCGATGCGTATACCTCCGCACGGTTTGTCACCCCCGGCGGCGCACCGGGACACGAGTCACCGCTGAAATAGTCCGCGTAGGCAAGCTTGGCCTGCAACGTGTCGGTGTACCCCTGTTCGTCGCGATAGTCGCTGTGCGGAAGGATCGCACCGCAGGCCATACGCAGCACGCCCAGTGCCGTGCGTTCCTCGATGGTGCGTTTCGCTTCCTCTGTCGTCTTGGGCTGAGGGTGCTTGAGGTCGACCCGATCAGCCGGCCACCAGCCGAGGGGGAAGGTCTTGACGTCTGCCGAATTGGGCGCCTTGAAGTTCACGCTGACGGGCTGGAACCAGCTTTGCCGGCAGGTTGATCCACCGGGCCAGTGGATATCGCAGCCCTTGACCGTGACAGTGTAGGTACCGTCACCACGGTCGGCAGGAATCTTGTTCGCGCCCATCAATGAACCGCGATCGTACAGGTGGGTGTCTTTGAGCGTGAGCTCCTTTCCGTTCTCGAGGTCCCACTCGCGGTTGTAGTTCCAGCATCCGCCCGCACCACCCGGTATGGGTGCCTGGTCGTCACAGATTTGCGCCATCACGTCGACTTGATCGCGCTCGGCATGGGGCTGGCCCGCGCGGTCCCAACGCACAAGGAACTTGTTGTAGGTGTGGATCGATTTGTCCATCGATACCCACCAGTCGACCGCGATGCCGTCCCACTCCTGAAACGCGGCGAGCACCCGCTGATCGCCGCTATCCTCCGACACGGAAATCTGACCGTTCTGGAACCTCGCCACTTTGCCGTCAATGCCGAGAAAGCAGCCGAGTGGGCCATTGATCCCGCCCAGGCGCCAATACTCTCGAAGGTAATAGCCGCCGAGCCCGCCGAGAGGGTTGCATTGACGTGCAGGAGGCGACACCGCGCGCTTCGAGACGGGGAAGGGTTTGTAATCAGGCGCGGGGGGCACATAGTTCACCCACACGGGTTTCGCCCAGCCCTGCCTGCACTTCGAGGAGTCGAGCACGCCGCCGTTGTCGCAGCCTTCGACGGCGACCTGATACAACCCCGCGTCCCGAACAACCTTGGTCCAGCGGCCCTTCGTCCGATTGCCGGTGACGTCGTCCTGGCCCAAGTTCCGTCCGTCCTTGTCCCAACGTACCAGGAATTTGTCGTAGTTGAACGGATCGCTCGGTCCCCAGTCGACCACGATGCGCGTGCCCTCCATCCACCCGGCAACGGCATTCCGGTCTCCCTGGCCGGGCGTCCAGGAGATCTGGCCGCGCTGGAAGTTCTGGGTTCGCGCCCCGCCGCCTCCCGGATGCGGCGCCTCCGGGCTTACCGGGCAGCCCAGAGGGCCGTCGCCCGCCCCCAGGGACAGCCATTTCCCGTAGATCGAACCGATCGACCGGATCTGACATTTCGTCACGCTGGGCGGTGGGGGCGGCTCGATATACGTCACCCAGACAGGCTTCGACCATCCCTGGCGGCAGGTCGACTTCGTCAGCGCTCCCTTGTCGCATCCTTCGACGTACATCCTGTACAGGCCGCCGGTTTCGACGACCGTGCTCCACCGCCCGCGGTTGCCACCAGCGAGATCGTTCTGTCCCAGATTCCGGTTATCCTTGTCCCAGCGGACAATGTACTTGTCGTAGTGGAACGGATCGTTGGGCCCCCAATCGAGCACGATCCGATTTCCCTCCACCCATCCCGCCTGAGCATTGTGGTTCCCCTGCCCGAAGGTGAATGTGATTTGTCCATGCTGGAAGTTCTGGATCTTGCCGCCGCCTTCGGGGTGATTTGCTTCCGGGCTGGTGGGACAACCGAGCGGACCATCACCCGCGCCGAGGGAGACCCATTTTTCGTAGATGGTTCCGATTGACCGAACCGGACATTTCGTCACGCTTGGAGGAGGCGGCGGCGGAGCGACGAAAACGTACACCGGAAGCGCCCAATCCTGGCGACATTTCGATCCGGTTAGCGATCCATCGCAACCTTTGGTGACGATTCGGTACATCCCGGGCCCGACGATGGGGAACGCGCGACGCCCGCGGGTACGTGCCCCCTTTTCGTCCACTTGACCGATGTTGTGGCCATCCTTGTCCCAGCGCACTAGAAAGAAGTCATAGTTGTAGTGCCCCGTAATCACCCAATCGACTTCAATGTTATTTCCAGAGATCCAAGCTGCGATAACCGCCGGGGCACGGTTGTTCGCGTCGGGTAGCCAGACCATCTGTCCGTGCTCGAAGTTCTGTCGTCTCCCTGTCCCTTCGGCGTGGTTCTCCTCCTCGCCGGTTGGACATCCTAGCGGACCACCATTTCCGCCCAGTGCGTTGTACCGATCACCGATGGCACCGTGCGTGCCGTGAGGACAGGCACCCACCGCGGGACCGGAAAACCCCGCCAGCAAAGAAAAAAAGGAAAACAAAAGTGCTACTCCGAAGCATCGGTACATCGGCGCTCCTTGCTGAGACATAGTTCATTCGCGATGGGTCCGCCTCTCGTAGAAAAAACTAAAAATGACACATCCGCGCTGTTGCTGAATGCGTGATTCAGGCACGTAGCGCTGCTGGGACGGAAGGGAATAGGGGCTAAGCTCCGCGGCAATTGAAGGAGCGCAGACCTCGCACTGAGTTAATAAAGTCGCAAGAACGCTATGCTGACACGCACGGGTTTCGGAGAACATGATCCCCTCCCATGACTCGCAAACGATCTAGGCATGCAATTGCCGCTTGAGCAGCGCGATGACTGTCACAGTCAACATGAACCTACGATAGGCCGGGTAGCCAAGCAACGCGAATATTCACAATTCGGACCACGCGATATCAGGTCGATCGCACACGAACTAAGCCTGGCTCGGCGGCGGCCGATGAGAACATCCGACCGTTACCGCGGCGGGGATCTGCAGATACCCAGCCACCGCGCTTAGGTGCAACCGGCGCCTATACGCGTTGGCGGAGCGAACCTCGATCTTCGTAACCTTACATGATTGGATGGGTTGGAGTCATCGGACATTAGGCCGCGCCATCCCGCAAACGCCCGGGCGATACCGCAAGTATCTATTGCGATCCGCCTTGATCGCTCTAGGAATATTCGCGTTGACGGGGTAGCCACATTGTCGCAATCTTTGCACGCAATCTCGACCTTCTTTCACGATAACGCCGCTCAGCAAAAGGGGGCTCAGGAAATGGAAGAATCAGCACGCAAGAACAGGAACAAGGAAAGATTGGCCACGCTTTTCCCTACATTTTCGAGACGGGTTGCAAGAGTGATCTCGCGCCTGGAGCGTGACGGACTGCGGCCGCGAATTCAAGACGCGTGGCGATCCCCGGCGGATCAGAAGAAGGCTTTCGAGACCGGGCACTCGAAGCTTCTATTCGGCTTCCACAACGTAACGGGAGCCAACGGCAACCCAGAAGCGCTGGCGGTCGATCTTCTGGACGATGACCTTCCGCTTAACCCGCGACGCACTTACATTCTCCGGTTAGCGGCTGCCTCCGAGGCAGAGGGGTTAAGAACCGGAGTTAGATGGGGTCTGCCACAGCAGCTTCAGGCCGCCATCGACAATGCAATTTCGGCATCGGATTGGAATGCATCGGTGAAGGTTGGCTGGGATCCCTTGCATGTAGAACCGACTCACATCACCGTTGCGGAAGCGCGCGGTGGCAAACGTCCAGCATAGTCATCCGTCCAGGTCTATCTTGTTCTTGAGCCAGAATCGGAAGCGATTCTGCTGGATGATAGCTCCGGGAACACGAGGCGGTCCTCGAGGCGATGCAGCAGCGATTGGATCGGCAACCCGAGATGATGCGAGTGCGACGACAAACGGTCGAGCATCCGTTCGGAACGATCAAGTGCTGGATGGGGTGGACCCACTTCCTGACCAAGACGGTGGCGCGCGTGCGCACCGAGATGAGTCTGCACGTCCTGGCCTATAACCTGAAGCGCGTGATGCGCATCTTGGGTATCGGCGCGGGAATCTGATTGCACAGTTCGGCAATTCGCTTTCGATAGGCGCCTTTCCCTTCAACGATCCTTGCGGGCGGCGCCAATTGCAGTCGAACTGCCAGCACTCAAGATCCTCAGCATCCACAGCAGCCGGTGGTTCTTCTCCAAAGCAGACGAATTTGGCTAATGGGCGAGCACGGCGCGCCTGCGAGCAATTCCCAATGATCCATCACTCGATCAACTCAGCCTGTACTCGTAGCGATTGCGGAATCGTTAGGCCGAGCGCCTTGGCAGTCTTGAGATTGATGACAAAGTCGAACTTTGTCGGTTGTTCAATAAGGAGATCGGCGGGTTTCGCACCCTTGAGGATCTTGTCGAAGACCTCGCAGTCTCCCCCGGATACCTAATGGTGTGAAAGCGAGCGAGGGCGGGCGCCGCGATCGACGAGGCGTTTCGCAATCACTGCGTGGTACGCGAGCAGTCGGGACAATCACAAATTCGGCGTATGGTGGTCCGGCGCGATTCAGGGTTGCGTAAAGGCGAACAGAAGAGTCGTCGCGTATCAGGGGGTGTCGCTGACAAGGCGCTGCCTTCCGCTAAGCCGCTTGTGGTGCACGAGAGGCAGTGATACCTTCTCTCGCAGCGCTTCCACGGCGCACCCGTGCCGAGGCCTAACAATAGCGGCCTTTCACTGGGGGCGCTTGCTAGCGGGCGCTCCAACGTCCGTGGGACATCGAGCATGCACGCAATGCGCGCCACCTGTGTTCGGACTGATGCACGACCCGTTGTCCTCGAGACGAGTAGCGCAGCGCAGCCGACCAGTCCGCGGGCGCATTGCGTCAAACAGTACATGAAGTCACCGGCGTGTGTACTGGCGTGAGCTGCGGTTGGCGAAGTCGCTGGTATGCCAACCAGGTCGCCGCGGATGCAGACGACGCACCGTACCATTGCAGCAGGGATCGCTCGTGGTTACCAGTCTGTCCTGCGTTTCGGCCGCATCCTTGGCGCGGCGCCAGCTGCGGCATCGTGAAGGTCGATTATGGCCGCGTATCCTGAACTCGAATCGATCGGCTTGGGCAGGGCGATCCAGGAGGTGCCTTCGCTCGCCGTGTCGGTGGTCGTGTCATTTGCGGTGCTGGAGATTGGCGTGCGGCACCTTGTGACGATCAGCGAAGTCCCGGATCCAGTACTGCGGCCGCTGCTCTACGCCGGTGCAGTCCTATTGGGGCTGATCCTGTATGCGCTCGGCGATTTTTGGGACGATGTCGCTTTCGACCCCCGCTACTCCGCCGAACCCCGAGGGCGCTGGCTCTTTAGAAAGAGACGCGTGTATGGCCTGTTCCCGGCTGGAGCGGACCTGGAGACCGCACGAGACGCGTGGCGGCAGGCAAGCGCGCAAGGTGATGTGCCGCCGGGTGGATATCGCCAAGCGAAGCGATCGATCGAGCACGCAGGGCGCTGGCCGGAAGTGGACGCGCCGCTCGCCTTGTCGAAGTTCGCCCGCAGCTTCATCTGGCCGGCGCTTCTTGTCGCCGTCGTTTGTTTGATTCGCGCGTTGTTCGCGAGCGGCAACGCAGACGTGGCAATGGTTTGGGTGCTTGCAGCGTTCATTGCGGCGGTCCTGGCGTGGCTGTGCTTCATCCCATATTTCCGGTTTCGCGTCGAACACATGGAGCGGGTCTATCGGCTGGCGACCGAGCTCGCGTCACTGCCGGCCCCGCCGGGCCGACCGCCCGGCGGCTACAGTGATGTCGCAAAGGGCGAACCGCACCCCGAACGCGGTTATGCGGCCGTCCTGGCGCTGCTCGCCGCCATCGCCGGGTTTCTCATCGCCAACCAGAGGACGCCGGCTGACAACTCGCCGAGCTTGGGCGAGCACGCCGAGTTGCGCCGCTTGCTGGAAGAGCGGCACGTGAGTGTCGCGGTCGACATCCAGCCGATCGTAGGTGAACTTACATCGCTACGAAACACGCTGGAGCGTCTGCGCCCTGCCTGCATCCAGGATACGGCGTGCGCGAGGCCATCATCGGTCGATACCGTATTGCCGGACGGTGGCGAGATGCAGGTGCCGGGTGAGAGTACCTTCGCTTCGACCGCTGTCTACCTTGCGTCCGGTGGAGCAGTGCTAATCGCGATTGGGCTCGTCATCTGGCTCTTCTCGAAAAACAGCGCGGCGGCAAAAGGCACGGGCGCCGCCTTGATGACCGTGGGAACGTTGTCGCTGGGTGGCGCCGCCTTGGTCAAGGAGCTCAAGATCGACAGCGTCTTCAAACTTAGCGATGTCACGTTGTTGAAAGTCGTGCGTCAGCAGTTGGATTCGCTCGGGCCGGTTGGGCCCGAACGCTTGGGAGAGCTCTACGGTTTCAAGCTCGGTTCGCCGAGCGAGGTTGACGAGAAGCACGCTGGAGCCGTGGACGCCACGGTAAGCCGCATCGCGGAGAAATGGGTGCGGCAGCGACGAGCCGGCAAGAACGGCGTTCTGTTTATTGTAGGAGCGACGGACCGAGTTCGGCTCGGTGCAAGCAATCAGGGACGATACGAAACTAATGTCGGCCTCGCACGGGCGCGCGCAGAGTACGTTCGGTCGCGAGTCGTAGAAGCATCGAAAGCGCTTTCCACGGCACTCGCGCCCGATGAGTCACAGGTCCTCGTGCTCGTGTCGGGGCCGCGTCAGACGCCTGAACGCTCTCGAACGCTATCGGCCGCGAACGACGACGGATTTCCAGACGACCGTCGTGTCGATGTGTGGGCGTTATGGAGTTCTTCGCGGGACAGTCGACCAGACGCTAAGTGACCGGCGCAGGCGTCGATCACCGGATTGGCTAATAGCGCCGGCCACCTGTTCCGCACTGGCTCGGCGGCTGTACCCGAGATTCGCAACCCGTAGAGCGTACGGTTGCCCGTCGGACAGGCCGCCGGGCCGGCGCGCCTTCGGCGCCGGCGGGCGCCCGCGAGCGCAGCCCAGGAAGTGGTGTGGGGTTGGGCGGGCAAACTGCCCGTTTCGCCGTATCCTGGTCGGCGTAGCATTAGTCCTGTCACGGACCGGCGCGCAAGTATCTCTTCAAGGGAAGGAATGCGTCTGCACCATCTAGCCATTGCGCTGGCGTCCCGCGCTCTTGCCCGCCTTCGGAGGAAAGAATGACGCTCTTTGAGGCTTTGAAGATACTGCCGGAAATATCGTCAAGCCCCGTCGCCCTCTTCTGCTATGTAGTGACAATCGCGGCTTGGGCGTATTTTGGAGTAAGCGTAAGAAGACACAAGAATCTCCTCAACAACCTCGAAAAGCTAAGGCCAGAAGATCGATTGAAGGCACTCGAGTCCCAACTTGGAGAAGGGAAGCTTCGGAGAGGGCTAGATCCCGAACAGTGGCTAAGGAGCAGGATTCACAAGTACTTCTTCTTGGCGTTCCTTGCGGGCTGCACGACGCTCTTGGTCATTGTCGCGCTGGTAATAAACCACCCCAAGGGGGACGTGGAGATTGATGTCACGCCCTATAGAAGTCAGCAACTGATGGATCGTCTGCAGATCGCTTTAGTAGCTATGGTGGGAATGGGTCAGGCTAATGCAGCGGATCTGGAATTCTCAAAACCGGAATCGAAAGGGCGGGTCTCGCCGAACCAAATCCAATACGACTACGAAAAGAAGGACGGCAAGATTTACATCCAAGCATCCTCGCTGTATCTGCGTGACGTGAGGGAAGGTAAAGAGGTTTCGGGGTTCGCATTCGAGCCAGGCGTATTTATTTGGGACTATCCTGCGCTTTCGGTCAAGGTAGTGAACAACACTGATAAGACTCTTCTGCTCAGCGAGGCTGTTTTGCAGATTGAGAAGAGCACAGTCGATACGCGGCCGATATTGGCCGTCTATTCCCCGGGGTCCATGGGTCGATTTTGGTTCGCAAACGAAGGCTGGGGCCGAGTCCGGGATCCGCATCTCGCGCTTTCGTTCTACGGTCCGACCTGTAGTTCCGATGTTTCCGTGCCAACGCAGGACGTACCGCTGACCACGTTCTTGGATGGGCCAAGCGTTGATATTTCAAAGCTAATCGATCCGACGTTGCGAAGCGCGTCGCTGGAATGTCCCTCGGAAGCAGAAAAGTCTAAGCTGCCTCCGTATATGAGAGCCAATCCTTTCTACGGGTGTAAGCAGACTGAAATCTGTGTAAGAGGGACGCTTTCCTATTTGCAGGAAGACAATTCACCGTTTCAATTTCGCTTCAAGACAAAGGTTTATTTGGGCCCCATCCCGGCGCCACCGGTAATGCCAAGTTACACGTATGACGTACGTCTTGAAGCGGGCAAGGCCGGATACTCTATTCGTGTTCCCATTTCGCAGGAAATACAGCCTGGGAAAACAGATCACTTCCTCCTGCAAGTCGCTTCAGACAAGACAAGCACCTACGACCTGAACCTGAAAATCTATGATGCGCAGGGTAAGGCGGAGTGGAGTGGCGATATAGACCTGGAAGTTTTTGTGCCGCGAAGTAATGCCGGTCTTGGGAAACCGCGAAAGCGATAGGCGTTGGCCAGAACGGCACGTAAGGTCGTAGACGCTGTTCTCTCCATTTCCCGGTATCGGGCGGTCTGATCATTTTCCAGTAGCGAAACTTTCGGGGCGATTCCTTTGCGTTTGATGCCCTCCGCGTTGTTGCTGTGTGTCCGGGGCTGTTGATCCGCGGGTAGCTTGCAGCTTGCTCCTGCCGGCCGGCTTGTTCGGCGGCGCCACCTCGTTGAAGCCCATCAGTAGCGGAACCTCCTCCGCGTTCTCGGCAGCGACCAGCTTCTGCAGCAGCGGCCTGATCGCCTGCGCGATCGGCTCATCCGGCATCGACACCACCGCACCCGGATCCTGGGTACCGGACTCGGGAAAGACGATGAAGCTCACCGGGAAATTGTTGTTGAACGCGTTGCCGCGGCCGCTGCCGCCAAGGTCCTTTCCAACCTTGTGCGAGCACTCGCCGAGCGCATAGTTGTTGCCGCCGACGTCCGCGAAATAGAAGCCGCTCTGCAACGCCTTGTCGTGGCGGAGCGCAAGGCCGAAGTCGCCGAGCGCGAAGCCGAGCTTCTTCAGCTTGCCCGACAGCGCGCCGAAGGCGACGCGGGAGGCATCGATGTAGCTGTCCTGGCGCCAGATGGGACCGGTCGCGTGCGGCGTCGCCGAAACGTAGTAGCCGGGGTTCGGATCGTCGTTCTTCGCCTGCTGGACGACCGGATATTTCTCTTTGTGCTCCATGCCGCGCTGCGTGTCGATCTTCGCGTCGCCGCGCAGAACCGCCGGGTCGTCCTTGCGCAGCGCCACCACGCCGAACCAGCCGCTTTGCGCATCCCAGGCATTGCCCAGATCGTCGTCGGGAGGCGGCTTGATGCCCGGAGGTCCGTACGCGGTAGGCGAGCCGTGGAAGTCGACGTTGACGTGCCCGAAAAACACGCACGCCACCGGCTTGTCGGGCGCGCTGTCCCAGGACAGCAGCGCGAGCGGGACCTTCGGAAAGTCGTGTCCGGTGCGCCAGAGCGCGGTATGGTCTTTAAAGACGAGTCGTGCCATAACACTGTCTCCCGAAAGCCGCGCGCCCGCGCGGTGCCCATGTCGGCCACAAATTCCCGCACATCACCTCGAGCCACCGCGTTCGCGCCTTGTCGGGAAAAGTTGGGCCCTCATCCATCCGCAATTGCATCTCGTTCCTGCCCGTACCCGCCAGCGGCGTCGCAAGGCGAGCAGGGCGTGTTCCTTCGCCTGCACCATCGCGCTGGTAACGCATTTCGGCGGGTACTTTCACGCTTGCCTTGCATAAGACGCGATCGAACTTCGGTGGCGAGGAACACATGGCGCGTAGCCCTCTGCCGCTTGCTAACCGCCGAACAGCGCCGGGCCCGGATTCGGACAGGGTGCGCGCACCAGGTTGCAGATGAATCCGAGGATGTAGATGGCCTCGGGATCGGTCGCTTGCATGGCCGGCGCGGCGGACGGCCGTGGCGGCGTAGGTCCGCCGTGAGGCGAAGCAGGAGCACGCGGCGGAGCGACCTTGACCAGCAAGCGCGGGTCCCGTCGGGCGATGTCGCGCCTGGCCACTGTCCGGGCCTTTCGCGCCGAGTCGAGCTGGTGTGCCGCCGCGGTGCCTTTGGCGGGCGGGTGGGCGGCCCCGCGCATGACCTGAGTCCCTGGCTTGTGGTCACCCCGATGATCGCGCGCGACGGACGTTTGCAGTCGCGGCGCCAGTTGCATTGCGCCCAGGTTGACGTTGCGCCCGGTTGCAAGCGCCGCGCTCGAAGCGGCTGCCGGCTTGAGCGTCGCTTGAATGTTGCGCGCGAACACGGCCCCCGCCGCATACAAGGGACACTCGCCCGCATAGCCATCCCGGCCCGCGCTGATGCGGCGCCCGGCATCGTCGAATTTCCAGAATCGCGCCTCGAACAGCGCCCCGTCGCACCAGGTGCGCGTGAGCCGCGCGCTCGAATACTCGAACGTCAACGCGTCCACATCGAGCGCGCCTGTACCGGCCGCGAGCCGTGCGCGCAGTTCGGGCGGCGCTTCCGTGATCAGACGGTCGACTTCAGCCCCGGTAACCGAGAACTTCTGACTGAAGAAGGTCGGCATGAACCGCGTGCCCGCGGCATCGGTGAGCCCCGCGATGCTCGGATCGAACCGGTGACTCCACTCGCTCCAGGTGACGACGGGCGCCTTGGTGCGCAGCACCTCCAGGGCGCTGAGCGCCGTCTCGATCCTGGATTTCGCGCCTTGAAGCTCCCAATCGCTGTTCAGCTTGTCGATCGCCTCACGCAGCGCCGGCTCGGTCACATTCTGCCACTGCTGCTGCACGGCGTTGTCCGTGCTGAGTTCGGCGGTCAGTTTCGCCTGGTTGTAGCGCTCGCGGGCAAGGATGTAGGCGTCCTTGTACTCCTTGTAGCGCTTGTATTCCGCGGTATCCCGGGCGCCCCCTTCGCTCAACGCTTCGAACAGGACTTCGCGCGCTGCCCGGAGCGTTCGGTCCATCAGATCCAAGGCGCGGAAGCCCAAGGCGATGCCCCCAGCGGCTAGTTCGGACAATGCTGCAGACTGTCCGCAGACTTCGAGCGTTTGCGGCGTCGATGACGAGACCGCCGGCCAGGATGCACTAGCAGCAGGCCACGCAACCTAGACTGGTGCCGATCTGCTTTGCGTCAATCCTGGTGGGTTCGAGCCTGACGCTAGCCTATTTGGGGGCGGTGGTCGTCGAAGTCACGCTCTGGTACAACCCGCGCTACCGGTTGGCACTGTTCGGAATGATCGTCGGCAACGCGATGCGCTGTGCGGCGTTGGCGGCGGAACGATTGCAGTCGGAGATGGAGGCTGGACGTTAGCCGATCGAGGCCTACCTCGCGCTCGGTGCCACGCCGCAGCAAGCATCCGCCGAACCAGCGCGACGAGCAACGGTCGCGGTGATGATTCCGACAACCAATGCACTTGCAGTAGTCGGGGTGGTATCGCTGCCCGGCATGATGAC
>Ga0209048_10004596_pt1 | contig 13191 bp, 13 predicted proteins | sample FrelakmetCRP12CR_FD_187146 | JGI IMG/M metagenome (GOLD analysis project Ga0209048, IMG submission 187146) | Freshwater lake sediment microbial communities from the University of Notre Dame, USA, for methane emissions studies - CRP12 CR (SPAdes)... | ecosystem: Environmental > Aquatic >... | reverse complement strand
TTGACCTTGAAGCGCGCTTCGATGGTGTGCACCTCGGCGCGCTTCTCGTTGAGCAGGAAAGTCGCGACGTCGACCGGCACCTGCGCGACGACCTGCGCCGTGTTGTCCTTCATCGCTTCTTCCTGAAGGATGCGCAGGATGTGCAGCGCGGTCGACTCGGCGCCGCGAATGTGGCCGATGCCGTGGCAGCGCGGACACGGGATGTGCGCCGATTCAGCAAGCGCCGGGCGCAGCCGCTGCCGCGACAGTTCCATCAGGCCGAAGCGCGAGATCTTGCCCAGCTGGACGCGGGCGCGATCGTAGCGCAGCGCCTCCTTCAGGCGGTTCTCGACTTCGCGCTGGTTCTTGGCGCTCTCCATGTCGATGAAGTCGATGACGATGAGTCCGCCCAGGTCGCGCAGCCGCAGCTGGCGGGCGATTTCGTCGGCGGCTTCGAGGTTGGTGTTGAACGCGGTGGTCTCGATGTCGCCGGCCTTGGTCGCGCGCGCCGAGTTCACGTCTACCGACACCAGCGCCTCGGTGTGATCGATGACGATCGCGCCGCCCGCGGGCAGCGGCACCTGCCGGGCATACGCGGTTTCGATCTGATGCTCGATCTGGAAGCGCGAGAACAGCGGCACGTCATCCTTGTACAGCTTGACCCGGCCGACGTTGGCCGGCATCACGTGGCTCATGAACTGCTGCGCTTGCTCGAAGATCGACTCGGTGTCGATGAGCAGCTCGCCGATGTCCGGATGGAAGTAGTCGCGAATCGCGCGAATCACCAGGCTCGATTCCTGATAGATGAGGAACGCGCCCGACTGGCCCTTCGCCGCGCCGTCGATCGCCTGCCAGAGCTGCATCAGGTAGTTCAAGTCCCATTGCAGCTCTTCGAGCGACCGGCCGATGCCCGCAGTGCGGGCGATGACGCTCATGCCATCGGGCACTTCGAGCTGGCCGATGGTGTCGCGCAGCTCGTTGCGGTCCTCGCCCTCGATGCGGCGCGAAACGCCGCCGCCACGCGGGTTGTTCGGCATCAGCACCAGGTAGCGCCCCGCCAGCGAGATGAAGGTGGTGAGCGCGGCACCCTTGTTGCCGCGTTCGTCCTTGTCGACCTGGACGATCAGCTCCTGGCCTTCCTTGAGCTGGTCCTGGACGCGGCCGCGGCCGCCGTCACCGTCGCGCAGGTTTTCACGGGCGATTTCCTTGAACGGCAGGAAGCCGTGCCGCTCCGCGCCGTAGTCGACGAAGCACGCCTCGAGACTGGGCTCGACGCGGGTGATGATCGCCTTGTAGATGTTGCTCTTGCGTTGTTCCTTGCTGGCGGATTCGATATCGAGATCGACGAGCTTCTGGCCGTCGACGATGGCAACCCGAAGCTCTTCGGCCTGGGTGGCATTGAACAGCATGCGTTTCATATGGTGATTCCCCGGCGCCGATCTGGGCAGGGGCGTGCAGCGGGTGAAGCGAAAGGCGCCCTCGCGGGCGCCTGGCTAGCGGGCGGCGAGCGCGAGCGAGAACGTCCACGCGGGCAGCGTGCGCTGCCGGGCTGCGAGAGGAAGGATGCGGTTATCGGGCATCATTGGAGGCGGCGGTGAGCCTGGCCTGTCTCGGGAGCGTGGTGGTGTTCTTCGCGTTGTCGCTCAAACGGGTCTGGTGGCTGCGCATCATCGAAGGTCATCGCCTTCGGCGGCGTTGCAGTCAAGTGCAGAATTCGTTGCGTTTTCGGTTAGCTTACGCGCCGCGCGTCACGGCCGCTTCATTCCGGCTGCAAGCCGGTGCGGAGACTGCGCTGTTCCATTAACATCGTTACTTTGCCGGGCCGCAGCTTCCGGACGGTGAGCCGATTTAACCGTTACTCCCCGATAGCGGGGCCAACAGGTGGCTGCGGCGACACCACTCTCGGGGATGCCGCGGGGCGGGGAGGCTGGCGACTGCAAGTCGGCCGCTCCGGGCCTGCCACTCGTTGCTGCTGCGGACAATTATAAAGAAATGAACGATTTAAGCAAGGATGCTGTGAACCGCCTTGCAGTTGGCGAGGCGGGCGCCGGGCAGCGCGTCGACAATTTCCTGCTCAAAGTGCTCAAAGGCGTGCCCAAGAGCCACGTCTACCGCATCCTGCGCAGCGGCGAGGTGCGCGTGAACCGCAAGCGCGTGGGGCCCGACGCGCGCCTCGAGCTCGGTGACGAGTTGCGGATTCCGCCGATCCGCACCGCCGAAGCCACGAGCGGCAAGCCGGTGGCGCGCCCGATCAAGCTGGCCGTACTCTACGAGGACGACGCCCTGATCGCCGTCGACAAGCCTGCCGGACTGGCGGTCCACGGCGGCAGCGGCATCGCCTTTGGCCTGATCGAACAGTTGCGCGCAACCCGGCCGGACGCCAAGTTCCTCGAGCTTGTGCATCGACTGGATCGCGACACCTCGGGCGTTCTGCTGGTCGCGAAAAAGCGCGCGGCGCTGGTCGCCGTGCACGCGGCGCTGCGCGGGGGCGGCGTCGACAAGCGTTATCAGGTGGCCGTCAAGGGCAAGTGGCGCGACGCCAAGCGCAGCGTCGATTTGCCGCTGACCAAGTTTGTCACTGGCGAAGGCGAGCGTCGCGTGCGCGTCGAGCGCGCGCTGGGTGCCGTTGGGCAGCAGGCCCGGACCGTGTTCTACAAGCGCAAGGTTTGGGCCGACGCCGACCCGCCGGTGAGCCTGCTGGAAGCGGAACTCCATACGGGCCGCACCCACCAGATTCGCGTGCACCTGACGCACCTGGGCTTTCCGCTGGCCGGCGACGACAAGTATGGCGACTTCGCCTGGAACAGGCTCCTCGCCAAGCAGGGACTGAAGCGCATGTTCCTGCATGCCTGGCAGCTCAGGCTCGCGCATCCCATTGATGGTCGCCCCCTGGCGTTCGAGGCGGCGTTGCCGAAGGACCTGGCCGCCTGGCTCGCTCGGCTCGACGCGGCGGTCACGGATCATGGCTGAGCCGTCGCGGCGCTACGAGTTGCTGGTGTTCGATTGGGACGGCACGCTGGTCGACTCGACGGCGCTGATCGCCGGCGCGATCCAGCAGGCATGTCGCGACATGGGGCTCACGGTTCCCGACGAGACGACGGCGCGCCACGTGATCGGGCTGGGCCAGCACGATTCGATCCAGCACGTCGCGCCCGCCCTCGAGCCGCGCCAGTACGCGCAATTCAGCGCAATATTCGGCGCCCACTACATGGTCGGAGACGCGGCGATCCCGCTGTTCGGCGGTGTTCACGAGCTGCTGCCGGAGCTCGTTGCGCGCGGGTTCCAGCTGGCGGTGGCGACCGGCAAGTCGCGCCGCGGGCTCGACCGCGCGCTCGCCCAGCACGGCATAGCGCACTATTTCGGCGCGACTCGCTGCGCCGACGAAGGCAATCCCAAGCCGCATCCGGACATGCTGCTCACTTTGATGGACCAGGCAGCGGTGCGACCCGAGCACACGCTGATGATCGGCGATACCACCCACGACCTTAAGCTCGCCAGAAACGCCGGCGTGAACGCGCTGGCGGTCGCCTACGGGGCGCATAGCAGCGTCGGCCTGGCCGAAATGTCGCCGCTGGCCACCGTGCATTCGATCGCCGAACTGCGCACATGGCTGGCGCGCAACGCCTGATCTGTCCGAGCGCCGCGCTCGTCGACGGCGAACTCGGCGTGCGTTTCCAGGTCGGACCCGATGGCGCGCCGCGGCCGGCCTTTGCCGTACGCTTCGGCGGCCGCGTGTACGCGTATGTCAACGAATGCCGACACCAGGCGACCGAACTCGACTGGAAGCACGGCGAGTTCTTCGACTCTGCCCGGCTATACTTGGTCTGCGCCTCGCACGGCGCGGCCTACGAACCGGCAAGCGGCGTGTGCGTCATGGGACCATGCCGCGGCAAGCGTCTGAGGTCCGTGCCGGTGTTTGAGCGCGACGGACGAATCTTCTGCAGCGAGGACTAGATGGCCGACGACAATTGGGAGCGCCGCATCATCGGGCAATTGGCGACCGAGGGCCTGCTCGAGCAGCAGCGGGCGCGGCGCTGGGGCATTTTCTTCAAGCTGCTCACCTTCTCGTTCCTGTTCATCGTGCTCGCCGCCATGCTCGTAGCGGCGCGCGGTCCGGAGCGCGCGTGCGCCGACAAGTGCACGGCGATGATCGAGATCAGCGGCGAACTCGACAGCCAGGGGCGCGCCAGCGCCGACAACGTGATCTCTGCATTGCAGTCGGCGTTCGACAGCAAGGGCACCCGCGGCGTCGTGCTGAAAATCGACAGCCCGGGCGGCAGCCCGGTGCAGGCGGGACAGATCAACGACGAGATCCGCCGCCTGCGCGGCAAGCATCCCGACATCCCGATCTATGCCGTCGTCGACGAGATCTGCGCATCGGGAGCGTATTACGTCGCCGTCGCGACCGACCGGATCTTCGTCGACAAGGCCAGCCTGATCGGATCCATCGGCGTCATCATGGATGGCTTCGGCCTGGTCGGCGCGATGGACAAGCTCGGCGTCGAGCGACGCACGCTCATCGCCGGTGAGAACAAGAATCTTCTCGATCCCTTTGCGCCCGTCGTGCCCCGGCAGAAGGAGTACGCGCAGCAGATGCTCGACGAGGTCCACCGGCAGTTCATCGCCGCGGTGAAGCAGGGGCGCGGGACGCGGCTCAAGGAGTCGCCGGAACTGTTCTCCGGCCTGGTGTGGACCGGGCAGCGCAGCATCGAATTGGGACTGGCCGACGCGCTCGGGACGGTCGATTCGGTCGCGCGCGACACGATCAAGGCCGAGGATGTCGTCGACTTCACTGTCCAGGAGAACATCGCCAGCCGCGTCGCCCGGAAATTCGGCGCAACGCTGGGGCGAACGCTAGTCTCCACCCTGGCAGGAGAAATGCGGCGGCATTGAAACGGCGGTCGCGCACGATCGTGGCCAGGACGCGCGAGCGCGGCGCCGCGCGGGCCCGTCAGTCCCTGGCCTTGGGCGCCTTGTCGAGCCCTTGCACGCGATCGCCCGCACCGATGCCGCGCTCGGCGAACCAGCCCTTCTTCATCTCCAGCGCATACAGCGCCGCGCCCCGCGACGGATGCGTGGACTCGGTGCGGGGCGCCATGTCCTCGATGTTGAGGATGCGGCCATCGGCGCCGATGAAGGCGATCGACAGCGGCACGTAGGTGTTCTTCATCCAGAACGCCAACGGCTGCGGCGCGTCGAACACGAACAGCATGCCGTGATCGGGCGCGAGGCTGAAGCGATTCATCAGGCCATAGGTGCGTGTTTCGGGCGTCGCCGCGATTTCCGCGACGAGGCGGTTCGAACCGATCCTGAGCTCGATGGTCGGCAGCGTCTGGGCGCTCGCCGTGCCGGCGAGCACCGTGGCGAACAGCAGCGAGATCAGCAACAGGTTCTTCACGCGAGACTCAATGTCGGGCACGCGCCCGGGCATGCCGCTGATAGACCAGCCAGAGCGCGAAACCCGCTGCCGTGAACGCCGCCATGCCCAGCGCGAGCCCTTTGAGCGATTGGGCCAGCAGCGGCGCAATGGTTCCGGCAACCACCGCTGCCAGCCCGAAGTGAAAGCAACCCTGCAGCGACGAGGCGAGGCCGCGCATGGTCGGAAAAAGGTCCATCATCTGCAGTGTTGCGGTAGGCGTCACGATCGCGCTGCCCGTCGTGAAGACCATGATGGGCAGCACGTGCCACGCCACTCCGGGCGCGACCACCCAGGCCGCCACCAGCTGGCAGGCAACGCCGCCAAACATGAACGCGTAGCCCAGGCGCACGGTACTGGTTGAAGACAGGCGTCCCGCCACGCGTCCGGAGATTGCCGCGCCGATCATGATGCCGGAAATCATCGGTATGAACAGCCAGGCAAAGCCGTAGCTCGAAACGCCGAGCAGGTCGATCAGGAATGCCGGCGCGCTCGCAATGTACAGGAAGAATGCCGCGAAGTTGAGCGTCGGAATGGTCGCGAGCATCAGGAAGTGGGGATGGCGCAGGACCGCCGAATAGTTGCGCCACATCCTGCCCGGCGCCAACGACTGGCGATGGGACGGCGCCAGCGTTTCGGGCAGGCTGCGATACGCCCAGATCAGCAACGCGATGACCAGCGCCAGCAGCACCCAGAACAAGGAGCGCCAGCCGAACAGGTTGAGCAGCACGCCGCCCAGCACCGGCGCGACGGCGGGTGCGACGCCGAACACCACCGTGACCTGGGCCATGAGCCGCTGCGCCTCGGCGCCGTGAAAGCGGTCGCGGATGATCGCGCGCCCCACCGCCATGCCGCTGCCGGCGCACAGGCCCTGCATGGTGCGAAACAGCCACAGTGTCTGGATGTTGCCGGCGATCGCGCAGCCGAGCGTGGCGATTGCATACACGGCCAGCCCGACGATGACCACCGGACGCCTCCCGAGTGCATCGGCAAGGGCACCATGCCAGAGCATCATGAAGGCGTACGCGAACAGGAACGCCGACAGCGTCTGCTGCACCGCGAGCTGCGGCACGTCGAGTTCGCTGCCGATGGCGTGAAAGGCGGGCAGGTACATGTCCACCGAGAAGGGGCCGATCATCGACAGCGCGGCGAGCAGCGTCGCCATCGACCAGGTGCGTGTCGCCAACCCCGTCATGCTGCCTTGGCGCGTCGCGATGCCGGGTCGCGTTCAGAGCTCATAGCTGTCCGCGGTGCCGCGCTGTGCGGCTTCGATGGTGGTCCGATCGAATTTCGGCGCGAACAGGTGGATGAATTCGTACACGAAGCCGCGCAGATAGACGCCGCGCCGCAGAGCCAGGCGCGTGGTGCTCGGCGCGAACAGGTGCGCGGCGTCGAGCTTCTCGAACTGGGTGTCGCGCGCCGGATCCCACGCCATCTGGGCGACGATGCCGACGCCGAAGCCGGTCGCCACATACGTCTTGATCACGTCCGCGTCGAGCGCGGTCAGGACGACGTTGGGCACGATGCCCTTGGCCGAGAAAGCGGCGTTGATCGCCGAGCGCCCGGTGAAGCTGAAGTCGTAGGTCACGATCGGATAGCGCGCCAGCGTTTCGAGCGTCAGCGTTGCCGCCTTGGTCAGCGGATGATCCTTGGGCACCAGTACGCAGCGGTTCCAGGTGTAGCAGGGCAGCGTCACCAGCTCGGGGAAATCGGTGAGCGCTTCGGTCGCGATGCCGACATCGACCTCGCCGCGCGCCGTTTGCTGCGCGACCTGCACCGGGTTGCCCTGGTGCAGCAGCAGGCGCACCTTGGGGAAGCGCTCGGCAAAGCGCTTGAGCACCGGCGGCAGCACGTAGCGCGCCTGGGTATGCGTGGTCGCGATCGACAATGTCCCCGTATCCTCGGCCTTGAATTCGGCGCCGACGCGCTTCAGGTTGTTGAGTTCCTGCAGCGCCCGGCGGGCCGTGGCCAGGATGACCTCGCCGCCAGCGGTCAGCGACGCCAGGCGCTTGCCTTGCCGGACGAAGATGGGAACACCCAACTCGTCTTCGAGCTGGCGGATCTGCTTGCTGATGCCTGGTTGAGAGGTGAACAGGGCGTCGGCGGCGACGGAAACGTTCATGCCGTGGTCCACGACGGCGCAGAGATAGCGAAGCTGCTGCAGGTTCATGGAGGTAGCCGCCGCAACGGCAGGAATGGTTGCCGGATATAACCAGATGTTAGAGTATTTGTTGATAATATAACAAGGTTGCGATTTTCACCGCGGCGAAGACTGCTCGCTCGCGCCAATCCGATCCCAGAGACCATGGCCCAGTACTTTGTGATTCATCCCGTCAACCCGCAGACGCGGCTGATCCGCAAGGCGGCGGCGATCCTGCGTGAAGGCGGCGTGATCGCTTATCCAACGGACTCAAGCTATGCGCTTGGGTGCCACGTCGGCGATTTCGCTGCGGCACAGCGCATTCGCGACCTGCGCGGCCTCGACGACAAGCATCACCTGACGCTGGTCTGTCGCGACCTCGCCGAAATCGCCCGCTACGCGCAGCTCGACAACTGGCAGTTCCGCATCGTCAAGCAAGGCGTGCCCGGCAGCTACACTTTCCTGCTGCCGGCGACGCGCGACGTACCCCGACGGCTCAAGCATCCGCGCCGCAGCACCGTCGGCGTACGCGTTCCCGAGCATGCGGTGGTGCAGGCGCTGCTTGCGGAATTGGACGAGCCCATCCTGTCGTCGACCCTGATCCCGCCCGGCACGACCGAACCGCTCAACGATCCCGAGGAGATTCGTGCGCGCTACGAGCACCTGCTCGAGCTGATCGTCGACAGCGGCGCCTGCCATCTCGAACCGACCACGGTGGTCGATCTCGCATCTTCGCCGCCGGAAATCACGCGCATCGGGCGCGGGGATCCCGCGCGACTGGGCATAGCCATTGCTGCCGAGTGACGCGGACGGCGAAGGCGGCGCAACCGCGCCGACGCTGCAACTGGTAGAATGCGCGACTCATGGATTTTGTTCAGACCATCGTGCTCTGGGCGGTGCCGGTGGTCTTTGCGATCACGCTGCACGAAGCCGCGCACGGCTACGTCGCACGGATGTTCGGCGACCAGACCGCGTGGATGCTTGGAAGGGTGACACTCAACCCGATCAAGCATGTCGATCCGATCGGAACGATCGCGGTGCCCGGGGCGCTGATCGCACTGTCCGCGTTGACGCATGCGCCGTTGTTCCTGTTCGGGTGGGCGAAGCCGGTTCCGGTCAATTTCGCGAACCTGCGCAATCCCAAGCGGGACATGTTCTGGGTGGCGGGCGCGGGACCTGCCGTCAATTTCGTGATGGCGCTGGCGTGGGCCATCCTGTTTCGCGCCACGCTGGTCGGCGGCACCGTGACCAGCGACGGGCTTGTGGAGATGGCCAATGCCGGCGTGCAGATCAACCTGATGCTGATGGCGCTCAATTTGCTGCCGATACTGCCTCTGGACGGCGGGCGAATCGCGCTCAGCCTGTTGCCACATTCGCTGGCGGTGAGCTACTCGAAAATGGAGCCGTACGGATTCATGCTGGTCATTCTCCTCCTTGCCACGGGATTGCTGGGCACCTTGATGCAACCGCTCATGGCGATTGGCTTGCAAGCCGTGCACCTGGTCGTTGGCATCTGAACCCCCATGTTTTCTGACCGCGTGCTGTCCGGCATGCGGCCGACCGGCCGCATGCATATCGGGCACTACCACGGTGCGCTGAAGAACTGGGTGCGCCTGCAGGAGGAGTACGAATGCCTGTACTTCGCCGCCGACTGGCACGCGCTCACGACCCACTACGAGACGCCCGAGCGCATCGAGGACAGCGTCTGGGAGATGTTCGTCGACTGGCTCGCGGTCGGCATCAATCCATCGCGGGCGACGATTTTCATCCAGTCGCGCGTCATCGAGCACGCCGAGCTGGCACTGCTGCTCGGCATGATTGCGCCGGTGGGCTGGCTCGAGCGCGTGCCGACCTACAAGGACCAGCAGGAAAAGCTGTCCGACCGCGACCTCACGACCTACGGGTTCCTGGGCTATCCGGTCATGCAGGCGGCCGACATCCTGATCTATCGCGCCAACATGGTCCCCGTTGGCGAAGACCAGGTCTCGCACCTCGAGCTGGTGCGCGAGCTGGCGCGGCGCTTCAACCATATCTACGGACGCGAACCCGGGTTCGAGGACAAGGCCAAGGCGGCGATCAAGAAACTCGGGACCAAGCGCGCCAAGCGCTACGATCAGCTGCGCACGGCGTTCCAGGAGCAGGGCGACGACGCCGCGCTGCTGGCCGCGCGGGCGATGCTCGACGAAGCGCAGAATCTGGCGCTGGGCGACCGCGAACGGCTGTTCGGCTACCTCGAAGGTTCGCGCCGGGTCATCCTGCCCGAGCCGCAGCCATTGCTGACCGAGACGCCCAGGGTGCCCGGCCTCGACGGCCAGAAGATGTCCAAGTCCTACGACAATGCCATCCTGCTGCGCGAAGACCCGGCGTCGGTCACCAAGAAGATCCGCACCATGCAGACCGATCCGGCGCGCGTGCGCCGTGCGGACCGCGGCGATCCCGCCAACTGCCCGGTCTGGCCGCTGCACCAGATCTACTCCGACCAGGCGACGCGCGACTGGGTGCAGAAGGGCTGCACCACCGCCGGCATCGGCTGCCTCGAATGCAAGCAGCCGGTGATCGACGCGATCATCGCCGAACAGCAGCCGATCCACGAGCGCGCCCAAAAGTACCTCGACGATCCGTCGCTGGTCCGCGCGATCGTTGCCGACGGCTGCGAACGCGCGCGCGAGCTCGCCGACGAAACCATGCGTGACGTGCGCGAAGCGATGGGGCTGGGGTACTCATGAGTGCCGCGCAACCCGTGGTCGGTCCGGCGAGCGCGCCGGCCGGGCCGGTGGCGAAGGTCCACGGCGAGCCGATGCTGGAGATGCCGCACGATCTCTACATCCCGCCCGAGGCGCTGGAAGTCTTTCTGGAAACCTTCGAGGGACCGCTCGACCTGCTGCTCTACCTGATCCGCAAGCAGAACATCAACGTGCTCGAGATTCCCATGGCGGAGCTGACCCGCCAGTACCTCGGCTACGTCGAGATGATGCGGCGTACGCAACTCGAGCTCGCCGCCGAATACCTGCTGATGGCGGCGGTGCTCATCGAGATCAAGTCGCGCCTGCTGCTGCCCAAGCCGCCGACGCCGGAGGGCGCCGAGCCCGAGGATCCGCGCGTCGAACTCGTGCGCCGGCTGCTCGAGTACGAGCGGATGAAGGCGGCCGCGCGCCACCTCGATGAAATGCCGCTCGCCGAACGCGACTTCGCGCTGGTTCGCGTCTTCCTGGAGCGCGTGTCGGCGGCGCGCTTGCCCGAGGTCCGGCCCGACGACCTGAAGGCCGCCTGGGCGGGACTGGTTGCGCGCGCACGCGCAAACCGCCATCATCTGGTTACGCGCGAGCAGTTGTCGGTCCGCAGCCAGATGAGCCGGCTGCTCAAACTGCTTGAGCCTGGACGTTTCGTGGAATTCACCTCGCTGTTCGACGCGCACGTCGATGTGCCGCGACTGGTGGTGACGTTCCTCGCGATCCTCGAGCTCGCGCGCGAACAATTGCTGGATCTGGCGCAGGCCGAACCGTATGCGCCGATCTACGTGCAGCGCCGGGGCGATGCAGCGTTCGCATTGCAGGCCGACCTGTAACCCGTGCGTGCTGACCGCGGTCTGTGCCGATTCGGGCTGGCTGAGCTTGCTGGCTCATGGCCGGTTGACGGGTATTCGACCGGCGGCAACGGGAAACATCGATGAGCGAAGATCTGCAAAGGATATCGGGCATTCTCGAAGCGGCGCTGCTGACCGCAGGCGAGCCGCTGTCGCTGGCGCAGCTGGCGAAGCTCTTCGACCCGCCGCTGGAGCAGGAGGTCGTCCGCAAGCTCCTCGACGAGTTGCGCGCCGCCTGGAGCGGGCGCAGCGTGGAGCTCGCGCAGGTCGCCAGCGGCTGGCGCTTCCAGGCTCGCACCGAGATCCAGCCGTTCCTTGACCGCTTGTCGCCGGAGAAGCCACCGCGCTATTCGCGCGCCGTGATGGAGACGCTCGCGATCGTCGCCTATCAGCAGCCGGTGACGCGTGGCGACATCGAGGCGATTCGCGGCGTCGCCGTGTCGACCAACATCGTCAAGACGCTGGAAGACCGGCAATGGATCGAGAGCGTCGGGCACCGAGAAACGCCCGGCCACCCCGCGCTGTACGCAACCACCAAGCAGTTTCTCGATGACCTGGGCCTGCGCTCGCTGGCCGAACTTCCGCCACTCGCGGAACTTGACACTTCCCACCTCCTGGAGTTACCCGATGCCCCTGCAAAGGCCGCCGAGATCGAACTCGCGCTCGCGAGCCCACTCGTCGACGCACCGACCGAGCGCGCCGCAAGCGACGCGCCGGCCGGACGAGCGCAGCCGCCAGAATCCGGCCCGACGCTCCACTGAGCCCGTCTTCACCGAACCGCAGCGCCTGCACAAGATGCTGGCGCAGTGCGGTTACGGGTCGCTGCGCGGCATCGAGGAACTCATCGTCGCGGGCCGCATAACGATCAATCGCCAGCCGGCCGAGGTCGGCCAGCGGGTCGGGCCCGACGATCAGGTGCGCATCAATGGCGAACTGGTGCGCCTGCGCTTCGCGCCGGTGCGCGTGCGGGTGCTGCTCTATCACAAGCCGGCGGGCGAAATCGTCAGCCGCAGCGACCCCGAGGGCAGGCCGACGGTATTCGACAAGCTGCCCCGGCTGGGTCACGCCCGGTGGGTCGCCGTGGGGCGGCTCGACTTCAACACCGAAGGCCTGTTGCTGTTCACGACGTCGGGCGAGCTCGCCAACCGCCTGATGCATCCGCGCTACGAAGTCGAGCGCGAATACGCCGTGCGCATCGTCGGCGAGCTCACACCCGAGCAGCAACGCCTGCTGCTCGAAGGCGTGCCGCTGGAAGACGGGCCGGCCAATGTCCTCACGCTTGCCGACGGCGGCGGCGAGGGCACCAATCACTGGTACAAGCTCACCCTGCCCGAGGGCCGCAACCGCGAAGTGCGCCGGCTGTTCGAAGCGCTGGGCGTGATGGTGAGCCGCCTTACCCGGACGCGCTATGGCGTCATCGCCTTGCCGCCGCAACTCAAACGCGGGCAGACGCTGGAGCTGGAACAGGCCGAGCTCGCCGCGTTGCTGAAGGCCGCGGGACTCGGGCCGGATGGCCGGCCGGAACGCACTACCGGCGCAGCAGCGCCGGGCGCCGACGAAGATGGGCAGCATGTGCATGTCCACGCTGCCGGCGACGACGATCTGCACGACCACCTGGCCGAGGAAGTCGACGGCAACCGCGGCACGTATGGTCCGCAGGTCGACGAACACGACGAAGACGAGGTCGACGGCAATCGGGCACTGCCGGTGCCGGCGACGCAGGACGCGCGCATGCCCGGCCTGGGTGGCCGACCCAAGCACCACGGCAAGCCGCCGCCAAACCAGCGCCGGCCCGGCCAATCCAAGGGACGCCCCCAAGGGCAGCAAGGGCAGCCGCAGGGCCAGCTTCGGGGTCAGCCGCGGGCGCCATCCAGCGGCGCTCCGGGCGCCGGCGGGCAAGGCCAGGCGCCTGCTGTCGAGGCCAATCGGCAACCCAGCGGCCCGCGCGGGCGCCGGGGGCGCCGCGGCGGGCGCGGTGGCCGCAATGGTCCGGGACCGGGACCCGGATCGCCCAAAATCTAGATCACTTCAATGTCCGGTGCATGATCAGCGCGTCGGCGAATCCGCCGGCGC
>Ga0209048_10004595_pt1 | contig 13194 bp, 5 predicted proteins | sample FrelakmetCRP12CR_FD_187146 | JGI IMG/M metagenome (GOLD analysis project Ga0209048, IMG submission 187146) | Freshwater lake sediment microbial communities from the University of Notre Dame, USA, for methane emissions studies - CRP12 CR (SPAdes)... | ecosystem: Environmental > Aquatic >... | reverse complement strand
GGCCGCTTTTCACATCCAGAAACCTGGCATCCCTCCTGTTCCATTTTAAGAGCGGTTTATGCCAGGGCAGCCTCCCCAGGTACTCCATCTGTCCGCTTTCCAGCGATAGTTTTATTTCCAGGGCAACCTCCGAGAGCGCGTACGGCGGATAGTTATTTCTTCGGGAAATAATATTTCTTCGAGTAATCAGCTACCATCCGGTGCGTGTTGTAAAGCGGGACTATGCTCCCCATTGCATGCCTCATCCGGGCGATCCATCCCCTCGGGATGCCGGATTTATCGCGCTTGTAAAAAAGCGGAATAATCTTCGTGCTCAGTACCCTATAGAGAGATTCAGCGTCTCTTTTGTCAGCTTCCTCGGGAGGCAAATCTTCCTCGTCCCTCCCGCCTATCGCCCAGCCGTTTTTCCCGTCATAGGCCTCATTCCACCATCCGTCCAGTATGCTCAGGTGCATCCCCCCGTTGATTGCGATTTTCTGACCGCTGGTACCGCTGGCTTCAAGCGGCCGCCGCGGGGTGTTGAGCCATATATCGCACCCGGAAATCATGTGTCTGGCCACGTTCATGTCGTAATTTTCAAGAAAAACGACTTTCCCGAAAAAGGGATGCTGGTGGGTTTTGCCTATTACCTGCTTGAGAAAATCCTTTCCATCCGTATCCCTGGGGTGCGCTTTGCCCGCGTATACAATCTGGATCGGCCTGCGCGGATCGTCGAATATTTCGCCGGCCTTGCCAAGATCCAGAAAAATCAGAGGAGCCCTCTTGTAAGGGGCAAACCTCCGGGCGTATCCTATCGTAAGCGTGTCGAAAGAGAGAAGGCGGTAGAGGGCCTCCTCCCCGCTGGCGCCGCCAAATGCATGCTGCTGCCTGGCTTTCGTCCTTACAAATTCAATCATTTCACGCCGCAGCTCATAGCGGAGGGCCCAAAGTTCTTCGTCTGATACAGCATTAGGATCCGAAATGTGCTGCCAGAACTTCGGATCGTCAAAATGCTGCTTCCATTGTTTCGAATCGTGCCGCTCCCAGAATTCCCAAGTCCTGCGTGTAGTCCAGCTTGGGATGTGCACTCCGTTAGTGACATGGCCTATCGGGACCTTCTGCGGGCTGAGGCCGGGATAAAGGTCGGTCCACATCAGCCTTGATATTTCGGCGTGCTTGTCGCTCACGCCGTTAGCTGCCCGGGATAATTTCAGCCCGAGTATAGTCATCGTGAACTCACCCTTATCCTTGGTACTGGGCGACTGCCCGTACTGCATTAGATCGTTCACCGATATCTTCATCCAATCGGCAAATGGCTTCAACGTAAACTCGATGAGGTCCACCGGAAAGCGGTCGTGACCTGCAGCTACCGGCGTATGGGTCGTGAAAACGCATTGATTCTTTACGGCCTGCTCTCCCTTCTTTTTCGAAAGGCCGCGCTGGAGCTGCTCACGCAGAAGCTCCAGTGTGAGAAAGGCAGCGTGACCTTCGTTCATATGAAAGACTGATGGGGATATCCCCATGGCCCTCAGGAACCTTACTCCCCCGATACCGAGTACAATTTCCTGCCTGATGCGGGTGTTTATGTCACCCCCGTACGCCAGTGCCGTGAGTCCGCGGAAATGCTCTTCATTGTCGGGCACATCAGTATCAAGCAGATAAATCTGGCACCTGCCGACATTCATTTTCCACCCCTGAAAATGCACCATGCTGTTGCCGATGGTCACGCTGCAGACCAGCGGTTTGCCCGATGAATCGGTCACAGGTTCGACGGGTACCTGAGAAGGATCTGTCGTGGGATAGTTCTCCTGCTGGTTGCCGCCCGAGTCAATGATCTGCTGGAAATATCCCTGCCTGTAAAACAGCCCCACCCCTATCAAAGGCAGGCCCAGGTCGCTTGCGGATTTTACGTGGTCGCCGGCCAGCACTCCCAGGCCCCCTGAATAGAACGGCAGGCACTCATGGACTCCGAACTCTGCGCAGAAGTAAGCTACGGGGTTGTTCCTCTTCTTTTTCTCGTCCATGCCGGGGATTTCGGGTTTCTGCGCCATGTATTCTTCAAAATCATTCAGGACGGAGGCCAGCCTGGGCAGAAAATCCCTGTCTCCCAGCCTGGCTCGCAGTTCGGCCTCGGATAACTGCTTGCGAACCGCCACCGGATTGTGGTTGGTAGCTTCCCAAATCAGAGGCGAAAACTCCTCGAATATTGCCTGCGCTCGTGGATTCCAGCTCCACCACAGATTGTATGCAAGCGTATCGAGACGCTTTAACATTAATTTTATATCGTATTCAGCTTTCATTCAATAACTCCTTTTAGGTGGTAAAATAAATTCCGATGCGGTCGCCTTTTAGTGCCGAGGCGACCGGCCCTGAGAATGACTTATTTGATCATCAGCATCCGCTTTACCTGCGTGAATGAACGGCCGGGCTCAAGCAGGCCCGATGCCTCTATCCTGTAGAAATAAACCCCGCTGGCAAGCCCCCTGCCGGCCTCATCCCGAGAGCTCCACAGGACGGACTTGTAACCGGCTTCCTGAATCCCATTAACGAGCGTTGCAACCTCCTGGCCCAGATAGTTGTATATCTTCAGCGTCACAAGCGCATTTACAGGTAGTGCGTACGTGATATAGGTGGCGGGGTTGAAGGGATTCGGGAAGTTTTGCCCGAGAGCGTACTCTTGGGGTATGCCTGTCGATCCGAGGAGTGTTACACTGATGCGTGCGGCGGGATCGCTCAAGTGCAGTGAACCCAGGTCCGCTGCCGGTATTGTTTTCCCTGATATTTTGAGCATGGCGGCCAAACCATGTAAATTCCAACTGAGGGTTACCGGATATGTGGCAGAGCTGATGATAAGTGGAATTTCTGCCGGGTCCGACCCTGGGGGAGCTTCGATCAGCCTGTTGGTGGCAAACCTCACATCAAACGCACCATCGGGCGGAGCGGGCGGAAGTTCCAATTTGCTGAAAGATTTCATAGCGGCATTATCAGTTACATAGAGAGTCTGGCTTCTGCCGGAGGCGTCGCTGACGGTAATTTGACCGAATTCATCAGGTGAAATCACATCCTCGCGGTAAGCGGCGGCGCCCGGATGAGCCTTGAAGTACAATGTCCCCGCCTGTTTCGTCTTAACCCAGTAAGCCCTGCCGGGCTTCAGAGTGTCGGCGTTTACATAAGCTTTGCTGTACCAGAAATATTCGCTGGAAACTATGCCTGGCGGATAGGCGCTGATTGAATCAACCGGGACTTGGTATGTGAAAGGACCGATAAGGTTCCAGCCTCCTGCAAGTGTAATCGTGTCATAAGGAACAGCCTCCCCGATTATACTAAATGCAGTATCCCTCGGGAATTTCAGCCAGTACCCCTCTCCGTTTCTGAGCGTGTCCTGTGCACGATACCCTGCCGGGGTGTACTTGAACGCCGCTGAAGCCGCGCCCGGAAAGAGCGCCGATTTTAGGGCGTTGCTTACAACCCTCGGAAGGGAGATCATGTTCCATCCGCTTGAGACGATTAGAATCGTTACCGGATATCCGCTATCATTGCCGAAGTACATAACGGGAAGGGTTGTATCTCCCTCGCCCAGAACCGAGCTGCGGTTGTCGCAGTTTTCGTAACCGCTCGTTATGTTCATGTCGGATTTCCAGAACTTGTATTCGATAGTCTGATCCCCCCTGATTGATACCGTTTTCGTATAGATGCTGTCGTGGTTGTTATCTGTAAGGGTGTCGGGGTTGCCGGTGGAATTTCCCCAGTCGTTAAAGGAACCGCGCACTGTGACAATGTCTCCGGCACCCGGGCGGAATTTATCCAATAACATCTGAATCCCCATGTTAAGGCGGAAGGTGACTTTCAGGTTCGGGACTGCGCTGTTATTGAAATATGCCACGGGCACCAATGTATCTGAATCCTGAAGCAGAAAGCTCCTGTCTGGGAAGAAACTTTCGTAGCCTAATCCGTTCCTTTCAGTTTTCCAGAATTTATATGCTATAGACTGATTTGCCTTCATCAGGATTGTTTTTGAGTAAATGCTGTCGTGGCCAGATTCTCTGAGCGTATCCGGATTTCCGGTAGAATTTCCCCAGTCGTTGAAGGAGCCGCGCACGGTTACCGCATCGCCCGAACCGGGCATGAAGTCACCGTTCTGCATCTGGATTTTCATATTGACCTGGAAGGTCACGTTCACCTTTTGCGTGAATGTTGCCCTGATCGTGTGATTTGCATGCACGTTCGTAAAAGTGTAGCTCATGGCCGAATCAGTGAGCTCGTTGTCGACGATCAGACTGTCGGTATAATATCCGGGATCCGGTGTGATGGAAAAATGCTGGCTTCCCCCTGGATTCACGATTACGGTATCCTGGGGATTGATCGCGCCGTGGGGGCCCGCGCTGGTTATGATCCTGTAACTTGAAGCGTTAACTGAATAAAAATAGTTAAGTTTACCATTGTTGTTATTGCTGAGCGTCACAATATCATAGCTTGAAGAGGGATTGTACTGGGTTGTCGAAAAAACATAATAACTCACGGCCGTACCGCCGGCTTGGGGGGGGATAACAGCTGAACCTGATGTACCCCCTGAAAAATTGGCCTCGGCCAGAGCGGAGGTAGACCAGTTGTCTGTCGAATACCGCACATATATGCGTTCCTCGTTTGATTTCGGGGAACTGAGGGTGATTTGAACCTTGACCGTGTCAGTGGAGCTCACGGAGCCGTTCGGAGGGGTTTGTGATACGCCGGGTATAGTAACCGGAAGGGCTGAAGTCACCATCCAGATTGCATCCGTGTTTTGATAGCCGTTATCCTTATAGACAATCGTATAATATTTGCCATTTGATACAGTTACTGAATTGTTGGGCCCTCCATTAACGTATGTCTGGAGCGTGTCCATTTTGACAGCGACACCGCCCCAGGTATTGCGCCAGATATCCGAGAGCGGGCCGCTGGAAAATTTCCATTCATATGCGCCCGCCGCTATATCAGCTCCGCTTGACTCCACATGTATAGTGGTGAGATACCTCCGGGTGGCAAGGGATGTGTCAAGAAGAAACGTGCCTCCGACTTTCAGAATCCCTGCGAAAGCATTGATCGTAGGGGGATTGTTCCAGCCGTTATATGCTCCCGGCATGTTCATGCCCTCGGGCGCGTAAACCTGCCCGGATGCCGAGAGAACGCCGGATAATAACAGGAGGAAATAAACCGAAAATATTTTAAAGCATTTTTGCATGGGCTTTTAACGGTTCAATTTAAACAATTATTCTCATTAATATCGAATAAATTCTTTTATGGTATAAAGCCACCCTCGGAATTCCAGTCTCCGGGACGTTCTACCTCACCAGAAGCAGCTTTCTTACTGCGATGAATGTTCTGGCGGGATCATTTGCAGCGGCAGCTTCCATGCGCAGGAAATATACGCCGCTTGAAACCCCCTTTCCAATCATATCCTCCCCTTTCCATTCAATCTCCTTAAATCCGGCTTCCTGGATGCCGCCTGATAGCACGATTATCTCCTCCCCAAGCAGACTGTAAATCCGCAAGCTTACGTTCGATGCAAACGGCAAGCCATAGCGTATAACCGTCGTCGGATTGAAAGGATTCGGAAAATTCTGGTCAAGCTGAAAACTCTCAGGCAGGTCGTACGGGCCCCCCATTATCAATACCACCTGGGAAGAATCGGCTATCTCGACTGCACACCCCTCCCGAAGCCTTATACACCTGCCGTTAATTTTAAGCCAGGCGGCCGCATCCCTTGAACTGAAAGCACTCGTCAGCTTGACGGGATACTCAGCCGAGGATATTTTGACAGGGATCTCTTTTGCCCTGTCTTTTATGAAAGTCTCCAGCATCCTCTCTGATGCGAACCGGACATCAAAAACACCTGCGGGTGGAAGGGGCGGCATTTCAAAGCGGCTGGAGTCAAAAGCAAAAGAGGATTTTTCGGCAAAATACAATTTGCAGCGGTTTTTGGCTGCATCCTCTACCGTCAGTACATTTGACTGCCGGTAGGGATCCAGCCTCGGGTCATTATCAGAAATATTCAGGAAAGCAGCTTTATAAAGCACTAGCTCACCACCCTTGTCTGCCTTGACCCAGTACGACTTTGAGGGCTCTATTGCCGTGGCTGCAACATAGCTCGAATTGTATGAATAGTATTCTGATCTTATTATACCCGCAGGTATCTCCAGAATGGCATTTGTTGGAACAACAGAGGATATGGAGCCGATCAGGTTCCAGCCCTCTTTCACGCTGATCGTGTCCAGAAGCAGCGAAAATCCCGATATCACCACGCTTTCCGGTTGTGAAAATTTAAGCCAGTACCCGATGCCCGGTTCCATCGAATCTACCTGTGAATATCCGAAAGCTGGATCGTACCGGAATGCGCTTGAAATGGCTGACGAGAATACGGTGCTCCTACGAGTGTCATAGACATTCAGAGGCAGGGATACCATATTCCAGGAGCCGTTCACGTAGTAATTTCTATTTACCTCATTCACCGTGAATGACCACGGATCTGAAAAAGCACTCGAGCCTGCTATATTTTTGGATTTTACCCGCCAGTAATGTTTAATGTCGCTGGGGAGCGGCCCAATCCGTTTGGACGTCAAGGTAATCGCTGAATCGTTGAATACGATGTGCGTAAAAGCCTTGTCGGTCGCAACCTGCAGCCAGTATGCCTGTGCGTTCCAGACTTGATTCCACACGAGCGTGGGGGAAGCGGGCTGCTGGGCGGAGCTGTCGGGGGGAGACTCCAGAGAGGGCGCCGAGGGGATGCCAAAAACTTTCAGGACGCCCGAAATATAATGCGTGCTGTCCCAGGTTCCCCCTCCGTTTGAGCTGTAGCCGCCGTACAGGTAGCTGCCGCCGTCATACTGGAATCTGCTTGCATAGTAATATATCCCTTCCGGAAGGAGGGCGCCGATACTCGCCTGGTATTCATCGAAGCTGGAGTAGTCCATATTGTAGACGGCAGGTATCCAGCTTGACCAGTTCGAGGGATTTGAGTTTACCTGGCTGTACCCGATCCAGGCCTGCACGCCGCTTGAGGATCCCGTTGTATCGGTGATCCCGACCCCATAAACCCTTGAATAGATGATCACACTCCCTGAGACCGGCAAAATGGCGCTCGGTGGAAACTGCAAATTGCACCGGGAGAGCAGCTTCGTTCCCTTGATCGCATAGTGACGCAGTCTTGTGGTGACACCGCTCCAGACGGTTGTATTGGTGTCATTTGGGCAGGCGTCAAATGTAGCTTCTGAATTTTGATTCCCGGTTATATAAAATTGGACTCCCAGTACCGGGGGATTTCCCAGCAATATCCGGGGTATCCTTGCCTCCACCCACGTGTCCTGTAGTGTGTCTGAAGTCAGATTGTGACCGAATTCCGCAGCGTTCAGCGGGCTTCCGATCCCGTTCCAGCCGAAACCGTTCCATGAATGGAACTCTGCGTAGTTTCCGAAGGTGCCGCGGAGGATAAAATCCGGGGGGTCAAAATGATTATAAAGAATGTTCCTGGACCAGCTTTCCGAAGTGCCGCCGCCGGGTTTCGTATTTATCAGGAATGCCCAGTTCATCCAGGCAGATGCAGTGACATTCGCCCCGAAATAAAAATAGGAGCTGTCGCATGTTACATAAACATCTTTTGCGCGGGCGCCTGCCCACCCTGCGAGCGTGTCAGCTACATCGACCGCCGGACCCCAGACGCCCGTTCCCTCAAATGATCCGTCTATGACCGGATGCGAATAAACAGTCAGCGTGAAGGTAGCCGCTGCGGTATCACCCCTCGGGTCGGCTGCATATACCGTTACCGAAGAGGTACCCGTATCCCCAGGAGTACCCCATATCCTCCCCGAATCTGAAAGGCTCAGCCAGGGGGGATTTCCCGAAAGGGAAACGCTGAGGGAATCATGGTCCGGATCCCCATACGATATCTGATAAAAATAAGGTGTGTTCAGGTAAGCCGCCTGGTTTTTAATGCCGACTACGTAAGGGGGACGGTTGATGCGGACGCTCGTATCCGGCACATAAACTGCATAACCGCGCGGCGGAGCCCAGAGATCGACTCTTCCGTCGGATGCGGCTGTTTTGTCCATCCCCGAACCGGTGTAATCCCTGAATATCTGGTTCGGATAATCCGAATCCACCCATACACCCCGCCACTCCGTCGGGTTGTCGTTCAGCACGATGTAGACAGCGGGACGGCCGTTCCCGCCGTTGCGGCGTGCCACATATATGTCCATTGACTGTTCGAGCTGCGAGATGTCGTTCCTGTAGTACGATGGATTCAGACCGCCGCGCTTAGTCGTACTTCCGTATATGAAATTTTGCCTTATCCAGATCAGAGTGTCTATCTTCCCGCTGAGTCCGTACATAAAATAATCCCTGAACCATATGCACGGGCGTCCCTCCGAAAATATTATATATGCATAAGCCATCATTTTGTCGTTGACTATCGGGTTGTGGCCTATATCGATGGAGCCGTCCCAGCCTATCCTGTCAAAGTCATGGTTGTCTGCAAACGTGGCAACATTGTATCCGGAAGTGCCGTTGTTCACCAAACCCGCATAATCAAGGTTGTTCATGTCGTAGCTGCCGGAAGTGTTGTCGCACATATCCTTCAGCGAAAAACGCAGAGGGAAATCAAACGCCGCAGGTTTGGTGCCGAATTGCCCGCACCAGTAGAGCCAGTCCTGAATCCCCGAGATGTCGGTGTAATCTTCTGCGACCGCATAACCGCCCGAGTCGGCCGCCGCCAGCCAGGGTCCTACAAAAATAGGATCTATTGATTTTGCTTCGTCTATGCGGAAACCGTCGAATCCCAGGACATTCCTGAGGTATTTCCCCCACACAATCAGGCTGTCCTTAACCTTGCTCTGTGCGTGCGCCGGGATCTCCCCGAATTTAAACAGTGGGTCCGAGGGGCCGTGATACGGGGGATTGACATCGCAAGTCTGCAAATTCGGGTAGAAGTGAGAGGCGTTCTTCCTGAAGCGGCCGGATCCCGACGGGTAATTGAAAACCAGCCATCCTGAATCTGGATATGAAGGATATGGTTTGCACTCATAAGGAACTTTTTGTTCTGCGCCGTTCATGTGCCCCATGACTGCATCGGCAAACACCCGGATGCCGTTGGCGTGGAAGGTGTTGATCGAATTTATCAGTTCCTGGCGGCTGCCGAACCTGGTTTTTACGGATCCCTTCTGATTGAACTCCCCGAAGTCATAATGGTCATAAATATCATAACCCATCGAGAGGGAACCGGCCGCTCCCTTGGTGGGTGCGGGAAACCAGACAGCTCCGATCCCGGCGGAAGCCAATCTGGGTGCCAGTTTCGCAAGAGAATCCCACCACAAGCCTCCAGGGGTGGAATTCCAGTAAAAAGCCTGCAGAAATACATCCGACTTCGGCGTCCCCCTAATGTTTTGCGTAATGCGTACGGGCTGACCCTGCCCTGAATGAACTGCGAACAGCGCCGCCGTAATAATTACAATCAGCTTTCTCATATAATGCTTAAGGGGGTGATTTACCCGATCCCGCTACTGCGGGATGTAAGCCTGGAATTTATCGCGATCCGATACGAATGTTCAAGAGGCAGATATTAAAAATAAACTTAAATATAAAGGAAATGACCTGGAAAGTCAATAAAAAAAATCACACTATTTAACCACTTTTTTCAAAGAAAAAATACTTTTCTGGTGAGATATGAGACAATCATACTTTTCCGGCATGGTATAACGGGTGGGCGATTACATCAAAAAGCTTTGCGGTAAAAATTTTTTTAACGATACTTAACGCCGCTATTTGCGGCAATTTTCGGATAGAAATTCAGAAGTTTAACCGAATCTAAGAGCATGTCTCCAGTTTAAGAGAAGAATCGGGCATTCTGGTGAAAATTTGAGGATACAGTATGTTGGAATTTTATATTCTTTATTGAATTATTGAGTATCAACGCCCGTGCAATAGTTGGAGCTCTGCCTGGCCCAATAAGAAGCATGCAAGCGGTGCAGCGATTTTTAAGAGTCGTGCCTTTGCAGGAGTATCCTCCAGCGGCATTATGCTGAAATCATCCATCTCCCGAGTAATAACGTAACCGCGAGAAACCTTCTTCTCTGCGCAGAACCGAATGATTCCTTTTAGATCACCAGCGCCGGTATGCTCATAACGGTATTTTACTTCAAACGGAATCACTTGATCCTTCACTTCTGCAACGATATCAACTTCTTCATCTTTCTTGCCGCGCCAATATGCAAAGCGGGTGCATACATCATAGTAGCGCGAAAACAGATGTTTGAAAAAAGCTGTTTCTACAGAGCGACTGAGACCCACAGTATCTTGCAGCAATTTCTTGCCTTTTAGCAATATACTCGGCGCAATCGCAGGACAGAAAATAGCACTTGACTATGAATCAACCATGAATTATAATATCACGAGCTAACCGCAAGGGGGGTGGGGAATGAAGCGGCCTTCGACATATTTAAAGGATTTAAGGGATATCATCTTTTATCACTTGCACAGATTACGATAAAGCAGTATATTTTCACTATGATCTTGGATTTCCAAAATCGTGCGACTGAAAACCTTTTCAACGGCGTTTATTCAAAATAAGCGCGGACTCTTCCCCGGGGCATCTTCTCCATCGCTCTTCGCAAACTCGATATGTTAAATGCCGCTCACGATCTCCAGGAGCTTCGCGTTCCGCCTGGAAACCGATTGAAAATGCTTAAAGGGAAGATGGCCGGTTATTATAGCATGCGGATTAACGATCAGTACAGCGTTGTTTTCCAATGGAAAGATGGAAACGCTCGAGATGTCTATATAACAGATTATCATTATTGAGGCTTATTATGATTCCTAAAAATCGCATCCCGACTCACCCAGGCAAAATCCTCCTTGAAGAGTTTTTGAAGCCGATGGGTATCAGCCAGGTTGAACTCGCACGCCGGATGGGAGTTCCAATTCAGCGAGTGAACACTCTTATCAATGGCAAAAGAGACATGACCGCTGAGACTGCCATTCTGCTTGCCCGTGTGCTTAAGACATCCTCTGAATTCTGGATGCTCCTCCAAGTCGGACGCGATCTGTACAAGGCTTCGCGCCGTGCCGGACGAGCCGCATAATGGTTATCACTTTCGGGCAGGCGGAGACATTGTTCATGATGCATTCAATAAGAAGACCATTCCATTTGCTGTTTATAAATCAATTCCTTTGCCTCAAATGGGTTGATACCTTTTACATATTTTAATGTTACGTGCAGTTTGCACCTTATTTCAACAAAATGAGTTTCATCGTCTGATTGAATTCTCCCCCCTGAATTCTATAGAGGTAAACGCCGCTTGCCAGACCGGATCCGTCTACTCTTATATCATATGTCCCTGCGCTGCGCGATTCATCCAACAGTCTCAGAACTTCCTGCCCCAGGAGATTGAATAACTTTAACACAACATGAGATTCCTTCGGCAGATCGAAGTGAATCACCGTGGAAGAATTAAACGGATTTGGATAATTCTGCCGCATCGCAAATCGTTCCGGCAAATCTATGAATCGGTCGTAAGAGACTCCCGTGGTTGCACCCTTCCACCTTGCAAAATTCATTGAGGGTTTATTTCCCGCAAGTGTGAAATTTCCTCCCACATAGATACCGGAACCCCCTGCTGCTATTGCATTGACCGAATAATACTGGCCTGAAATTCCGCTCCCCAGCGGTGACCAAAGACTTCCGTTCCACTTGGCTACGGAGTATGCAATCGTGCCTCCCGCAGTTCCAAAATATCCTGCGGCATACACATCACCGCCGCAAATTGCAATGCCATTGACTACACTGTTCACCCCTTTTCCCAAAGCTGACCAGCTGCTGCCGTTCCATTTAGCCATATTTTGTGCAAATACTCCGCCGGCTGAATCAAAAAAACCCCCGGCATAAACATCGTTTCCGCTTATTGCAATTGCACTGACGTTCGAATAAAACTGGCTGGTTATCCCGGTCCCCAGTCCGGACCAGCTACTGCCGTTCCATCTCGCGATATTGTTCATATTATCATTCCCGGCGACTGTGAAATATCCCCCAACGTACACATCGGTACCGCTTATTGCAATTGCATAAACTGAATTGTCCACACCGCCTCCCAGATCCGACCAGCTAAAACCATTCCATTTAGCGACACCGTTTACATTCTTGCCTCCGGCCTTATTGAAATCCCCTCCGGCATATACATCGGTATCCTTCACGGCGATCGCGGCGACCAGCCCGTCAGTTCCCTTTCCCAGTGGGGACCAGTTGTTACCGTCCCATATTGCGATGCGATATGCACTGTCACCTCCGGCGGTTGTGAATGTCCCCCCAGCGTATACATAATTGCCGTTGACAGCAATCGCATAAACATCGGAATTCATTCCAGTGCCCAATGCCGACCAATTGTTTCCGTTCCATTTTGCAATATGGTTTGCCCTTACACCGCCGGCCCAGTTGAAAGTTCCTCCCACATATACATCGCTTCCGCTCACCGTAATTGCCCAGACAATATCACTTATTCCGTTGCCAATCGATGACCATCCGCCTCCGCTCCATTTTGCAATATATTTAGCGATAAAACCATCAGCCCCGCTGAAATGTCCCCCTACAAATACATCACTTCCACTCACTGCAATCGCAGTTACATTGTTATCGACCCCCGTTCCCAGGGCAAACCAGCTGCTGCCGTTCCACCTGGCCACGCAGTTTGCAGAGGCACCCCCGGCTGTAGTGAAACTACCTCCCGCATATAAATCCGAGCCGCTCACAGCAATGACGTATACGGCGCTGTTCACCCCGCTTCCCAAAGCCGACCAGCGGCTTCCGTCCCATTTTGCAATTCTGTATGCGCTGTCACCTCCCGCGGTTGTAAAGTATCCTCCTGCGTATACATCACTCCCGCTCATTGCAAGTGCAAAGACATTATCATTCAATCCCGTCCCCATGGCATGCCAGATGCTGCCATCCCACCTGGCAATGTGGCTTGCACTTACTCCTCCGGCCGTTGTAAAGTTGCCTGCCAAATAGACATCGTCGTTGCTGATAGCTATCGAACGCACCTGGCCGTCGGTTCCGGTGCCCAGAGCCGACCAGCCGCTACCGTCCCACTTTGCAATATTGGATGCGTTCACTCCGCCTGCCATCGTAAAAATCCCGCCCGCATATACATCGGAGCCTTTGGCGGCAATGGCGAAAACATAGCTGTTTGTCCCATCCCC
>Ga0209048_10004594_pt1 | contig 13196 bp, 6 predicted proteins | sample FrelakmetCRP12CR_FD_187146 | JGI IMG/M metagenome (GOLD analysis project Ga0209048, IMG submission 187146) | Freshwater lake sediment microbial communities from the University of Notre Dame, USA, for methane emissions studies - CRP12 CR (SPAdes)... | ecosystem: Environmental > Aquatic >... | reverse complement strand
CCACCACCACCACAACCGCCACCATCACCGCCAGCGCCACCGTTGCCTAGGGCGCCATCACTGCCACTGCCACCACCATTAATACCTGCGCCGCCTGTGCCATATGTTCTGGTACCGCCAATACCAATACCCGCACCAGAGAGAGTAGAACCATTAGTACCATCGTAACCCCCTATGCCACTAGCACCACCACCAAAAAACCAGCCCATCGCACTGCTACCAGCACCACCACTGGCGATAGCTAATCTATTAGCATATGCTGTTCCACCTATCCTAATATCTGATGCACCGCCACCGCCACCGCCACCGCCACCATAACCATCATTCAAGGTACCTGAACCGCCGGCGCCTCCGCCGTTGTAGCCGGCGCTACCGCCACTGCCACCTCCACCGCTGTGGCCGGCGCCACCGCCACCGCCAACATAAATATTAAGAATGTTACCGGAAGCAACTGAAATTGTTGTGTTGACACGAGCACCCTTACCGCCAACTGGACCAAAGTTGCCTGTGTTGCCACCAGCACCGGCCATATCAACAACTATAGAAGTAACTCCCGTTGGCACAGTATAGGTATAAGCACCTGACGTTGCCGAATAAAAAGCTGCTCCAGTCCCCGCCAAATCAATCCCCCGCATGCCATTCGTTGAGTTGCCCTTGATAATATTATTAGAAATTTTTTCTCCTGAGACGTTGCTGCCCGTATTCACATTAATGCCGTCGTTAGCCGTGCTGTTGATCTGCAAACCTTCCACAGTAACATAGCCGCTTGTAATGGAAAGTCCCACACCGCCGGCATTTGGAATCAGGCTGAAATAATGAGTTTGGTCCCATTTACCTTGATGCCTTTGCGACTGATTGGCTTCTTTAGCAGTATCATAAGGAGTGTAAATTTTGATATAGTTGCTGGCACCAGTGGTATAGCTACTGACTGCAGTCGCGTTCGTCGTATCCGGCCCGGTGTCGTAGTAACAAGGGAGGTTGAGGACATAGTTGTTGGTGACCATGTCTAAGCTACCCATATGATTAACATCACTCGCTCCGGCGATGGCAGAAGCAAGAGTAGTATATTCATGCGCGATGGAAGTCACCGCGGTTGAGCCCAGGTCAGCTGGAACAGTACCCAGCTTGGTTACGACATACCATTGGGTCGTGGACATTTTAGAAGAGATATAATATATGTTACCTCCAGCAGTCAACCGGTCGCCCACGCCAAGGTTGGTTCCGGCTTGAGCAGCGGTAAAAGTCGCCAGGCCGGAAGTGATAGCCACGTTCCCGCAGTTATTGCCATCTCCGGCCGGCCCGCAATGATTGTTGCTGTTTTGTCCGACGGAGTAATAGACCTGGGTTGGGACAATGTAACCGACATCAATCTGGTCGAGGGAGGGAGAAACAGATGTGTCGGAAGTATAGACAGCTTGATAATATATGTAAGGATCAGTTGGGTTTACGCAAGAGTATCCGGAAAGAGAAACCGCTGCGCTGGGAGTTCCGGAATTGGCCGTGGCCAAAGGAGCACAACCGGTGAAATCAGGCGTCTGCGCCGCGGCATAGCTTTTAGCTGTAAAAGCAATGGAAGTCGCGGCAGTTTGGCTGGAAGTTGTGTAGGTAAAATTTCCGATACCGGTATGTGTTCCTAAATTCATCGGGCCGGAAGTGAAAGTGCCAGTGGAGTAATAACCAACTGTATTAAGATCGAACTTAAGGGCACTATTTGTACAATAACTGATTCTAGCGAAGCCATCAGCACCGAGCGCCAAAGAATTAAGCTGTCTTATAGTTCCGGTTGGATCAATCGTGGAAATGTTTTTCGTTGAACAAGTTGCGTTAGTGCATTGAGCAAATTTAAGATCGTCGTTAGTTACATCATAATAATTGATTCTAGCGAAGCCGTCAGCGCTGAGAGCCAGAGCGGTATACTTCCCGGTATCTCCAGTTGAATCAATTGTGGTAATGTTTTTTGTTGAACAGGTGGCATTGGTACATTGGACAAATTTAAGATCGGCGTTAGTTGCATCATAATAACTAATCCTGGCGAAACCATCAGCGCCGAGCGCCAAAGAAGTATAAGTTCCCACATTTCCGGTTGAATCAATTGTTGTTATATTTTTAGTGCTGCAATCATCATTGGTGCATTGGACAAATTTGAGATCGGCGTTGGTTGTATTATAATAACTAATCCTGGCGAAACCATCAGCGCCAAGAGCCAGAGAACTATTATCTCCAACAGTTGCAGTTGAATCAACTGTGGTAATGTTTTTTGTTGAACAGGTGGCGTTGGTGCATTGGACAAATTTGAGATAGCCGCCACTACCATAGCTTATTCTAGCGAAGCCGTCAGCGCCAAGAGCCAGAGAGCCAAACGGTGTAACAAATGTTTGATCAATCGCTGTCGTATTTTTTGTTGAACAGGTCGCATTCGTGCATTGAATAAAATATAAGTCTGAATCTGCAGCCGTCCATACAGCGCTGATTCTGGCGAAGCCGTCAGCGCCGATCGCTAAAGAATTAGGTCTGTAGTATGCGCTTGGATCAAGCGTAGTAATGTTTTTTGTTGAACAGGTGGCGTTGGTGCATTGGACAAATTTAAAATAAAAAGGATCAGCACCATTATAACTGATTCTAGCGAAGCCGTCAGCGCCAAGCGCTGAAGGAGTTTGAAATCCCATGTCCCCGCACGAATCAACTGTGTTAAGCTGTGGAGTTAATGAAGTTAGTTTCACGCTATCGCTCCCCACCGTCAGCTGACCAGATGGACTTATGGTTCCCGCGTTAAAATCCGTATCCGTGGTTTGGGTAACGGTCAAAGGCGCGGCGTGAACAGGGCTCATTGAAATCATTCCCGCCACAACAAAAACAGCCAGTGCAATAATTTTTACGATATTCAATTGATATTTATGGATATTCATTACCATGAACGAATTAACACTAATTACAAATGAGTTATTTTAGCATCCAAATTGGCGCGAAGACGCCGTCTTTTTCTATCCTGAAATCATTTTTCGTCACTATCATAAACCGACTGCCGCTTTTTTTGGCCGTTCTGGCGATAAATTCCAGACCTTTCCTGGGAATATTTTCACGATATTTTACTTCGACATAGCATCGTCCGGATAAATTTGAAATGTCATCCGCCGCCAGAAAATCTATCTCGTCTTTGCGTATCCGATAAAAAGAAACTGATTGATATTTTTTCTTGAGCAGGCTGGCGCAATAATTTTCCGCCAAAAATCCCATCTTATAATTATTTTCCCCGTCCTTGGCCCAATCGAAAAAAGCGGAAGAAAAATTAGGGCTGCCCAGATAGACTTTTTTCAAGAGCCGCCTGGATTTCCTTATGGATTTGGAAAAATTATAGATCAGAAAAATCAAAAAACTTTCTTCAAAGTAGTGAAAATATTTTTTAACTGTTTTTTCATCTATGCCTACTTCTCTCGCGATATTTCCTGTTTCGATTATGGCACCCGCCTCATTCGCCAACACCTGAAAAAGAAATTTCAGCTCGTCAATCCTTTCAACTCCGAAAATCCTCGGAATATCGTATTCGATTGTTTTTTTATAGACGGCATCCACCAGATATTTTTTTATCACGGACGCGCTTTTTTCATTGGCTATTTCGGGGAATTGCCCGAATTTGATGTAAGCTTCAAATTCCCGTTCCATCCGGGATCCATATTGGCTAAAAAATTTTTCCCTGGATGGATCGGCGGTGATTTCCTCTCCAAGGGATATGGCGGCTGCCGTATAACCCTTGAGCAGCGCCTCTCCGGATTTTTTCAGCTCCAAATATTCTTCGAAACTTAAAACGGGAAGCAAGAATTCATAAATTCTTCCAGCCAGGCTTTCGGTGGTCTTTTTGCGTAAAAACAAAGAGGACGAACCGCTCACGATGAATTTTATCCTCGGCTCGGTATCATAATAACGCTTGACGATATGCTGCCAATTTTTGGAATATTGGATCTCATCAAAAAAAACATAAACAGTCCTTTTGGGTGGAGCGATTTTTTCCAGATATTCATCCAGATAATCAACAACACTGATCCCTTTGGGCAGAATTGCTTCATCAAAAGTAAGAAAAAAAATAGATTCGCCGCCGCCTTTTTCCATTAAATGGCGGATTATCTGCTTCAGAAGGATGGTTTTTCCGACTCGGCGCAGACCGACGATAGAAATTATCTGTCTCTTGGCAATGTAGGGCAGGATTTCAAAAAACAATTTTCTTTTGTATGTTATGGATTTCAGCTCGTCAAAAAACTCTTCTGGCGCGTTCCAGTGCTTATTCTGTCGATAAATTTCCTTTAATATAAGGGATTTTTTCATATATTTACATTTATACGGATAGTTATGCTTATAAATGTATCATTAATGCGGATAAGCGTCAACTTCGTGTTTTAATTCTTTTTTCGTTCATATTTGTCATAGTTTTGTAAATATTCGTGTTTTGTTATTTCAATTTGCTTCCTCCCATCCTATACAAACTCATCACTTCCCCGGCGGAAAGGGCGCGATTATAAATGCGGACTTCGTCGATTGAACCATTCCAATAAAATGTACCATGATCGGCATATACTCCAATATAGGGAATCGTTCCATCAGAAACTGAAATAGTACCCAGAGAAGAGTTTGTGTTGGTTCCCTGTTCTGCCCCATTTAAATAAATTTTGACCGTTGTCCCATTTCTAACTCCAGCAACATGATACCATTGGCCTGTTGAAAGCACGGGCGAAGCAGTTGCCACAGCAGCATTACCTGATCCATCACGGAAAGTAGTTATAAATTTATTAGAGGTATCCAAGGTTAAATTAACTAAATTATTGGTGTTTGAACCGTAATTATGCCAAATCCAATGCTGGCCGCTATCCAGCACATTGGTCTTAACCCAGGCAGAGACAGTAAAATTTCCTGATTCCGGAGAAAGTGCTGCACTGTCGGGTATACCTACATAATTATACCCGCTAAAACTCAAAGCTTGTCCGATCTTGCCAATCATTGGAGTTGCGCCAGAAATCGTTCCGGTATTCGTTCCCCCTGGCGATCTGTCATAAGCATAACTGGTTCCGCCCCAGCTGACATCCGGCCCGTCAAAAGTCCACAGTCCGACCAGGCCATTGGTTGATTTATTTGTGAGCGACATGTTGACTTTTTCGCCGCCTAATCGATAGAGTGAGGTGATTTCGGAAGCGGAAAGCGCGCGGTTATAGACGCGGACTTCGTCGATGAGGCCGGAAAAATAACTAGCTGAATGTGCTGAGTTTGTGCCTAGATATAAATCATGGCTGTCATTTGGAAAGTTGCCTGCATTGCTGGCACTGGCGACACTAACCCCATTCTTATATGCAGTTATATTAGAACCGCTTTTTACCACTGTAATATTTTGCCAATCACTGGTTGCCGCAAAAGCGGTAAGCATCGAGAATCCAGCTGAAGTATTATAGTAATAAACATTCCAATTACCATCCGTATTAAGCCTTAATAAAAATTTACTAGTTGTTGTCCTTTGGGTCCATGCCTCCTGAAATGCTCCAGGAGTCACTGAAGCTGGCTTTATCCATAAACTTCTTGTCCAATCGGAAGTTGTACGCATGCTGGAGCTATCAGCTATTGAGGTATAATCACTATTGCTTCCATTAAAATTCAACGCCTGTCCCAGTTTTCCCGCCCGCACTGAAGATTGCGAAAGACTGCCATTGACTGTTCCATTATTGGCCGGGTTTTGCCCACTTTTATCCCGCGCTTGTCCCGAGGTTTGCGACCAGTCCATAAAGGGCCCGTCGAAGGATTGATAAAGCACCAGGCTGTTGGTCAAATTATCTTCATGCGTGTCCTGGACCTGGGTATTGTGGTAATTATTTTCATCCGCGCCGATGTCCCAGATATTGCCGCGCCGTTGGTTGTCGATGTCAAAAACGAAAGCCAGATTGGAGTCGGTGGAAAGGTTAGTGCCGCTGTTAATAGCCACAGTTTCAGAAGATAACAAATGATAATTTTCTCCAGCTCCATGGCTGCTATTAACAAAACTCACCGTGTGATAACGATTGGTATAAATGATATAATTTTTACCGCTGGCCATTATGTTGCCGGCAATTGAAAGTTGTATGTCAGAATCAATAGCCGTCACATAAGTATAAGTTGAGTCGGTAGTGTTTTTCACGATCATTCCAATCTTCACGGAACTTAGGAAATCCTGTCCTGATTGGATAAGTTTATTAGCCGCCGCGCCGTTAGTGGTGCCTGATTCAGCTTGAACGCCAAAAGCGCCATAATCTACAGTATTAGAATCAACAATATTATTACTGGAAGAAGAATCTTGCAACGTACCAAACGGTCCTCTACCGTTATCGTGATCTTCGGAACAACCTTGGGCGATGTTGTTTCGATAAATAGCACCAACGCCCTGACTCACGAAACACATGCTAGAGCCGCCCGCCAGGTGGCTGACTACAACATTATTATAAATGTAGGCTGTCCAATAGTTGTTTTGAATTCCAAACCAACTCCAATCATATACAATATTATTCCAAATTTTAACTTTCATACTGCCGGCAGCAGAGCCACCAAAATAAATTCCTCTTGCGATAACGCCGGTACTGTTGAGCCCAACAATAATATTATTTGAAATTTGGATGTCAGTTGCTGTTGCTAAACTACTGGCAACGCCGTTAGCGCTGCCAGCCGTGGACTTTATTTGAAGTCCATCAAGCCGAACATATTCATCACTTATTGTGATAATAGTTGCGTTGCCTAATTCTAAACGATACTTACTGTCATCCCACTTCCCGCTATGTCTCTGCGATTGGTTCACTTCTTTGGCAGTGTCGTATGGAGTATAAATTCTAGTATAATTATTCGCTCCGGTCGTGTAGCTATCAACCGTCACCGCTGTCGTGTCCGGCCCGGTGTCGTAGTAGCAAGGGAGGTTGACAATATAATTATTGGCTACTAAATCAGTCTGGCCTCCCAATAATGTGGAGATGCCAGCAATAGCTCCGGAAAGAGAAGTAAAAGTTCGTTTAATGGAGTTGACAGTTTGGCCGGATGCGTCTGGCGGCGCTAAGCCGGTGGCCGTCACCAAGCGCCATTGGGTTTGCGAAACCTTTTGGGAAATATAGGCCGTGACATTACTGCCATAATTTACCGCGTCTCCTACGCCAATGTTTCCAGTTTGGGTAACGTTAAAAGTCGCTAAGCCTTGTGTGAGCGTCATAGTGGGAGTGCCAGTCATGTGATTATCATTAGGCGGAGCTTGTGATTGCCCGACTGAATAATAGACATCGCAAACATTTTTAACTTTAACGACAGTAGTTGTGCCAGAAATAGCAACAGATGTCGCCGGGGTCGTAAAACTATCGACGCCAGCCAGAACATCGGTTGATGGATTAGTTATCTCAATTTCGATAGTTTCACCTTGATCAGCGCTACAAAGAATATCCATAACAACATAAACACAAACTTGGGAGGTCCCCACCGCCATTGAGCCAGTAATTGTGGCTTGCTGGGAGGAATTAAAAGCGGTAGCAGTACCAAAAAGAGTTTCATTACCATCATAAGTACAAATGCCAGCCGTTTCATAATATAGTTTTATATTAGCTAGCTTTGTTTGGGCATTTATTGTTCCAGTTTCGGAAACTTTGATACTAGTCACTGTGTCTGATCCGCTCGCGCGCGCCAGCGTGAAAGCTCCGCCGACATATGCACCAGACGTGGCATTGTTCAGATTGGCTGTCTGGGTATCAGTAGTGCCAACAGTGATTGGGACAGTATAAGTCACCGTTAGCTTTGGATCACGGGTCGTGCCTGGATCCTCGGCAGAATACGCGGCCAGATAAGACATAGCGGCATAAGCCGTACAGCCTGGATTTGAATTGTCGATATCATTTGCATCTCTTGCTCCAAACTTGCTTATTCCCGTTTTATTTATATTGCTTATGCCAGAACTGTTCAGGGTTAGACTATTATAGGAGTTAGCCCAACTTGCATAGAGATAATCAGAAGCAAGAAATCTTGTGCTGCCGAATTTTGCCAAATTATAATCCGCGGCAACCAACGCCGTATTGGATGAGGGATTGCTTGAAACAATATTTAAATTTTGGCCGCCCCCGGAACCGTTGCCTTTTCCGTTGCCATAAAGTGACAAAGATGCGCTACTGATATTCACTGTTGCTCCCAGGGAAGATGTGTTAAATAAAAAAATAAGTCTGGATAGGTCATTCCACACCCCAGGATTTCCCCCGCAATCCCTGTCAAGAAGAAGTTGGGTTTGATAATCATTACCAGATGATCCAGCCTGAGCCACTATAGTGCTCCACGCTAAATCTGTCCCTTGTGCTTCAGCATAGCCATCAACTGATGTTGTTTCCGGATCAGCATCCGGATAAAAAGTTGTGGTTGCATCAGTAAAGACCGGCAGAATGGCGTTTTGGAAAAATTGTTTTCCGATGTGCTTGGTGAGGACGAATTCTTTTGGATTTTGGGTCGGTGAAAAATCAAAGCGGATATCTTGTTTCCCGCTCCAGCCGCCTTTGCCGGAAATTTCTCCCAGAGGCTTGGTTTCGCCCGAATCCCAAATGTAGAAATTCGCCAAACCATTACCGCGGTTTTTGGAGCCCTTAAGGCTCACCGTAACATTTTTTCCGTTATTCACCACCTCCACCTCATCGGAAAAAATTATTTTGAATTGGAAATCGGTGTCTTGGGAAAGAGCTTGGTTGAAACGGATGAATTTTCGCAGCCGCGGCTGTGTGCCCTGATGGACCCAATAGATGAGATCGGCATTATATTTAGGAAAAGCATTGGGATAAACCACGTATTGCGTTTCTCCCCAGCCCAGATCGCCTATTTGAATTTCTCCGAGAACTCTGGCCACTCCCAGCGCCTGGATTGATTCTTCAAGTGGCTGGTCATAAATAATTTCTTTGGTTTCAATGTTGTAACGATTATTATTATTGAAAATCGCCGGCTCATCAGAAAAAAATGGCGCCAGCACCTCGAAAGGCGCATTGGTCATTTTAAAGCCTTTTTCCGTCTGGACAAATTCCGGTTTGATTTCCTGCCACTGGTCTTTTTCGTCCAGATAATTCACCCATTTGCCGTGAATTTCCACCTGTTTTTGGCCATCCTCCAAAATTCTGGTGCGGGAATTATAGGATTCGCGCAGCGGCCATTTTTCATCTTTTTTTTGATTTTCTTCTTGCGCCGGTTGTGAAACATCCGTTTTTTTTGCCTGTGGTTCCAGATAATTTTTGATTTCTGAAAAATACTGCGAAATTTCTTGACTGTTTGGAATGTTGGAAATCGTGGCGGCGTCGGCATGATTAAAAGCCGCGAGCGTTAGCAGGAAGAGAGAGGAGCAGATTGTGAGCTTGATTAAACGCATAGGATTTTAAATTTTTAATTTTGAATTCAGAATTTTGAGTGAATATTTAATGACTTAATTCATTAAAACATTAGGCTTTGATTCGAAATTGGAAATTCAAAATTAGTTAACCTCTTAATGTCGAAATTATTTTTCCAAATATCAGTGTTAATTCTTGTGCCTCTTTCCATAATTTTCTAGCTTCTTCTTCGACGCTTGGTGCCGCTATAGAAATCATATGGAACCAGTGTTTGCTTTCCTGTACCTCTTTTTTACAAATATGAATTTTATTTTTGAAATCTTTGCGTGAACTTGCGCCATTGGCTTCCATATAATTCGCCCCGACACTTGTAGCACTTCTTATTAATTGAGATATTAAGGGCCTTGTAATTGTATCCTGGTTAATTTTCTGGCAAAAAATAATGGTCCGCTCTCCAAATTCAGCAGTCCTTTTTTCAAGGTCATATTCTTTTTTATTGTTTTCAATCATTACAATTTCAAAATTGATTCGAAATTCAAAATTGGAAATTCAAAATTATTTTTGTGTTAATACATTCCAATCAAATGTCTTGTCGTCAACCTCTCTTCCCTTTTCATCATCCTTGGCAATGCCGATTTTGGCGAGATCAACGGCGAATTTGCGTCGCTTGAGTTGTTCTGGCGACGCCGGCTCATTTTTGGAAGTTGAGCTTCCAAAAAGCGGGTGGATGATGAGGTTGGCGAGGGTTTCGTTGAGTTTAACTTTAATAATTAAAAACCCGGATTTTTCGGCGTCGGAAAATTGCCAGTCAACGGGTTTGGCTAAAACCACATCTCCCCTTTCTAATCTGGAATTCGCGTCATCGGCGCGGCCTTGTGGCGTTTCAATCTGAACAAGCAGTTTCATCTCGACCATTTGGCCTTGCGAGGCGGCTTGAGAGAGAGTCATAGTATCCAACGGACCTTTAGATTTGTCGCCATTTTTAACCGCCAAAAAAATAATGGCACCAATAAAAACGAAAGCCACTACGGAAATTACAGCTTTTAATTTTAACTTTGAAATTTTCATTGTCGCGCGAAATAACCATTCGCATTCGTACTGCCGCTGATCTTCAGGTTATGGCTGATAGCCAGTCTTTCAGGATGATTTGGATTTACGTAACCGATGGCTGAAATTTTAACAACATATTTCCCGCTATATAAATTGCCGAAAGAATATTTTCCATCTTTGTTCGTTTTGGTCGAGCCCTTTTTGGTGCCACCTTTGGTATATAATCTGACCGAGGCTCCGCTAATCGGAAGCAAAGTATTTTGTTCTTTCACATAGCCAGAAAGCTTGCTGTCTTTTTGTTTATGATGGGTTTTAATCGTCGTTGGCGGAATGATTGGCGGAGGCGGCGGAGGCGGCGGCGGCGCGTCAAGAATCGTGTCACCGACCGTAAAAGCGATACCGGCAACATTGGCCGAGAGAATCAAAGTATCCGTGCCGAAGGCCGTGACATCTAGATTAGTGATTGCGGTTTTGAGTCCGCTCACCACTTCTGCCGCAGTATCGCCGGCTTGAATGACATACGAATAATCAATACTATTTATGGTGATCGTCACTGTTTCGCCGACAGTGATGTTTGAAAATGTGACGGTACCTATTTGCGCGACCGCTCCATAAGCCGCGTCTTGGTTTATCAAGGCAACGTTTCCCGCCGGGCCGGTGGCATTGCGCGTAAATCTTACTACGTTCGGCGCGCCAACTGGATCGTGAATTGTCGGCGTGTAAGCGCCATCCGCCAGATAGCTTGTGCCGCTGGAAAAATTCGTCCCAGCAATTATTGCCGCAATTTGATCAGCAGTCAGATCACCCGCGCCTAAATTAATTATGATGCCATCAATTTCCAGCGCGCGATCCAAAGAGGCTGCCAAAATTCCAGCCGGAACAGTTATTTCAGCCGAGGCCGCGACCGGCCCCAGACTAGTATAGGCTCCGTCCATGGGCAAGGTATCACTGCAAGCTCCGGCAGAATTTTTGGTGAAAGTTACGGTTGAACCATTCGCGGCAACGGTGTAGTCTTTGGCGGAGAAATTCGCCGTCGCAATGGTCGCGGCAATTTGCGAAGTGGTTTGGGCAGAAGAACCCAAGTCGATGCCAACGCCGTCAATAGTTATTGTGTGATCATATGGATTTCCGCCATAAAGCGCGTCCGTGATAGTAATTGAAGCTACGGCTTGCGTCGTATTCGAAGCTGAATACTGCCCATCTTCCACAGTGAGCGGCCCATTGCCGGAAGAGCCCACGGATTTTCTGGTGAAGACTACGTTCGAAGTGCCGCCCGGCCGCGCTACTGTATAATCCTTGGCGGAAAAATTCCCATTTTTGATGTCTTCGGCCAGCTGGATGTCCGGTTTGATGACCAGCCCAAAATCAATAACCACACCATCAATCGTGACGGAATGATCGGCGGCATTGTCCGCCAAACCGGAAGGAATAGCTATTGTCGCTGAAGCCGCAGTACTTGCGTCGCCGCCGGTAAAAATAATATCCGGCAGTGAAATCAGATCTCCGGCCGCGCCGCCGGAAAATGTGATGGGCGGAATCGCGCCGTCACTGGTCGCCACCGCGCCATTGGCAAATGCCGCCGTCGGAATCGTTGACGAGAGAACATTGGCTTGGGTTTCCACGACAGTTAAAACAGTGGAAAAGGCCTGGACAGGACCTGATAATGTCAGTGCTAGGAAAAGAGAGATGATAATTGTGAGCTTGAGTAAACGCATAGCTTTTTTAATTTCTAATTATTCTAATTAATCTAATTTCTAAATAAATCCCAATTTTTCAAATCCCAGCTTTTTGTGTATTGGTGTTTGGTAATTATTTAGGTCAATTAGAGCAATTAGGATTTAGGATTTTTACTTAAATATTACGCTCCCGAAAAACTTGACGATCCCGCTCATGATGGAAACGTCGGGGTTGTAGAAATAGTCGTTGTAACGGGGTTGACATATTTTTTGATTCTGGTAGTATTACTACATAGCCGAACACTGTCCGTATGGCAGGTCTCCGCAAGGATAGGCTTTTCCCCCTATAAACGGGGGTTTTTGTTTTATTTAATCTTGAAACCTATCTTTTTCTTGCTTATTTTTTCCGGTTCTCCGATTAGTTTGGCTATCGCCCGAAAAACAACCGCGAATTTTCCATCGTATTTTTTCTCCATTTCTTCCACTTTCAGGCGCAGTTCTTTGTTGCTGATTATCATCTCTTTGATTCTGGTAAATGTCCGCATAATTTGAATATTGACCTGAATCGCTCTTTCACTTTTCAAAACACTGGAAAGCATGGCCACGCCTTGCTCGGTAAAAGCATACGGCTTGTGGGATGAATATTTCAGATGCCGGAGGTGGTCACAATTTGTGACCACCTCTTCTTTTTCGGCTAAAGTAAGCCTAAACATAAAATCCTCGGGGAATCTTTTAATGTTTCTTTTCACAGACTGGTTTAATATTTTTACTTTTACCTGATAAAGCAATGCCAGATCCGAGTCAAACATCACTTTGACGCTTCTGATTAAAAATATTCTGTTTTCCACTATTTCTTGCGGTATCAATAACACAGTGTTTTTTGTTTTCTGTTTTTTCATGTTGTAAAACGAATTAATACGAATTTAGAACGAATATTTACGAAACACGAATCTTTACTTGAATATGACTGAGCCGAAAAACTTCACGATGCCGGAGATGATTGAGGTGTCGGGGTTGTAGAAATAGTCGAGAGTAATGTCGTTTGGATAATTTTTCATTATATTTTCCCTAAAACAAGGGATTATTTTAACTATTGACATATTTTTTGATTCTGGTAGTATTACTTATAAGAATCCCGGCC
>Ga0209048_10004593_pt1 | contig 13197 bp, 10 predicted proteins | sample FrelakmetCRP12CR_FD_187146 | JGI IMG/M metagenome (GOLD analysis project Ga0209048, IMG submission 187146) | Freshwater lake sediment microbial communities from the University of Notre Dame, USA, for methane emissions studies - CRP12 CR (SPAdes)... | ecosystem: Environmental > Aquatic >... | reverse complement strand
GTGCGGGCTCGGACCGCAGCGCCATGAGCCGCTGCGAAGAAAGCGATTGCGCATGCCGCGATCGGCGGAGCCAACGAAAGGAGCGCTGGTAGTCCGGCCGCGACGCCGAGGTTGTACTCGACGATCCCCGATCTCAGACAATGGGCCGCAATCGTTCGCGCCGGATTCCATGACTCGTACGGAAACAACCAGTAGGTCGAGCCGCAGACGGCGATCATGGCTGCGCCGTAAACCACTGCGGCGAAGAGCAGGCGTTGCGCCACGGGGCGCCCGCCCTTCGGGATCCGTACGACGAAGAGCCAAAATACGAGGAGGAATCCGGGGACGAGGTATCGCGGTCCGAGGCACCAGCCCCCACGCCAGTGAGGCGGAAGAAAGCCAGCGATGACGAGCAGGAGCAGCAGAGGGCCGAGCGCGGGTGCGAGCAGCGATGGATCGCTTTTCAGCTTGCGCAGAGACGCGATCGCCACCACGGGCCACAGGATCATGAACGGGGAGAAGTAAAGAAGCCCGTGAGCCGGGTCCAGGAAGAGTCCGAGGGCCGCCGCGGGTGCTGGCCACGAGATGCCCGCGATGCCGCGTCCCGCGAGCAGCGGATAGCTCTCGCTCGCGGCTGGAGGAAAGGCAAACACGCTGCCGAAGTAGTGGTCGTGATACCAGGCGAGCGCCGCTGCCGGTAGCGCGGCACCGGAGAGGAACGCCGCCAGTCGAACTGCCGGTCCTCGCGCGGCCGCCGCGAACAGCAGGCAGAGCGCAATGACGGCCAATGGATATTCGGTGGCGACAGCCGCTGCTGCGAGAAATCCGGCGGTCGCCGCCGGGAGCAGACCCTGATCGTGCACGGTGAGCGTGAAGCTGAGAAATACGAGTGCGGCCACGAAGCCATGGGAAAAGAAGGATCGCGCGTAGACCTGGAAGGGCGTGGCGAACAGCAGTGCAAAGAGCCAGAGGGGAAGAAGCGGCGGAGGTGGCGCAATTCGTAGAGCCTTCCTGACGAACATCAGGAGCGCGAGCGAAACCACGAGCGTGACGGAAAGAAGTCGTGCTCCGTAGAACACGAGCCAGTCTTGCGATGAGGCGGGAGCCGGTAGAAACCGACGCAGGGTCCAGTATGCGGGCAGAGCGGCGACCGACAGGCCGGGCCCCTTGTTGGAGAACCTGCGGCCGTTGTGGGCGGCGACGTCCGAGTGCGAGCCGAGATCACGCAGCTCCGGACCGATTTCTGCCGTGCCACGCTCTCCGAGAGCCCGCAACAATTGGTAATGGCTCCGCTGGTTCGCATCCGGCGCGCCCGGATAGATACCCACGAAGTACACGCTGACGAAGACGAAGCAAGCCAGCACCTGAAGGCATGCGCGTCGAATTCGGTGGGATTCCTTCGACGTGTCCAGGCAGTTGCTCGTTCCCGGTACCCGGTCGACCGCGTTGTGGATTTGCTTGTGACGCCCCTGCTCGGTGTCCTCCTGGCGAGCGGGTCTTTGGAGATTCCCAGGACTCCCCTGGATCACCTCAATGGATTGCAGGCGCGCCAAGACCCGAGCCTAGCGCGGGACGTCCAGTAGCGTCAGCTGCGCCCCGACCGTGACTTTCTCCTTCGTCGCCATCCCACCCGCGATCTCCAGCACCTGGCGCGCCGGCCCGTCCGGGCCGTACGTGGCGCAGGGGTCGGCCTTGCAGGGGGGCGTGTTCGCCGAAACGTAGAGGACCTTGCCCGACTCGTCCATCCAGATCATGTCGAGCGGGATCATGGTGTTCTTCATCCAGAAGTGGTGCGGGTCAGCGTCGCCGAACACGAACAGCATGCCGGCCTTCTCCGGAAGGCTCTCGCGGTACATGAGTCCGAGCGCCTGCTGCTCGGGCGTGAGCGCGAGCTCGAGCCGGTAGACGGCGCCCGAAGGCATCTCGGCGCGGGGTCCCGCCGCGGCCGCGACCGCCGCCGGCGTCGGGGCCGGGGCGCTCGAGCCGCCCGGGGCGGCGCCGCAGGCCGAGGCGAGGGCGGCAACGGCCGCGGCCGCGAGCAGCCGCCCGCTCACGCCGGGTTCTCCCTGGTCTCGTCCGGGGCCTCGTCGCCCCCCTCGTACATCTCCTCGCGGTGCACGAGGTTGTATTTCTTCGCGTAGTAGCGGAAGGACCGGAAGGACATGTGCAGCAGCTCCGCGGCCTTGGTCTGCACGCCGCCGCAGCGGTCGAGCGCCTCGCGCATGAGGCGTTTCCCGACGGTCTCGAGGTAGGCCTCGAGGTTGATGCCCTCTTCCGGCAGGTTCTCGAAGTCGGGGACCCGCGACCTGACGCCGAGCACGATCGCCTCGGGAAGGCTCGACGCGTTGATGACGGGCCCGGGCTCGAGGGCGACGGTGCGCTCGAGCGTGTTCTCGAGCTCCCGCACGTTTCCGGGCCACGGGTAGGCCTCGAGCAGGCGCATCGCCTCGATCGAGATCTTCTTCTCGGGGATCTTCTGCTCCTTGCAGATCGCGGTGATGAAGTGGGAGGTCAGCGGCGCGATGTCCTCGGTGCGCGACCGCAGGGGCGGCAGCGGAATCGGGATCACGTTGATCCGGTAGTAGAGGTCCTCGCGGAACTTGTTCTCCGCGACGAGGTCGGTCAGGTCGCGGTTGGTCGCGGCGATGATGCGCACGTCCACCGAGACCTCGTCGTTGCCGCCGACCTTGCGGATGAGCTTCTCCTGGATCGCCCGCAGCAGCTTGACCTGCATGGTCAGCGTCGTCTCCGAAATCTCGTCGAGGAAGAGCGTGCCGCCGTCGGCTTCCTGGAAGAGGCCCCGTTTCTCGCGCACGGCGCCGGTGAAGGCGCCCCGCTCGTGGCCGAAGAGCTCGGACTCGAGGAGCGTCTCCGGCAGCGCCCCGCAGTTGATCGAGACGAACTTCCTGTCCTTGCGGATCGAGGAGAAGTGGATCGCGCGGGCGATCAGTTCCTTGCCCGTTCCGCTCTCGCCGGTGAGCAGGACGGTCGAGGAGACCTTGCCGATCCGCTCGATCGTGCGGAAGATCTCCTGCATCCGGCTCCCGCGGCCGATGATGTTGGCGAACGTGTACTTTCCGGCGAGCTCCTGGCGCAGGTACAGGTTCTCGTCCTGGAGCTTCTTTTCCCCGAGGGCCCGGCGGACGACGAGCACGAGCTCGTCGTTGCTGAAGGGCTTGGAGATGTAGTCCACCGCGCCGCGCTTCATCGCCTCGATCGCGTCCTCGGTGGACGTGTGCGCCGTGATCATGATGACCGGGGTCGGGAGCTTTTCGTCCCGGACGCGCTGGAGCAGGTCGAGCCCGTTGCCGTCGGGCATCTTGATGTCACACAGGATGACGTCGGGGCTCGACCGGACCGCGGCCGCGACGCCTTCGGTGTAGTTCGCGGCGGTCAGGACCTCGAAGCCCTGCTTGTGGAAGAGCAGTCCCAGCATGTCCCGCAGGGATTTCTCGTCGTCGACGATCAGGAGGCGCGGCCCGCTCACGGCGCGGCCTCCGGGCTCAGCGCCGTGCGCTCCGGGGTCGCCCGGGCGGTCGGGTCGCGCGGCAGCAGTATCGTCACCGTCGTTCCTTCGCCCGGACTGGACTCCACGTCGATTGCCCCCCCGTGGTCCTCCACGATGCGCCGGACGATCGCCATGCCAAGCCCGGTGCCCCCGTCGAAAGCCGTGGAGAAGGGCGTGAAGACACGGGCCAACTCTTCGACACTCATCCCGCGGCCGGTATCGCGGAACTTGATGCTATACCAGGCCGCTTCTTCGCGCCCCTCCACGGTGAGAGCGCCGCCGTCGGGCATGGCCCGGACGGCGTTCTTGGCCACGTTGTAGATGATCTGCCGGACCTGGTCGCGGTCGCCCGAGAGCAGCGAGGCCGCCGGCTGGACGTCGACCACGATCCGGTGCGCATCGGAGACCTCGTCGGAGAGCCGGAAGAGGTCGAGGACTTCCTCGATGTTGCCGGCCACGTCGAAGACCGCGACGCGGCGCTCCTGGGGCCGCACGAACCGGAGGAACTCCTCGAGGATCTTGGAGAGGCGGTTGGACTCGGAGACGATGATTTCCATGAGCCGCCGTTCGGCCGTCCCCACCGAGAGCTCGTGCGAGAGGACCTGGACCGAGCCCGAGATCGAGGCGAGGGGATTGCGGATCTCGTGCGCGATGCCGGCGGCGAGCTCGCCCACGGCCGCGAGCTGCTCGTTGAAGCGGGCCTGGCGCTCGAGCTTCTTGACCTCGGTCAGGTCCTGGAAGACGATGAGGGCGGCGTCGTGGCCGTCGGGGTCCTTCAGGGCGCGCACGGAGTAACCGATCACCCGCCGCGACGCGCCGCGCTCGATCTCGATCTCGGCGCGGAATCCTTCGCGGCCCCGCGTGCGCTGGCGGATCTCGTTCCAGTCGCTCGGAAGGACCAGGCCGATTTCCCCGAGAAGCTTGCCCACGGCCCGGGCCGGCGCGATCCCGAGGATGTCGCCGCCGGCGTGGTTGAGGAAGGTGACGCGCTCGCTCGCGTCGGCAGTCACGAGGCCCGACGACATCGACGCGATGACGTTGGCGTAGAGCGTCTGGACGCGGGAGAGGGCCTTCTGGCGCTCCTCGAGCTCCTGCCGGGCGCCGCGCAGCTTTTCGGAGAGGTAGGACACCATGAAGGCCACGCCGTAGAACCCGGCGATCGTAATCGCGAGGTTGTAGCCGATCCGCTCGACGCCCCAGCGCGGGGCCCCGCCGAAAGCCGGGCGGGCCAGGACGCCGTAGGCCGTCAGCTCCACCATCAGGCCGTGCAGCAGCGCGGCCACCGACGCGATGACGAGGGCCCCGGTCCGATAGAGGAGAAAGGCGGCCGCCCCGATGACGACGAGGTAGAGGAAAGTGAAGACCGAGCTCGGGCCTCCCGAGGAATAGACGAGGACGCACACGAGGCCGAGGTCGCCGAGGACCTGGATGTACGCCTCGGCGCGGGTGGGGATGAAGCGGCCCGCCGTCCAGTGGAAGAGCGACAGGGCAAAGGCCGCCGCGCAGAGGCCGTACAGGTAGGTGATGTCCACGTTCTCCGGGGCGGCCCCCGGCACCGGGACCGACGGCCCCGAGCCCGCCTGGACGAGGATCGCCGACAGGAGAACGAGAAAAAGGACGACGATCCGGACCGTCGTCAGCCAGAAGAGGGAACGGCGGAGGGGGGAGTCGTCCACGGGGTCAGGTCTCTACGAGTGTGACTTTGCTCTCGGTTGCGAAGACGCGCGCGGCCAGGGCCACGATTCCTCTCGAACGCAACAGCAAGGTCACACGTGTAGAGACCTGACCCCGCTACCCGATCTTGTTGATCAGCGTGAACATCGGCAGGTACATCGCGATGACGATGCCGCCGATGATGACGCCGAGGATGAAGATCATGACCGGTTCGAGCAGCTTGACGAGGCCGGCGACGGCGATGTCCACCTCGTCCTCGTAGAACTCGGCGATCTTGTTGAGCATCGAGTCCAGGGCGCCTGTCTGCTCGCCGACGCCGATCATCTGCGTGACCATGTTCGGGAAGACCTCCGAGTCCTTCAGGGGCTCGACCAGGGTCTTGCCGCTTTCGACGCTCTTGCGGGTCTCGAGGATGGCGTCCTCGACGATCGCGTTGCCCGCGGTGCGGGCCGTGATGTCGAGGCTCTCGAGGATCGGCACGCCCGAGGAGGTCAGGGTCGCCAGCGTCCGGCAGAAGCGCGCGACCGCGATCTTGCGCAGGATCATGCCGATGATGGGCGCCTTCAGCATGAAGCCGTCGATGACGCGGCGCCCGCGGTACGTCTGGTAGTAGCGGCGGAAAAAGAAGATGAAGACGCCGATCCCGATCACGAAGAAGATGAAGTACCGGCCCAGGAAATTCGAGGCCGCGATGACCACGCGCGTGGGCATGGGCAGCTCCGCCCCGAGGCTCGTGAAGAGGGCGGCGAAGGTCGGGATGACCTTCAACAGGATGACCGCGACGACGATGGCCGCGATGCTGATGACGGCGATCGGGTAGATGAGGGCCGACCGGACCTGCGACCGCAGCTTGACCGCCTTCTCGATGTAGGTCGAGAGGCGCTGGAGGATCGTGTCGAGGATACCGCCCGCCTCGCCGGCGGCCACCATGTTGACGTAGAGGTCGTCGAAGGCCTTGGGATGGCGCCGCATGGCGTCGGCCAGCGTGGACCCGGCTTCGACGTCCTGGCGCACCTGCAGGAGGATCTTGGCAAAGTTCTTGTGCTCCTGCTGGTTCGCGAGGATCTCGAGGCACTGCACGAGCGGCAGGCCCGCGTCGATCATGACCGAGAACTGGCGCGTGAAGACGGCGAGGATCTTGGAGGGGACCCGGAAGCCCATTTTCGTGAGCGAGATCTCCTTGCCGCGCTCGCGGATGCCCGTGACGACGATGTTCTGGCGCCGCAGCGTCGCCAGCGCGACTTCCTTCGTGTCGGCCGCGAGCACGCCCTCCTGGACGAGGCCCGTGCGGTTTCTTCCCTTCCAGGCATAGTTCGGCATGTCTTAGTTCCTCTTGCCGGCCGTGGCCGCCGTCGTCGGGACGTTGACTCCGGCGCCGCGGTTGATGAGCTCCTGGAGCTCGTCGGGCATCGACGAGCGCGAGAGCGCCGCTTCGAGCGTGATGAGCTTCTTGAGATAGAGCGTCGCGAGCGACTGGTTGAAGGTCTGCATGCCGAACTTCGACTGTCCGGACTGCATGGTCGAGTAGATCTGGTGGATCTTGTCCTCGCGGATGAGGTTGCGCACGGCCGCGTTGGGGATGAGGACCTCGAGGGCCATCACGCGTCCCTTGCCGCTCGAACGCTCGATGAGCGTCTGACACATGATGCCTTCGAGCACGAAGGAGAGCTGCGTGCGGATCTGGCTCTGCTGGTGGGCCGGGAAGACGTCGATGATGCGGTTGATCGACGTGGTGGCCGAGTTGGTGTGCAGGGTGGCCATCGTCAGGTGGCCCGTCTCGGCGATGCGCAGGGCGGCCTCGATCGTCTCGAGGTCGCGCATTTCGCCGACGAGGACGACGTCGGGGTCTTCGCGCAGGACCGCGCGCAGCGCGTTCGAGAACGAGTGCGTGTCGGCGTGCAGCTCGCGCTGGTTGACGAGGCACTTCTTGTGCTGGTGGAGGAACTCGATCGGGTCCTCGATGGTCAGGATGTGCAGCTGTTTCTCGCGGTTGATCTTGTCGATCATCGCGGCCTGGGTCGTCGTCTTGCCGGAGCCCGTCGGGCCGCAGACGAGAATGAGGCCGCGGGGCTTGTCGCACAGGAGCTCGACGACCGGCGGCAGCCCGAGCTCCTTGAAGCCCAGGATCTCGTAGGGGATCTGCCGGTAGACGCCGGCGACGGCGCCGCGCTGCAGGAAGTTGTTCGCCCGGAAACGCGCCATCCCCTTGACCCCGAAGGAGAGGTCGAGCTCGAGGTTTTCCTCGAAGCGGTGCTTCTGGGCGTCGGTCAGGACCGAGTAGGCGAGCTGCTTGGTCTCGGGAACCGTCAGCGGGGGATACGGCAGGGGGATCAGCTTGCCGTCGAGGCGCACCATCGGCGGAGACTGGGTCGTCAGATGGAGGTCCGAGCCCCCCATCTCGACCATTTGCTTCAGCAGGCCGTGGAGCGTGGTCTCACTCGCCATACAGTGGTCCCCCGGTTGTTGTGTCGGAAGAGTTTACGCCGTTCGGGGCTGAAAATAAAGGCGTTCCGGGCACTTTCCGGGGGTCGGAAGGCCCGCGAGAGGCGGAAACCCCGTCCTAAAGGACAGTTTCCCGGAGCACTTCTTCGAGAGTGGTGGAGCCTTCCTTGATCTTCTGGAGGCCGCAACTCCGAAGGCTCACCATGCCTTCCTCGACCGCCTTACGCTTCAATTCGATCGAAGAGGCGCCCGAGAGAATCATGTCGCGGATTTCGTCGGTGAAGGAGAGCACCTCGAAGAGGCCGACGCGGCCCTTGTAGCCGCTGTTGTTGCACCGCTCGCACCCGCGTCCCCGCTTGATGCGCATCGCCTTGACCTCGTCCGGCGCGAAGCCGACCTGCATCAGCATCTGCGGAGGGGTCTCGACGTCTTCGGTGCAGTGCGTGCAGATGCGCCGCACCAGCCGCTGCGCGCAGATGCAGTTGACCGAGGTCGCGACGAGGAAGGGCTCGATGCCCATGTTCATGAGGCGGTTGATCGTGGAGGGCGCGTCGTTCGTGTGGAGCGTCGAGAGGACGAGGTGCCCCGTCAGCGCCGCCTTGACCGCGATCTCCGCGGTCTCGAAGTCGCGGATCTCGCCGACGAGGACGATGTCCGGGTCCTGCCGGAGGAAGGAGCGCAGCGCCGACGCGAAGGTCAGTCCGATCTGCTCCTTCATCTGGACCTGGTTGATGCCGGACAGGTTGAACTCGATCGGGTCCTCGGCGGTCATGATGTTGACGGTCGGGTCGTTCAGGGCGGCGATCGCCGAGTAGAGCGTGTTCGTCTTGCCCGAGCCCGTCGGCCCGGTGACGAGCACGATGCCGTAGGGCCGGTCGATCGCGTCCTTGAAGCGCCGCAGCGGCTCCTGGTCGAACCCGAGCTGCGTCATGTCGAGCTGCAGCTTCGACTTGTCGAGCAGCCGCATGACGACCTTTTCGCCGAACTGTGTCGGAACGCTCGAGACGCGCAGGTCGAGGTCGCGCGAACGCTCCTCGACGCGCAGCCGGATTTTGATCCGGCCGTCCTGGGGCAGCCGCTTTTCCGAGATGTCGAGCTTGGCCATGATCTTCAGGCGGGAAATCAGCGGATCGCGGGTGCGCATCGGCAGCGCCATGATGTTGTGGAGGATCCCGTCCACGCGGAAGCGGACGCGGAACTCCTTCTCGTACGGCTCGACGTGGATGTCGGAGGCGCCGGCCTTCAGCGCCTCGATCAGGATCAGGTTCGAGACCTTGATGATCGGGGCCGACTCGCTCGACTTGGCCAGGTCCGAGAGATCGATCTCCTGGCCCTCTTCGCCCTTGACGACGTCCACGTCGGCGCCGGTGTCGAGCCCGGTGATCTCGTCCATGTTGAGCTCGCCGAGGCCGACGCTGGCCATGTCGTCCATGGTCAGGGCACCCGACGCCATCACGTCATCGAGGCTGCTGTCGCCGCCGATCGTGGGCGAGGACCCCGTCTTCGCGCGTTCCTTCAGCACGACCGAGCGCGGCGTCCCGTAGTGCTTGTCGATCGCCTTGCGCAGGGCGATCTCCGAAGCCACGACCGGCTCGACGTTGTAGCCGGTCATGAACTTGATGTCGTCCATGGCGAACACGTTTGTCGGGTCGCCCATGGCGATCGTGAGGGTCGCGCCGGTTTTGTTCACCGGCAGGACACCGTATTTGCGGGCAACCTCGCCCGGGACCACCTTGATGATCGCGGGGTCGATCTCGAAGTGCGCCAGGTCGATCGAGGGGACCCCGAACTGCTGGGAGAGCGTCTCGGTGATGTCGCCTTCGGAAACCGCGCCCACCCGAACGAGGGCCTCGCCGATCTTGCCGCCCTCCTCGCGCTGGAGCTTCAGCGCGGTTTCGAGCTGCTCCTGCGTGATCAGCTTCTGCTTGAGGAGGAGATCTCCGAGTTTGACTGCCATGGATGGCCTTGAATGGTAGGGGTTTAGGGGCTAAGAGTCAAAGGGGGGCCTTGAGAACGGGTCGTGAGTCGTGAGTTGTGAGTATTGATGCGTGGCGCCAAGCCTTTTTCGACGACTCACGACTCACGGCCCATGACTCAAGACCGACTCCGCGAGCCGAAGCACGTCCTCGTCCGAGGCACCTCGCATGTTCGCCACGATGCCTCTTGCTCCCCGGTACGGCCCGTTCCTCTCCGGGTCCGTCGGACCGAAGAGCGCGAGCGTCGGTGTGCCGAGCGCGTCGGCGAGGTGGAGCGGTCCGGTGTCGCCGGCGGCGAAGAGTCGGGCGCCCGCGCAGAGCCGCGCGAGCCCGGGCACGTCGAAGAGAGGCGCGCGGAAGGCGCCCGGCACGAGCGCGGTCAGCCTCTCGGCGCGTTCGGCGTCGCCCGGCCCCCACGACACGACGGCCGTCAGGCCGCGCCGCGCTCGGAGGGCCGCGGCCAGAGCGGCGTAGCGGTCTTCGCCCCAGGTCTTGTCGGCGCGGCCCGCCCCGGGATGAAAAACGGCGTAGGGACGGGGCAGTGTCGCGACGAAAGCGTCCGCGTCCGGGCTCGGCCGCGCGAGGAGGTAGGCCGCGTCGGGCGCGCGCGAGGACACGGGAATCCCGACGGCTTCGAGCAGCGCGAGATTTCGGTCGACGACGTGCCGCGCTCCCGCGCCGGGCGTCACTCCCATTCCGCAGAGAACGGCCGAGGCCGGCTCGCGGCGCGCCGCCGCCGCAAAACCGACGACCGGAGCGCCCGCCGCACGCGCGACCACGGCGGACTTCCAGAGTCCCTGCGCGTCGAGCGTGAGGTCCGGGGCGAAACCGAGCATCTGCGCCCGCAGCGCGGCCAGACCACGCCACGTCGCCGGGGAAAGCGGGCGGTGACGCCAGGCTCGCGTGTCGGCGAGAAGGATCCGCTCACAGTTCGGGTTGCCCTCGAGAACTCCCGCGAAGGCCTTCTCCACGACCCAGCCGACGGTCGCGCCGTCCGCCTTTGCGCTCGCCGCGAGCGGCAGTGCGTGGATCACGTCGCCCATCGCGGAGAGGCGGACGATGAGGAGCTTCACGACCGCCGGATCTTCGCGATCACGTCGGTCGTGGCGTGGTCCTTCGGGTCTCCCACGATCGCGGTCCTCCCGCCGTAGGCGGCTACGACCTCGCGCTCGGGCACGGACGAGGCGGTGTAGTCGGTGCCCTTGGCGTGGACGTCCGGCTCGAGCGCCGCGATCAGGGCCCCGGGCGAGTCCTCGTCGAAGACGACGACCGCGTCCACGGCCGCGAGCGCGGCCACGATCTCCGCGCGCTCGGCCTCGGGCAGGATCGGTCGCGCCGGGCCCTTGGCGCGCCGGACGGAGGCGTCGCCGTTGACGCCCACGACGAGCCAGCCGCCTTCGCGCCGCGCCGCTTCCAGGTAGCGCACGTGGCCGACGTGCAGGAGGTCGAAGGCGCCGTTGGCGAAGACGATCGTCTTTTGCGCGGCGCGCTGGCGGGCCGCCGCCTCGAGGAGCTCCGCTCGCGAAAGGACCTTCGGCGGCGTCACGACAGGAGCGCGCGGTCCGCTTCCACGGCCGCTTTCAGCTCCTCCGGCGTCGCGACCGCGGTGCCCATCTTCATCACGACGACGCCGCCGGCGAAATTTGCGAGCAGCGCCGCCTCGAGCGCGGAGGCTCCCGCCGAGAGCGCCAGGGCGAAGGCCGCGAGAACGGTGTCGCCGGCGCCGGTGACGTCGGCGACCTGGTCGGTGCCGTGCACGGGGATCTTCTCGGCCGCGGCGCCGCCCGAAAAGAGCGCCATTCCCCGCGAGCCCCGCGTGACGAGCAGCGATGCGCACTGCATCCGCGCCTTGAGCGCCGCCCCCGCGGTCTCGAGCCTCGCCTCCGAGTCGTCGATCGCCTCGCCGGCCAACTCCTCGAGCTCCTCCTCGTTCGGCGTCGCCGCGTCCACGCCCGCGTAGTCGGAGAGCCGGTGGCGCGAGTCCACGCAGATGCGGGCGCCCGGCTCGAGCGCCGCTCGCAGCACCGGGACCGCATCGGGAGAGACCGCGCCATAGCCGTAGTCCGAGAGGATCGCGCCGTGCGCCCCGCGCGCGGCCGCGCGAAGGCGATCGGCGAAGGCCGCCGCGCCGGAGGCGCCGGGGGGCAGGGTGTCTTCGATGTCGTAGCGGACGATCTGCTGCTTGATGGCGTGGGGCGCGCCGCCGAGGATCCGCGTCTTCGTCGGCGTCCGGTAGCCGGGCGTCTCGACGAGGCCCTCGGTCGCGATGCCGCGGGCCCGGAACACTTCGCGCAGGGCGCGCCCGGCCTCGTCCGCGCCCGTCGCGCCGACCGGGACGGGCAGGCCGCCGAGGGCCCGCACGTTGGCGGCCGTGTTGCCCGCGCCGCCCGGGAGGTTCTCCTCCTTCCAGTAGCGCAGGATCAGGACCGGCGCTTCGCGGCTGACCCGTTTCGGGTGTCCGTACACGAAGCGGTCGAGGACGAAGTCTCCGGCGACGACCAGCCGGCGACCGGCAAAGCCGTCGACGAGCGAGAGGAGGCGTCCTCGGGAGACGGCGAAGGGCACGGACGCGGATTATAATGACCGCCCCGGAAGGAACGATGCTGGACTCTCAGGTTCTCGTGCTGAATCGGGTCTTTCAGGCCGTGCAGGTGACCTCTGTCCGCAAGGCCTTCTCCCTCTTCTACAAGGGGCACGTGAAGGCCGTCCTGCCGGACTACTCCACCTACGAGTTCGAGAACTGGTGCGACATCCCGGTCCAGCCGCAGGACGAGGTGGTTCTCACGCCCTCGATGGCGATCCGCGTGCCCCGGGTGGTCGCCCTGAAGGACTTCGACCGCCTGCCGCGCCAGGACGTGAAGTTCTCGCGCCACAACATCTATTTGCGCGACGGCAACCGCTGCCAGTACTGCGGGCACAAGTTCCCGTCCGCGGACCTTTCGCTCGATCACGTGGTCCCGCTGTCGCGCGGCGGCAATTCTTCCTGGGAAAACGTTGTGTGCGCCTGCCTCTCCTGCAACGTGAAGAAGGGCAACCGCACGCCCCAGGAGGCCTCGATCCGTCTGATCGCGGCGCCCCGCAAGCCCCGCTGGCACCCGGTCGGTCAGTTCGGTTCGAGCCGGCTCCATCCGTCGTGGCGGAATTTTCTGGATCTGGCGTACTGGAATACCGAGTTGAAGTGACGCGGCCGCGATAGCGGCGCACGTCACTTCATCCCGAGCCCTTCGACGCCGCTCAGGGCAGGCTCCGCGAGGGATCCCTTTCCCGGCCGAGCAGTTCCTCGACCGCCGCCACCGCGTCTGCCACCCCGATCTCCCTCATGCACTCCTGGCGGTACGGGCATTCCGTCTTGAAGCACGGCGAGCAGAACACGTAGCGGTCGAGCACGCGCGAGGGCGATCCCGACGGGCCGGTGCGTCCGGGATCCGTGGGCCCGAACAAGGCGACGACCGGCGTGCCGACGGCGCCCGCGAGATGCATGGGGCCCGAGTCGTTCGTGACGGCGGCGCGAGCGAGCGAGATTGCCCCCGCCAGCTCCACCGGGTCGAGGTCCGCGCCGAGCACGGCGGGCCGGCTGCGGGCCGCCGCGGCGACGCGGGCGCCGAGGTCCTCCTCGCC
>Ga0209048_10004592_pt1 | contig 13199 bp, 10 predicted proteins | sample FrelakmetCRP12CR_FD_187146 | JGI IMG/M metagenome (GOLD analysis project Ga0209048, IMG submission 187146) | Freshwater lake sediment microbial communities from the University of Notre Dame, USA, for methane emissions studies - CRP12 CR (SPAdes)... | ecosystem: Environmental > Aquatic >... | reverse complement strand
AGGATCATGGATATACCGAAGACGCTAAATGTTGCAAGATGCCACGGACGGACGGGATGTGTCGTTTCCGAGACGAGCAAGACAAGTCCGTACAACGCGAGCAAGGCCCCAAGGCAATGGGTCAGGCCGCTTATCGGTTCTCTGATTTTGGTTTTTTTCTGAAGGTGCATGACTACGTCATTAAGGGATGTAAAGAGGTGGTGAAAGCGAATGGCCTTTGTTTCACCATCAATTACTCGTGAGGGTTTGATAGCAGCGCCGGGGTAGGGGAGAACTGCTTCAGTTGCTGAAGGGATGTTGCCCCGTGATGAATCTTTTCGTAATGATGCCATGCCACTCTCCACGTTCAACAAAGATTCAATAAATATATGAAAGGTATATTCATCCTGCGTGCCAGGGAAGGAAGATCAAGAGAAATCTTGCTAATATGCCTTAATTATTATAGTTAAATACAGCTATGTTGTCGGTATCGGGGTGAATGCATGGAGACGTAGGAAATATATTGCCTATTTGTGGAAAATAAATCCATATTATATCAAGTATAGATGAACGCTCTATAAACCCAGATGTTGCGTTTGAGAAGAGAAAAAACTTGATCCGTTAAAATCCATCATCTCGCAGCCTTTGTGGAATGTTAATTTTCACGGTCCTTCAAGGCTGCGAGATGATGGATTTTAACGGACCTATTTAAAAACAATCCCTCAGTGCGACACCGTTACTCCACGTTATGGTTAACAGATTAAGATCCGTCCTCGGCGGTCCTTCTGAGATGCACCGGTTCTTTATCCGAGCGGCGTAATCTTGTATTGAGAATTTCCACGAAAACGGAAAAGGCCATGGCAAAATAGAGGTATCCCTTGGGGATGTGCATGCCCAAGCCGTCTCCTATAAGTGCCATCCCGATGAGCAGCAGAAAACTCAATGCCAGCATCTTGATGGTGGGGTGGTTCTCGATGAACCGGATCACGGTACCGGAGAGCGCCATCATGAAGACCACGGCAACAATGATGGCCACGACCATGACCATGATCTCCTTGGCAAGGCCTATGGCCGTAATCACGGAATCCAGAGAAAACACGATATCGAGGATGGCGATCTGGATAATGACGCTGAGATAGGAACCCCTTGGCGATCCTACTTGATCAACGCCCGCGCCTTCGAGATTGTCGTGGATCTCAAAGGTGCTCTTGGCCAGCAGAAAAAGACCGCCGGCAATTAAGATGAGATCCCTCCCCGAGAAGGCGTTGCCAAGGATGACGAACAAAGGCCTGGTCAGGCGGAGCATGGCGGTGAGGAAGAGCAGGAGCAAGATCCGCGTGAGCATGGCAAGCCCCAGCCCAAAGATCCTAGCACTGCGCTGTTGCCCGGTGGGGAGTTTTCCCACCATGATGGAGAGAAAGACGATGTTGTCGATGCCGAGCACGATCTCGATGGATGTAAGCGTCACCAGGGCAAACCACATCTCGGGTTGCATCATCCAGTCCATAGTATTCTCCTATTGTCATGGGATGTCATGGCGCCGTATCTATCATAGTGCCGTGCAAACCTGATAGCATGATCTGCCATACCTGTTCAACATCCTGCCCACAGACGGAGCCCCTCTCCTGATCAATTCCCTTAACCAATCATCCCAACTTCTCGTGAGGGTAGTGGGATTGCGAAATAAAGGGGGTCTTGTTTTTTGCTTTTCATAATCCAGCAGGTAAAAGGCAAGACCTGACCCATTTCGACCCTACTCCGCAAGAATACCCTTGAATACCTTTGGTGCGTATCCTAGGAAGGAGTGGAGGCAGCACAATGCCCTATGGTGAATGAAAGGAATACGCATCAATGAACGACTACCTGGTACGGGTCATCACGGAAGAAAAGAACATCCTTGGTCTTGCATGCATTACGACGAACTTGGTAAACGATGCACAGAAGCGTCACAATACCTATCCCACTGCAACAGCGGCCCTGGGCAGGGCGCTCACCGGGGGCGGGCTTCTCGGTGCATTGCTGGATCCCGGCCAGAGGCTGGCGCTGAAATTCACCGGAAACGGACCGCTCAAGAAGATCATCGTAGAGGCAGAGGGAGACGGCACGGTGCGGGGCTATGTGGAGGTGCCCCAGGTGGACCTGCCCCCCAGGAATGGAAAGCTCGACGTGGGAGGTGCCCTGGGCAGGGAGGGCCTGCTCACTGTAACCAAGGATCTGCGGCTCAAAGACCCTTATAATGGAGTTGTAAAGCTCTACACCGGGGAGATTGCTTCCGACATTGCATATTATCTCACCGAGTCAGAGCAGATACCTTCGGCAGTGGGCCTGGGGGTTTATGTCGAGGCTAATGGCATCGTGAGCGCGTCGGGCGGATTCCTTATCCAGTCGCTCCCCCCTGCTGATGATGCACTCATTGATGCCCTGGCGGAAAGGATTGAAAACATGCCCCCGGTCACCCGGCAGCTTCGTGATGGCAAGGCCCCGGAAGACCTCCTTGCAGGAGTGTTTGATGGGATCCCCTACCGTATCATCGAGACCAGACCGCTCTCGTTCAAATGCACCTGCTCCCGGGGCAGGGTGGAGCAGGCCCTCATAACACTCGGCGAGTCCCAGATGAAAGAGGTTATCAATGACCAGGAGGTCTTTGACATCTCATGCCACTTCTGCGGCCGCAGCTATGCCTTTACAAAGGAGCATCTGATTCGTCTGCTCCATGAGATGCATTGAAATGAACCTAATACCCCGTGCCTATTGCCTTATCTCCAGATCTTGCTTGACAAATGGCGTGCCTTACGAAAAAACCATGGGTACATCCTGGTTCTTTATCGGCAAGGGCAGGAGAGGCGTTTCGAACGCAGCAGTACGCTCCATACGGAAGAATTCGATCATGAGCAGATGATTGCACAGGGAGGATTCATCTATGGGAAAGGGCGATCAGAAAAGTAAGCGGGGCAAAATCTGGATTGGGACCTTTGGTAAATCAAGGCCCAGGAAAAGTAAAAAGGCAGCACCGGTCATCAAGGCCACCAAGAAAAAATAAGGCTTAAACGAAGGTAATCCGGCCTTATCGCTTCAACGGATGTAAAGAACAGACCCTGGCCACATACGAAAGCGCTTACCCCAAAGGCCTTGAGAGTTTGAGAGCATTGACAGCGGCTCCTCTGAACCTGTCTTGAAAGGGAGGGTGGTACAACGAATCCTATCTTGAGGCGAGACATCCAGGCTGTTCCTGTCAGGCTTGAGGGCAAGCAGATGCTCACCTTCATCGATCCCATGAGGCTTGCCGGTGCGGGATTTGCCCTCGATGCCCGGGTGGCCGCGCTTCTTGCCATGATGGACGGGCGGCATGACCTTCGAGACATCCAAGTGGGGCTTATGCATTTGACCGGGGGTTCCCTTGTGCCCATTGCCGATGTGGAGGCCCTTATTGATCAGTTTGATCAGGCCTTTCTCCTGGAGAGTGATGCCTTCAGGCTCAAGAAGACGGCTGTCATGGAAGACTTCGCCCGGAAGACCAGTCGCGAGCCCGTGCTTGCCGGAACCTCCTATGAAAAAGATCCGGACAAGCTTAAAGAGCATATCTCTTCGGTGGAGGCCGGGCTGCCGGTTCTGCCTGATCAGCACGATGACATTGTGGGAATCCTGGCCCCACATATCGAGATAGCCGCCGCAGAGAAGGCCTATGTGGATGCCTACCGGAGGATCAGAGGCGGGAAATATGACCTCGTGATCATTCTCGGCATCAATCATCACGGCGGGCCAGAACCGTACTGTCTGACTGAAAAGGATTATGTCACGCCGCTTTGCACCCTGACTACCGACAAAGAGTTCGTCTGCCAGCTGAAGGCCAGGCTTCCTGAAGGGAGCGTTGCCGGCTATGATTTCGATCACATGATGGAGCATTCCATCGAGTTCCAGGCCGTGTTTCTGGCCTATTACCTGGGGGCATCCGCTCGAATCGTTCCTGTGCTCTGCGGGGGCATTCATGAATACCTGGTGAGCGGAAAAGACCCTTTTTGCGATGAGCGTTTTATCGCCTTCAGGGACGGCATCCTTAGCATCATCAAACAAAGTGGACGCAACGTGCTCTTTGTGTCCGGTGTGGATTTTTCCCATGTGGGGTACAAGTTCGGACACTCCCTGCCTGCCGGTTCACTCCTTAGTAGGGCTATTGCCAATGACAGGCTGATCATCGACCACCTTATAGGCGCCCGTGCCGAGGATATCTTTCAGAACGCCAGGGAAACCGGCGATCAGTTTAATGTCTGCGGGCTCGCATCCATGATGCTCTTTTCGTCGCTCATAGGCAGGTGCGCGGCAGAGCTTCTCCACCACGGTACCTATGATGAGCCATCAACAAACAGTGCTGTGACCTTTGCATCCATGGTATTTACCAGGGCATGAGTTGAAGCACAAGGATGTCCGGAGGGAATAGGAACAGGATTTAACCCGGATTTTGCGAAGAGGCGTAAAGACTTGATCCGTTCAAAACCTAAATCTCGCAGCCTTGAAGGACCGTGAAAATCAGCATTCCGTAAAGGCTGCGAGATTTAGGTTTTGAACGGACCTATTTAAAAACAATTCCATCACCGGTGATGAGGGGCATGGCGTTGCGCTGGCGAAGACCTCTTTCCCCTGAACCCGCCTTTTCCTCTCGAATCCCTGCGGTGCCGTGCGCGCTTAGTCTTGTCTTGCGCAAACAGGGACTCTTCCGGCCAGATGACGGGTATCTTCATGCCGAGGTATTTTTCGATGGAATCCAGGGCATGGACGTAATCTTCACAGACCAGCGATATGGCCTTGCCTTCTTTTCCCACCCTTGCGGTGCGCCCGATGCGGTGGACATAATCTTCGCAGTCCTCAGGGATATCATAGTTGATTACCAGGTCCAGGTCGTCCACGTGCAGCCCCCGGGCTGCTACGTTTGTCGCTACAAGTAATGGTATATGACCGGTCTTGATGCCGTCGATGACCTCGAGCCGTTTCTTCTGAGGGAGATCTCCGGTGATGAACTCGCATGTGAACCCGTTCAAGTTGAGGCGCCTCGAGACATCTTCAGCGGTATGCTTCATGTTGGTAAAAATCAGACAGTTGTTCGGGTTCTCTTTCTTGAGAAGTCCCAGGAGGAGGTTCATCTTCTCCTCATTACCCACATGGTAGAGCTCCTGGGTCACCGAGTCCACAGTCAGGTGCTCCGCGGCTATTTCCACCTCGACAGGGTTGTTCATATACTGCCAGGCAAGCTCTTTTACCAGGAAGCTCAGTGTGGCGGAAAAGAGCATGGTCTGGCGCTTATGAACAGGGGGCATACCCCTGAGCATCCTCCTCAGGTCTGCGATGAAACCCATGTCAAAGAGCCGGTCCGCCTCATCGATGACAAGGATACCGATGTCCTTGTAGCTCAGCTTCCCTGAGCGGTTGAGGTCCATGATCCTGCCCGGGGTGCCCACGATGATGTTCGCCCCCTGCTTGAGCTGCTGCTCCTGGGACTTGTATCCCACACCGCCGTAAATACAGGCTAGCTTGTAATCGAGATGAGAGCCGAGGAGCTCGGCCTCCTCCTCAACCTGGGCGGCAAGCTCCCTGGTCGGTTCAATGATCATGGCCTTACGGCCTTTCTGATCTTTCAGGTTCTGGAAGATCGTGACAAGAAATGCGGCGGTCTTCCCTGTTCCGGTCTGCGACTGGGCGCACACGTCCCTGCCAATGAGGCTGTGTTCGAAGGTGGCGGCCTGTACAGGCGTGCATGCGGTAAACCCCGCATCATTGATGCCGAGCAGAATTCGCTCGTCAATTGGTAATTCAGCAAAGTGCATTAATACTCCTTGGAATGGTTATTCGTTTATTGTTTCGACAATGTGGCCCTGATTTCATGAATGACATGCCTGATTGACCTCTCTATAGACCTGGATGACCGCAATGTCAAGGATAGACGCAGCCCAGATGGATCTTCGGACTTGATTTCTTATACCGATTCATTTCATATAAGGCTCAGAACCCCCATTATGTAAGGAGTATCCATGCCGATTTATGAGTTCTACTGCAGCAGATGCGACACCATATATAACTTTTTTTCAAGGACTATCAACACAGACAAGAAACCGAAATGCCCGAAATGCAAGAACGTCAAACTCAAACGCAAGGTCTCGATTTTCGCTGCTATCTCAGGCAGAAAGGGAGACGAGGCGGAAGGTGACATGCCGCAATTCGACGAGGCAAAGATGGAAAAGGCCATGTCCATGCTTGCAAGCGAGGCAGGGGGGCTTAAGGAAGACGATCCCAGGCAGGCCGCCGTGCTTATGCGAAAGCTCACAGATGCGACGGGCCTGAAGATGGGCTCCGGCATGGAGGAGGCACTGGCAAGGATGGAGCGCGGTGAGGACCCTGAAAAGATCGAGGCTGAGATGGGTGATCTGCTGGAGGGAGAAGACCCCTTTATGATGGAGCAGAGGTCCAAGGGGGGAAAGAAGGATTCCAAACCGAAGGTGGACGATACACTCTACGACCTCTAACGAGGTATATTTATAAGTTACAATCTCCTAAAATACCGGTAGAATCGTGTTTACAGGTCCCTCCCTTTGGAAAAGGGAGGATAGGAGGGATTTGGGATCTCCCTATAAGTCATATACCTTGTACAATAGAAACAAATCTCCCCTGTCCCTTCCTTAGTAAGGAGGGGAACCCATGTAACCATGAAAAGAAGCAAATTTATGTCCTCCTATTGGTAAAGGCGGACGCATGATCGTATCAACTGCGAGACCCTATTTCTGCCCCTATCCGGGATACTTTGCCAAGATCCTGGCCTCTGACATCTTCGTTATCCTCGATGAAGTACAGTTTCCCCAGGGCTCCACATGGATCACCCGCAACCGGTTCAAGAACGACCAGGGCACCTTGTGGATGAGCATCCCGGTCTTGAAAAAGGGTCTTGGCATGCAGAAGATCAGCAAGGTGAAGGTCTGCCATGAAGGCCGCTGGCAGAAAAAGCACCTGGCAAGCCTGCACCAGGCATACCTGCATGCACCTTACCGTGACGAGCACACGGGCATCTTTGAAAGGCTTTTTTCCTCAGGACAGGAGAACATCTTCGAGATGAACATGGAGATCATTTCCTATGTGCTCGGAGAACTTGGCTGCACAACCAGAATCATCAGGATGTCTGATCTTGGCATTCAAGAAAAGGGCACCAGGCTGATTGTGGATATCTGCCTGGCTTTCAATGCAACACACTACTTGGTTCAGGAATCTGCAAGGAAGTGGCTCGATAGCATTTTCTTTGAACGCTCTGGGATCAAAGTTGAATTCTACAAACCACCAACACAGATATACCCCCAGCTCTGGGGATCTTTCGTGCCCAACCTCTCAATCTTCGACCTCCTGTTCACCTGCGGGCCAAAGACAAAGTCATATACGGGTATGCACAATAAATGAAGATATAAGGGGTTGAAGATGAGGGATGGTGCATTTACCATTTCAGGCAATCTTGTGGATGTGTTACAGGGAAAGATCTTTCCGGCAACACTCCATATAGAGTCAGGGAAGATTATCCGGATCGTTCCCGAGTCAAAAAAGTATGATACATTCATCACCCCCGGGCTTGTGGATGCCCATGTTCATATCGAGAGAAGCATGCTTTACCCCGCCGAGTTTGCCCACCATGGCACTTCTCGTCATCCCACACCTCAAGATGAGCGACAAAGGGCTCTTCGATGCAGACCTCTTCTTGCCCATCAATCTCTTTGAGTAGGAATAAGTCCTGTTTTATTAAATACGATTGAAATTCCGATACTGAGACTGCGGATATATTTATTTTGCGTGTGAAGGGGCCAGTGCATAGAGAGAAAAGATATACAGGTTCTCCAATTCATGTTGATCGGTGCAGGGATGATTGGTGGATCGGGGATTATGAGAGGGAGAACCCGTGATGATACGGGCCGTGAAAAGCCTTGCGGGTGGTGATTATCTCGGGTGTTTCCCCGAGGATGAAAAGGCATGTGCCCGTTCTATTGTGTTGTTCCTCGGTGAGGGGATGAAACTCGGTGAGAAATGCATTGCCATGGGCGGGATTTCTGATCTGGGGGATTTTTGGGATAAAGCCAAAGCCATTGGATATGATCCCGGAGAATACAACTCCAACTCTACTCTTATTGTTGCAGGCAAGAGCGATTTTTCCAATGAAGAAGAGTTTGTGAACTATCTTGATAAACTCTCGCAGAATGGCAAGGTTTTAAGGATTGCCATAGACATGAGTTTTGCCAACGATGTGTTCAATCACGAGACGTTTCATGCATCAATGGTTGAATGGCTCAAGAAGCGTTTAGGAATAATCATGTGCATCTATAATAGGCAGCATTTTTCAGCCCGCCCTCTTCTGGATGCACTTGACTCCCACCCCCTGCTGATTATGAACGGGGTTTTATCCATCAACCCTTACTGCATTCATGCTGGTATTCAAAAGGGTGATGGATCAGCACAGAGACTTGCTGCATACCTTGGTTATATGGCAAGGGTGCTTGAAAAAGGAAAGGATGAAGGCCTTGTCCATCGGAAAAAGGCAGAAGAGCTTCACAAGGCCATGGTCAAGGCCGAGGCCCAGAACAGGGCCCAGATTGAGTTCCTTGCCCACATGAGCCATGAGATCCGCACCCCTTTGAACGGCGTCATAGGGATGACGGAGATAGCCTTGGATACCAATCTTACTGCCGAGCAGCGGGAGATTATGACTACGGTTTACCGTGAGTCGGAAAACCTGCTGGGACTCATCAATGATATTCTGGATTTCTCAAAACTTGAGTCCCAGAGGCTTGAGATCGAAAACATACCATTTGACCTCAAGGTCCTCATGGAAGACATCTCATGCAGCTTTTCCATGATGGCTAAAAAGAAAGACCTGGGACTTATCATGTATATCTCCCCTAAAATGCCGACTAGGCTCGTGGGGGATCCTGGAAGGCTCAGGCAGATCTTGACCAACCTGTTGAGCAATGCCCTGAAGTTCACAGAAAAGGGGGAGATACTCCTCAAGGTGGAGTATCTTGTAGGCTTAGGCCTCAAAACCAGGGCACGGTTTCTTGTAAAAGACACCGGCATCGGTATCCCCCAGGACAAGCAGGGGGCAATCTTCGAGAGCTTCACCCAGGCAGACTCATCAACGACCCGCAAATATGGAGGCACCGGATTGGGACTCTCCATATCCAAGCGGCTCACCACCTTGATGGGCGGGCAGATTGGCGTTGAGAGCAAGCAGGGGGAAGGGAGCACCTTCTGGTTCACAGCGGTCTTTGCACACCAGGAAGAACAGGATATGCGCCCTGTTCCGGAAGAGGTAGATCTGTCGGGTATAAAGGTGCTTGTTGTAGACGACAATATATCAGCTCGTTCGACCTTTGCATACTACCTCAAGGCCTGGGGCTGTATTCCCCTGGAGGCCACATCCGCTATTGAAGCCCTGGATATCCTGAAAGAAAGGGCCATATCCGGCGAGCAGGTCAAGCTTGTAATCACCGATTCTCACATGCCTGTCATGGATGGATTCACGCTTGCTGCTCAAATCAGGACTGAAGAGACGTTTAAGGGCATTCCCATCATTATGCTTACCTCGTCGGGCAGCATTGGAGATGGGTTAAGATGCTCTCAGTCGGGTATCCAGGGGTATCTGCCCAAACCGGTTCGGAACGAAGAACTCTATAGAGTCATCACTAACGTGCTTAAACAGAGTTATATATGCCCTGCAATACCTTCCGGCAAGGTGATAACACGATATACCCTGGCTGAAGAGAATAGACCCTGCGGAATGCATATCTTATTGGCAGATGATTATCCTACGAATCAGCAAGTGGCAAATCGGCATCTTACCAAGGCAGGCTTTTCTGTGGATATCGTGGATGATGGACAGCAGGCCCTTGATTCATACAAGCGATCAAGCTATGACCTGATCATTATGGATATTGAGATGCCCCATATGGACGGGTTTACCGCAACTAAGGCCATACGGGAAATAGAGGAGAGGCTCTTAGGCGATGGAATTCACAGGGCACCAGGACATATCCCCATCATTGCCATGACCGGTCATGCCATTGAGGGATTTCGTGAGAGATGCCTTGATGCGGGGATGGACGACTTTATTACAAAACCTGTCTTTCGTGACGACCTAATCTCCCTGGTCAAGAAGTGGTTACCTGCACGAAGTATTGAAGAGGCAGGGCCCGGGATAATCGATAAAAACACTATGCGCCTTATAGATTCATCAACAGATGAAGCAAATCCACCGCTGAATCTCAATCGAGCCCTGGATGAATTTGATGGAGACAAGGGGCTTCTCATGAAACTCATCAACGGGTTTATTGACATTGTGCGAGGACAAATCAACATAATAAGAAAGGCCATCAGCGATGGAGATATGGAGGTCGTCAGGTCCCAGGCCCATTCGATTAAGGGTGGGGCTGCCAACCTGACCGCCATTGATCTGTCTAAGATCGCCCTGGATCTTGAGGAGATAACAAAAACCGGTCCCATAGATGATTCTATGGATATGCTCAGCCGGCTCGAACAAGAATTTTTAAGACTTGAGACGTTTGCAAGCAGGCTATAAATATGTACACGAAGAATAAAAAAGACAACAAAAAATACCGATTCAGCTTCTCAGGATGGAATGCACCGTCAGGACAGGAGGACTCATGAGGATACTTGTCGTTGATGATGAGCTTGTCAGCCGGGAAAAGATGAAGCACATTATGAGTTCTTTGGGTGAATGCGACGAAGTGGCGAGCGGACAGGACGCCCTCAAGGCATTCTCTGATGCCCGAACTGACGGCAAACAATATGATCTGATAACGCTGGATATCTCTATGCCGGAAATGGACGGTACCGAGGTGCTGGGCCGGATACGCACCCTGGAGAGGGAAGAGGGTATTTCCAAAGAGGATCAGGTCAGGATCATCATGGTAACGGCGGCATCTGAAAAAGATACGATCCTTACATGCATCAAGGCAGGGTGCAATGACTACATCATGAAGCCTTTTGACATGGAGACCGTGGTCAAGAAGATTGGAGACAGGGGCCTCACGAAGCAACCGGAAGAAAAGGCAGACACGACAGGAAATGTGCCGGAACCTGAAAAGAAGAAGCCACTTACCAAGATTATTGCACGTTTTAATAGAGGCGAGATCGAGCTTCCACCCATGCCTCGCATACAAACCAAGTTCTATGCACTGATAAAATCAGGGGCTGATTTACAGGACATCGGTGATCTCCTGCGGAAAGACCCAGCCATTTCATCAAAGATCATCAGTATTTCCAACTCGTCCTATTATCGCGGTCTCACAGCGAACATCACCATGGAGCAGGCTGTCAGCAGGCTGGGGCTTATTGTAACGAAACAGACCGTGGATGCAATCTCCAACAGGTCGCTCTATCTGGGGACCAACCCAAAGTACGCGGAGGTCATGGAGGGATTGTGGGGACATGCACTCTCGTGCGCCCATGCATGCCAGGTGATTATCGAGACTAAGGGCATTAAACTCAGCGATGACCCCTTCACCTTGGGCCTGCTCCATGACATCGGCAAGCTCATGCTCCTGCGAGTTATCGGTGAGATGGAAAAGAATGAGAAAAATGGAAAAGGTCTGGATATCAATGAAGTAATAGATTTAATCGAGGCCCATCATGGGAAAGCAGGTGCGGTGCTCATGAAAAGGTGGGCATTCCCCGGTATCTTTATGAAGGTGGCGGAACTCCATGATAATATGGGAGCCGGATCAGAACCAGGTAATGAACTCCTTGTGGTGCAGCTTGCCAATGTGCTTGTGAAGTCAATGGGGTATGGAACACCGAACGTGGAAGGTATTGCCCCGGAAACCCTCTCAGCCACTGTGGCCCTTGAGATCAGTCCGGAGCAGATTGTCTCCATCAAAGAGCAGGTGAAGGTTCGCATGGATGAGCTCAAGACATATCTGGAATAAGACCAGGCAGCATAGGTAAAGAAAAAAACTTCCTTATTTAGTCACACCTCACTCATCACTCATTTCCGCCTGGAATCAATCCTCTTGTCAATACGCAAGGAAAAAGATAACTTTGATCAGGCTTTTGTATCCTTCATGGAGTTTAAGGCTTGGGGTTTGACATGAATGGAGTAACTGAATCAACGAGTCAGCCGGTACTCATTGAACACGCGGATTCTTTTGTGCACATTATCCTCAACCGCCCTGAGGTAATAAACAGTCTCACCCTGGACATGATACGCATCATAGCCGGGGTGCTGGAGGCGGAAAGGACCAACGATGCAGTAAAACTCATCATCATAAGCGGTGCGGGAGAGAGAGGGTTTTGCGCCGGCGGCGACATCAAGTTAATGGCCCGGGCGGTGACGGAAAATAATCTTGAACCTGCCATGCAGTTCCTTGAAGAAGAGAATGACCTTGACCTTGCCATCCACCTATATCCCAAACCTGTTGTCGTCTTTGCCCGCGGTATTACCATGGGCGGAGGTCTTGGCATTTCTTCCGGGGCAGACATCACCATAGCAAGCGAAACCACGCGTATGGCCATGCCTGAGACGCGGATCGGCTTTTTCCCGGATGTCGGCTCAACAGGATGGCTGTTTCTGAAGTGCGGGAAAGGGTACCCTGAATTCCTTGGCCTCACCGGTTATGAGATGATGGGCACTGAATGTGTTCGTATCGGGTTGGCAAACTGTCTCATCCCTACATCAAGGCTTGCTGATGCCCTTCAGACCATAAAACGCCATGCCCCTAGCCTGCCTGCTGAGCGAAGAGCTGCGGCTGCCTGCCTGCATGAGCATCTTAATCCCCTTGAAGAAAAAGGCATACCGGGAAGCCCGGAAATGGACCAGTGGGTCGAGGAGTATTTTGCCGGAAAGACCTCCGTACTTGATATCCTGAATTCGTTGAAGGCCTGCAGCGTACAGGGTGATCTCTGCGAAGGGGTCTTCAGAAGGTTCTCCGAGCGTTCGCCAAGCGCCGTGTTTGTTACACTCAAGTGTCTGCGCCGGGACGAAGGCAGGGACCTGGCTGAGGTCTTTCGCTCAGACCTGAAGGTCGCAAGATATCTGATGGCACAGCATGATTTCAGGGAGGGGGTCCGCTCCCGGCTCATTGACAAGGATGACAGGCCCAGGTGGGATCCTGACAGCTTCGAGAAGGCGGCCCTGACGGAACATCTCATGCCCATTGATACATGATCGCCTCGATTACGTTGCCTGG
>Ga0209048_10004591_pt1 | contig 13199 bp, 12 predicted proteins | sample FrelakmetCRP12CR_FD_187146 | JGI IMG/M metagenome (GOLD analysis project Ga0209048, IMG submission 187146) | Freshwater lake sediment microbial communities from the University of Notre Dame, USA, for methane emissions studies - CRP12 CR (SPAdes)... | ecosystem: Environmental > Aquatic >... | reverse complement strand
CGTCAATCTCGACCTTAGTTCGCTCATGTCATTGAACGTATCTTCCAGATCATCCCGGAGTATGCATATTATTCCCAGGCTGCGGCCGAACTTGCCAAGTGCCTCTGTCTCTGTTTCCGTCCCCCCACCGATGATGGCGCCGACCCTCGTGTAGGACTCAACGTCCGCGCCTTTCATCCTTATAATTCCTAGATATTCCCGCGAGGTGGCGTCCAGGTTCTTCACGAATCTCAGCTCCTCCATCTCCGCCGACCCGAGCTCAAAAAGCCCGTCGATAATTACGGAGACGGCTCGCCTTGCCGTATCCTTCTTGACCCCTGGCATGTCGGTCAGTTGCATGAGGCCCCCTATCAGCAACGCGTCGCCAGCAAGCAACGTCGCCTCTGCTCCATAGAACCCCTGGATCGTCTTCTTACCCCTCTTCTTACGCACGAACGAGCGGTCAATGATATCATCATGGAGGTCGAACGCCCCACCCGCCAGGACCAGTCCTTTGGCAGCAGAGCGAACCTTCTCTGGATCCCCGCCCACGGCCTTGCAGGCCATTACGATCAGAGCTGCCCTGGTGTAATCCCGCCATCTCTTAGCGAACCTCCTAAGGACCCGGTTCGCCATGGGTGATGAGATACCGCTAGAGAAGAGATCTTCGAATGCCTCGTTGACAATCGGCTCGCCAAGGGATTTCAACATTTCCGCTGCGCTTGCCATGTGACCACCTGTATATCCTCATCGTGATTAATATCAATGATTGATGCAGTCAAAGGCAGAAGGTAATTTCTCTGATTCTCTCGATTTGATTACATTTATATACGAATTTTAATCCAGACATTCGAAATTATGTAATATTATTCTTTTCTTCAACATTAAGGCCAGCAATTTAAATATACCGATTATCATTAGGGATAACAGATATTCCAAAGGTTTTATGTATTAACATTATCATTTTAGATAATACTTCCTCGCGGGAAATGGGGAAGTAATCTAGAGAGGGGAGAAAGTAATGAGGAAGGTTAAGTCCACCGACGCAGCCGTTTGGAAATAGACGGATGAATCGGCATAGAATTGCATGATTCCAAACCCTTTTTTCATGTTTTTATTCTGGGCTCGATCTATTTCTTCTTCGAGGATTAAGCAGCAATGGTCTGGAATTCTCTCTCAAGCAAGGCGATGCGGCTCTCCTCCATGGTGTCTGGGTCGATGGATAGGATCAGCGTCGAATTGGTAAGAAGGATCTCATCCCTTAGGTTGTAAAGCATCATCAATACCTTATCCTCCTGGTTGTTCTCGAGGATGTACTCAAGACTGTCGATGATGATTGCCGCGCTTTCCCCCTTGCGCAGGTATTCGGTGATCACGTGCTGCAAGATGGAGAGATTTGCCGGCTCAATTCTATTGGGTCCAGGCTGCTTTGCAAGCCAGAGAACAGGGGTCTTCTGCAGGTTGTACTCCTCCCTGACGATCTCTGGATGGGAACGTGTGATGACCAAGCCCACCTTCCCTTTTCCCAGCATGGCCAGGAACAAGCGGTATGATCTTACTGGCCGCTTCTCTTCGATTAAGAGGACCTTCTGATCGAGGTCGAGGTTCCGGTCGGAATTCTTGATTCCTTTGACGGCTGTCTCCTTCTGCACTGGAGGCAGGAATAAGCGATAGCGGAGAATTGCATAGGCCATTACGCTTGCCAGTATGAGGAATCCCGGTGATAGGATGGAGGGCATTTCGATGTTCATCGCATATGCCCCTTGCATGGCGAACGCATACAAGGCAGGAGACGCCACGCTCAATGACAATAGGCGGCTCTGCTTTCTGGTCTGTTCCCATTTGACATCCTTGCAGGTATGATGGACCATGTAGATGGTGACGGAAATGTATCCCATTACGATGCCAGTCCATAGCAAGAACGCAAAGGACCCCGCGTCAGCGTTCCATCCAAACCGATCCTCGCTCACAGAGTTCATTGGCATGACGGCGATAATTGCAGAGAATACCGCGATAATCCCGAGCATCAGCTCCTTCCCTTCGAACCATCCGCTGTAACGCTCATAGGGCAAGAAAGACGCGAGGTACAGGATGCTGGCAAAGAGCAATACTATAACGAACAGCAGTGCCCTAGCGACCCACAAGGCCGTCTCGTAATTCGGCGCATAGAGCAAGGCGAAGTCGAGAAAAGCGCCGATCAAGAACAAGGTCATGGATAGCAGGAACGCCTTGGATGTGGGAAAGTCGGGGCTTTGCGAGTAGACATAGATGCCCATCGCTATCCCGATTATCCCTACGACAGGGGAAAGTAGTCCTATTGATATCAAATCCAACGACGTTCGCCGTACTTTGTTAGGATGGGGTCGATTTAAAAGCGTTCTCAGCTTGTTTTCAGGAATGATAACGATACACTATGCTAGTCATTCATGTCCAGAATCCAGGAATTGACGGTTTTTAACGCGGGTGTCTTTTCACAACGAGAAATCCTAGCATTGGCGAATCACGCCTGTTCATTAGGCATATCGCAGACCACCGGTCGGGTGGACCCCCTCATATACGAGAAGACCACCCCGACCGCCGCAATTGCGGCGCATACCAGGAAGGCGGCGCTCATTCCTTGCACGAAGGCGCTCGTTTCCACCACCATCTGGGCTCCGTCGTGGTCCGCGAAGAGGGAACTGATGATGCTGGTCGAAGCCACAGTGGCCATGACGGCTCCGACCACCGCAAGGCTTAGCGATTGTCCGGTCGTCCTCATGGTGGAGAGCATGCCTGAGGCAACTCCCAGGTCCTTCTTCTGCACGCACCCCATGACCGCGCTGGTGTTCGGTGATGAGAACAGCCCCATTCCGGCTCCTAGCATGAGGAGGTAGATCGTTACCAGAGCCACCGATGAATTCTCGTTCAGCATGCTGAGCAGAAGCAGCACGATGGTGATTATCACCATCCCCGTGGTGGTGAGCACCCGCGATCCCACTCTGTCCGATGCCCAGCCTGCTATGGGGGCCAAGATAGCCATGGTTATCGGAGTGGCAAGAAGCACGCCACCCGTCTGAAGCGAGGTGAGCCCCAGCACGCGCTGAAGGTAGAAGGACATCACGAAACTGACGCCGAAGAAGGCGGTATAGTTGAGCAGGGCAGCGATGTTGGCCGCCCCGAACAGCCGGTTATGTCTTATGAGGGAGAGGTCGAACAAAGCCCCGGGGCCTTTCTTCGTCTCCACATACACGAAGAGTATGAAGGCTGCCAGAGCTAGGGCCAGGAGCGAAAGGATGGTCGCGGACGTCCAGCCGATCGATTCTCCCAATGTCATGGCGATCAGCAAGCTGATGAGCCCGGTGGAGAATGCCAGGCTCCCCGGTACGTCGAACCTCTGCCTTGCCTTGATCGGTCGGGTCTCCTTCAGCTTCCAGATGGCCAGCGTGATGACCAGAATGCCGATCGGAATGTTGACCCAGAAGATGGATCGCCAACCCAGCGTATAGGTCAGGAACCCGCCGAGGGTCGGACCCAGGGCGCTCCCGATATACACCGCCATGATGTTTATCCCCAGAGCCTTCCCCCTTTCCTTGCTCGGGAAGACATCGGTGACGATGGCCGTGGATGTGGCGGCGAAGCACGCTCCTCCGAATCCCTGGATGATGCGGAAGAGGATCAGCTCCGTTCCTGACTGGGAGATGCTGCATAAGAAGGAGCCTAAGGTGAAGATGGCGAACCCGGCCACGAAGAACGGCTTTCTCCCCCTCATATCGGAGAGTCGCCCAACGATGAGCAGCATGACGGTCAAGGTGACGAGGTATGAAGTGGGGACCCAGATTATCTGGGCATAGTCCATGTTTAGGCTGTCGGCGATGGTAGGCAGGGACACGTTGACGATCGACCCATCTAAGGGGGCCATCATCGCACCTATGGAGGTGATGAGGAGCACGATCCACTTGTAAGATCTGTCGTCGGCCGCCATATTCTGCCTCCGGTCGCCTCTGGGTCGGTAGGGCTATGAGAGCCGGAAGCCCTGACCTGGCATAAGGATGAGCTTTGCGCTTTCCAAGGGGTACGATCTAAGGGACATTTAGCACCATCGCACCCCCGACCTCGGAGCGATTGTGCCTGCCGAGAGCCCAATTGAGATCCCTCGTGGAAGAATTAAATACAGCGCAGTCTCTTTTTATTAACCTTGATCGGGATGCCAGAGCTGCCACTCCATAAGCGCGTGGCTTTCGTATTGAACATGGGCGCCAACGGGTTGGGAGTCGCGAGGAGCTTGGGCAGGAATGGAATCCCCGTCGTGGGCGTGGATTTCCACCCCAAGGACCCCGGGATGAGGTCCAGGTTCGTCAAGTCAATGGATGTCGACGATCCTGTGACCAGGCCAGAGGCGGTCTTGGACTCCTTGCTCCGCGAGGGACGCAAACTGAGCGAGAGAGGGATCCTCTTCGTCACATCCGATGCCTTCCTCCTCTTCGTTTCCCGGAACCGGCAGGAACTGAGCGAGGTCTTCGATTTCACCATCCCTTCCGAGAGGATCGTCGAGGGCATGGTGAACAAGCGCCTGCAATACGAGGAAGCGTCCCGTTTGGGCGTCCCCATACCGGAAACGCACTATCCGACGAGCATCCGAGAAGTGCGCGAGATCAAGGACATCGTGAAATATCCTGCCTTCATCAAACCCTATTATTCTCACCTTTGGAACCTCAGATTCGGCAACAAAGGGTTCATTGTTAGGGATGGGAAGGAGCTCATCGAGAAATTCGAACTAATTTTCACCACGGATTTGGAGGCCCTAGTACAGCAGATCATCATGCCGCCTGGCCAGAACTTCGCCTGCGGTGCCTTTTATTTCGGGAGGGGCGGATATGTCTCTCCTGCCTTCACCTGGCTCAAGAGAAGGGCCAGACCTCCCAACTTCGGGGTGGGTAGTTTCCTGGAGAGTAAGAAGGATCCATCAGTGGCCGATCTTACCCTCCAGTTCATGACAGGGCTCGATTACCACGGGACCGGCATGGTGGCCTTCAAGAAGGATGTGACTGACAACCAATGGAAACTCATCGAATTGAACAGCCGCATCTGGTTGCAGAACAACCTCCCCGCACATGCCGGGATCGATTTCCCACTCCTAGAGTACTTGGACATCATGGGGAAGCTGGATGGCTATCGGCCGGAGTTCGAGGAAGGGGTCAGGTGGTGGGATTTCATGAACGACCTTGAGTCCTTCTATCGCCTACGCCGGAAGGGCAGGATAACCACGGGGGAATGGTTGCATAGCTGGGTGCTGCCCGATGTTACCCCGTTCCTGGCCCAGGATGATCTCAGGCCGGCCCTCGTCCGTGTCAAATATGGAATGGAGGTTCTGCACCTGCTCTACAACCTACTCAGTATGAAAGTGGACGAGGACGCGTTACTGTCTGAGTCGCTCATCAGCGTGGGGAAGCGCTGACCGTTTTTTCATGGGCCCTACTTTTTCCGGATCCCTAGCCGCTGCGCGACAATGAGGTAGTAGCTTGCCATCCCTCGCCAGGTCCCCCACTTCTCGGCCAGGGACCGCACCTCTTCTGCGTCCACCTTTCTATCGCCGAAGTAGAAGTGCGAAACGATTCTCCTTATGCCAAGGTCGTCCGCTGGTATGACATCGAACCGGCCCATTCCCCTGATGATGACCAACTCCGCTGTCCATCTGCCGATGCCTCGGATGGAGGTCAGCTCATCGAGTATGCCCTCGGTCTCGACCTTCATCTCGAGGCCTTCTAGGTCCAGGGAACCTTCGACCACCATCTTGGACACGTCGCGGACGTACTCAGCCTTCCTCCAGCTGATGCCGATCGCCCGCAGGTCGTCAGCGGTCAGATGGGCCAATTCCTCGGGGCTCGGAAATTTGAAGAAGGTCATACCATCGAATTCCAAACTTCGTCCGAATTTCCTCACCAGCCGGTTCTGCAATGTATGGGCGACGTTGAGCGAGATCTGCTGCTCGATTATCGAATCGATCAAGGCCTCGAAAACACAGGGTGTCTTGGGAGGCTTAAGCCCCCTCAAAGAAGCGGTCAATTTCATCAATACTGGATCGGCGCTCACCTGCTCGTAGAAAGGCATTATATCGAGATCGAGACTGAGCATCGCTCGGACCTGCCCGATTATCGAAGCCCTATCTTCCTTTCCTAGTTCTTTTGTTGACTTCATCTCCACCGCTAGGAGCGGACTTTCAGCGGTTCCGCCCGAAGCGATCGAAACATGAACGAGCGAATCGCCCGCGCGCAGTAACTGCCAGAATCTTCCAGAATCGAAGGCTCGGATCTGATGATCCCCTTCGGAGAAGATGTGCGCGCTGAGCTCGAAATCATAAGGAGATAGGGGTCTGATCTTTTCAGCGACCTTCTTGGTTGCGAGCACGGGCTCTTCGAAGGGAACATCAACTATTTGGAAGGATAGCGGAGCAGGTGGTGCCTGCCCTTCTAAGGTCGGTTCGAATGCATTAAGAACCATTTAGTGCCATCCGAGAATGCCCAGGCAGACTCATACTAATGGTCCACGCTGGGCCAGAGTGATACCGATGATGGAATGGATCGATGACAATGTCGCCGTCGGGGGGAGATTGGATGCCCTCTTGTTAGGAAGGCTGAGGGCCAACTCCATCGACCTGATAATCGATGCGAGAGTGTTCTTCGACAAGGATTACGGGGACAAGAGGCCCTTGCTGGATAAGATGATGAGGGCAGTGGACGCGCTGATCTTGCTCGCGGAGCGGAACGAAAGGGTTCTGGTGCGCTGCAATCGGGGCAGGGACCGATCGCCGTTCATGGCAATGGTGTACATCAGCAAGAGGTATGGGAAGAGCTATCGCGAAGCCTACGAACTGGTTTTGTCCAAGAGACCGCGAACGGTCTATCATTGGGACTGGGTAGAAATGTTGGAGAAGGAAGAGGCAGGGCGGCCATCATCGAAGGGCCCGAAATAGTTACATTCAAATCGAACCGGCTCACATGGTTTGATCGTGCAGCAAAGTATCCCTTCAAAGAGGTCCGCTCTTTACTTCACCGGACCGCGCGAGGTCAGGGTACGGGAGGAGGTAATGCCAGTGCCGCAGGCTGGACAGGTCCTCATGAGGACCAAGATGTCCGCCATCAGCGCTGGGACCGAGATGCTCTTCTACCGCAATCACCTGGATGAAGGCATCCAGCTGGATGCCGTCCTCGGGGCTCTCAAGGGCACGTTCGGCTATCCATTCAAGTATGGCTATTCGACCGTAGGCGAAGTGATCGGGCTGGGACCTGAAGCGCCTGAGAGCCTGATGGGCATGACCGCCTTCTGCTTCCACCCGCACGAGAGTCATTTCTTGGCCGCCGTGAACGAGCTTTATCCATTGCCAGAGGGAATGGCCGTCGAGGATGCTGTATTCCTTCCGGCCATGGAGACCGCCCTCTCATTCGCCATGGATGGCCGGCCCCTGGCGGGTGAGAAAGTGGTAATCATTGGTCAAGGGGTTATCGGGCTGCTCACGACGGCCGTGCTTGCCAGGTTCCCTCTTGGCCAGCTGATCACCCTGGACAAGATCGAGCTGAGGCGGGACCTATCCTTGAAGGTCGGAGCGCTCAACTCCTTCGATCCATCCATTTCATTAGACGAACTGTTCCAGCCGTCACTTCTCGGGAAGGGCAAGGCCGATCTGGTCTTTGAGGTCTCCGGGAATCCCGATGCATTAGGGTTGGCCATGAGCCTGACGGGTTATGAAGGCAGAATTGTCCTGGGATCTTGGTATGGCAATCGGCCGTCAACGACTTACTACGGGAGGGAGTTCCATCGCGATCGTCTACAGATCATCGGGAGCCAGGTGTCCACGATCGGCTCTCATCTGTGCGGAAGATGGGGGAAGGAGAGGCGGATCGAGTTTGCCTGGAAGCTCATCTCCATGATCAAACCCTCGATCCTAATCACCCATCGGGTCGATTTCGAAAACGCTCCTTCTGCATACAAGATGATAGATCAAGAGGGAGAGGACATATGCCAGATGGTCCTCATATATGATTGAGCGAGGTGAGAAAATGTTCAGCGTGACTCAAAGGAAAGGCCTGATGGCCTTCCATTTCAATCCTAAGGTCGATGGCGAGGAGGGGGCCGTCCATTCTCATCCCTATACAATAGCGGTGACCGTTACCGGAGAGAAGCTGGATGAGAACTCCCTTCTCCTCGATGTGAACCTTTTGGAAAGGAGCCTGAACCTGGCTCTATCGGCCCTGAATGGCAAGGTGCTGAACGAGCTGCCGGAGTTCCTGGGGTCCTTTCCTTCTATCGAGAATCTTGCCTATGTGATCTGGTTAAGAATGCTGGTCGATCTCGACCCTTCGCGCATCGAATGGCTCGAGGTGACAGTATGGGAGGATGGAGACGTCTCAGCCGCCTACAAGGAGCGAGTGCCATCTCGAGTTTAACCGCCCAATTCTGAATTAGCGGCAGAGGCTCTCAGGGCAGGAGGCGGTTTCTCCGGCTCACTTCTTACGGGATCTGCCCTTAGGGTTCTTGGACCTGGCCTCTTCCATCAGGTCCTTATTCTCCTTCACGGCCATTTCCCAGGCCACATGCTCCGATGGATCGACCTCGGCCAGCAGCTCCCAGAATTGTGATGCGTGCCTCTGCTCCTCTCCCACGATGTCCATGATGACCGCCCTGATCCCTTCGTCCTCTGTGGCCTCCGCTATCTGTGAGTATACTTGGATAGCTTCATACTCATCAGCGATGCTCAGCCTCAGGGCCCTTGCGAGCTCCGTGTTGGTCAGTTTCCGATCGAACCCGATGACCCCTTTAGCGTTCCCAATGTCTGTCATATCTATCTCCACGGTTAGATTGGATATCATAGCGGAGGTTCAGCGGACATAACTCTTTCGGAATGAGATGCCATCCTTCGTGGATCCGAGGCGCCCGGGAACCGGTGCACCATTCCAATTCAGAAGTCCAGCTCCTTCTCGCCCTTCATCTTCTTGACGTCCGAGATCATTTCTCTCGCCATTCTAACATATTGCCTTGCCATCGACCTCCTGAATCGATTCCTGGACAAGAAGAACTGGATCTGTTTCAGGAACACCTTAGGTCGAGCATACGTCCCTGCCCAGAACTCGCTGAATATCTCAGATAGCTTCTCCGGGGGTATCGATGTCCTAATGACCGACTTGTCAAAGCCGTAATCATCCCAGGAATGGCTAGTGATCATGTCCTTTTCGGTCAATTCGTTGTACAGCTCGCTCCCGGGGAATGGCACGGCCAGCGACCCGACTATGAACGAGCAGTGGTCCGGGTAAAGGTGTTTTCCGTACTCCAGCAATGCTTCGACCGATTCCACCGTATCCTCGGGCAATCCGAACAAAAGATAGACCGATACGAGGATGTCGTACTGCTTCTCCAGGACGTCCATCATTTCCTCCACGCTCGATCGGTCGAAGCCTTTCTTTCCGTAACGCGCTCGCATCAATGGATCCGGCGTCTCAAGCCCAAAAACGATCTTGAAGAGGCCATTCCTTTTCATTCGCGGCCAAAGATCCCTGTAGCTCTGGAAGACATCCTCCCGGGTCTCATAGTACCAATAGAGCCTTTCTCCGCTCTTCTCCAGCTCCGTCAGGAAATCCTCCATCTGCCTTCTATCGAGGAATGACGCATCATCCTGGAAGAAGAACGTATCGTGATTGAAGTTCCTCCTCGCCCAGACCATCTCCTCCACGATCTTTGCGGGCTCTCTCCGTCTCACCCCCTCATGCACTTTCCAGGTTATGCAATGCGGGCATCGGAACGGGCACCCCCTCGAGGAGGAGATGGCCAGCATGCTGTTCCCGGCCCAATGGTATTTCTTGACTGGGAATAGGTGCCAGGCCGGGAACGGCAATGCGTCGAGATCTGCGATCGGCTCCCTGCCTGGATTACATACAATATCACCACGATCGTCCCTATACGTTATTCCTTTGATCCCTTTGAGATCAAGCTTATCATTTATGGCATGGCAAAGTTCCACCATTGTCTGTTCCGCTTCCCCTCGAACCACAATATCTAGCCCAGGGCAGCCATTGAGTGATTCCCGATCCGTGAAGGTGAAATGCGGCCCCCCCGCGATAGTGACGATATCATGAGAGATTTCCTGTTTGACCCTATTGAAGATCTTCAACGAGCGGGAGCTCACCGGCGTCTGTCCGCCGGAAGCTATGACTGATGGCTTGAAGGCCACTACCCTCTCATTGATGCCATCGTAACCAAGGTCATCGGCTGCCGCATCCACCACCCTGACCTCGATGCCCTCCTTTTCCAGGACGGCCGCGATATAGGCGAGCCCTAGGTTAGGCGCCAGATGGACCTTCTGGTGGAACATGGGCGGCTGGATGAGCATGACGCGCATGGCCACGTAAGGGGAGCGGGCGATATTTTTAATGTGGGTTATTGAGCAGGGCAGGAGGAAAATCAGCTGTTCTGGAATATTTGGACTGGTCCTCGAGCCAGCCCTGGCCAATCATTGAAATCATAATTGTGACGCCCCTGTCCTGGTCCTCTTCGAATTCCATCTGAGGTTAGATGTTGTGTTCGCCCTATTGATCGCTTGACATGGTCGTCACCATTCTGTTCGAAGCAAATCGCCTCTTGACGACGGCTTTCTTATCCTACGTCCTCCCTCATTCCGGACATGGAGCCTCCGGAGCCTGTGACCAGGAGGGAACTGCATCGCTCTTTGGCCGGCATCGCGGTCATCGTCCTGGTCCTGGTCGTAAGTTCATTATTGCTCTTCACCGAGTTCTGGTTCATCTGGCCCATAATCTTGATGGTCATGCTGCTGGCGATCGGGGCCCTGACCGTCTCCAAGAAGCCATGGCAATGCCCTTCCTGCGGCACGGTCTTCAAGATCACCGCACTTCAAGATTTCCTCGCCCCCCACGGCGTGAGCAGAGGATCGAAGGGTGAGCTGTTGGAGTGGAAGATATTGAAGTGCCCTGCCTGCGGAAAGAGGCCAACCTGTCATCCGGTTCGGGCCGGAACTGCGGAAGAGCTTAATTAGCACACCAGGTAAGTATCGAGCTCATCTGCGCTGCAAAGGCCGGGGGACCAAGGGGTCGATTGGGCAGATGAATTGCCTTATTCCGTGGTCTTTCCGTCAAACTCTTCTTTCAGTTTCTCCGCCTCGGCCTTGGTGCGCCGCACCACTTGGTCCAGGTGCTCAGGGGGTGAATAGATAGTATAGAGCTTCAGGTCGACCTTGCGCGATGTATTGATGACGTTATGTCTGGCTCCCGACGGCACGATGACCCCGTCGCCATCCTTGACCTTATGTTCGACACCATCGATCACCACCATCCCCTCTCCCTCCTCGAATCGGAAGAACTGGTCGACATCGGCGTGCGTCTCTGCTCCGATCTCTTCTCCAGGTTTTAGGTTCATAAGGACCAACTGGCAGAATCTCCCGGTGTACAGGACTCGCCTATAATCCGCATTGCTGGACGTCTCCGCTTCGAGGTGCGCCACATACCCCTTCTTAGTAGTCTTCTTCATGCTCTCACAAACTTCGATTTGAGATCCATCTAAAGGATGTATCGATGATTGGTGGCGGGGCTTATTATTCTATCAGAACCTCTCCTAACATACTGCTTGCTGACGTTCGTGTCGATTGTAGAAGGGCGATAATTGTATATTCGGGTGGAAGTTTTCTCCTGATGTGGTGGACGAGGTCGATGGGGTGAGCGGTGCCAAGGGTCAATTGGTGAGCGTGATCATTCCTTACTATGACCGGCTCGAGCTCCTTCCCAGGGCTTTGAAGAGCGTGGTCGAGCAGACACACAGAAACCTGGAGATCATCATCGTCGACGACGCTTCCAATCAGGACCCTATGGCGTTGCTGGCCTCCTTTGATGACGATCGTATTGTGTACATCAAGCATGAAATGAACCAAGGGGTATCGGGTGCCCGTAACACCGGGATTGACAGGGCGCGAGGAGACCTCATTTCGTTCCTCGATAGCGATGACGAATGGCTACCGACCAAGGTCGAGAGGCAGCTCGATGCCATCATGTCCAAGGGAAATGAGCATACCGTCTGTTACTGTTTCAGCGAGGTGGTGTCGGATGAGACGGGCAAAGTGATCGAGGTCAACTCCTTCCAAGCTGAGGGCGACGTCATCCATCCGGTCCTGGTTGGTTCCGGAGGATCTCCTGGCTGGACGGGACTTGTCATTTTGGTGAACGAGCTGATGTTGGCCAAAGACGACCTTTTGCAAGTAGGGGGCTTCGATAAGAGATATCGGATGCACGAGGATTGGGAGCTTCTGATACGATTGGCGCGATCCTACAAATTCACTTGCGTCAAGGAGATTCTGGTCAGGAACCACAAACATCGGTTCGGTCACATTGGGGACCAATACCAGAACATCCCCCCGGTCCGGCGCCTGATGTTCCAGGAGCATAGATATCTCTATGTCACGGACAAAGCGGCGTCATCCCATTTCTTCGCCGAGCTTGCCTACTATGAAGGCGTGAACGGCATGAAAGGCCAGGCCCTGCTATCGCTATTCAAGTCCATCGCCTACAAGCCCTTCAGGCGCGAGCCGTATCTCAAGGTCGTGATGTTGATGATGAACAGGCTGCAGAAGCCCAGGACGGAGTGGTGATGCCGCCCGGGCTCAGGGGGCCAGGGGGGTTATTCCCCCTCACTCAGGTTGTGGAGAATCCCGATAGGGTCGAAGATGTGCGATCTGCGACCAACAACCAATGGCGGCGACTTCTCGACCGAACAATGGGGGGGCGCGAGACGAACGACCTCAAGCGCTCTGCGTTGGTCTTCTCACCTCATCCAGACGATGAGACGTTGGGTTGCGGGGGGACGATCATCCGCAAGCTTGAGCAGGGCGCAACGGTGCATGTGGCATACCTCACTGATGGAGCGCAGTCGCACGTCCCGCTGATGGATTCCAAGGCGGTCAAGTCGATGCGCCATCTGGAGGCCCTGGATGCCTGTGGTGAGCTCGGGTTGAGCGAGGCCCATGTCCATTTCATCGACCTGCCGGATGGCCATCTGGCCGAACACGGTCAGGAGGCCGTGGACAAGGTCAGGGAGCTGCTCGACACGCTTGGCCCGGAAGAGGTGTTCGTCACCCATCGGGACGAGGCTCCGGCCGATCATAGGTCCGCCAATTCCTTCGTCCGTCAGGCGGTAGAGGTCAGCGGGTCCGCCACGGTCATCTGGGAATATCCGATCTGGAGATGGAACTG
>Ga0209048_10004590_pt1 | contig 13203 bp, 9 predicted proteins | sample FrelakmetCRP12CR_FD_187146 | JGI IMG/M metagenome (GOLD analysis project Ga0209048, IMG submission 187146) | Freshwater lake sediment microbial communities from the University of Notre Dame, USA, for methane emissions studies - CRP12 CR (SPAdes)... | ecosystem: Environmental > Aquatic >... | reverse complement strand
GACAGAGTATTTCTGCTCAAGCTTATAGTTCACCCCACCTATCAGCTCCCAATGCGCATACGATTGATTCCTTGCTTCGCCATTCCGCCAGAGCGAAGAGTTGTTGGTCGAGAAGTAGTTGTCCCACATGTTCTGGGAACCGTAGGAGCCATCACGGTTAAAACTGACCCTGCCGAGCTTAGCGCCGACTTGAAGATTCCGGCTGAAATCATAGCCCGCAAATAGCGACCCGAAATGCCCCTCCTGATGGATGTCGTCGGTGCCGCTGGACTTGTCCACGATCGGAATGTTATCCGCCGCTGCAGAACGATCACCAAGGTAGTTGGCCCCGAGAACATTTTTATAGATATCCTGGGGGATAGGGTAGTACTTTTCGTCCTGAGAGACCAGCTGATACGTTACTCCGAGTGACAGATTTCGGAAAACGCCTTCAGACGGCCTAAGGAGATACGCTGCTGAGATTACCGGCTCAAGCTCCCGCCGTGTATTGACGTAAAAGCGGGAATATGGAAGGATGCTCATAGCATCGGCTGAACGTACGGCCAAAATTGGATAAGGGAAATAGAAGTTCCTGGTGTCGCGGATTTCTCTCGCGGTTCTGAAGTCAAGGTAGATGTAACTCGATCTAACGCTGTCTCGATAGAAATATGCCGGGTTCAGGTCAAGATTGAGGAGCGGATCATCCACCACACCTGACACGGAATTCTTAAACGTCCCGATGCCGTAGGGAACCAGCCGATATGGCATGAAAAAGAAATCCGCCTGCTCGAAAGATTTCTCCATTACTTGCTCACCGAAATACTGAGCAATGCAAGCGTTCGACAGAAAGAGCAGAAAGAGAAATGAAATTATGATTGCGCGATTCATGATTAAAATCCTCCAAATGTTTTTCAATGTGTGTTATCTCAATCTCTCGAGCATTCCCCGAGTCGAACAACTTTCTCCCGGGGCTGACTCGTCAGGATTCAGGGACAGTTAAACTGCCATTGTACTGCTTAAATCCGCCGGAAGAGTATCCGCAGATCAACAGATGTTCCTGTTGTATCAGCAGATGCGGAACCGGGCACACTCCATGTTTCAGATCTGTTTTCATAAATGCCCGAGCGTGGCTGCTACCGCGCCTGTATTGTATCGACTGACCTCAATACCCGGCAGCTTGAAAGGTGCCGCGATTCAACTCACCGGGATAACCGGTCCAGATCCAAGTACCGTCATAAGTGCTTACATTGAACGATCCACTCAGGAAAACGTTGTTGTCAACGTATTTTGGATTAAGATTGGCCCAGAGCAGTCCCTGATCGAATCCCGCTACGAGTTGGCCATCACCTGAATGGGGCCCTATGTTCTGGGGATCACCCACCTTTTCAAAATGCCATTCTCCGCTAATGTGAGCGGAGTCCTTTATTTCGAGCGTGAACCATCCTTTTACTAACAGCGTTCCGGTTGAATCGTAGGCTTTGTAGGCAAAGGCTCCGCGCGGCGGAGGGCCAACTACATTTCCTTTATCGCACCCAATGAAAACCAAAATAGAAACAATTATAATGATCACCTTCCACATAATTCCTCCATTCATGTTCGGCATCCAGGTATTGCGACAGCTAAGATTGTGTTCAACTGCGTGCCACATAACGTCTCGGGAAACAATGCAATATTTTTGTGAGCCTGCGAATCTCATTCCAGCCACCAAAAGTATTGAGCGAACGCTTTTCATACTGTGATTTCATCCAGCATCGTTGTTTGCCAACTTAGGCGAAGTTTTCACGAGAATCTGCCATTACCATTTCTGGATCTTCGACTTTAACTGAAGTCCGTAATTCACAATTCTATCTGTAGCAATCAGCCGAGCGATTCCCCTCTGAGTGGTATCCAGTTTGGAGGTAATTGAGATCCATTCTTTGCGAGTTGCTAGGACGTGGGTAGAATCGTTATACTTTATTGTCACGATGCCGCCTTTATCAATACGTGTCAGGTTGAACTTGTTATTTTGATGCGGCAAAGAGTAAATACCTGAAACAACTGTGCCTGCTCCTTTTCCAGCAGCACCGCTCAGACTCTCCCCGTCCCCGTACACTCCAATAAGGCTATCGGCTTTGGTGAAATTGATCATACCTTGAAGAATTCCATTTGATGAATCGAAAATGTAGGTTGGGAAATCGATCATCGGCCCGTAATAGTCTCCTTCGATGGTTACTCCATCGACGTGAACGTGGTGCTCGACAAAGATGTACTGGCCAGCGGGGACCTTGTAGGGAGGTTCGGGCTCAACGGCAGTTTGGGATCTGCAGCCAATGTAGAACGATATGAGAATTGGTAAACCGGTAGTGATGAAGCATCCAGTTATGACCTTGTTGACATTCATATACATGCCAGTGATAATTTCGCCTAACTCTCTCAAAATCTCGTACTCAGGCTGACCACGGGATACAGAGGAAACATCGGAGGCGCGTCGAATGTGACTGCCCACATGAGCCTGGTGTCGGAATTCTGGCGCAACTCCCAATCAAAGGGATCAATCAGACCATAACCGTTGAGCAAGCGGAGTGAGGCCTCAAACGGCATTCCCATCCACGAAAACCTGCGCAGGATGCTAAGTTCGAGACGCTGAAACCCTGGCAGGCGACCGCCGTTCAAATCATACGGCTCGGCGTAAGCGGCTCCATTAGCCGGTCCTACGGTGACACGCACATCTTGTTTCCCTCTTAATCCGGTTGGAGCAAATGAAGGGAATTGGTTCGATGACAGCAGGCAGCTCACTCCAGCTGCCCAATTCTCACTGAGCAGATATGACGTTTTCGCATAAAACTCATGCCTCCGGTCGAACCGGGGTCGGAAAGGCTCCCCGCCATTCAACTCGGCGAACCGGTTGCTTGCCCAGGAATAACTGTACCTGACCGAGCCGGTGAAATCGCCTGTCCTTTTATCGAGGGTGATCTCGGCTCCGTAAACGTTCCCTTCGCCAAGAATCAGGGCATTAGACAGCGTGGTTGCGGTCGTGTCGAACAGAAACTCGTGAAGATTCTGAGTCGTCCTGTAGTATGATTCGACTGCAAGCCGGTATCGATCTTCAGCAAAAGTCTTTTCCATCCCGATAGAAATTTGTAACGATGTCGACGGACGGACGTTTTCTGTGGAAGGGTACAGGAAAACCGACGGATAAAACAGAAATATGCCGCTATGCCGGTACGGGTGCAGAAACTGATTGATTGCCGAGAACGATGAATACAGCCGAAGGTCATTCTCGAGCGATACAAGCAGCGCAAAACGGGGATCGATTGCAGAGAAGGATCCTTGCTTTGCAATGAATGACGTCGCACGAGCGCCTAACTCTGCTGATGCCGACGGAACTAATTGCCACTGATCCTGGAGGTATACCGACAATTCCCAGGGGGATAACCCATCTAGAGACATAGGCGCAATCTGCGTGGAGAATTCGCTGATCCTTCCAGCCATCCAATGACGCACCAGATCAACCCCTGCAAGGACGGTGTGATACTCATCGTAAAAATACTCAGCATGTGAGCGAATAGCGGCATCCTGGATGATGTAATCCGAAGCATAGGTCGTGTTACCGTTAAGGATCTCACCAAAGCGATGTTCCATGTTAAAATCGTATCTTGTGTAGACTGCCGAGGTATAAAAGAAGAGGGAAGGAGAAGCTACGCCGATCCACCGCAGGTTTGCTGCCGCGTTTCTCCAGCGGAGGTTATTAAGGAGTTGATCTCCTTGCATGCCGGTTACCTCTTTTTCGTACGTATCCTGTCCAAAATATCCGCTCAGGGAGAGCCGCTGATTCCCTGCAAGTTCCCTGCTGACCTTTGCCATGATCTCAGACGAATTTAAGTCGCTTGGGGTCTCATTCGTTTTATAGAGGGGAAAGAACACATCAGGATATCCCCGCCTCCCTGAAATCACATAGGTCGTCCCATCAGAAACTGGTCCTTCAAGCATGAGATTGGAGCCAAGCGATCCCACACCTGCAGAACCGGTGACCCTTTCAGCTGAACCATTGCGAAGCAAAACATCGAGAATGCCGCCAATGCGTCCGCCATAATACGGAGGAACGCCGCCTGCAACGAGCTCCACATCCCGCAGCGCATCACCGTTGAATGTGCTCATGACACCCCCAAAGTGGAGCGGATTATAGATTCTCGCTCCTTCGAGAAAGTACTGGTTATCATCCGAAGGCGTCCCGCGGATGTACACCCCCCGGGAAATCCCCTCCGATGCCGTCAACACGGACCGGCGCCCCTCAATGGTGATTTCCGGGTAGGTCACATGCTGCTCACTCAACGAAAGATCACACACAACTGCTGCGCCAGGCAGAACAGTCAGAGGTTCATACATAGTCCGGTAGCCAATGCGGCGGATGTTGAGAACGTAGTTACCGGGGTGAATGTTGCGCAGTGAAAAGAACCCAAACTGGTTTGTCGAACACCATCGATAGATCTTCGTGGATTCTTGAGCGGCCTGTCCCTCGAGCGGAGTCAGGAGAACAACGTTAGCACCGATAATCGCCTGACCTGTGAGCGTGTCTTTTAGAGTCCCTGCAAAGGTAGCCGCAGAAACCTCCGGTTCGATCGCCTGTCTATGAAGCAAGACTTGACGACCGAGCGTCTTCCAAACAAGTTCCTGCCCCTTGATCACTTTCCCAAGTGCCTCTTCAAAGGTGCACTGCGCACAAACTGCTGATACTCGCTTATCCGCGATATCTTTGTCGAGGTAAACCAGCGGAACATCATACCACCTCATCAGGGAATCAAGCGCCGACCGAAGCTCTGCACCTCTGAAGTCAAACGAGTGGACCTTCGCACGGTCCTGCGCGATGCCCTCGGATAGAGTCACACAAAGGATACTAATAGATATGATAAGCCTGACCTTCATGAATGACCCTTCTTCCGGCAAGTTCGCAAAGCGCCCCGAGCGCGGATTCTGCTGTTTTGGCGTCAAGAATTCCAGTGATTAACTTATCCTGGACATCCCTGTTTTCAATGCTGATTGCGATGTTAAAACGCATCTCTATCTCACGGCATGCATCCTGAAACGTGGTTCTGTCCAGCAAGAGTTTACCGTGCATCCAGCCAGGATATTCTTCAGACGGCATATTCTCGATTTGTCTGGGAAAACCGTTCTGCGGACAAAACGCCATCTGATGATGCGACAACAGCATGGCACTGTCCCTTCCATCTCTCACGACGATAACTTTCACCACCCCTTTGATTACACCGATCTCAAGTGCCCCTTCGCGCGCGCGGAGGTTGAACTCAGTTCCGATAACCTGGACATCGGCGTAATGGGTTGAAACGATGAACGGAGTTTCATTCCGCTGAACGCGGAAATATGCCTCCCCCGACAGTGAAAGCCTGCGCGTTTTTCCCCTGCGCAGCTCTCCCACGACAAGCTCCGTGGTATAGTTGAGCGTTACCTGAGAACTGTCGTTGAGAATGACATCCTTCCTTTCTCCTATTCCGGTCACAAATATATCGGGATGGGCCTGCGTGGAGGTGAAGTAGACATAGCCGCCGACTATTGCAACAGCAACAATAGCTACGCCGACGGCAAATCGAGGTACAAGTCGGGACCTTGGGTGAGCTTCAGCCTCGCTCTGGGCCAACTCGCGCCTGAGGCGGAGCCACTGCCGATGAGTGTCAGGGTCAACATTGCGCAGCTGCAGAAAATGCCTGTGAAGTGTTTCATTGATAGTGATTTCATCTGTCCCGTGATCGGCCGTGAGGCGGAGCAGTGATTTTATTTTATGCATGACTTGAAACATGGGCTTTCTTTTCTAAGAAATCTAACTTACTATTTGCACAAAATCATCTTTTTTGTTTCGAAGTGCTTTGGCACTGCTAAGTTATAATAATAGACACCGCTCGGTAAATTTCCCGCGTGGAACTCTATGGACTTCTCACCTGGTTCTTGAACTTCGTCCATTAATGTTGCCACATCCTGGCCTAGAACATTGAAGATTTTCAGCAGAACGTGCTCCTTATAAGGAATTGAGTATCGAATCTGTGCGATCGGGTTGAAAGGATTGGGATAGTTTTGATAAAGCGTGAAGGCGGGAGGAACAGACGGCGGCTGCAGCTTGACACCCGTGGTTGCTGAGTCAGTCCACAGTCTGAGGATTGCCCCTCCTTCTCCGGCAACCCAGCCATTATTCTTGTCAATAAGAAAGACGCTTTGCAAGTTGCGTCCAATGTGAGGGAGAGCCTTAACATCCCAATTGACCCCTCCATCCACAGTCGATGCAACAATACCGGCGTTGCCGACTGCCCATCCCTGCAGGTCATCGGCAAATTGCAACCCTTTGTAATCCCCGGAGTATCCGGCCAGCACCTTTCTCCAAGTAAGGCCGGCATCTGTGCTCCTGCCGACAAAACCGGACTGGCTGATCCAATCGTAGCCGGCAATCCATCCAATGTTTCGGCTGCTGAAAATGAGAGATTTTATGCTGTAAGAAGGCATATCATCAAGCGTATCCCTCACCTGCCAGGTGTGCCCGGCATCGGTCGTGAAGTAAAGCCTGTCAAGCCCGCCAGCCCAACCTGTGAGGCTGTCCTGAAGGAACGCTGCGTAGAATTCTGGTGTGCCGCCAAAGCCGGAAAATTGCAGGGACCAGGTATTTCCCCCATCGGTCGTCCGGAGTATGTTTCCCGATCCAACTGCAACTCCATTTCTTGCATCGCAAAAATGGATTCCAAAAAGCCGATTGTAACTAGTGTCGCTAACCTCCTGTGTCCAAGAATGTCCTCCATTCGTTGTCCCAAAGATCAGGCCGCTGGTGTAACCTGTGTTGCCGACTGTGTGGAACCAGTCCGTGCAGACCCAACCTCTCAGGGAATCGACGAAATAAGAACCTGTGGCAGCCCCCTTGTCATCGAAAGACGCCGAAATCAGGTTCCAATTCATGCCGCGATCCGTCGTAAGGAGATAATTCGATTTTGCTTCACCACCCCCCGATGCTACTGCACAGCCTCTCAGCGTATCGAAGAACTGCACTTTGGTGATCGAGAAGAGCGTACCTTGCGAGAGCTGCCGCCAACTATTGCCGAGATCGCTGCTCTTCATTATCTGGCTCTGAAAACCGACATTATACAGCGCGCCCCTGCCGGGCAACGCGTACCTTTCATTCACGCGTATGCCCAAACCGACGGAATCCCAATGAATTCCGCCGTCCGTTGTTGAATAGAAGGCAGCCATCGATGCGAGGTACCCATATAATGAGTCAGCAAAAACAATATCCGGGTAGAAGTTTATGTAGCAGACTTCACAAAAGTAACTCACCGTATCTGCATGAACAGTGCCCCATGTTTGACCGGCATCAGTCGTCTTCCAAACATATCCGGCCAGGGAAATACCAATGGGTACAGACGGCAGAACCCGAACACCCACAAGCCAGCCAATCCGGTCATTTGCAAAAGCGATTCTTGAAAATCTGACATCTGCCATCGGACTTGGAAAGTGGATCCAAGTCAGACCGCCGTCTGTAGTTGTGAAAATTCTGTTTTCTCCTACCAGCCACCCCTTTACCCGGCTATGAAAAACAATTGATCTGAGATTAAAAGCTGAATCGACAACCGACCTTGTCCACGAATGTCCGCCGTCGGATGTTCGGATGACAATGCTATCACCGCAGCCCCACCCATGGAGACAGTCGAGGAAAAAGACCGACCTGATGATGGCATCCAGATCGTTCTTTTGTACAGTCCAGTGATCTCCTCCGTCGGTCGTTCCCAAGATCACACCGTTGCCGCTCGCCCAACCATGAAGACTATCGATAAAATTCACGGCAAGGAGAATTTCTTCTGTTTTGCTTTCTTGGATGCTCCAGGTGGCACCGCCATCACTGGTTTTGACGACGGCGCCTGTACTGCCGACGCACCATCCGGTCAGGGTGTCAACAAAAAATGCGTCGTGGAGGTCGTTCCCGAGAGGTAAGGGGTTTTGCCAGGCTGCTTTTCTTACCCCACCGGCCAACCCGGCCGCAACAAGTAAAAGCTCAAGCATTATTATTGCTGCAACTGAAATTTTCTTACTCATGATGTATCTATTCCAATGTTCCTTCGGCTTCGAAGCGCAGGTAGTTAAAATCATTTTCTTACTTCCTGCATCATTGTTGGTTGTGTTATGTGCCCGATGTCAAGAGTTGTCACAAATTAAATTGTATTGTTGAGAGCAAAGGAATAAACTCCTCTTTTGAATCAAATGTCTGTGTTAATCCCCCTTCAAGCCTGATCCGAATACCGGGGTCCAATGAGACAGAGAATCCAAAGCAAAGTGCCGCAAAGCCTCTTGTCTTTGAAACTCCCGATCCGCTATATGTTGAACGAGAGACGGCCTGCGGGGCGGATTCTAACCATGTCGAGATTACAATTTCGCCAGTCTTTATCTGGTAAATCCCGCTCCTGAGCGACAGGAAAGGATTGATGAATGAACCCGAGGTACGCAACCGAGCGGCAAGTGAAGCTTCAGTTACATCCGATGGACTCCCTGAAACGCTCCACCGAAAACCGGCGATTGCTGGAAATACAAGCCAGAGATGGTCGCCACGATATGGATACTGGCTATAAGTTATATTCAAAGCCAGGTCAATTAATGAGCAAGCCGGATATGAAACACCTCCGCCGACCGTCCAACCGTCGCCCCAGTTGCTGAAAACCCCCGTAGTCAAACTGTTGAGCGATATACCAGCTAAAGCCTCAGGCTGCAGGTTTCTTTGTGCATGCAATGAAGTCGAAAGCGCAAGAGCTGCTGCGATCAAAATGATCGATTGCCTACACCTTTCCGTAACTATTCCTTTCTAAGCCGAATGCCATTGGCCATATATATAACGATTATCTTCCCCCTTACCCCCAAGCAGCCCTGCAAATTTTCCTGCGATCTGATGTTGTTCCTATCGAAGTTTTTTCCTATTTTCCTGCAAACGAAGCCACCCTGAGCATGAACGACAACGACGAACGACTTATCGAGCGACTGCAGACCTCGGATGAAGATGCTTTTCGGCTTTTATTCGAGAAGTATCAACAGATACTGTTTCGGTCTGTTTTGCTGAGCCTTCACGAGGCAGAGACTGCTCATGACATAGTTCAGGACACTTTCCTGCGCCTCTGGAATCACCGGACTTCTCTTCAACCAGAACTTCCCCTGCTAGCCTACCTTTTCCGCATCTCCAGGAACCTTGTGCGCGACCATGTCAGACATCGTGCAGTGAGAATAAAGCTCGAGGGAGAAATCCCTCAGCCTTCACCCTCGCCAGGAGACGATCCAGAGCAGTCTCTCCTGCTTAAAATTTTGGAGGAAAATTTATCCGAAGTTGTAAGAACGAAGCTGCCAAGAAAGTGTCGGGAGGTTTTTCTGCTCAGCAGAATGGAGGGAATGTCGAACGCGGAAATAAGCGCGCAGCTCGGCATCACCGTGAAAACGGTTGAAAATCAAATTACGCGGGCACTGAAAATCCTTAGGCGACACCTTCGGAGGCATATGAAAAGTCCAAATTGGGGATACGGGGCAGAAAATAAGAGATGACAATTTCGAAAATTTTTAAACCTGAAAGGCGTAGCCGAATTTACAAAAATGCCGCCAATCGCGGTGGGTTTCTAAACTGAACTCAATCTAAAGAGATATATTTTGAAAACGATCGGGTTAGTTAGTCCTGCGATTCTGCCTTTCTCTACGATCCTCGGTAATTTTCACGGCACATTCGGGGCAAATTCCATGAGTTAAATCCGGCGATCCGCTCTCCTGCAGGTACTGTTCGACCGGCTGCCATGCACCATTCTTCGACCGTATCTTTTTACACCAGGCACAAATTGGCAATAATGACTCCAGGGTCTCGATTTTTTTCTCAGAAGTCTGAATAATCTCGATCGTTCTGATAAATCCCAGCACCAAAAGAACCACCCCGATTGTGTCCGCAAAGTCGCCGATGACAATAACTGCGGAATCTAAAAACTGCCTTGAAAATCCCAACAAACCGGGTATCTGTAGGCTCGGGACTTCGATCGGCACGTCCATCAACCTTGCAAGGATGATAAATATCGCCCCATATATGAATGGAATCAACGAATGAAAATGCTTGCTCCCCTTCCACAAAACGTAGAACACCCATATTAGCGGCATCAGGGAGAGAAATACCGTGATTATTGATAACTTCATAAATGATGCTCCATAAGATTCTGAAGTGTTAAAACGACAATCTTTATGCTCATCTGCACCTATGATCATTCCAATTTAACAACACTCAGTGCAATTTCCAATCCTTCCGGATAGTTGCAAAATATGCTGTTTCCAATGAAACAATTTGCATGAAAACTTTGTTCTTTATACTGAACATATAAAACGGAGAACCTGCAATGAATCACAATTTGAACTTTCTTTTAGCCTTTGTACTCAGCGTAACCGCCATTAATTGCCTGGGCGGTCCTGAAAAACCAAAATCCGCGCAAAGCACGAAATCCATTTATGATTATTCGTTTAAAACCATCGATGGATCAACGGTCAGCTTTTCACAATTTAAGGGGAAAAAAGTTCTCGTAGTCAATGTAGCCTCAAAATGCGGATTTACACCTCAATACGAGGATCTTGAGAAGTTGCACCGGCAGTACAAAGACAAGCTTGCTGTTTTGGGATTTCCTGCAAATAATTTCAACCATCAAGAGCCGGGCACAAACGAAGAGATAGCGAATTTCTGCAAATCCAAGTATGATGTAACATTTCTCATGGCTGAGAAAATTTCTGTCATCGGGGATGATCAAAATGACGTTTACAAGTGGCTCACGGACAAATCTCTGAACGGATGGAATGATCTTGCACCAAAATGGAATTTTTACAAGTATCTGATCAGCGAAAAGGGTGAATTATTGAAAGTTTACCCCTCTACTACCAAACCTATGAGCCGCGAAATCATTGACCTGCTGTAATTTGGCGTTTCGCGGCCTGTGAGCACTGATATATGTAATTTCTGATTTTAACGGACAGCCGTAGAGTAGAACAATGGCGCAGTACTGCACACACTCCGTAAACCCAAGAGATTTCTCCCAGTTCGGTAGAGTTATCAGCTCAAGCAAGTCAGCATCCTGTCGCCAGTTTAACCTTCGTCGGTATGGGCAAGGACCGGCACGGTGGCCTTTCGACTCCGCCTCCAGTCCCTGCCCGCCTCAGTAGGGTGCGGATTTCCCGTATTACACTTTAGCGCTGCTTAAAGTGTCACCGGATAAGAATAAGCTTTTTGACACCGACATATTTTCCCGCCTGCAGCTTATAAAAATACACCCCGCTGGGAAGATTACCACCGTCAATTTTCAAGGATTTATATCCCGCCTGCTGAAATTCATCAGCTAACACAGCCACAGTTTGACCCAGCATGTTGTAGACCTTCAAGGTCACATATCCCGGGACGGGCAGAGCATAGTCAATCGTCGCCGTGAGATTGAACGGATTGGGATAGTTTTGATACAGGTTGAAACGATATTGCTGCTCGGTTTGCTTGACGCCTGTCGGTGCTTGGATGTTTTCAGCCAAGACATGGTAGGTGCTGTCCGTATTGCCCGCTATTTGAATGAACAACTTCCGGGATGTATCGTTGAAGAAAAATCCGTCCCCCGACGCCCTGAGATCTGCCAGTGATAATCTTTCGGAAACTGCCTGATCATTGATTTTAACCGTGTCCGGTTTTCTTGTGATGCGGTGAATTTCAAGGAGGTAAGCCCGGTGGTGCAGCTTGTCTGAAAAATTTCCCTGCACACTGCCGATCTGAATATCAAGCGCCGATATGGCATCCCCACTGTCCCCCGTCAAAATAATTCTTTGCTCGAAAAGCGTTTGGGCAAAATTACCGGATTGATATTGAAGGGTTTTTCCGTCGTCCTCGTAAAGGAGAAAGGATCCCCCTTTCAATGAATCCGGGTACATCAGGAGAATCAACGTGTCTAGCGGCTTCTCATCCGTATAATTCATTACGGGCTGCATCGGAATAATGCTGCCGGATTTCACAAACAGAGGCATTTTCTCGAGCGGTGAAGGGACGGTGACCATTCCTGCCCCTGTATATGCTTTGTCAGAGAAGTAGTCAATCCATGTGCCCTTCGGGAAATATACGGTTCTTACGCTTTGCCCGGCCCACAAGATCGGGGAAACCAGGATGGCCTCCCCAAAAAGATATGATGAACCTTCATGCCTCAGGTAACTGTCAGTGGGATCTTCAAAAAACAAAGGCCGCGCCACGGGGAGGCCCGATTTGTAGTTCTGGTAGGCCATAGTATAAATATACGGCAGCAGCTGGTATCGCATCTGGATGAACTTCCTGCATATCTGCTCGACACTGTCACCGTACCCCCAGGGTTCGGTAGGCTGCCCCCAGCCGTGCGCCCTGGTGATCGGGCAGAAAGTTCCGTACTGCATCCACCTTATATAGAGTTCCGGCGTTGTTGTACCGCAGCAGAATCCGCCGATATCCGAGTTGTGGTACGCAAGTCCCGACATCCCCATGTTCAGAAGCATCGGAATCTGCACTGCAAGTCCGCCGAAGCTTTTCCCGACATCTCCGGACCAGGGGATTACACCGTATCGCTGAATGCCCGCAAATCCTGACCTGGTGAGATTGAATAGCCTTTGACCGGGCCGATATCGGTTAAATCCTTCGAAGACTGTCTTTGCCCACAACAGGTTATAGACGTTATGGATCCTTACGGTGCTGCCGAGATAATGCGTCATATCCCCGGGATGCCGTTCCGGTTCGCCCAGGTCAGTCCAAAGACCTGCCATTTGGTTACCCAGGAAGGCCGGGTGTTTGCCCCACCACCAGGATTGTGCCGAGGGATTGGTCATATCCACAAGCCCTGCATTACAGTTACAAGACCACCAGCCGCTCAGAATGTAAGTCCCGCCCGATGAAGTTTTCGCCAGGTACCCGGCGTAGGATGCCTCTGCAAAATTTGCGGAAGGCTGAATAATATATGGCTCGGTGATGGCAATTGTCTTTATTCCCTGCGCAAGAAAATCCGACATCATCTGAAATGGCTGCGGAAACGCCTGTGCATTCCAGCTGAGATCCCCCATGTTGCTGAACCAATAAAGATCCAGAATGATTGCATCACAGGGGATTTGTTTCTGCCGCATGGTTTGCACGGTCGCCCTTGCCTCGGCCTCGTCCTGATACCCGAATTTCGACTGTATGTATCCGAATGCCCATCTCGGCGGAAGCGG
>Ga0209048_10004589_pt1 | contig 13203 bp, 11 predicted proteins | sample FrelakmetCRP12CR_FD_187146 | JGI IMG/M metagenome (GOLD analysis project Ga0209048, IMG submission 187146) | Freshwater lake sediment microbial communities from the University of Notre Dame, USA, for methane emissions studies - CRP12 CR (SPAdes)... | ecosystem: Environmental > Aquatic >... | reverse complement strand
ATCGGGTTCTTATCCGAAGGGTCTCTAAACACGATCTGGGTGCCGGTCCATTTATTAGCATCTTCGCTGTCCCGCTCCAGCGGTATGACGGTGTTGCCATATTGGACCTCGCTTTGTCTGGTGTCCACGGAGAGATATGCTTCTGCGCGCACGATCATCTTATTTGAACCTTCTGATGTTTCTACGGTCAATTTGGTCTTGGTTTGGTCAACCTGAGGAGGAGTTTGGTCTTCGGCCGGCTTTAAAGCCGCTATGGCGGTTCCAGTCGCAACCTTGGTTTCCGCTTCTGCCGCCGCGCCTTCTTTGTTCGGCGTTTTCACGGGTACTGGCACCGGTTTTAAAGCTTTTAAAGTCTCCGGGGCCGGAGATTTTATTTCCGTTCCTGCTACCGACCCTTCTGTCAGAGCCGGCTTGGATAAAGCCACGGTTTTATTCCCGGGTAAAGTTTGGGTTACGGGCAACTGGCTTGAAACCGGGGTTGTTGGCTTGCTTTTGGCAAGCTTCGGCGTACCGAAAAATTGCGCGACCAGAGTGGTTTCTTCTTTGTTAAAGGGGCCGCTTACTATGCCCACCCCGATTTCCGAAAAATCCGGATCAACCAGATTGGCATAGTGGGTTTTACTCTTGGTCCAGGCGTCAACCACATCGGCGGCGTCAGCAAAACCCATGGCCAGATTTTCACCGGCTACGGAATAGCCATAGTTAGCCTGGTTGAGCCACTGCGCCAGGCCTACTTTGGTCGGACTAATATGTTCAAAATACTGGCCCACCAGCATATCCTGGGCTTTGGCAAAAGCCCCCTGGTCCAAAGCGGAACTTTCTTTCAGCATCGGCACTTTATTCACTTCTCTTATCTCATTGGTCAAATCAATTATTTTCCTGGTTTGTTCAAAAATAACTTCCGGAGTCAGCCAGGCTTCAATGGGGAAGGTGGCCACGAAAACCAGGATGAGCAGTTTTATAACAATCGCCGACACTCCATGGAAAACCAGCCTCTGGGGGCGGAGGGATTTAGGCTTATAATCATTGCCTTTATGGGGAACGAAAAAATCCAGGAGCATTCCCGGTCCATTGGGGTTCCTTCCGGCTTTCACTTCGTCTCCGTCCGACATGCCGTCCCCGTCCGTATCCGGATTATGGGGATCGGTAAGATAAAAAAATTCTTCCTCAAAATCGGTGAGGCCGTCATCATCAGAATCAAAATCTATCTTATATTCGTCTTCGTCTTTTTTTGGTTTATTTTTCCAAAACATATTCAATCAAACCATTAGGCTTAAATGCCTTATTATTAAATAAAGCGCCTTTGGGGAGCGCTTTATCTTGGTTTTATAAGAACCCTTTATTATAGTGTAAAAAGAATATTTTGTCAAGTATCAACGGGAAACAAAAATTGCTGGAACGTTACTATTAGTACCTATTTCCGGATCGCAAGCACCGACTGTAATTACGCCGGTAGCGCTTTTGGAAATATAATAATGCGTATAATTGGCAACGGCTCCGGAAGCATTGGGGTCAATGGGCACGGATGGCAAATACCCGGAATCTGTCAGTGCCGCAAGGTCAACGCAAGTAGCTTCCAGTACGACAGATCCGGCGGCGCAGGTTGCCTGGCAGCCCGGATCGTTTCCCGCGATGCCGATCATATAATATCTGGAATCGGTACCCATATTTTTTATAGCATCTATATAATCCTTTTTGTCCACTTGGCTTAGTTTAATGGCGCTCAAGATGGCGTTGACATCGCTCCATCTTCTTGAATTTCTGGAATCCTGGAATCTGGCCACGGGATTCAAAGCCACAAAAACGACTGTCGCCAAAATGGCAATTATGGCGATTACAATTAAAAGCTCAATTAAAGTGAATCCTTTTGAATTGATCGTTTTTTTTAAGTTGTGCATATTTTTTAATTATTATAATACTTAATATATTATAGCATATTTTTAGAAATTTGGAAAATAAATTTTCAGATGATTTATTGCCAATTATTAACCGTAATATCGGTGCCGCTGGCGGTTATGTTCAATGTCGCGTGCTTTACGTAATCGCCCACCTGCCCGGTAACGAAAATAGTGTTGTTGCCGGAAATAATAATATGACACGATCCGTTTTCCGATGACAAGATATAATCGGTATCAAAAGAGTTGAAATTTAATTTCATCCTTCTTAAAGCGTCTTCAGCGCATCCGTCGGTTAATGCCATGGTTTCTTTCCCGTGGTCTGAGGAGTTAGCCATATTCATCTGGTCTATCCCGACCAAGGATGCCGTAGTCGCCATGACCAGGGCGGCTAGGCCGATTGCAAGCACAGCTATGAGCGCGACTGCTCCTTTTTCTTTTTTAAAATTGTCTGTCATATTTTTTCTTTCAACCCCATAGCTGTTTCCAGGTTCTGAGAATAACCATAAATGATATTGCCGCTGTTATTCCTGTAAGCGGTCGTCATTTCAATTTTAAGACTATCCTTGGTGCCTTCTTCTCCCAGATTCGTAAAAATAAGATTGGTAAAAACCGTCTCTGGCCCGGAAACTCTGATGCCGCCCTCTGTTCCTTCGGTCATAGTCAACCGTCCTTCCGTACTGGTGGAAAAAAACACCGGCATGCCGTCCGACATAATGAGTTTTAAAATATTGGACGACTGTCCTTTGGCCGGAATTTCCACACTTTTAGCCAGCCTGATTTCCCTGAAAAGCGTATCCGCGGCCAGCCGTAAGTCCGTATTAGTTTCTTCCATGGCATCAGCTTTATTCCGCATATTAGCGATAGAAATGCCGAGGGCGACGAATCCGCTCAAGGCCATGCTTAACAACGCCAGATAAACGAGCGTTTCAACCAGGGTAAAGCCGCGATATTTTTTAATGCCCGGAGTTTTCATTTTATTGATTATAGACGCGATTATTTCCAATTAGTTATATAAAAATTCCTTTCCACATAATCGGTAATACCATTGCTGGTGTTCCATTCCACCTTAATCCGGACTTTTTTACTGCCAGCATCCAAGCTGGCAAAAGGAGCCGAGCTGGCTGCTAGGCGGCCGTCGGCATCGCGAAAAACTGGAAAAAAATTTATGGTGCGCAAATATTTATTTTGTATGAGCTCATTGGGCCCTGAATTTATGATCCAGCGGCCGGTTGAAGAATCAATTACCACCTCATTCAGGTTTAACTCCTCCCAGTTCCTGTCCCGGACATTCTTTATGGCCTCCGATCCTTCATCCGCAAAACCGGAAGCTTGGGCGAACTCAATTGAACGGTTGAGGGTTAAAAAACTTCCCATAATAAGGCTAGAGAGCGAAGCGCTGACCAAAGAAAAGATAGCCAGAGCCACGATAATCTCTAAAATCGACTGGCCGCTTTGCTTAATTATTTTTTTAATCAGATAATTTTTCATATATTAAACAACTGCCTTATTTATCCACGACTCCCAAGCTGTTGACTTTGATAATTTTGGTTCTGCCCTGCCAGATCAGGGTTATTTCTCCGGCCGACGAGGGTAGTCCGGAACTGCGGTAAAAATAAATTTCACTGTTAGGAAAAGTATTGGCCTGAAAAAACGCCGGGCTGACCTCTTCTTCTCGCAAGGAATTTGTTGAATTGTCTCCATTTATCCGTGAAAGGATGAATTTATCCTGTTCAAAAATGACGCCGAAGGAAGCGTCATTCAGCCCGTCCCGCGATTGTTCGCTGGCCAAACGGAGAGTATCCGCGATCCTTGCCGTTGTTTCGTCCAGTTGCGTGGTCATATGCCAATCGCTATAAACCGGCATGGCCAAAGAAGCCAGTGTTACAGACAGGGCGATAACTAAAATCAATTCAATGAGAGTAAAGCCTTTCACAATTTTATTGATATTAAAAACTACCTCTGGATATTCCCGGTAATTTTATAAATAGGAGTAATGATGGATAAAGCCAGGACGGCTACGGCGATGCCGATGATGACCAAGAGTATCGGTTCAATGGCCGTGGACAAATTCTTGGTGGCCATATCCACCTCGGAATCATAAAATACCGCCAGATAAAACAATGAGTCCTCCAGATTGCCGGACTTTTCTCCCACTCTTATCATGCTGGAGGCCAGGCGGGGAAATAAGTTTTCGTGGTCGGACAGGATTTCGGAAAGCTTCGACCCCCTCCGCACCCTCTGGCATATTTCGAAAAGACTTTTTTTATAATAATAATTACTAACCGTATCCCTGCTTATATCCAGGGCCTCATCAATACTAAGTCCGCTTTTTAAAAGCGTTCCAAGCGTACGGCAAAAATTGGCCAGATTGGCATTCTGACTTATTTTGTTTACGATTGGGGTGTGGAGGAAGAAATAATGGGTGACTGGTTTGGCAAATTTTTGCCGTACGATCCAGATAATTGCCGCTATGGCGATTATTAGGGTTGAGAAAACAGCGGTTCCATGAAGCTGTATAAAACCAGAAAGCCATATAAGCGCCCTGGTAGTGGGCGGCAGGTCTATCTTTAACCCCTGGAATAAAGGCATGATCTTAGGTAAAACCAAAAAAACCATCACCAATCCCAGTATTACGGCGCCGGAAAAAATAACGGCCGGATAGAGCAGCGCACCCTTAACCTTATTCACCAATTCTTTGTCTTTTTCCAGCTGCTCGGCGAGGTTCTGTATGTTCCTTTCCAGATTGCCTGAAGCCTCCCCGGCCTTGACGGTATTGATAAACAACGGAGAAAAAACTCTCTTGAATTTGGCCAGTGAAGAGTATAGGGAGTTGCCTGATTCCACGGATTTAAAAACAACGGAAATGATTTTTTTGAATTTTCCTCTAGCCTGGGAACGCGTTATATCCAGAGCCTCGGCAATGGTCAGGCCCGACTTTAGCATTACGGATAAATGCTTGGCAAAGACAGCTTTTTCCGTCAAAGATACTCCGCCGATGGAAATATTTAATTCCATAATGCGTGATTTTTTGGCTTTGTTTTTTGCCGACATATGTTTTTAAGTGCGTTAAAAATTCCAGCCCACGCATTATTCCTTGGTGAGCCTGATAACTTCCATGATGGTGGTCAGCCCCGCGAAAGCTTTTTTAATTCCGTCTTCCAGCATGGTAGACATGCCGTTTTTTATAGCCGCCCCGGCGAGATTTTCGGAAGAAGCGCGCGCGACAATAAGTTCTCTTAAATCGTGGTCCATCTCCATAACCTCAAAAATTCCGATGCGCCCGGAAAATCCCGTATAACCGCAGACATCGCATCCCGCCCCCTTATAAAGCAGGAGGCTTTTCAGATCATTATGGCCGGCTTCATTGATTATTTTTTTAACCTGCGGCATTAATTCCAGAATTCTTATTTCTTCTTCTTCAAGCGCGGCGGAAACGCGGCATTTGGTGCAAATTTTTCTTATCAACCGCTGGCCGATGGCTATATTGACCGTGGATGCGACCAAAAAAGGTTCCACGCCCATATCCAAAAGCCGGGGCATCGTGGTAGCAGCGTCGTTAGTGTGGAGGGTGGATAACACCAAATGGCCGGTCAGGGCGGAATTTATGGCAATGTCGGCGGTTTCCTCGTCGCGTATTTCGCCCACCATGATAATGTCCGGATCCTGACGGACGATTGACCTTAGGCCTTTGGCAAAAGTGAGATCGGCTTTTACATTCACCTGCGTCTGGCTAACTCCATCAATATAATATTCAATAGGGTCTTCAATGGTAGTGATATTCACCTCGCGGGTATTCAGAATCTTCATGACACTGTAAACAGTGGTGGTTTTCCCGGACCCGGTCGGGCCGGTCACTAATATCATGCCATGGGGATTTTTAATAGCATTGATTATCTTGTTGAAATTTTCCTTTTGTAGTCCCAGATCTTCCAGGCTGAGCTCGCGATTTTTCGCGGAGAGGATGCGCATTACGATTTTTTCTCCCAGAACCGTCGGCATAACCGACACCCTGATGTCTATATTTTCCCCAGGCGCCTGAAATCTGAATTTTCCGTCTTGCGGGGAAAAATGCTCATCAGTCCTCATTTTTGAAAGTATTTTTATGCGCGAAACTATAAAATCAAACAGCGTCTTCGAAATATCCAGGATGTCATGCATTACGCCGTCTATGCGGAAGCGTATTAAAATTTTATCTTCGTGTGGTTCTATGTGTATATCTGAAGCCTTGTTTTCGTAGCCTAGCCCCACAATCATATCCACCACTTTCACGATAGACGCATCTCTTTCTTCTCCAGGCAGGTCTTCCCGGCTTAAATTCTCTAATATTCCCGCGAAGCCCTCCTTGAGGCTTTCTTTATAATTGGAGAGGGCTCTTTCGCAATCCCTTTTGGTGATTAAGAATATTTTCACTTTGCCGCCGAAACGCTGTTCCAAAAGGCGGCGCATCTCCTGGTCCGTAGGATCGGCCATTCCGATTTTTATAGTTTCCCCTTCTTTCTGGAAAACAATGATGCCCTTATAAGAAGCTACTGATTCGGGCAGAAGTTTAATCAAGTCTTTTTCGATTTTTTCCTGTTTTAAATCTATGAACTGTTCCTTGATGGAATCCGCCACCAGCCTGCCGAGTTGTTCGTCTTTGATGAGATTGGCATCAATTAAAATATCGTCTAATGACGATCTTTTGTTTTTGGCCTCCTCCACCGCTTTATTAAAATTACTTGCGGAAATAAAACCGGGGCCGACCAATAATTCTTTCAGTTTTTCCTGGCTGACTATCATATGATTTAGAGATGCCGGTACTGTTTTTTTTACTTGAAAAAATTGTTGATTTTTTCCACCATTTCGGCCAGAGACAAATTGGACTTTACCCAATAGTCTACTGCGCCCATTTTCTTGCCTTTTTTAATATCCGCGTCCTGGCTAAGATTAGAGAGAAATATGACGGGTATTTCTTTAGTCTCTGGATGTTTTTTTATCTCTTCCATCACTTCAAAGCCGTTTTTCCCAGGCATAATAATATCCAAGAGCACTAAATCAGGTTTTTCCGCCATTATTTTTTCAATCCCTTCTATTCCATCAGCCGCGTGTATCACGTTAAATCCCGCCCTGGTTAAACCATCCTTATAGGCCAGAGAAATGAATTTATCATCCTCGACCAGGACTATTTTTATTTTTTTATCCGTTTTATTCTCAGTCATATATTGATTAATATTATAATAAAAAGTTATTTGGATTATGAAATTACCAATCCTCTTTCGCCGGTCTTGTCTTTCATCCCTGTCGCCGGCATTAAAACAAAAAATTTAGTGCCTTTGTCTTTGTTGGATTCAAACCAAATTTTTCCGTGGAACGATTGCACGATTTCATGGGAAACATAAAGCCCCAGGCCGGTTCCCTCAGTGTTGGCTTTTACGGCATTATCCGCCCGGGAGAATTTCTGGAAAATCTTATCTTTGAATTTTTCGGGAATTCCTATGCCGTTATCCTCCACACATAATAAATAATTCTCGCCGCCCTCCAACGCCAAAGTTGCTTTCACGATGCCCTCTTTCGGGTCGGAGTATTTTACGGCGTTAACAATAAGATTTTGCACTACCTGTCTGAAAAGATTCCGATCTACCAGGATCAACGGAGTTTTTTTGACCGGTTTTTTGAAGTTGATACGACAATTTTTCATAAGAGCGAGAGGCTCCTCCTCTTTAATGACATTTTCAATCAGTTCTTCCAGTTGCGTGGGTTCTGTAGTAACCTGCATGCGGTTGGACTCTATCCTGGTCACGTTTAATAAGTCGTTCACCAGCCTGACCATCCTGTCCGTGGATTCATATACGTTGTTCATATATTCTTTCTGCGCAGGAGCAAGCTCGCCCACGTCTCCGCGCATAAGCATTTCGATGAATAGCCTGATGGCCGTCAAGGGCGTACGCAACTGATGCGAAGCCACGGAAACGAACTCGGACTTCATCTGCTCGACGACTTTCGCTTCAGTAACATCGTGTATGATTAGGGCTACTCCGGTTATATTCCCCTCGTTGTCGCTCACCGGGGTGATAGATATTTCTAGGGTCTTGTTTTTTACCACCGCTTCTTTTATGGTTTCCGCCTTTTTTTCTGAAAAAGCCAGATCAATAACTCTTTTTATCCTATCTCCTCCCAATGCGTCTAAAAAATTGTCCAGATTATTTCCGAGTTTGTCCACTCCCGCAAGTTCGGTGGCTCTGGGATTCACCAGGACCGCTTCCATGGATTTATTTAAAAGGATTATTCCGTTGCTCAAACTTTTTACCAGCGTTTCCGTCTTGGACTGCTGGGATTTGAAAATTTCCTGCAAGCTATAAAGGGCCACCGAAGCAGTAGAAATTATAGCATCAATGATTTCCTTTTTTCCGCTGACTTGGTAGATATTTTTATCTGCAGAAGCGATGTATATGGCACCGAATATCTTTTCCCCGGTTTTCAGCGACAGGATAAAACCGGGGCAGTCCGGAGAATCTTCAGTTTCAGAAGGGCTTTTGCCCAAAAAATCAATTTTCGTATTTATAATATTCTGGATTTCGTCTTTAGTGATACCGCCGTTATCTAACATATAATCGGCCAGTTCTTTCTTGGCGATGCTTAAAAAACTCATACCTACCGGCCTATTGATGAAGGATTTGACGACAAACCCTCCCTTGCTCTCCACATCGCGAAGGATGATAAGAAAAGAATAAAAATTAAAAAACTTCTGGAAATAATTATTGATGATTTCAATGGCTTTATTTTCTTCCGTTGCTCCGGATAATTTTCCGCTCATTTCCGCAATAGCTTCCAGCTCCAGCTGTCTGGCTTCCAGAGAAGTTTTTGATTGTTCCAGGGCGCGTTGCGAATCGGCCATATCTTCCAAGATATTCAAGGTGGCTACGCGCTGTTTTTCCGCCTTATTTTTCTCGTCTTTAGTGGAAGACAGGGTCTGGTTCAACTCGCTGGTCCTTTCCGCCACGACATTTTCCAGCCTGGTGTTATATTCCGCGGCCTCTTTATATAAGATTTCCAGCTCCTTGCCCATGTCCCGATATTCATGGGCCTTGGTTTCATACATGGCGATGGCGAGCTTAACCACTAACGCCGTAGTCATTAAAATGAGTCCGTCAACGATGGGAGATATGAGATGGTAGGATAATTCCTGGAAATAAAAATAGCCCAACAAAAACTGGATGGCAAACACAACAGACATCACTGCCACTACTTGTTTAAAGCTGCCGTGAAAAGGCTTGAAGATCGCGAAAAGAAAAAATAAGGAAAATCTAAAGGGCGATTCGTAGCCGCCGGTCATAATGATCAGGGTCAGGAAAACCGTGGTAAAAAATACAACATCTACCGCATATAAAAAATTCTTCCGGACCAGCTGCTTGGCCCTTAAGAAATTACTGGCAGCGAAGTAAGCAACCGCCAAGGCAACCAGAGCATAAACTTTATATTCTTCTCTGACCGCTAAGTTCAAATGCTTGATGACGGGAACGGAAAAAAGTATCAAAAAAAATATAAAAATAACTATCACTAAAAATTCTTTGCGGAATGCTTCGATAGTAAATACATTTACGGCCTCCTTGCCGGGAAGTTTATCCTGCTTTTCCGCCGGAAGCGATTTTTTCCTGATTTTTTCTTTTTTTACGGGCATGGTAATTTTTTATTATTTGGCTTCTTTTTCAATGTCCGTCACTTCTTTCGTAATCAGCTCTTCAGAAATATCCAGGGCTTCGCGCAGTTTATCCTTTACCCTCTTTTCCGATTCAGACAGGCCCGGTTTCTTGTCTGCCATCTCCATTAATTCGTCAACTTCTTCTTTTAAAGCGTTGAAAACCTCGCTCATCTTGTCCTTTGTCTCCTGGATTTCGTTTTGAACTCTTTTTTTTTCCTCATCATATTTTTTCTTCTGATAAATGATTATCAGGATAAGTATGATTATGATGATGATCAGGATTATGATGATAAGCCAGGCGTAAGCCTGTATCCAGGACGGATTGATGACGGAAAATCCCTGGCGCTCGGTCAGATTGCTTTCCGCGCCCCGCTTGTCAGTGATCTTTGCCCAGACATCGTAAATTCCGTTGTCCAGCGCTTTGTTGCGGAAATAGGCCCAATTCCCGTCCGCGTCAGTATTCGCCCTGGGAGCATCTATCTCTTTTCCATCCTTGCCCAGATAAAGCGTAACCACGGCTTGGGGGTAGAATGACGTGCCTCTTACAATCAGGATTTCTCCTTTGTTCAAGGTTTTGGGCATTTCGGTTATGACCGGCAATTTGAGCGGATCAACTATGAAGCTCTTGGTTGAACTGGCTCGATTATTGGCTTTATCAATGGCCACTACCGAAACTTGATGGTTGCCTCCGTAGAGGAGTTTGGCCGTATAAGGCTGGGCCTTGAAATCCCGCGGAGCTATATCTTCGCTTTGGTTATCCAGCGTCAGGCTGTAATGGTCAATGCCCGAACCCTGATCCGTGGTGGTAAAATTTATGATCGGAGTCGGGTTGGTGGTGTCGCCGCCGTTATCAATGGTTATTTCAAAAGGATTCGGCGCCTTAGTGTCAATCATCACTTTCAAGTGCGCAATCTGCCCCCAGCCGTTATTATTCTTGAATTTGGCATGGACATAATGCACCCCGTCCGCGACATTCTCAAAAGAAGTTGAATCAATGATGCCGATGGATTTTGATCCTGGATCGCCCGTCGGCGTTTCATCCAGCGTCGCGCTGACAGCCGTCAAATCTCCTAATAGATGCCAGCCCACATCCACCTTATTGTTGGGGTACCATTTTTTATCATCCGGATGCGAAGAAGAGGTCAAGTCAGGAGCCGGGGGCGTCTGGCCGGTTCCCGTTGTTTGTGAGGGAGGAGTCGTAGCTTGTTCTGGCGGAGTTACAGGCTGTGCCGCCGCCGCTTTAATAGTGTAGGTGCCGGTGCCGCCGCCGCTATAGACATCCGTGCCTTTGCCGTCAGCGGCTAAAACCATTCCGGAAGAAAAAGTGACATTAGCAGTCCCTTCGCCCTTGGTCACAAAAACTATATTGATAATGGTACCGGCACTTCCCGAAAATGCCGCCGGAGCACCGCCGCCGAAGGAAATCGTGCCGTTCTTATTGGAAAAGGTGGGGTCCTGGGTCCAAAGGCTGAAAATAGAATTATCCTTGGTGGCTTTGCTGACTAAAAGCAGGGCGGGATCGAAGTTAATGGCGGCTTCCGAGGCATTTATGCCCATGCCTCCTCCGCTGTTCACCATCACTCGCACCGTAAAAGTCTTGCCCACCGTGTATTGCCCGGAAGCGGGAGAAAAAAACAAAGAAGCGCCGGCAGCTTTTGCCGGGCTCGGTAAAAAAGATAGCAATAAAAAATTAACTGCAAAAATCAGAGGCAACGCACTCGAAATTTTTTTGAGCATGGAATTGGTTAAGATTTTGGAATTTAAGACAAGGGACTCTAACCTGGCCTTAATCCTCCTAAAACCATTATCTTAAAAAGTTATGAATTGTCTTTGGCTCCGCCCTTCTCCCCCTTCTCTCCTTTTATGGAAATTTTTTTCTTGCCTTTGCCGGTGATTTTCAAAAGGGGCAAGCGCAAAATCAAAACGCCTCTGGACAGCTTGGCGTCAACTTCATTGATGTTGATTTCCTGGGGTAAAATAATCTGCCTGAAAAAACCTCCCCAATGGCACTCTGTGCGCAAAGCTTGGTCTTTCTCGTCTTTTTTCTCTTCCGCGGGCAGGGTTTTCTTCCCCTGGATAGTAACCACATCTCCTTCATCTTCCACGGAAATATCCAGATCCTCGATGGTTGATCCGGGAACGGGCGCATAAATGATTATTTCCGATGAATTTTCGTAAATATCTACGTCCAGCTGGGCTAAATCAGCGGGAATTTTCACTTCCTCGCGTTTTTCTTCTGCTTTATTGCCCGCATTGTCTGATTTGCTTTTTAGTTTGTCCAGAAATGACATAATGTTTTAGTTATTGTTAAATAGTTAAATTATTTAGCTGTCCAATCTTAATCAACCTGTTGATATTATAACATATTGTGAGCGAGTTCGTAAAGTTATAAAATTCATCAAGCTATAAAGTAATTTTTTAAACGACTTTACAAATTTTCAGCTTTATAAACTTTATAACTTATTTACCCTGTCCAACAATACATCAGCATAGAGAAGTCTATCAGGTTCACTTTGCCGTCCAGATTGATGTCGCCTACCGGACCGGCAGTATTCCAATGATACATCATAATAGAAAAATCAATCAGATTTCTTTTTCCGTCTTTATTTAAATCGGCCCGGTCACAGGGGCTTTCGCCCACGGCCACGCCTATGCCGCAGCTCAACACCCCTGAAAAATCGCTGAAACCGACTCGCGGCAGATTAGATCTGGCTTTGATGCGGTATTCTCCATCGCTTAAATTGAGTGCCGCCGGATCAAAATCCACCTGCCATTTTCCGCTGGACAGGGCTTGGTTCTGTTGCTTGACTATATCCGAATTCAACACGTTATCTTTGACCGGAGTCAGCCAGACTTCCACAGTGCTTTGCGGAACGCTCTGGCCGAAAACCTCCAGGATGTCTCCTTTGTTAATGATGCTTTTATTCAAATCTATGGTCGGAGGGATAAAGATGTCATTGACCGTGGTCTTGGTCCCTTTCTTGATCCAGAAGGTAGTGTTTTTCATTATTGACTGCCGCTTCGCATCGTCAGTGGCCGTGAGTCCGAAAGTATAAATTCCCTGGGTCAGATTATCAATCGTGGTTAAAAATGTAGCATCGGCGTTCGCCTGCACTTCTTTGGTTTTTTGGCTGTCTTTATAAATAGCCACCGGCCGGAGCGGATAGCCCCAGCCTGAAAGTTCTACTATAGGGGTGGTTGACGCAAGGGGATAAGGCTGCCCGTTTCCCACGCCGGATCCGACGCCTCCGCCCGAGCCTCCGCCCGCGCCTCCGCCCGCGCCTCCGCCTCCCCCGCCGCCTCCCCCGCCGCTGGTTCCGCCTGATCCGCCATTGCCATTTCCATTTCCTCCGCCGCCATTGCCTCCCGTATTTCCGCCGCCGCCGCCGGTTTGACCATTTTCGCCTCCCGTATTTCCGCCGCTGGTAGAAACAGAAAAATAAATCTGGTAATCATCAATATTCCCTTGGCACCTGACGTAGGCGTAGAAGAAAGTTCCGTCAATCAAGCCGGTCCAAATAGTAGGATGGAAGATGTCTATGGAGCTGGTTCCGTAATTGAACCTTCCGGTCATAAGTTTGCGGGGCGTGCCGTCCGGAGCCAAAGGATTGGCGGCTAATTGCGCCT
>Ga0209048_10004588_pt1 | contig 13203 bp, 12 predicted proteins | sample FrelakmetCRP12CR_FD_187146 | JGI IMG/M metagenome (GOLD analysis project Ga0209048, IMG submission 187146) | Freshwater lake sediment microbial communities from the University of Notre Dame, USA, for methane emissions studies - CRP12 CR (SPAdes)... | ecosystem: Environmental > Aquatic >... | reverse complement strand
GGTCTTCCTGGTCGGCGACGCCGCCCACCGGTTCCCGCCCACCGGCGGACTGGGCCTCAACACCGGGGTGGCCGACGTGCACAACCTGGTGTGGAAGCTGGCCGCCACCGCGCGGGGGTGGGCGCCCGAGGGCCTGCTCGACTCCTACTCTGCCGAACGGCGACCGGTGGCCGTGAACAACGCCGACAAGAGCCTCGACAACGCCATGGGGATGATCGAGGTCTTCGTGGCCTGCGGGGTGGCCGGCACGCCCGAGGAGTCGCGGGAGAACTTCGCCGCGGCCATGTCCACCGCCGAGGGCCGGGCCGCCATCACCCGGGCCGCCGAGGGCCAGGACGAGCACTTCGACATGCTCGGACTGCAGTTGGGCTTCACCTACCCGCCCGGAATCGGCACGGTGGTCGACGACGGGACCCCGCCGGTCGAGGTGGCGAACCCGGTGCGCCACTACGCGCCGAGCACCCGTCCCGGGGGCCGTCTGCCGCACGCCTGGGTCACCCGTGACGGTGACCGGGTCTCGACACTCGACCTGGTACCCACGGACCGGTACCTCCTCCTCACCTCGTCCCCGGACTGGGCCGGTGCGGGCGAGCAGTCGGCCAGCGGGCCGGTGCCGGTCTCGGTGGTGCTGGTGGGCCGGGACGCCCTCGACTCCGGTGGCTCGTGGGAACAGGTGTCGGGACTCGGCGCCGACGGCGCCGTCCTGGTGCGGCCCGACCAGCATGTGGCCTGGCGGATGGACAGTGCGGCGGACGACCCGGGCGCTGTGCTCGGTGCCGTCCTCGACGGACTGGGAGGTCGGGCGTGGAACCGGGCGACGTCGGCGGCCTTGCCGTCCTGATCGACGGGTCGACCGCACTCGACGTCGTCGCGGCGTCGAGCGAGCGATTCGGCCCGCACCTGTCCGACGTCTACGACCGATGGCAGGAGTTCGCGTCGTGGGCGGCCGATGTCGAGGTGACGGGCGGGCAGTCGTTCGGGCCCGCCGACCTCGGTCGTCCGTCGCCCACGCCGCGCCAGGTCTTCGGGATCGGCCTCAACTACCGGTCCCACGCCGAGGAGACCGGGTTGCAGGCACCGGAGATCCCGGCGGTGTTCACCAAGTTCCCCACCTGCCTGGCCGGCCCCGACCCGACCGTCGAGCTCCCGGCGGCCACCGTCGACCGGGGGGTCGAACTGGTGGCGGTCATCGGTCGCCGTGCCGACCGGGTGCCCGAGGAACGGGGGTAGGCCCACGGGGCCGGCCGGTGCGTCGGCCACGACCTGTCGGAGCGGACGGTCCAGTTCGCCGCCGGCGTCCAATTCTCGCTGGGCAAGTCCTGCCGGGACTTCGGACCGTTCGGCCCGTCGCTGGTCACGCCCGACGAACTGGGGGACCCCGACGACCTGGCCCTCGGGTGCAGCGTCAACGGTACGACGATGCAGGACGACCGGACCTCGGTTCTCATCTTCGGGGTGCCGTCCCTGATCGCCCAGCTGTCGGCGGTGCTCCCGCTCCTGCCCGGGGACGTCATCTTCACCGGCACCCCCGCCGGCGTCGGCCAGGGAATGACACCACCGCGGTTCCTGGCGCCGGGCGACGTGATCGAGAGCTGGATCGACGGCATCGGGCGGATCCGGACCACCTGCGCGGCCGGCCCGGCCGGCGGCTGAGCGCGGGCCTGGGCCTATCCCTGGTCCTCGGCCTGCTCGGCCAGCGCCAGCCACTGCTCCTCGGCGGCGTCGAGCTCGTCCCGCACTGCCCGGAGCTCGGCGCCCAGCCGGGTCAGCTCGACATGGTCGGTGGTGGCGACGAGGGCGTCGTGCAGCTTGTCCCGCTGGCGACCGAGCTTGGCCATCTGCTTTTCGGTGTTGCGTAGGAGTCGGCCGACAGGTGGGCCGTCCGCGGTTCGGACCTGCGCCGGGGCGGCGGCGGGCTTCGGCTGGGGTGCTTTGCGGGCCGAAGGGGCGAGCAGGCCGGCCAGCCAGGCGTCCAGCCCGCCGGTCACCGGGGTGACGCCGTCCGGGTCGACCACCAGGACCGTCTCGATGGTCCGGTCCAGGAAGGCCCGGTCGTGGCTGACCACGATCAGGGTGCCGGGCCAGTCGTCGAGGAAGTCCTCGAGGACGCGCAGGGTGTCGAGGTCGAGGTCGTTGGTGGGCTCATCGAGCAGGAGCACGTTGGGCTTGCGGGCCAGCACGGCCAGCAGCTGGAGTCGTCGCCGTTCGCCGCCGGACAGGTTGGCGACCCGGGTGTAGGGGAGGTTGCCGGTGAACCAGAACCGCTTCATCAGGGCGATGTCGCTCAACGACCCCGGCGACCGGTGGGGGCCGGCGACCACCTCCTGCACCTGGGACTCGGGGTCGAGCTTCGGGCCGTGCTGGTCGTAGTAGCCGACCACCACGGTCGGCCCGAACTCGACGGTACCAGCGGTGGGCTTGCGCTGCCCGGCTAGGAGGTCGAGGAGGGTCGTCTTGCCGGTGCCGTTGGCCCCGACTACGCCGAGCCGGTCGCCCGGGCCGATGAGCAGGTCGACGTGGCGAAGGATGGGCGCGTCCGGGTCGTAGGCGAAGCCGACGTCGCTGCACTCGATGACCTTGTCGCCGAGGCGGGCCATGGCCACCTCGATCTCGAGGTCGTCGGGCCGTGCGGCCTGGTCGGCCCGCTGGCCGATGAGGGCCTTCGCAGCCGTCACCCGGGCCTGGGGCTTGCGGCTTCTGGCCTTTGCCCCGCGCCGGAGCCAGGCGAGCTCGGTGCGGGCCAGATTGCGACGGGTGGCCTCGGCCGAAGCGGCGCGCTCCTCGCGCTCGGCCTTGGCCTCGAGGTAGGAGGCGTAGCCGCCCTCGTGCAGGTAGCTGGCCCCCCGGTCGAGCTCGAGCATGCGGTTGGTGAGTCGGTCGAGCAGGTACCGGTCGTGGGAGACGAGGACCAAACCACCCGGGTAGGCGGTGAGCCAATCCTCGAGCCAGGCCACGGCGGCCAGGTCCAGGTGGTTGGTGGGCTCGTCGAGGATCAGGAGCTCGCTGGGCGCCGCCAGCACCCGGGCCAGGGCCAACCGCTTGGCCTGGCCGCCCGACAGGGTGGCGACGTCGGCGTCCACGAATGCGGCCATGCCGAGCCGGTCGAGTGCGGCCGCCGCCTCCCATCCGTCACCGACGGCCTGGCGGACGGTGCCGGCGGGGAGCTCGGGGGTCTGGCCGAGGAACACGGTGCGGACGCCACGGCCTCGGCGGACCATCCCGGCGTCGGGCTCGAGCCGGCTGGCGAGTACCCGGAGCAGGGTCGACTTGCCGGTCCCGTTGATCCCGACCACGCCCAGCCGGTCACCGCTGTTGACGGTGAGGGACAGGTCGGCGAACAGCGCCCGGTCGGCCATGGTGACGCCCACGCCCTGCAGATCGATGAGCACGCTCACCGCACCACGGTACTGCCGGTCGGTGGGGCCTCCCGCCGGATGGCCCGGCCCGGGGGACGGGAACGCCGGGCCTGCCGGGAGGGACGCGAGCGGTAGGTTCGGTGCCATGGCCACCATCACCATCTTCCACAACCCGAACTGCTCCAGCTCGCGGGCGGCGACTGAGATTGCTGACGAGCTCGGAGTGCCGGTGGACATCCGTCGGTACCAGCTGAAGGCCGAGCGGCCCACGGTCGACGAGCTGCGCGCCCTGCTCGAGATCCTGGAGGACGAGCCCACCGCGCTGGTGCGTCGGGACGCCAACTTCACCAAGCTCGGCCTGGACGAGGCCGACGTCCTGACGATCGAGCAGGTGGCTGACGTCCTGGCCGCCCATCCGGAGATGATCCAGCGTCCGGTCCTCATCGCCGACGGGGTCGCCATCATCGGCCGCCCCAAGGACCGGATCGCCCCGTTCCTGGCCGCCCACCGCTGACCGCCCGGGGCGACCGACGTCCAGTGGGCCGTGCGAGTCTCGATCTCGCCACCTTGGGATCGAGAGTCCATTCTGATGCTTCCCGGTACTACCCGAAGTTCGTCAAGACCAGCGCTGAACTGCACGAATGCTCTTGGCGCTCCCCATGCTTCGCGTCATATGTTCAGGACTTGTAGTCACGTTGTAGTCCAAACGGGACGATCGGCGATTTCCTTGCATAGATAGCGCGAGATCGTTCAGGGGACACGTGCCGACGAACAGGAGGCCGCCCGACTCGTATGTGTAGAGGCCATCGGTGGGAGCAAGGGAGATGCTCCGATAGTGCCGCATCGACGGCCTCATCGGACAGGGACTTGGGGTTGTGCCCTGTCCCCGACGTGCCGTTCCGGGCGCATGCAACTTCCGCGAACACCGGCGACGAGGGGCACGGATCATTGCTCCGAGCGCGACGAAAGAGCCAGTGAGGCGTGGGCCATCCTCCACGGCCATCCCCTCGGTCCAGAGCTTGCTCAGCAATCAGTTACACCAGGGTCCTTGTGCGGGGCACGAAACACGGCTTCGAGGCGTGAAGCCACAGTTCACGGTGCCGATGGGTCAGTTCTGCTCCGGTTCACTGGGGCAGTCACCTGCGGGGGTGGTGATCTGGCCGGGGTGTTCGCGGTAGCAAGCGTGCCGGCCGCTGAGCCTGAAATATTGCGGCGCGTAACCGGCAGCGAGGGCACCCCCCAAATTAGGATCAGCGTCCAACAAATTCCATGGCTAGCGTGGTCCCATCGTTCACGGAGGAGATCACATGCCACACGGGAAGCCAAACATCCTGGTCATCTGGGGTGATGACATCGGGATCTCCAATCTCAGCTGCTACAGCGACGGACTCATGGGTTACCGGACCCCCAACATCGACCGGATTGCCGAGGAGGGCATCCGGTTCACCGACTACTACGGGGAGCAGTCCTGCACGGCGGGACGAGCGGCGTTCATCTGCGGGCAGAACCCGGTCCGCACCGGTCTGACGAAGGTGGGCCTGCCCGGCGCCGAGATCGGTCTCCGAGCTGAAGACCCGACTATCGCCACTGCGCTCAAGGCACATGGCTACGCCACAGGACAGTTCGGGAAGAACCACCTGGGCGACCGGGACGAATATCTACCGACGATGCACGGCTTCGACGAGTTCTTCGGCAACCTCTACCACCTGAACGCCGAGGAAGAGCCCGAGCTCGACGACTATCCCCAGCCGGACGACTTCCCGAACTTCCGGCAGAACTTCGGCCCCCGAGGAGTGCTGCACACGTGGGCCAACCCGGACGGCACCCAGCGCATCGAGGACACGGGACCGCTGACCAGGAAGCGCATGGAGACCGTCGACGACGAGTTCCTCGACCAGGCCGCTGTGTTCATCAAGGACAAGGCCGAAGCCGAGACGCCCTTCTTCGTCTGGTTCAACACCACTCACATGCACTTCCGCACCCATGTCAAGCCCGAGAGCAAAGGTCAGGCGGGTCGGTGGCAGTCGGACTACCACGACGTGATGATCGACCACGATCGACACGTGGGCCGGATCCTCGCCCTGCTCGACGACCTCGACCTGGCCGAAGACACAATCGTCGTCTATTCGACCGACAACGGACCGCACATGAACTCGTGGCCCGATGCCGGGATGACGCCGTTCCGTGGCGAGAAGAACACCAACTGGGAGGGTGGCTATCGCGTCCCTGCTCTCGTGCGGTGGCCGGGCCGAATTCCCGCCCGCACGGTCCTCAACGGCATCATGAGTCACAACGACTGGTTCACCACGCTGCTTGCAGCCGCCGGCGTCGACGATATCGCCGAGCAGCTGAAGACGGGAGCAGACCTGAACGGCACGACCTACCGGGTGCACCTCGACGGCCATAACCAGCTGCCGTACCTGACGGGCGAGACGGACAAGAGCCCGCGCAACTTCTTCTTTTACGTCAACGACGACGGCGACCTGGTGGCCGTGCGCTACGACAACTGGAAGATGGTCTTCCTCGAGCAGCGTGTCCCTGGGACCCTGCAGGTGTGGGCTGAGCCATTCACGGAACTGCGGATACCCAAGATCTTCAACCTGCGGACCGACCCTTATGAGCGAGCGGACTTCACGTCGAACACCTACTGGGACTGGATGCTCGACCACGCGTTCCTGCTTGTCCCCGCCCAGGCATTCGTGGCCCAGATGGTGGCCTCGTTCCTCGAGTTCCCGCCTCGCCAGGAGTCGGCCACCTTCGGCATCAAGCAAGCGCTCGACAAACTACGCGCTGGCCTCCCCAGCACGTAGTCCCGTCCACAAGTGGGCTACCGGTCTCTCGGAGCAGCGACAATGGCACTTCGGTTCGCCAAGCACAACCGCGTCCCCCAGGTCATCGGCGTCGGAACTGGAAGCAGCTTCAACTTCGCCACCACCACCCACGGATCGGCGATCGTTGACGGGGATGCCGCTCAGCTGGGCAGCCTGATCGGTCTGATCGCTCCCGTAGACGCTGCGTTCCCGATCGTCACTTTGTAAGGAACGAATGGCGACCCGGCGGAGCGACAGTGCAGCGGAGCCAGGGTCGGAGACGCAAGGATCCGCCACTCCGCCACTGCAGGGAAGCGAACTGAGCGGCGACCTGCAATCGGAGGCGGAACTGGTTCCGAGACTTCTCCAGACGCCCCGGGCCGCCGGTGTAGCCGGTGTCCTTTTTGCACTGATGTTCGGTGCCATCGTCGTTCTCTTTCGCAGTGTCCTGCCGTTGGACCCACGATCGGCGGGGGCGCTGTTGACAGATGCGAGCGACCGTCGTCACCTTGACTTCGCACTCGCGCTCATCCCCTTCTGCGGGATCTTCTTCCTCTGGTTCCTGGGGGCTGTCCGGGCACACATCGGCGAAGCCGAAGACAGGTTCTTCGCCACCATCGTCCTCGGGAGCGGGTTGCTCTTTATCGCCATGCTGTTCGTGTTCGGTGCTCTGTTCGGCGCCCTCATCAGCCTTGCCGGGCTCTACGACGGGGACCCACCACTGGCCCTCTGGCGTCTGGGTCGTGAGATCTCTTTCAACATCGCCATCGTCTATGCAATGCGGGTGGGAGCGGTGTTTATGTTCTCCTCGTCGATCATCGCCTACCGCCTCCGGATCCATGTCCGGCCAGTCACCGTGATTGGCTTCGCCGGTGCGCTTATTCTGCTGTTCGCCAGCCCGACAACCCCGTGGCTGCAGCTCATCTTCCCCTTCTGGGTGCTGTTGGTCAGCATCAACATCCTCGTCCTCTCGTACCGGAGCAGGAACCCGAGTTCCACACCATGACATCGGAGCTGCTCCCTGCCCGGCGTCAGCGCTACATCCCCTCTTCCACGGTCACCGTGACCCCACCGAGGGCGGCCTCACGGTGAGGAACCCGCTGAAGGGCCACCGGGGCACATTGCGCAAAGACGCCGCCGCCGGCATGGTGCTCGGGGTGGTCAGCGTCCCGGACGGTCTCGCCGCAGGCCTGCTCGCTTCGGTCAACCCGCTCTCCGGACTCTACGCCTACATGTTCGGCACGTTGACGGGGTCCCTCGTCACCAGCTCCTCGTTCATGGCGGTCCAGGCCACCGGGGCGATGGCCATCATCGTCGCCGATGTGCCAGCGATTCACAACGCCAGCGACCCGCAGCGCGCGCTGTTCACGCTGTCGATACTGACCGGCGTGGTCATGCTGGCGGCAGGCCTCCTGAAACTCGGCTCCGCACTCCGCTTCGTCTCGAACGCGGTGATGGTGGGCTTCATCAGCGCCGTCGGGGTCAACATCATCCTCGGCCAGCTGGCCAACCTGACCGGCTACCACGCGCAGGGGGCCAACCGGGTCGTCCGAGCGTTCAACACCGTGGTCCACCCAGGACGGCTCCACTATCAAGCGCTCGGTGTGGGACTGGCCACCATCGCGCTCATCCTGCTCCTCGAGCGGACCACACTCGGCCCCCTGGGCCTGGTGGTGGCGGTGATCATCACCTCGGCCGGGGTCGCGCTCTTCGGGTGGTCCCACGTGGCGATCCTGGACGACCTCGGCGCCATTCCCCGGTCGCTCCCTCTTCCCACCGCCCCGATGCTGCGACTGGCGCCCGTACTGATCGTCCCGGCTGTGTCGCTTGCCTTCGTGGGGCTCGTCCAGGGAGCCGCCATCACCGCCAACTACACCAACCCGGACGGCAGCTACCCCGACGCGTCCCGTGACTTCGTCGGGCAGGGTGCGGCCAACGTGGTGGCCGGGGTGTTCCAGGGCATGCCGGTCGGCGGGTCCCTGTCAGCTTCGTCGCTCAACAAAAACGCTGGTGCCCGTTCACGACTCGCCCTGGTCATCTCCACATTGGTGATGGCCGTCGTGATCGTGGCCTTCGGAGGCATCGTCGGACACATCACCATGTCCGCGCTGGCCGGACTGCTCATGCTCATCGGCTTCCGGACCATCAAGCCGGCGGATCTGCTGTCGGTCTGGCGGACCGGCGCGGTGCAGAAGGCGGTGCTCTTCACCACCTTCGTGCTCACCATGCTGATCGCGCTCCAATATGCGGTGCTCGTCGGCGTGGGCCTGTCGGTGATCCTCCATGTCGTGCGCCAGTCGAACCAGATCACCATCAAGCGCTGGCAGCTCGACGGCGAGGGGAACGTCATCGAGACCGACCCACCAGCCGAGCTCCCTGTCAACGAGGTCGTCGTCCTCCAGCCATATGGGAGCCTCTTCTTCGCTGCCGCGCCAACGTTCGAGGCCGGGCTCCCGGCTGTCGACGACACCTCGCGGCACTCGGTGGTGATCCTCCGGCTGCGCGGCCGGAGCGACCTGGGGACGACCTTCATGGACGTCCTCCACCGCTACGCCGAGAGCCTGTTGGCGGTGGACAGCAAGCTGGTCATCGTCTCAGCCAACGAGCGGATCCAGGAACAGCTGGCGGTCACTGGAATCACCGACCTGATCGGGGCCGACAACGTCTACGAAGGTGACGAGCGAGTCGGAGCGACGGTCAAGCGGGCGCACGGTGATGCTACTTCCTGGGTCGAGGACCGACTTCGGCCGGGCGGGGGCAATCAGTAGAGCATCGGAGGCATTTCGCGCGGCGGCCAACACTCAACTGGAAAGGCCATTTCGGCTCGGTCGAGGACAGGGGAGTCACCGACCCACTTCGGACAGGCGAGGGCATGGCATAGGTGCCGGTCAGTGGCAGGCAACTATCGCAAGCACCGTTACCGAGGTCAGGGGTCGTCGATTCGAGCGATGCGCAACAGTCGATGAGGCGTGGGCCATCCTCCACCGCCATCCCCTCGGTCCGGAGGTTGCTCAGCAATCAGTTACACCAGGGTTTCTGCGCCCGGCACGAAACACGCCTTCGAAGCGTAGAGCCGCAGTTCAGGGTGCCGATTGGCCAGTTCTGCTCCGGTTCACTTGGGCAGTCACCTGCGGATGTGGTGACGTCGCCGGGGTGCTCGCGGTAGCAAGCATGCCGTCAGCTGAGCCCGGGATTCTGCGGCGCGTAACCGGCGATAGGAGATTTCTGCCGCCGGCGGGTTGCTTTGGGCGCGCATTCGGGGACAGTCCGTTGGTTCGGTCTACTCGTTGAGCGGAGCAGTCCGCGGTGGAGCGAACCGTGCGAGCACCACCGTCTCTTGTCGAGCGTCGCCCTCCCAGTCCCACGCCGCGATCTGGTCATAGGAACGGCGACCGACGCTAGCGCGCACGACCTCGAAACGTGTCGTCTGCACTGTGGCGGTGGGTTCGCCGGCACCGACGACAGTCTCACCAGCCTCGTGCAGGATCCGCAATGCGCCCGTATCGCCGCGTTGCCTGCCGATACCGCCGGCTACACCGCGGAACGCGTACGCGACTGCGTCGGATTCTCGCTCGCCCGGAACGCCGAGTGCGCCGCGCAGGTCATGTTCGTGGGTGACCGCATCGGTCAACAGCATCGCCCGCATCAGCGGGTCGAACTTAGCGATCATGGGTTCGACGATCGCACTACAACGTGCCCACTCCTCGAGCACGTCGCCGATCAGGATGTTCCTCCGGGCCTCGACCTGCGCGCTGGTCCAGTCTTCGCTCGCAACATCGGCGAGGTTGCCGGCCACGATGTCAGCCGTGCCGCCCGCGAGGTGGGCGATAAGGTCGCGAATCCGCCACTCGGGAGTGGCTGGCGCAACGTAATCAAGCGTCTGATCGGGAAGTTCACGCACGAGAGCCGTGATCCGGACGCGGATGTCGCGGTAGATCGTGCCCTGGTCAACATCGCTCACGACGTTCACGCTAGTAGCCGTCGATTCCAGCGACCCATGGCCCCCGAAGCGTCTGATCGCGAACGCCTCGGTGCCGGCATTGTAGGGCAGGCCGACGTTGATCTCGGACCTTCCAGCACAGGTGGGGACAAAGAAGCATGCAGCTGGAATGGACGCCGTTCGGGTACTGAAGGGACCCTCGGTCACACGTCGCAGACGGCGATCGCCGGCGCGTCCCGGCGGGCCTTGTCGGCGGCCGTCGCCAGGTCGGCAATGGCGGTGTAGCTGACCCGATCGGGGTCGAGGCCAAGGGCTCTTGCATCCGTCGCGTCGAGGCGTTCGACCAGAGCCTTGGACGCAAGCGTACGACCGCCGCCGGCGCACGCTTCGATCCGAGCTCCCTCGTTGACCTCGTCCCCAAGGGCGGTGACCTCATTGCGGCCGCCGGTCGAGATGTTCCCGACGTAGAGCGTGGACCCCCAGTGGAGGCCGAACCGCAGGGTCACGTCCTCTGCCTCGAGTCCACTGCGCGCCGCCACCTCAGTGACCGCAGCTCGCAACGATCGGGCTGCTTCGATGCAGGCCCGGGCCGCAGCCGACTCGGACCCCAGGGTTTCGGCCAGGAAGAACGCCACGACTCCGTCACCGACGTTGGTGGCCCACGATCCCGCCGGCCTCGATCACGCACTGGTCGGCCGCCCGGACCAGGCGCCGACCCAGGGCGAAATAGCCGGCGGTTGACAGGCGCTTGGACAACGGCGACGAACCCTCCAGATCGGCGAACAGGATCGCCGCCGGACGGCGGCCCGCCCGTGCGACCAGCTGCATCCGTTCGAGGTGCCGTGGGTCGCTCTGGGAGACAAGCGAGGCGAGCATGCCCATTCCCGGCGATCTGGCCTGAGGAGCGGCGAACCCGGGAGGCGATCATCGGCACATCGACCGTCCCCCGGAGATCGGTGCCCTTTCCGGCCAGGTTGGTACGCGACTTCCGAGTCTTCCGAGTCGAGCTCACCCACCGGATCCGCCAACTCGGGGGCCACCAAGGCCCGCAGCAGGTCGCTGTCGTCGTCGAAGTCAGCGAGTGTGTGTCCCCCCAATTCCGCGAACAACATTCGGTAGAGGGCCACCGTATTCAGCCCGTAGACCCACCCGGTAGATGCAGACACCAGTTCAGGCCCGAAGAAGAAATGGCCCAGCGGGACGTCGATGGGCGTGCCCCCGCCGCCGGTCACCCGGTACTCATCGGTGACGAACACCACGTTCCACCGATCATCGACTATCCACGCCCAGTGGCCTGCCCGCTGTACGGCTTCGGCCGCCTGGGCCAGTGCGGGGTCGGTCGGCAACGGGTAGGTCGCGTGGCCGCCGTCGTCCATCGCCGAACCCTATCCGTCAGATTCACCGGGCTGTCGATGGTTGGTCTCCACCGTGCGCGCAGCCCAGCCAGCCGGATGTCCGATTCCGCAGTTTTCCACACGCCCAGTCGTGCCGGTCCAGGGCGGTTAGCTCCCGGCAAGCGGGCTCGGCCAACATGCGCCGCCGAGCCAGCGGTAGGGGACAGTCCTGGCCGCTGGTTAAGACAGGGATCCGACACCAGCCTCCCGTGATGAGGATTGCAACTCCGACTCAATGTCGTCCATGTCGTTCTCTTCGCCCGAGTCGTCCACCCAGAACTCGTCGAAGGCATAGGTGTCATGCTGGTAGACGGTCACCTCGGTGATCTTCCCGTTGTGAACCTCAAACTCAACCGCCACGATCACATCTAGGGTCTTCTCAGCCCTCACGGCGGTCTCCCGCTGAAAGACCACCGCCCGCCCCGGTTCACTGAGCACGTCCAAGACCTCGATCTTGAACGTGCCGCCGGTACGTTCTTTCAACTCGCCGAGGAAGCCAAGCACCTCCTCCGGGCCCTTGTAGTCACCGGCCAAGCTGCTTCGCCCTGGCTCATGCCAGACCACCCCCTGTGCCATGACCACTCCCAGAAGGTCCAGGTCACCTGACTCGAAGTCCTGGTAAGTCCGTCTCACTAACGCCTGGTATGTATCTTCCGCATTCACGTTCCACCCCCTCCTCTGGCCCCTTGTCCATGTTGAACCAAGCCAGCCGGGGTGCCAAGAGGAGAACGTCATAATCCAACGGGAGCAGGAACGAGTGTTCCTTGTCCAGGGCACTTCCTCGTGGAGCGACCATCATTGCGAGCACGCCCAAACGGCAGTGTGACCAGAAGGCGCCGACATGTCGCCCACCTACCCGGCAGCGTTCGGGGATACCCAGCCTCGCCCGTTGGCGTGCAAAAACCCAGTCGATGCCGCTCCTGATTCGCGATGCCGAAACTGCTGATATGGAGGACCTCCGAGGGGTGTTCCGGAGGGCATCCCTGTCCAACGAGAACGATCGAGTGCCACTGAGGGAACACCCGGAATGGCTTGTTCTATCTGGACCAGGGAGTCCGAGAGGGAAGGACGAGAGTTGCCGTGGATGAGGATGGAACCGTCACGGGCTTTGCCACTCACCTGATCTCTGGGCGATTGCCGCAGGCAGGCAGCCGATCAGCATCGACACAGTGCCGGTCCCAGCGCGAAGAGTGCAAATGGCCCTGGCAATGGGCGGAACGCGGGGGCATCAATAGGACATGGCGACAAGAGCTAACGGCGTCACGCCAGGACCCTCGCGGGCCACGCGGTCGTGGTTGACGGTTATCGGCGTCATCCTCATCGCAGCGGGCATCTACCTGTTCTTCGCCGCGGCCATCATCGTTGTTCTGGCCGTCACCGACATCACCGGGTTCCTCGCGAGCGCCTCGTCGATCGCCCTACTCCTCCTTCTTGTGGGATCTGGACTGGCTCTCGGTCTCATCGGACTTCGGCTACTTCGGCGCCGGCGTGATCCCTGATCCGGCGTTATACAGGTGATCTGGGGCGGGGGGCCCTTCTCCGCTATAGATGCCTGATGACAGTCGCTGGCACACCGGCCACCAGGGTCGCCGGGGGGACGTCATGCGTCACCACGGCACCGGCTGCGACGACGGAATCAGCTCCAATGGTCACACCGGGCAAGACCGTGGCGGCGGTTCCGATCCACACATTCCTCTCAACCG
>Ga0209048_10004587_pt1 | contig 13204 bp, 17 predicted proteins | sample FrelakmetCRP12CR_FD_187146 | JGI IMG/M metagenome (GOLD analysis project Ga0209048, IMG submission 187146) | Freshwater lake sediment microbial communities from the University of Notre Dame, USA, for methane emissions studies - CRP12 CR (SPAdes)... | ecosystem: Environmental > Aquatic >... | reverse complement strand
TACGAAAGTTGATATTAACATATACAGGTGCGACAAGGAACAAGACGAGGATGGGGTAGATTAACTATCGTCAAAAACAGCGTGGAGCCAGAGAGAGGTTAGAACACAGATATCTATAAAGCGCCAGGTCCAGTACCCTCCCCTACCAGGCCGGACACTGGGCCACGAGGTTGATCCAGGAAGGACGATCTTTGACGAGGCAGGGGAATATGCTGCCTCCCATACGGTTACGTTTTTGCAACATCGGGGAACGAGATGGGACCCATTAGCGTTATAGGTGGTGGTCTTAGACTCCGCCTTCTCAAAAAGGACTTGTACCTAACCAGAGGGGGGAATGGTGAACCGGCGGGAACAACACTACAAGGCCCAAATTTCCCCCTGTAGGGCCGCTCAGGTGCCTCCTACAGCGTCCACAAGCGACGATCACGGCTGAGAGGCAGGGTTAGGTATAGGCCAGAACCAATAATAGGAAAAACAACGATGGACAACAAGAAAAGAAGCACATACCGAAGCACGGCAAAACATGGCAAGCGGCATGGTGAGGCCACCAAATTGGCGGTCATTGCTCAATTAGGGTCCGGGAAAACTATCCGTGAAGTGGCAAAGATAAACGGTATGTCAACGGCTACCGTAATGAGGTTTAAAGAGGAAATGGGTTCAGTTGATACAATCAACCAGGAAGTGAATACAATTAAAAAAGGACTATCCAAAAAGGTCTGGAAGATTGGGGATATGTTGGCCGACAGCGTTATTGACCATCCCGAGGTTATCGACAACGCCGCCTTGTCTCAACGCATGGTTGGCCTGGGAATAGCGGTTGACAAAGGCCGGTTGATGGACGGGGAACCTACCGAAATAAACGAAATACAGGGGTTGTCCGATGCCGACCTTAATCTGAGGCTAAAGGGTATCCTGGGGAAGGCGGACCGTCTGGGTATCCGGGTGACTGAAATAGTGGCTGAGATGCCCCAGGAGTACCGGGATATTGACCTTGAAGGGCTCTCACAAGGTTAGTTTTGAGGGACTTATAAAAGGGAATCGTTAATTATATGATGGACTGGAGTGCTAACTAACTAATTCAACTAACGAAACCATTACTTCCTGTAGCCATGTTTTTTGCTTACCCTCAATTCTGCACCATTTTAAATGGTAATTCAGCAAGATTAGCCGGTTTGGAGGGCAGGTTTTCTAAGACCCCAAAATAAACCTTGTTTTAATTTTCGGAATTTATTATGACCTATGATTCATAATAGTAGTATTTGAAATAATACTAAATAGTCCTACCCCTAGCTTATACTAAACCTACTGCTTTTGTACAACTACAAAGTATAGATAGATCTCTTAGGATCGATAATATATATTAAATTCAATTAATTGGGTTATTATAGAAAAACTTCGGATTGGGGCCTCGGTTTCCACAGCATGGCATAGGTGGGGAGGAAACCGAAGAAACAGAAACCGCCCCCTGTAATCCAAAAACCCTACTTTTGAGGGATTGCTTTTTCTGTATTTATAGACTTATATCCTTGTACTGAAATATTAATCGTTCTAAATTCCTATAGAAAGGGTTTACTGATATGAGAAAGGTCCTAATGATTTTCGCTATGGCGTCCTTGTTGATTTGGGTTCCCTATGGAAATGCCTCGGTCCAGGTTCAGCTTTTCGATCAAACTTTCACAAGAAGTAACGGGTTGCCTAATCTATCTAAATCAACCTTTCCGAGTACTAATGGTCAAGGGTCGATAGAGGTTTATAATGGCGATAATGACCCGACGACGAGAGAGAGTAGCGCCGTAATTACTCTCAATAATAAGATTATCTTTTTTCAATCAATGTTTAGCAATAAAATAAAATACTTAAAGAAAACAATGGACCTATCCCAAGGTCAAAATAATTTAACCGTTTTATTAACAGGTAAACCAGGAAGCAAAATTAGAATAAATATATCACAAAACTATAAAAACCTTACCGATGGAGAAATTACTTATATTGAGAATGACCCTTTATCAAAAGCGATCATTCAATATCCAACGGTTGATGGAGATTTCCCAGTTGAAGTTGCGTCTGGGAGGGTTTTCGTCTTCTTTAAAACGGCGGTGCCTTTTAATATATCTTCTGGTTTAATAAGGCAAAAAGGTGGGGAGATAATCAAATATCTACCAAGCTTAAATTATTTTGTTGTAAAAGTCCTTCCTGGGACAGAAATTTCGTACGTAAATTTACTCCGCAATGAACCAATAGTAAATTTTGCAGACGTTGACTTTGCTTTAAAAGGAGCTACTTATACATCTTCCCCTTCCGAAGGAGTCGAAGAACGTCGATATCTTAATCAAATTAATGCGTATAATGCTTGGGGAAGTTTAAGTAATAAAACCGTAAAAAGAGAAATTAAAATCGGAATTATAGATATGGGCTATAAAGGACTTGAAATTATTCCCAGCGATTTCGCCGGTCGGCTTTCTTGGGATAGTCAGGCATATACTGGTTCTGAAGAGCATGGGACTATAGTATCTTCTGTCGCTGCGGCTAAAGGAGATACTGATAATTTATGCGTAAAAGATGAAGCTACTGGTGAAGTCTCTGAATGTTCGAACATAGGTGTTAATTGGCATTCAAAGATATTCCTATCAAATTTCTTTCCAGATATAGATCCTGTAACAAATATCTTAAATAATTTTATCCCGTTTTCAATGGTTTTTGATAATTTAATCAAGATGGTAATCAATGAAGCAAAAGTGATAAACATTTCTCTCGGTGGAACCGTTGGATTACGTCTTGGGAATGGTCATCCTGATGATGGTTTATGTGATTTTGGAGAAACAACTTTCCAACAAAAGGTTATTTGGTACTTATCAAAAGTCATTGTTCTAATGAAAAATTCATCAGGTTTAGATTTTTTGGTAGTTCTTGCTGCGGGTAATGAAGGATGTGACCTGGGGTCAATTCAAAAAACAGACAATTTATTAACTGTAGGTGGATCTAATGATCTTGGGGTGAGAGATAGTCGATCCAATTATGGATCAGTAATCGATATAGCCGCTCCTTTTGATATACAAAATTATTACAGTTATGCAAACAGAAACTTCTCTACCCAATCAGGGACATCTGTTTCCGCTCCATTAGTTACTGGGGCAGCCTCTTTAATTTGGGCGTATGATATTCAAAATCTTTCAGCAAAGGATGTAGTCCAAAGATTGAAAGGAGCAAGTAAGGGCAATATATCAGATTTTGGAGGTGCCGGAGTTCTTGATATTTACGCAGCACTGGATAACGATGATGATGGAATACCAAACGCAAAAGATAATTGCCCAAATACCTATAACCCTGACCAGAAAGATTCCAATAACGATGGGATTGGAGATGCTTGTCAACCAACAGCGCCGGTATTGATTCCGCCGTCGAATAATCCCCCAGGGGTCTATCTCAATCCAAAGAATATTGAATTCCGGTGGCATCCCAGTGTTGATCCAAATGGCGATTCCGTTTCGTATTGTGTGACTATAAATGAAGACTCTTCGCCGACGGATATTCCAGTTTATAGAGGGTGCAATCAAGGAATATTTTTAACCGATCCTTTATTGCAAATTTCTCTTCTGCCTGGAAAAACATATTGGTGGGCCGTTTGGGCCAAAGACAGCAATGGAAATTGGAGCCCGGCCAGCGAATGGGCCAGTTTTACTACAGCGGCAATCTATAAAGTTTCCGGAAAGGTAACGTCCGGAGGAGTTGGTCTGGAAGGAGTTGCCGTTACCCTTGATGGGGTAGGGGAAATAGCTACCAATGTGGGAGGAAATTATCAATTTATTGACGTTCTACAAGGGACCTACAATATTTCCTTTGCCAAAGCAGGGTACACTTTTAGTCCTTCGCAGGAAACGATTACTTTTGCAGGGGCGGATTTTGTTTTAAACAAAGAAGCTACGGTGCCCCCCGTCTCATTAAATGATGGACTCATTGCCTACTACCCTTTCAACGGGAATGCTAATGATGCAAGTGGTAATGGGCATGATGGGACTGTTTATGGTGCCAATCTGGTAGCCGACAGAAATGGCAGCAGTAATAACGCTTTCTATTTCAATCGTTCTAATAGAAACTATATTGGTATTGGAAATGCGTTTCAATTTGGAACTAACGATAAATTTACTGCATGTTCTTGGGTAAATACATCCAATAACCAACACTTCCTGTCTATTGTCACCCACTCTACTCATGCACCAATCGTTACGAATGTAGATGCTGGATGGCGCTTTTTTCTTGGACCTGCAGGTGGAAACAATGTGCTGGGTTTCTATTTTGGTTCCCAAGCAAGTGACAGTATTAATATAACTGCAACAACACCTGTAAATGACGGCAATTGGCACTTTGTTTGCGCAACATATGATGGGTCTGGCAATGCCTCTGGTGTAACATTTTACATAGATGGCAGAATAGATCCTGTATCATTCATTAACACTGGAGAAATTAACAACAATCCCATATACCCAACCAGCGCTTACATTGGGTCTGATGTAGCAGGAGTCGATGGATATTATTGGGATGGTAAGCTAGATGAAGTCCGGATTTATAATCGCGTCCTTTCTGTTAATGAAATTCAAACGCTTAACAATCAGACTTCTTCTGGGGGAATCATTAGATTACCCCGAACTGGTCAGACTCGATGCTGGGACAGTTCTGGGTCGGAGATACCTTGTGCCGGTACAGGACAAGATGGGGACATTCAGGCCGGTGTAGCTTGGCCCAATCCACGTTTTTCAGTGAACGGAGATTGTGTCACTGACAACCTGACCGGTCTGATGTGGGCCAAAAACGCCAACCTGCCCAACGGCGGTCTACTTTGGCAAGGAGCCCTGGATTATGTGGCTTCTATCAATAGCGGTTCCGGTCTATGCGGCCACAATGACTGGCGCCTACCGAATATAATTGAATTGGAAAGCATGGTCAATTTCGATCAACCTGATTTAACCATCTGGTTTAATAGCCAAGGTTTTAGCAATGTGCAGTATGACTTCTACTGGTCGTCGTCGTCCTATCAATATGATGGCTGGGTCGTTTATATTGGGGTGGATGGCGCTGGTCTTTACGGAGCGACGAAGTGTGTCTACTGCAAATTCTACGTTTGGCCAGTACGTAGCGGACAGTGATAATTTGAAGATTTGGTCATTTTTTTAGATAAGGTGGAAAAGTCATAGATACCCACCGATTGGAAATGATACCAAGCACCTTTAGAAAGGTCAAATAGGGGCAAACTTTCGGCTCGGCAGGATACAAAAGTGAACTTGAATGGGAGGAAAAAATGAAAAATAAATCTTATTATTGGCCCTTGATTTTAGTCTTGGGGACAGCTTGCCTGGCTTATGGCCAACCGGTCCCTCTCTGGGAAACCGGGCAGACCGCCTGCTACGACACCGCCGGGATCCTCAGAAACTGTTCCGGAACCGGTGAGGATGGGGAGTTAAGAAGAGGAGTGGCCTGGCCGGACCCAAGATTCGCAATCAATGGAGACTGCGTAACCGACAAACTGACCGGGCTGATGTGGGCCAGAAACGCTAATCTTCCCGATGGCACCAGGACGTGGCAAGGAGCCCTGGATTATGTGGCTTCTATTAATAGCGGTTTCGGTTTATGCGGCCACAATGACTGGCGCCTGCCGAACCAAAAGGAACTGCGAAGTTTGATAGACCATTCCCAAAAAAACCTGGCCTTACCTTTAAACCACCCTTTTTATATTATTTCTACTTATTATGGTCTCCCCTTTTGGTCGTCGTCGTCCGTCGCCAACCTCCCTTCCAGTGCCTGGGAGGTCTATATGAACACAGGCAATTCGGGGGCACGCCCTAAGGATAACTATGACTACGTTTGGCCAGTGCGTAGCGGACAGAATTGATAATTGGTCACATTTGATCATTTTCGGATTTTCGACTATTCCTTCGCCCCAAGCTACTAAAGTTTAAAAAGGAAATCCATCCTTACCCTCATGAGACAATGGCATGGCCAGAAATGGCCCTATTTCCTTTTTATATATTTTAAACAATATTCCTTGGTTTCCAAAGATACGCTGGTCCAACATTAGTAGGTACTTAGCAACCAAGCAATTTTTCACAAACCCTATCAACTTTCAACTCAGAAAAATGAATGGCCTGGACCGCCAACTGGGAACACCATAGGCTTTCCCTGAACCTATAATGAATTTTAATCAAACTAAACCTAACCGTATGCTTTCCGTATAGAATAAGCAGTTCCTCCCATAAATCCCGGGTCTCGGCCATCATATAATCCAGGTCTTTCCGGCCATTAGACTTCCGCCGGCGAACCTATCCCCCATTGATGATTTTCCCCAATAACTTCGATTCGCTAATTATCCGGACTTGGGATGGCTCCTCAAATTCTACTAATCCCCTGATGGCCGCCAGGAGTTCCATACGGTTATTGGACGTATGGCGGAACCCGCCCGTCAATTACTTTCTTTAGGTTCCATTGATGATGACTACTCCATATCCGCCAGGTGCAGGATTCCAAGGGCAGAATCCGGCAGTATAAAGTATCACGTTTTTTTTGGATCATACATATTTGGAGATTCTTCTTTTAGAATCTTCAACGCTTCAGAATGCCCCAGGATCGATTTTGATATATCCGGCCTGAGCTTTCCCTATCCCCTGGCCTTAAACTGGCCCTGAGCCTGTCTCCGCAAATCTGGATGCCATTTTACCTTCTCCGCCTTGGCCTTTTGCGCCTTGAGTTAGCTTTAGTTTAAAAAGCTGTCCCAAAAGAGGTTCCAGCCCAAGTCGGTCCCTTGTCGGCCAGTCGAATTTTTGGACAATTAATTCACTTGGAAGGCGCGGTCAAATAGCCCTGACATTTTTATTGATCAAGTGATATAGGTTATTGAACGTGAAAGGTTTAAAGGCATCATTTTATATATGGAGAACGAGAAACGAGGCCTAAAAATCATCTCCGGAGGCCAAACCGGCGTAGACCGAGCGGCCCTTGATTTGGCCCTTGAATTAGGTATCCCCTGTGGCGGCTGGTGTCCAAAAGGCAGGAAAGCTGAAGACGGCCCAATCCCAGATCGTTATCCCCTGAAGGAAACCGAGTCGAACAGCTACCCGGTAAGGACCGAGATGAATGTCCGAGACTCGGACGGGACCCTGATCTTGACTTGGGGGAGACCGACCGGTGGAACAGCTTTAACAGTCCGTCTGGCCAAGAGGCACAAGAAGCCCTGCATGGTCATTGACCTGAAGAACGCCGGTAACCAATCATCAATAAAGGACTGGCTGGAGAAGAAACAGATTGGTATCCTGAATGTGGCCGGGCCGCGCGAGAGTAAAAATCCTGGGATCTCCAAACTGGCCTATGATTTCCTGGTGGATACCTTCAAGTTTCTTTGATCTCAGGATTTCTCTTGCAACCGATCTGATGGGAAGTGAGGCAAGTGAGGAAAGTGACCCATTAGGAGCATCTTATTCAGGGAGGGCCGGACTGATTGCTGGATGTTATTTGGTCCGTCGTGGGATGACCGGGGAGGAGGACCTTAAGGAAATCAAAACGTTGAGGCGGGAGGAACTGGCCGATCACCTTCCTTCCCCGGAGACAGAAGACCAGAGGAGTATGGTTCTTAGCTGGACAGGATGATTCATTCTCCACGATAGGCGAACCAATGACCCGGAAAATTATAGCCTCCACAACCCTCACTTTCCTCACTATCCTCCTGCCGTCTGGTCTCCTGGCCGAACGATCCAGCCGCTCTCTGCCTGCCGAGGTCCTATCCATCACCGACGGGGATACCATCGTCATCCTCCTCCATGGCCACAAGGAAAAGGTCCGGTTGATCGGCATCGACGCCCCTGAATCCCACCCGAACCCGAAGGCCCAGAAGGACTCACTCCGGACAGGGGATGACCTGGCAACCATCACCGAAATGGGCCAGAGAGCCACCCGGTATATTAAATCAACGATCCAGCCCGGTGAACAGGTAGAATTAGAATTGGATCTCCAGCAACGGGACAAGTACAGTAGGTTATTGGCCTATGTCTGGCTCCAGGATGGCCGGATGCTCAATGAAGTGATAGTTCAGGCGGGGTACGCCAGCCTGATGACCTATCCGCCGAACGTCAAATATCGGGACCGGCTTGAGAAAGCTTACAGGGAAGCGAGGGAGGCCGGGAGGGGGTTATGGAAGTGACGTTTATAGGCATCTCCTGCGGCTACAGAACACAAACAGAAGACGACAAGTATCATAGGGGGTAAACGAGTGGTATGGGCAGGGTCCGGGTAACAGGATTCAGGAGAAGGCGATTTAGACATCATCCACACCAAATGAGCTAACTCACCCTCGACCCGGACCGTCAGATCGAACAATCGGAGGACCACATGAAGAAGACCCCAGTAATTCCAATTTCCAAGCCAATAACCCAGACGGTCGAGAAGGCCATACTGGATATCCAGACCCTGGCCAGCGACCTTGACCAGACCAATACGGACAAACTGGCTACTGATCTTTGGAACCTGGAATCCCAAATAAGCGCCCTGAGAACCTTCATCTTGAACCATATAGTCCGGACGGCGTAGGCCCACCCAATGACCGATCTTCCCATCCTGGATGAACCCTACTGGACCGCCCTCGAAATCCTAACAGATGAAGTCGGGAGCATCAAGGAATGTACCGCCCAAGGGGTGCCGTGGTATCCGGTCGATTCTGGGCAATTCGACTGGGCCTACAGGACTTACCGGAACTGGCAACCAGATGATGCCGAGACCTACCTGCTGGCCTTCCCGTGGCCGGAACCTGGTGAAGTCCCAAACGTCCCAGATCGGTATTTTGTGCCAACAGAGAGGGTGAAAGCCAAGATCCGGTGGTTTATTGATAACTTCAGTGGGGAGGAGGAAGACCCCTGGTTGAAGGATATGGTGGAGTTGGCGAAAACCGTCCTGGAGGAGGTGCATTAAAAAGATAATAGATATTGACAATTTACCAAACCTGTGGATATCATCTTGAATCAACACCTTGTAATTCCCGACTTTTCCAAAAAAAGCACCAATAGGCAGTTATTGACGTTCCACCCCTACCAAACCGGGTCGCCCGGTTAATGGACTGGAGGATGGCAATGACGGATAGAGACCCTGTTTCTCAATAGAGAAGTGGGGTTTTTTAATTTAGGTATGAGACTTATTAATCGGTGCCAAAAACCAATAATGAAAAGCCGATTTCCAGTGTCGTCTGGATAACTTTTTAGAGGGATAAACATGACGGATGAGTGGACACAAGAGGATGAAAAGGAATTTTCCAGACAAATCAGCTTGTACAATTCACTTTCAGAATCTGACAAGCGATTTATAGTTTCGCAATGGGATTTTCAAAATGGATTAAAAAGTTGGACAGAACGCTTGCAAGAAAAAGAAACTGAACAGGAAAGAAATAGGACAAGAGCTAAAATTATAACATTAGGCGTTATTGGTTTATTAGTCTTAGGTTTTTTTATCGGCGAAGAATATTGGAGAGGGAAAGGCGCTCGGGAAGGCTATAGGGCGTGTAGGAGTAATCTCGAAGTCGCCATGGAAGAATATCCACTCGGATTAAAGAAAAAGGTTCTGGAAGATTTAGAAACAGAAGAAACGGCTCTGAGAGAATTAGAAGCAGTAGAAACGGACAAATAAAAGTTGAGGAGGTTCGTTATGAAAAAAACCATATTCCTTTTGTCTTTTCTATTTCTGTTCTCGATTACTTCGCTATCACCCATTATCACCATTGCACAAAACACCATTACCGCACAAGATGCAGCCAATTTTATAGGCAAGGAGGCTACTGTTTGCGGGAATGTGGCAAGTGCGAAATTTGCAAGTCGGACCAAAGGGCAGCCTACATTTTTAAATCTCGATAAGCCATATCCCCGTCAGGTGTTTACTGTGCTCATCTGGGGATCAGACCGGGGGAAGTTTGAAACGCCTCCCGAGACCCTTTCTGGAAAAGAGATATGTGTCTCAGGAGTAATTCAAAGCTATAAGGGTGCTCCCGAGATCATCGTCAAAGATCCTTTACAGATTAAGGTGAAGTAAACCTGATGACATTCGGGATTAACTACAAGCCCATGAAAAATGGAATCCAGAGAATAATTGTATTAACCGCTTTTTTAATCTTCAGTTTTTCAGTTCTTTCTCATTCCTGGTACGATAAAACCCATTTGGCTATAGCAAAAGTTGCTGGATACCAGGGCTGGTTCAATGCGGCTGGGGCAGATGTTGCTAAAATCAAGGCTGGGGATAAAGAGAATCGGAACCATTATACCAATAATCCACTCGGTTCGGTTATTACTTCTCAGATGGTTTTGGACCAGGTAAACAGGTATGATGATCCAGGAGATGAAAAAGGGCATCTTTACGGGGCAATAGTCGCTTCTCTCAGGGATTACAAATCGGCTAAGGCATCTGGGAGATACCCAGAGTATTATCTTGCTTACTGTGCTCATTACGTTGGCGACTTATCCATGCCGCTTCACAATACCGTTTATGACTCGTTTAACCGGCAGAACCATGCAGCCATAGACGGGATCGTTGATGATGAGGTGTTGGATAATCTGGACCGGATCAAGACTTATCCCATAAAGATCCAGTCTGAAGACAACCTGGTTAAGGAAATAGCCAGAATAGCCAACCTTTCAATGAAATTGGGGTATCAACTTGAGACGGAGAACCGACCCTCGACCAAGGAGGAAGCCTATATCCAACTTGGTCATAGTGCTTCGCTTTTGAAGGCTATTTTGGTTTATATCGATAAAGAAAATTGAATAGCCATTTAAAGAATATCTAAGGAGGAGTATCGATGAAAATAAAGATTCTGAAGGCCATTATTTGTTTAGGAATTTTATTTTTATTTGTTACTCAGGCATGGCCAGCAAATATTCTTAATTCTGATTCAGATTATAGTATTAAAATTGCGGTCACAATTAATAAAGATGATTATATAATGGGGATATTAGAGTATTCTAACCATAAACCTCTATTTCCGGTTCAGTTAGTAGTGTTTAATCTAATTGGGGGTATGATTCACACTTTTCCATATGTTTTTGACATCCTTGAAAAGGAAATTGTTTCAACAAATGTCCACAGAATTAAATGTCGCTCCATGAATGATAAATATGGTACTGGTGCGTTGATCATTGGGACGATTGATTTTCGTGATGAATTAAAGCCCAAAGTAAATTTAGTGATCGAAGGTGGGTATTCTTATGTCAGTAATATAACAGATAAAGGTAAAGAATTTCATATGAAATATATACCAAATGTCTGGTTAGGACACTAATTTTGAGATTGAAAGATTTGGCAAACTCCGCTCAGAGAAAGATAGGTTTGATAATTATCTTTTTGGCAGGTTGGTTATGCGTGGCTGAAGCGGGGACTAACTGGGTTCTATGGGAGAGGAATTATGGTTCCGTGTTGGGTAATAAGGCGTCCACTGATTGGTTTGTGGACAGCGCATATCCAAATTATGAAATGTGTATAACGAGAAGGGATGCCAAACTGGAAGGTAGGTTGAAAGCATTTAAGAATTCTAAGAAGTTATTTATAGAGGAGGGAGGTTTTGCGATAGAAGGTGATAAATTACCAGATGGGGGAATTAAAGTGTTATTCGCTTATGAAGTTAAATGCTTTCCAGACACGATAGACCCACGAAAATAAGGTTCAAGGAGCATTGAGTTGAATAAATTACTATTAGCCCTTTTTATCATGTTGATAACGGTATCATCGATAAGGGCGGACTCAAATAAGGAATCTTATGAGTTACAGGAACGCTGCGGAAAACATGCAGCGGAGCGGATCAAGGAAATTGGTGGTGAGAAACCCCTCGAATTGCGTTATGAAAATCATTACAATAAAAGATTAAATAAATGCTTTGTAATAATCTACATGTTGAATTTCGAGGAGAAATCGTCACGAGAAGCCAATTTTGTAGTTCTGAAACCGAATGGGACGCCCTTGTCAGGCAATATATGGAAGAATAGGCAAGGATTATGAAGAAGAATTTATTATGGTTAATCCTGGGGCTAATTTTAGGTTTATTGATAACCAGTATAAACAGTATAAAAGGGACTCGCAACCAACAACACCCAACAGAGAGTTACCAGATAGTCATTTATGACACCCCGACTAAAGAATGGGTTATAATCGCAGTAAATAAAGAAAATAACACACATGTTCAAATCACCGCTGTCTGCGATTTCTACCGATGGGGTGATCGTGAACCCTTAAGAAACCCTGATGGTTGCGATATCATGGTCGGGGAGGTCTTATTTCCTAATCGATTAGGTCTTTACCAAGGAGAGTTCTTAGATGTATGGCAACAAGGCGATACTCTATTTATTACAAAGGGGGAAGGCGAAAAACGAATTCACCAACAATTTAGCATCAAATCAAAGAAATTATTATAATATTTTCGTCTCAAATTTCCAGGGATAAGTCGGGGCCGAACACCTTGGCTAATAAGCCGCACTCCACGGCCTGACCTTCATAAGGACGGTCGATGGATATACCCATTACTACAGGTCAGCCCCGCGAATAGGAGAAAGTAAACATGAAAGCAAATCGGGTGCTTAAATTGGTTATTCTTATAATTACCGGCCTCTCGGCCCTTAATGGATGTGCAACCTATAAAACTACATTGACCAACGCGCAAGGTGAAACGGTAACATGCGAGGCAAGCGGTAAGAGCGGTATTATAACTGGTTATTATTTACGCAAAGGCTTTGAGGACTGCGTCAATACCTTTAAGGCCCAAGGTTTTAAGGAAGTTCCTTCGACAACGCAGAATTCCGAATAAAAAACGGTGAAGTATAAGGGGCAGGGGTCCGGGCTGATCGTCGCACCACGGGCCGCACAGGAAGCCGGACGCTGGAATATGGGGGCCGGTTGGGGTAACCTGACTGGCTTTTTTATGAGGTGGGACAGAGGTGGGACCAGGTCAGAACCGGGCCGCAAAGAAACTCCTTTGCCGGGGGCATAAAAACCCCTCGCATGGCAAAAAGGTGGGACAGAAGTGGGACAAACTACCGATTGACTACCAAAAACAAAAAAGGTTTAACGCCTGTAATCGCCTTAAGCCTTTGATATTACATGGCGCGCCTGGCAGGATTCGAACCTGCGGCCTACGGATTAGAAGTCCGTTGCTCTATCCACTGAGCTACAGGCGCATTTAATAGTTAATTAAATTAGT
>Ga0209048_10004586_pt1 | contig 13208 bp, 6 predicted proteins | sample FrelakmetCRP12CR_FD_187146 | JGI IMG/M metagenome (GOLD analysis project Ga0209048, IMG submission 187146) | Freshwater lake sediment microbial communities from the University of Notre Dame, USA, for methane emissions studies - CRP12 CR (SPAdes)... | ecosystem: Environmental > Aquatic >... | reverse complement strand
AGGCTACCATGCGGGTGTCGCCAAGTGGTAAGGCAGTAGCTTCCCAAGCTACTATTCGTGGGTTCGAATCCCATCACCCGCTCTTATTGTCAAAGAAGCCACTTGATCGATATAAAGGATGCTTGCGAGAATGCAAGCATTCTTTCGTTTCTACGACAGCCATTTGGTGTTAAAATAACAACCAATGTCCGAAACGAAATCTACTATCTTGTACGTTGAAGATAATCCAGATAATCGTTTGCTTGTCCGGCGGATTCTGCATGCATCTGGTTACGGACTGATCGAAGCCGCAAATGCTGCGGAGGCTTTACAAATCCTGGAGCAACAGATTCCAGACCTGATCTTGATGGACATCAATATGCCGGATATCGATGGGTACACACTCACCGCGCAGTTGAAGGCAATGCCCAAACTCAGCGATGTACCGATCATCGCGATGACCGCCTACGCATTGAAGGGAGATCGCGAGCGCAGTTTTGAAGCTGGATGTGATGGCTACATCCAAAAACCCATCGATGTCGATAGCTTACCCAAGCAAATTCAACGTTTTCTTGAAATGAAGGATTAACCGGCGCCGACCATCTTAGCCGAGGCAATCGTGACCGATAAAGACGCAAGCATAACGAACCAGAATATCTCTGCGACACCAACAAGTGAGGTGAATAGTGCACCTCGAAGCGCTTCCGTTCTTAAGGGCACGACAGTCCTTGTAGTGGAAGACAATGTGGCCAACTTTGTGCTGATCGCCCGTCTTTTAGGGTACATGGGTATTCATTGCGAGTGGAAAACCTCCGGCTACGAAGTAGTTGAATATGCGGATGCTCTGCCGCGCCTGGACTTGATCCTGATGGACATCCGGCTGCCGTATGAAGACGGCTACGGAGCATTGCAAAAAATCCGCATGAGCCCCAACCTCAAGTCCACCCTAGTTGTCGCGGTGACCGCTGAAGCCAGCCAGGAGCAAATCCGTAAGGCTCGGGAAGCCAAATTCGACGGTTTTATCGGAAAACCCCTTGATCCCGACCTCTTCCCGGACCAAATCCGCAGAATCCTGTCTGGAGAGCCGGTTTGGGAGCTAAGTTAAGTGTAAGTAAATTTGGCTTTCAAATCTGTCAGAAACTCCTCCCAATTCCCCCTTCGGGATGGATAATCCTTCAATAGTATAACTGGGTTAAAAGAAGAGACAAGGAGACAACTCTTATGTCATCGGCTAATCTCGCCTCCGGACGTCAATTTCGCGGCCGTATGGCGCGTACGATTCTGGCGATCTCTGTGCCAGTTTCTTTGTTACCTTTGGTAGCGGTAGGAAGCGTCGTATACCGGTATGCCAGTGGCTTCATGGGCCGGCTGCCCGAAAACGTGCTGATCTCATGGGCTGCTTTGATCGGGATGTCGTTGCTGCTGGCCTGGCTGATCATCTGGCTCACCGCGCGCAGGCTCACTCGCCCGTTCTTAGAGCTGGCAGATACGATGCACTCCTTCCTCAAAGGCAACTGGGAGCTGCGCGCCCAAATCCACCAGCAAGATGAAACGGGGTTGCTTGCCGACCTCTTTAACCAGCTGGCAAACGATATGGCCGAGACACGCCGGTTGATGGAAAAGCGGACTGCTGAGCCAGATTCGGACCGGAGACAGGCAGTGGCACAGCTCTCTCAGGTTGCTACCTACTCCATCAGCCTGGATGAACTAATAGATCAAGCGATAAAACTGAGCCTGCGGTATCTGGGTTGCACATTCGCCGCGGTTTACCTGCTCGAGAAAATTGAAGGCCAAAAGTTTGCAGTCTTGCAACAGTCGACTGGCTCCCCAGAGTTCGAAGGTACCCTCTTAGCCCAGCGGTTCAAAGAAAAGAAAATCCTGATCGCCCCGGATCCTACCTCCGAATGGCTGGCGGGAAAAGCTATCGAATCGAAGCATCCCCAAATTAGTGCAACAAAGGTAGTGCCAGGAATTTATGAGGCCGTCATACCGATCACTTTAAGCAGCCAGGTGGTTGGGGTTTTTGATCTATTCGCCGCCAACCTGAACGCGGAAAGCCGGCTAGGTCCTTTCAATGCTCGAGTGATGGCGGAATTGCAGGTGATGGCAAATGTATTGGCCCTGGCAGCAGCCAGATCTGCCCAACCGGGTTTCAATCCAACTCAGGCGGCCGCGGACGAAATGAGCCAGGAGTTGCAACTGCCTTCGCTAAGACAATTGGGGCTAGAAACGGAAAAAGCCAGCTCCGCTTCTTTCTCAATTCATGCCAGGAGCACTGAACAGGTTGTCGCCGAAACAGCAAAGATATTAAAGCAATCCCCGTATGTTTCCGCAATTCTATTGCCTGAAGGAGAAGGCATGCGCGTTGCTTTCCACTGGACCGAGAAAAATCAACCGGCAGGACAGTCCTTTCCCGACTATATATCCATATCAATGGAAACCTTCAAGCCATTTTATCTCCCTCCAGACGCTCCTGAGGAATTCCCCGCAGAACCGCAGCCTATCCTGGTAGCCGACCTAGGGAAGAGCCGCTTGCCGAACGAATTGCTCGACCTGCCGCGCCAAATGGGATGCAGCTCTGCGGCATTCCTACCAGCACTCTCAAACCGAACGCTGGTTGCGCTGCTGGTTCTGGGGATACCTTCACAACATTTGGGCAAAAAAGATAACGCATCCACGCCGCCACTGACGCTGGATAACCTAATTATCTATATGGACGTTCTCGAAAAGATGGTCGCAGACCTGGAAAGGCTCCCGCCGCAAGGGGCTGCACAGCGCAACCAGGCTGAACTACAAACACTATGGAACGTCAGCCAGTCCATTTCCCAAGAAACCAAGCTGGCTTCCCTTTATCAGGTTATTCACCAACAGGTTGTCGCGGCAATGGGTGAAGTAAGCACTTTTGCGGTCGCGCTATACGATTTCGAGACCAAATTGATCTGCATCCCCTATCTTTATGAAGAGGGCCAACTCATTAACCTGGATCCATTTTCGCTTGGAGAAGGACTGATCTCAGTCGTTATCCGCAGCGGCAAGCCGTTACTGCTGGTTGAAGATGTCGACATACAATTAACACAATTGGGCGCTGAAATTATGGGGGTGTCTCCAAAGTCCTGGCTAGGGGTGCCGATAATCCTGGGCAGCGAAGTGTTGGGCGTGATGATTGCACAAGATCTGTATCAAGAATTCCGCTTCAATGAGGATGACCAACGCCTGCTCAGCACTCTTGCAACCCAGGTTGGAATTCTAATACGGAACGCACAGCTAGTGGAGAGTTCTCAAAAGGAGATACAGAAAGAAATTCTGATCAACGAAATCACGGCTAAAATCCGCCGCTCACCGGATATTCGATCGATCTTGAAGACTACCGCGGACGAATTGGGCAAAGTTTTAGGAGCTTCACGGGCTCATATAGAGATCCAGACTAAAGATATTGCGCCAAATGGGGAACATTCTTCGTCACTTTCCCAAGTCAATCCGGCATTTGCAGAAGGAACCTTTGCCTCGAATGGTTCGAATGGCAATGGAGCCGGACAACGTGAAGGCGAGCAATTTCAGGAGGGCGAAGGATGAAGATCCCTATATTTGCTCACCAGAAGCAAGCAATGCCGGTCGAGAATATTCAGCCAGAGACCATGCCTAAAAGGGCAACACCGGTCGCGAGTATTCAGCCAGGGACCACGTCTGAGCAGGCAATCCCTTCATCCAGGGTTATTCGGCAATATACCCTGATCGGCGTGTTATTTGGCTTGATTTTTCCTATCGCATCCAGCCTGATCTTGTTATACGAAAATGACCTACCCGTCACGCTCGGCAACTTAATAACCATTCAAAAAACGAACCCTTTATTATGGATTATCGATACGGCTCCAATTTTCCTGGGGTTTTTCGCATTTATTATTGGCAAGAATCATGCGCAGGCTCTGCTGGCGAATAAAGAACTGGAGAACAGCCTGTTTGAGCGATCCAGACTTGTTAACCAGCTCGAAGTCTTTAATGCCAGCCTGGAAGAAGAAGTTCAAAAACGAGTAATTCAGATTCAAACAGCTTCTCAAGTCGCCCAAGAGGCAAATTCGATCCGCGATTTGGATCAACTATTAAAATCGACAACCAGCTTAATCTCAGAAAGATTTGGTTATTATCACGTAGGAATTTTCATCAACGATTCCAAAGGGTTGTATACGGTATTAGAAGCCACAAATTCTGCGGGCGGTAGAAGAATGTTGGCTCGGGAACACCGGCTCAAGATTGGACAAGTCGGTATCGTGGGTGATGTAGCGGCAAAAGGGGCGCCCAGAATCGCCTTGGATGTAAGTAAGGAGGGCATTTATTACAATAACCCAGATTTATCTGAGACGCATTCTGAGATAGCCCTGCCGATTAAGACTGGCAAGGGAATCATCGGCGTATTGGATATTCAATCCATCGAGTCAGGAGCTTTCGATCAGAACGATGCTACCAGCCTGCAAATCATCGCCGACAGCCTGGGAAGCGCTATCGAAAACAGCCGTCTCTTTAAAGAAACGCAAGATAATCTCGAAGAAATCCGTTCTCTTCACCACAATTATCTAAAACACGCCTGGTCAGAAACGATCCGTACAAAAAGTAACCTGGAATACACCTACGGATCTGCCGACCAGGCATCATCTGCTTCAAAAACCTTAGAGTCTCCCATACGACTGCGCGATCAAGTGATCGGCCAGCTGGTGATTGAAGCCGAACCGAACAGTCCTGCAGAAGCCACCGAATGGACACCTGACCAGGTAGCGCTGGTGGAAGCGATCACTGACCAGGCTGCTCAGGCGCTAGAAAACGCCCGCTTGCTGTCAGAATCGCAGCAAAGAGCTGCTCGCGAGCAGCTCACCGGTGAAGTAACAGCCCGGATGCGTGCTTCCCTGGATGTAGACACCGTTCTGAAAACCGCGATTGAAGAAATCTATCGAGGTTTAGAGTTAGATGATCTGGTTATTCAAATATCACCTGCATTGGAAGATGAAAAATGAGAACCTGGTTCACCAGTATCCGTACTCGTCTGGTTATCATCCTTATCGCATTCACTTTGCTGCCAATGGCGTTGATAAGCCTCATATTTATCACTGCCATTTCTCGCTACGCGAAAGAGAGCGTGCTTAATACGCTCAGCGCGATAACCACCCTTAAAGAGAACCAGATCAAAAACTGGACAGTGGATTTAAACAACAATCTGCAAGCCGAACTAGAGCGGAATGCAGAGACTCGCCGCCTAAATACACTGTTGAAAACTGACCCGAACACGTCAGAATTTCGGACTGTACATGACGCCCAACTGAAGGTGTTCGAAAGCGCGATTGCTTCGCATGGGATTTACGAGGATCTATTCCTTATCGACCTAAGCGGTAATGTCGTGCTGTCTACAAATCCAATCGATGAAGGAGCGAGCTTCGCGAGTCGGGATTATTTTAAGAACGGACTTCAAGGCTCTTACCTGGCATCCCCTAGTTTTGACCCTTCGATTGGACGCATTTCCACAATCGCTGCAATTCCTGTGCGCACGGACCAAGGAGAGACGTTGGGAGTCCTGGCGGGCCGGGTAAACATGGATAGCTTGAATAAAATACTGAAAGAAAGGACCGGCATCGGAGATACCGGAGAGACCTATCTGGTAGGAGCAAACGGCGTTTTATTGACTGATGTACGCAACCCTACAATTTATTATGTGGCGGGCTATAGCAAGATCCAAAGCGAAGGTATCCAACATGCTTACCAGGATCACCTGACCGGCACGGGTAATTATCGCAACTACCAGAGACTACCCGTTTTTGGAGCCTATCGATGGATCCCCGAATTGCATGTCGGGCTTATTGCAGAACAACAACAATCTGAAGCGCTAAAGACCCTGACGATCGTCAGAAACTCTGCCATCCTGGGGTTAATCATTTCTGTCCTGTTAGCTTCGTTGGCGGCATTTTTCATCGGTCGTAACCTGGCGCGACCGCTTATCGAGCTTACCCAGACTGCTGAGAAGATCGCCGGGGGCAATTTGGGTATTCGGGCAAACACAGTACGTAATGATGAGATCGGTTTATTGGCGATTGCATTTAACAGCATGACCGCCCAACTGCGCAATCTAATTGAAAATCTGGAGGAGCGAGTTACCACGCGTACCAAACAGTTGCATAATCGCTCGGAGCAACTGATGGCTGCCTCCGAGGTAGGCAGAACGGTGACGACTATTCTGGACGTGAAAGAGCTTATTCAACGGGTAGTTGATTTGATCCAGCAGCGTTTTGATCTTTATTACGTAGGATTGTTCCTGGTGGATGAAAATCGGCAATGGGCTGTCTTAAAGGCAGGCACAGGGCTGGCGGGGCAAAATATGCTCGGCCGCGGCCATCGACTGCCTATTGGCGAAACCTCGATGATCGGATGGAGTATTGCCAATGCCCAGGCGCGCATCGCTTTGGAGGCTGGCGAGGATGCAGTCCGGCTGGCAACTCCTGAATTACCCACCACGCGATCCGAGGCGGCCATTCCTCTGCGCAGCCGCGGTCAGATCTTAGGCGCCCTCACGATTCAAAGCACACAACCTGGCGCTTTCGATAAAGAAACCATCGCGGTGTTTCAAACGATGGCCGATCAAATCGCGGTCGCATTGGATAACGCTCGCCTTTTCGTTGAAACTCAACAAACGCTGGTGACCGTGCAACAGGCTTATGGCGAAATGAGTCACCAGTCCTGGCTCAAAAGGGCGCGCGCTCGCCCTCTATCTTACCACAGGGATTCGAACGGGCTTTCCTATGGCACTGGCGCGTCAAACGGCGACGAGGAATCCAGCCTGGCAATTCCCATTAAAGTGCGTGGCCGTACGGTCGGGGTAGTTAAAGCACGAAAACGCGAGAATCCGGACTCAAACAAGACATGGTCCGCTGAAGATGTGGAATTATTGGGGACTCTAACCGACCAGCTTGGAGTAGCCCTGGAAAGCGCTCGTCTATTCGAAGAAGCTCGACGCCGTGCAGAACGTGAGAGACTTACTGGAGAGATCACAGCGAAAGTACGCGCCTCGAACGACACTCAAACCATTATGCAGACCGCAGCCCGGGAAATCCGTAAGGCTTTACAAGTCAACCGAGCTCAGCTAGTTCTCCAGACTACCCAAATAAAGCCTGCAGAAGATTTGCCTCCAATAGTTAAATCACCAGAAACTGAAAGCTCACTCCAGATAGGCGCTATCCAGTCAGAACCGCCAAATTCTAATGGCAAGCATAACGAACAACCAATTAGTAAACCGGACTCCGCCCAGAAGTTTGAATGATGAAATTGATTTGTGTTTGGCTGGATGGATAATTTAAAGGCGCAAGTGAAACCAAGATTGTGAGGCAAGCATGAATGATAAAAACCCTTCACACGACTTTCCGCCGGATCTGCATTCTGCAGAGCAAACACAAGCCGGGGTTTTTCAACCAGGCGAACTGACCACTGAAGAAGTCAATTCTGCAGAAGAGAGCCGCGTAAAACAGGGCGCTTATGTCATTGCGATTGCCAACCAAAAAGGCGGCGTAGCCAAGACCACTACGGTAGTTTCGCTGGGTGGGGCGCTGGTCCAACGCGGCCAGGATGTGCTTCTCATCGACCTGGACGCGCAAGCGAATCTGACACTGGCTCTCGGCAAGGATCCCGCCAAGCTGAGAGGTGCAATTACGGATGTGTTGTTTAACTCAGCCACCCTGCTCAGTGTAAGCCGTGAAACCAGTATCCCGGGTCTCGACCTGGTCCCAGCGAATTCTGGCATGGATTTGGCCGAACGGTTTTTACCGGTACGGAAAGACTACGAAACGATTCTTCGAAGAGCGCTGAATGAGAGCCTGAAACGCCTGCCAAAGAAAACGGCCAATCCAGACCTACAAAGCGATTCGGACGAATTCATTTTGGGGGATCAATCCATCTCGCAATTCGGAGCCAACCGGCAGAGTAACCCTCGGCCCGCCATGAGCTATGATTATGTGATTTTTGATTGCCCGCCCTATATGGGGGCAGTCACTTTAAATGCCCTGGTTGCCGCAGATATGTTGATTATCCCCACTCAGCCCGAATATTTTTCCGCCCATGCATTGAAGACGATGATGGCGACTATCCGGCAAGTGCGCAGCCAGCATAATCCGGATCTGGTTTATCGTATCTTGATCACCATGCATGATCGCCGGAACCGCATCCACCGCGATGTGGGCGAGCAAATCCGTGCCAGCTTTGGCTCAGGCGTCTTCGAAACAATGATCGAGATCGACACTAAACTGCGCGAAAGCGCCGTTGAAGGTTTACCAATCATGTACCATAAAAGCCAAAGCCGAAGCGCCTTACAATATGTGGCTCTGGCCCAGGAGTTGATCCAGTATGTCAGATAAATCCCCTGAACAAGGTTCAACCTCCACTTACGCCGAGGAGCATGCAGCTTCAACCAATGGATCAAAAAACGGCGCTGGCAGCGCGCCTCGACGCGGCAACAAACAAAGCTCTGCAAGAATTAAACAGCTTTTTGTAGACCTGGAAGCAGAAACCAATGATTCATTTACTTTTGCTCCAGAAAGCATTACGACTGAATCCTCTCCCGCCAACCTAAGCCCTGACGAAACGAATTTGGAGAATGCCAGCTTCCCTGGCCGGCAAGAGATAGCTTCCTCACCCATTGAGCAAAAGCAAGCTGAAATACCGGTCATAACCCAGCCAGTTAAGGTTATTCCTGAGGCAAACGAAACTGAGATTTCCCCCGTTACGGAACTCCTGGCGGGTACTCCTGAAATAATCCCTGAACAAGCTGCTAAACTGACTGAAGAATTAGAAAGTCAGCTACCCGAGCCTGAGCCAGCTACACCTGTCTCTTTAGAGCTTTATCCAGACCTGGTTTCTGAACCGGACGAACAACCAGTCGAGCAATTACCTGAACCCGAACCCATAGAGACAACTCCTGAGCCAGCAACCACAGTTTATGAACAACCTGAACTCCAGGAGGTAGATCAAGACTTCTTCGCGCCTGAACGCGCAGAGGAACAAGAAGAAGCCGCCTTGATCCACCCGCTTGAGCGTCTCGCAGAGCCGCAGATTCCTATGGCGCTCTCCCAGTCGCCTCCTGAGCCAGAGCAAGAACCTGTCACAAGCCAACCGGTTATGGAGGAACCACCAATCGATAACGATCTGTCTTCGTTCCAAACCGGCTCAGTTTCCAAATGGGTAGGCGTCCAATCGACGGCCCAAAATAGCGAGGCAGGCGAAGGTGGGCGTGCGACACAAGAAGAAGATAAAATCCTGCGAACCAGCGAGGATATTTCTCCAACGATCATTGAAGGCTTGCGATTTGGCCGGCCGGTGGCAAAGAATGCGCAGGGAAGCCAGCCTGCCGTATTGGCCTATGCAAAGACTATCGGCGAAACCCCGTCCACAAACCTTCACACAAAGTCAGCCGAGAAGAAGCAGACGCACAGCGGCGAGTCCAGGGTGGCCCAATCCCTCCTTTTAGAGGTTATGGATGAAGACCCTGGACGCACCTGGAGCGAAGATGAACTCCTGCTGGTGGAACAGGTAAGCGACCAACTTTCCCTGGCCCTCGAAAACGCCCGTTTATTCGAAGAAAGCCGGGCCCGGGCCGAGCAATTGAGCATCCTGAATGAGATGAGCCGAAACCTCTCAGCTCAACTGGACATGGATGCTGCGCTCGAAACAGTCTATCGCTATTCTTCACGGTTGATCGATACAACCAATTTCTACGTTGCCATATACCTGGGCGAGACGAACGAGGTCACCTTCCCGCTCACCTATGAGGAGGGGAAGCACATTCACGAACCCTCTCGCCCGCTCGGCAATGGCTTAACGGAATACATCTTCCGAACGCGCCAGGTATTGTTGATTAAAGAGGATGTGGTTGGGACAATCAGAAACATCCTTGGAATTGAACTGATTGGTCGTGAGCCCTTGTGCTGGATGGGGGTGCCTTTAATCTACAGCAACCAGGTCATTGGTGTAATCGCGGTACAAAGCTACAAACAAAGCCTCTTATATGATGAAAGCCACCGTGATCTCCTCACCGCCATCGCCAGCCAAGCGGCTGTTGCGATCGAAAACGCCCGCCTATATACGGAAGAACGCCGCCGCCGGCAAATCGCCGATGCACTGAGCGACATTGCCCGTACCGTCAGCAGTACCCTGGAAGTAAGCCGGATTTCAGGGAAGACTCTCGACCTGTTAGCTCAACTAGTTGATTACGATACGGCTGCTTTCCAGCTTATTCACGATGGACATCGAGAGACAATTGGCTTCCGCCGGAGGACGGCCAATGCCCAACCCGCAAGCTCTGGGTTCGAAGAATGGGATATCGAAAGTTCGGTATCAGACGATCAGCTAATTCAAGCGGTAGTTGAAAGCCACCAGCCGTTAGCTCTGGCCAATACCCATGCGGACTCGCGCTGGCACTCTGTGCCTGAAAATGCGCACATCCGCTCCTGGCTGGCAGCACCCCTTCTGGTTGGAGACCAGGTCATCGGTGTGCTGGTTCTTGAGCACATCGAGCCTGAGGTCTATTCAAGCACCAGCATTGAAATGGTCAGCATCGTCGCTGCCCAGGTCGCGGTTGGCATTCAAAACGCCAACCTGTTCGAGCAAACCCAAAAGGCGCTCAGCGCGCTGGCAGTCAGTGAAAGGTACCAGAAAAATGTCGCTCAGGCTGTAGCCGCCTTGACTGAACGAGGGATGGCTGCACTTTCGGATGTATTAAGAACCCTTGGAGAAGCTACCAAGGCAGATCGAGTGTATTACATTGAAACTCAGGTAGACTTACGCGGTGCTTATTGGCGGTTAACTATCGAGTGGTGTGGTCAAGGAATACTCTCTCAGTTGAGCAACCCCGCATTGCGCCGCCTGATGACTGGCCCATTAGCTCCCTGGATCGAGCAACTACGCGTTAAAGGATATGTTGCAGTATTGCCCGCTTCCTGCTCGCCCGAACAAAAAGAACTCCTGGAATCTTTAGGATCACGATCGCTTCTGCAAATTGCCGTACCCGGCCGCCACGAGATTCCCGGCTGGCTTGGCTTTGACCAGACTGATGCCAGCCGTAAATGGAGCGCTGACGAAATCTCTGCTTTACAAACAGCCGCCTCGGCCCTGGCAAGCACGATTTCTCGTGAAGATCTGTTCACTCAGGTACAAATAAACCTGGCCGAAACCGAGGCCTTGTATCAAGCAAGCGCCCGGTTGAATTCGGCCAAGGGCTTTACCGAAATCCTCAACGTTTTACGCCAGCATACGATGCTGGGACAGATCAACGCCTCAGAAATCACGTTGAATCTTTTCGACCGGCCCTGGATACAGAACAATAAACCAGATTGGATGAGCCCTGTGGCGCGTTGGTCCGCCAAACCGGATGTTGAGAAGCCCTCAGAAAGAACTTCTCTGTCCGCCTGGCAATTTGCAGAAACGCTCTTACAACCCGAACGGCCGACTGTAGTAATGGATATTTCTACCGATCCACGTATGGATGATACCATGCGATCGATGTATGCCGACCGGCTGGGAGCAAAGAGCCTGGTTTATATGCCATTGAATGTGTCGGGGCGCTGGATCGGGCATATTATCGCCGCGTACAATCAGAATATGGGCTTTCCAGAGCAGGAATTACGACGTCTGTCTTCTTTGGCCGGACAGTCCGCCGTCGCAATTGAAAGCCTTCGTCTGCTGGACGAGACTCGCCAGCGGAATGAAGAACTGGCCAGTATTAACCAGATTACCAGCGCAGCCAGCCGCACATTAGAACTCAATGAAGTATTGGCCGAGATTTTAATTCATGTCTTGAAAACTATCGAATACGAGAGCGGACTGATCTCCATCACGGACCCTGTCTCACGCAAGCTTCAATTGGCGGTGCACGAAAATCTACCCGAAAAAATGGTCGTCCGGCTGAGTGAGCAAGGGATGGATGGGACACCCTGCGATTTGGTGTACCATCAAGGGAAGACGATCTACGCAGCCGATTTGAACAACCTACCAGGAGAAATACTGCCCTGGCAATCCGCTTTCAATGGCCCGAAATCAATCGGCTTCAACTCTTATTTAGGGGTTCCTTTAGAATCGAAGGGGATTAAACTCGGAACTGTATGCGCCTTCAATCGCGCGCCAAAAACAGTTCCACCGCTGCGCATTACCCTGATGGAAGCCATCGGCCAACAAGTCGGCGTCGTCGTCGATAACGCCAGGCTTTTCCAAAACACCCAGATAGCCTTGAGCGAGACCGAAACCCTGTACCAGGCGAGCGCCGAGCTCAATGCCGTCCAATCCTATGATGAAATTTTAAATACTTTGCGTAAATACTCCATCCTGAGTGAGGTAGATTATTCGCTCAGCCTGGACCTCTTTGACCATCCATGGATTGGCGAAGATATGCCTGAGAAAGCCAGCCGGGCGGCTTTCTGGTCTGAGAACGAAGAGACGAACCACAAGTCAGACAAAGCTTTAACCGATGAGGCTAGCTCCTATTTCTTGGGTGATTTTCCGGCTACGAAAACCATTCTTCGAGCCAACGCAGTCGTAGCAGTTGAGGAGATTGACAACGACCCGCGCCTTGACAAAAAAGCTCGCATGTATTACACAGGCCAACATAGCCTCATCTGCGCACCTCTCGTCGTCGGTGGTTTGTGGATTGGATTTCTGCATGCCGTCTTCAGTAAACCAGCCAACTGGCAGGAAACTGACTTGCGCCGCCTGGACGTACTTGCCGGACAGGCAGCTGTAGCTGCACAGACATTGCGTCAGCTCCGCCAAATCCAAATGCGAGCCCAATATGAGTACAAAACTCGTGAAATTGGCTCACAGATCAGCGCCACCATCGACCGAGATACAATCCTGGGGACCACTGCGCGTTCACTTTGCCAGGCGCTGAACGCCTCTCACGTCCATATTGGCTTAACCCCATCCAATGCCGGTTATCTTTATTGTCGAAACGAAGATCGTTTCTATCCCTCCAACGATCCTCAATCGCAGTCGATCCTCCAATTGATTTCTGAACTCCCTGAGCCAGTACACTCGGCCAATTCGGAGAGCTCGCCTGAACCCGCTGGATTGGTTAATGGCTACCCAGACACACAGCCACCGGCTTTTATTACAACATCCATCACCTTACGCGGCGAACATATCGGGGATATCCAGGTCTTGAACACAACTGGAGGGGTGGACTGGTCGGAGGACGACCTCACCCTCATCCAGACGAT
>Ga0209048_10004585_pt1 | contig 13209 bp, 16 predicted proteins | sample FrelakmetCRP12CR_FD_187146 | JGI IMG/M metagenome (GOLD analysis project Ga0209048, IMG submission 187146) | Freshwater lake sediment microbial communities from the University of Notre Dame, USA, for methane emissions studies - CRP12 CR (SPAdes)... | ecosystem: Environmental > Aquatic >... | reverse complement strand
GACACCGGCGGTCGTTGCGTACGTAGTCGGCGGCAGGAACTGACCCGGATGTGCGTGGTCCTGCAATGCAACCACAATCGAGGCGCTGGGCCCGGTGGAGGTCGGTATGCCGGCAAAAATCAAGTCTGCGGCCCCGTCGCCGTTGACGTCGGCGATGGTAACGTAGGCGCCTGTCATGCCAGCCACAGGGCTCACCGGTGCAAGGAATGCGCCGGGAGTACCCGGATCCTGAAAGAGAATCCTCAGGGTTTGCCCCTGTTCGACGACCACCACATCTGTCAATCCATCGCCGTTAAGATCTCCTACCGCAAGGCCACCGCAACAAGAGTCGATAGCGATCATGCTCGCGGCAGCAAAGGATACGGGCGCGGAGCTGTTTTGCAGATGGATCGCAATGCCGCCGCTATGGGCTACGATCAGGTCAACGCGTCCGTCCTGGTTCACGTCGGCTGCAGCGACCTGCTGTGGAAATTGTCCGCTGCTGAGCGTCTTCGCCGGTTGAAAGTGACCGGACTGACTGGCGTTGTTCAGCAGCAGTGAGAGCGTGCCCGCGCTATTGTCGACGCTAACAAGATCCGGCAGGCCATCGCCGTCAACGTCGGCCGCGATGGTGTTCCAGGTATCGGAGCCGACCGGGTACGAAGTGGCGGAGCCGAAGGAGACGGCGCCCGCGCCCTGATGCAGTGCTACACCCACAGTGCTGGGATGCGGCGGCGCATGATCCACAACGGTGTAGGCGATGGCCAAATCTACCTGACCGTCGCCGTTGAAATCCGCAACGGCTAGGCCCAATGAGATTGGTCCGCTACTAAAGCTGCCCCCACCACCGCCGCCACCGCTGCCACCGCACGACGCAAGACCCAGAAGAATTACCGCGAACCAAACTCGAAAGGCAAGCTGGATCTTGGTCATGACGCGTCCCCAGTGAGATAGCAGCGTGCCGGCTTGATTCCGCGCAATCCCTTTGAGCGCAATATCCGGCGGGCTCGTTCCGCGTGGCACCGCTTGTCGTATTTGCGGCGTCCAGGCGCAAAGCTACGCCTACGCGCCAGTTTGTCAAACAGGGACGGCAGGAACGCCGTCTCGCGCTGGCTCCGGGTCAGGAGTGCGCAACCGAGGCGTTTTGTGAACCATGACAATAGGCGGGATGTCGGTCTCGTTGCGGAATGCGCCTGAATGAACCCGGAACATTCCAGGATTGAGGGATGCGGCTTGCCCCACTCAGCCAGCTCCCGTGGCAGGCACGCCGATTCAACAGGGTTGCTACATGGTCGATGCGGCAGGCTGGGAGAGTGGTCGCCAGCCGTTCATGGTGAAGATCAGCGCCAAGGAAAGCGACAAGTACCTGATGACCGAGCCAGGCGATGCTTCGAAGTCCTCGCTGCCCACAGGCGCGATCGACATCACCGGTCGCGTGCTCGACCAGCTTACCATCCGGCAGGCAGAGCGCTCGATGCAGATCGATCCTCGGCCCGGGTTCACGCTCAAGCTGGAGGACGCCTATGCGTCGGCGATAAATATTTCGGTCTACAGTGATTACTTCGAGAATCGACCGGTCCTCGAGTCCATCCGGTTGGGCGATGTGATCCGCGTGGTCGGGTGGACATTGCGCCTGCGAAATCCGCAGGGCCAGATCTGGGAAGGCGGCGCAGGCCATGACCACAACCCGCGGCGCGCGGTTGTAGTCAGCGTCCTGAAACTGCAGGTCAATGACCAGAAGAAATTCGGCAATTGGGACGAGGAGACAAACCAGTTTCCGCCGCAGTGAGCTGGGAGAGGTTGCGGAGGGCGATCTTTTCGGGTGTGCTGTGCATGAATACCCCTCTCCCTTGGAAGAGGTGTATCCCGGGACCACAAAACAGACGCTCGCGAGGGTCGGCCCCTGTGACGCCAGTCGAACGCTGCACCGTACAGACTCTCTCGTCCAAAGTCTGCGATAATCAGCCCTGGAAAAGTACACCCCAGACTATGCGCTTCATGAAGCTGACCCTGCCTCTGGCCTTTACGCTGCTCGCTACATCCATGCCAACTCACGCCATCGAAGAACCCGCCTACGAAGTCACCAAGAAGATCGGTGATGTTGAAGTGCGCCAATATGCGCCCTACGTAGTGGCCGAGGTACTGGTGACAGGTTCCGCGACGGAGGCAGGCAACCAGGCATTCCCGATTCTGGCCGGCTACATCTTTGGCAAGAACAAAGGTGCGAAGAAGCTGGCCATGACCGCGCCGGTCACGCAGACCGCGGCGCCGGCGAAATTGGCAATGACCGCTCCGGTGATGCAGAACGCCGCGCCCGGCGGTCATCTGGTGCAGTTCGTGTTGCCCAGGGGCGTCACGCTGGATACGGCACCGGAACCCATCGACCCGCGGATCATGCTTCGGCAGGTGCAGCCGATGCGCGTGGCTGTCATCCGCTATTCCGGGTTCTGGTCCGATGCCAACTACAACAAGCACCTGGCGCAGCTGGAAGAGACCTTGAAGAAGGCGGGCATCCAGTGGTCGGGCGAGCCGGTTTACTCGCGCTATAACCCACCGTTCACGCCGTGGTTCCTGCGTCGCAACGAAATCTGGCTGCAGCTCCCCGACGACGCCAGTACCAAGCCGCACTGATTGCCTCGCCCCGAGGCACGTCTCGATGCGCCTACCAGGGCAGTTCGGTGCCGTCGCGTCCCATGAATTTGCCGTTCTGCTCGGGTTTGAGCTGTTCAATCGTGAGCACCAGAGAGTGCGCGCTCTCGGCCGGCGTGATCACCGGCGCCGTGATCGGCTTGCCGGTCTTTGCCATCTGGCTGCGAAGTTCACGCTGCATGTCGGTATCAACCGCTCCGGGAGTCAGCAGCACGGTGGTAACTTGCCGTCCCGCCGTTTCAAAGGCGAATTCACGCAGGCCCATGTTCAGGGCGGCCTTGCTCATGGCGTAGAAGTATTGCCTGGGGTAGCCATAGGCGGCGACCTTCTCGATCGAAGTGATCGAGCCGTAGCCGCTGCTGATGCCGATGATCTTGCGCTGCTTGCTGGCGGCGACCAGATCAAGGAAGGCTGCCGAGACGCGCAGCGGCGCGTAACTGTTCACGCGCAGCACGCGGCTGAATTCCTCCGGCTTTAAAGTGGCCAGCGCTTGGGCTTCGGCATCCCCGGTGATCCCGGCGTTGTTGACCAGCGCGTCGATCGGTTGGCCCTTGAGTTTCGCGGCCAGGGCGTCGATCGCCGCATCATCGCTGACATCGAGCTTTTCGATGCTGACGGCCGGATGATCGTGCGCGAACGCAGCCAGCTCGGTGGCCTTGGCCGGGTCGCGGCAGGTGGCAATGACATGCCAGCCGCGTGCTGCAAATTCGTGCGCCAGCGCGAGGCCAAGCCCGCGGTCTGAGCCGGTGATGAGCGCGGTGCCGGGGTTCGGCGCGGGTTCGGGCACTGCGGGCGAGTCGGCCGCGGACGCAACGAGCGCCCAGCCGAGCAGGCACAGGGACAACCAGCACTTCGTCATTGGATCAACTCCAGCAGCTTCTGGTAACGGGGCAGGGAACGGAGCGCCGCCAGGTCCGCATCGACGCCATGGCAGTGGGCAGAAACCCGGGATGGTGCACGAGCTGCGGGATGGCGACAAGGTCTTCCCGAAGGCGCCTGAAAAGGGGCGGCCCCTCCGCAGGCAGATGACCCGTCAGCTGTGATCGGCCTTCGTGGCCTTGGCTTTCGCCTTCGAGATCTTGAGGGCGGCGTCGGCAGCGGCGTCCGCTGTCTTCGTATCCGCGGTCTGTGCGGCGCTATCGAGATCCTAGTTCACTGAGGCAGCAACGTCCGCCTGGATCGCATCCGCCTGGGTGTTCTTCGTGATCGCCGTGCCGGCCAGCCAGAATGATGGTCGCAACTCTATACTCTTTGCGTTTAATGGATCAAAGGCGTCCGGTCAGCAGCAGCACCAGGACAATGATCAGTATCAATCCCAGCCCACCACTCGGGCCGTAGCCCCAGCTGCGGCTATGCGGCCAGGCCGGAATCGCACCGACAAGCATCAGCACGAGAACGATCAAAAGTATGGTCCCGAGCATGGTCGTACCCCTTCAGGTGACACCGTCGCCGGACACTGCGTCGGGCTGAGCGGACATTGCCGGACAGGATGGGGCAGGGCGCGCACGGGCGTCTGTGCGCACACGTACATAACCATCGGTTCGCGGCCGCACATACATCGGCGACCTGGTCTCATACAGTCGCCCCGACGCTTGTTTCACCACATTGAGGAATATTCCATGTCAATTCGAATCACAACGACGTTGATTGTCGGCGCGCTGCTGGTTGCCGGACTGCCGGCCCTGGCCCAGGCTCCGGCCGCGGACGATGCTGCGGCGATGACTTGCCAGCAGATGATGGACAAGACCAAGCCGATGGTCGCCCAGATGACTGATGCGACGAAGATGGCGTCAGCCCAGAAGGAAGTGAGCCTGGCCCAGGCTGATCTTGACTCGGGCAATCAGCAAGGCTGTGCGAAGCACATGAAAGAAGCCATGAAGATGGCGAAGTAGAACGGCTGACTGACCCGACGCCTACCCGAGGGCGGGTAGGCGATTTCATGAACATCAGTATGAGCAAGCCAGTGGATGCAGTTTCCCGTACCGCCAGCACAGCCACGTGCGTGCGCGCGGATCCCCGGTTGGTGCCGGGTGCTGCACGTCTTGAAGCGAGAATCTACATTCCCATGGGACTCGACGCCTTTCCGGTTGTCGTCTACGTCAATACGGGCCGCTCGTAATTGCGGCAGTACCATCATTTGTGCGTTGGCGAACTGATGCACGTGCGCATGCACCCTATGCTTAACGCAACATGAAAATCACTACCTGGAGTCGCGTGTGTCAGCAGTAATGACGAATCGCTGGCAGGGACATCTTCCGGCTGCGAGTGCAGCGCTGCCCGCGTTGCTGGAGCGGGCCGGCCGCGGCGGTGCGGAGTTCACCGCGCCTGAGCGCGCGCTGTTCGCCGCCTGTGAATTCTGGGTAGCGATCCAGACGCGCTCGCTGGGCTCCTATATAGGTACGCGCGGTGCCGACCCGATGCAGTATCTGAGCATTGTCTATGCCGCGATGGGCGCGCCGGATCTTGCGCGCCTGTTGATCGTGGGCGTTGGCGAACTGCGCGATGCGGCGACACCCGCAGAGCGCCTGAAACGCCTGGCGGCGCTGCAGGAACTCATGGCCCAAACGCAGGAACCGGTGGATCGGCTGATTGCCGAGCTGGCGCAAAGCCTGGGTTTGAGCTCAACGCCGAGTCCCGGGACGGGTCATGAATCGTGGCACGCAGCCGCGAGGCAGCCCAGCCTGAGCTGGAGCAGTCGTGGGGCATCGCAGGCGTGGTGGGCAACCAGTCCGTAGGCGACGGGCGGGATGCCACTGCCCGGCGCGCTGAACAAAAAGCCTTTTCACGTTGGGACAATGAGGGCGGCGCGCCGCGCGGCGCCCGGCACCTTAGGGCCCGCATCGTAAGTTCGGTAGCGAGCAGACGATCGGGGCACGCCGATGATCCAATGACCAGGCAACGAACACCCGAGGAGATTTCCATGTATATCGGCGGCGGCATTTTGGGAACAATACTGCTCATCGTCCTGATCGTTTACTTCGTGCGCAGGATCTGAGCTGAGCGCCGGTCAAGTACATTCGCCTGACCGGCGGCTGCGGGCGAGAGCCAGCATGCATATCACCATGGGAATCATGCGTGGTTTGTGGCGCAGCGTAAGGCTCGTGTGCCTTGCCGGCCTGGCAGTCGCATTGACTGCCTGTGCCGGGCTGCCTCCGGGTGCCAAGGCGCCGCGATCGGCATCCACGCGGCTCGCGCGTCCCGAATCGACTGCGCTTGGAAGGCAGATGGCGGCTGCGTCGAGCGCGCACCACTCGTATTCCGGCTTTCGGATCATCACGCCGGGCCTGGATGGCCTGCTGGTGCGGGTGCAGATGATCGACGCGGCCGAGCGCACCCTCGATCTGCAGTATTTCATCTTTCGGGGCGACACTACCGGACGGTTGATCACGGCGGCACTGCAACGTGCTGCCGATCGCGGCGTTCGGGTGCGGGTGCTGGTCGACGATTCGGACACGGTCCCGGGAGACGAACAGCTGCTGTTTCTGGACGGGCATCCGAATATGGAGGTCAGGGTCTTCAATCCCTTCGTCTATCGGGGTCACGCCAACTCGCTGCGGGCCGTGGAATTCCTGTTCAATGCACGGCGCCTCGACTACCGCATGCACAACAAGCTGCTGGTGGTGGACGACGCCGTGGCGCTGGTGGGGGGTCGCAACATTGGCGACCAGTACTTCCAGATCGATCCTGAGTCGCAGTTTGCCGACGACGATGTCTTCGTTGCCGGCCCGGTGGCCGACGAACTGGCGGCAACGTTCGATGAATACTGGAACAGCGTGCTGGCGATACCGGCCGCGGCGTTGGGCCATAGCCGCACGCCTCCGGCAGCCGCGGTAGAGTCCAACGAATTTGCCGCGCGGATTGCCACCGGCGAACCCTATGCAGGCATCACGTCCGGTCGCCTGCCGCTGGTCTGGGCGCACGCCCAGGTGGTCTGCGACAGTCCCGACAAGAAGGCCATCAAGAATGGCGAGCGCGCAGGTCGCATGATGGGTGCGGTCGTGCTGAGCGCCGCGGGCGCAACCCAATCAGAACTATTGATGGTGACGCCTTACTTCATACCGACGCCCGAAGAGCTCCAGGTGCTGCGCGATCTGCGCCAACGACAGGTGCGGGTGCGGATCCTCACCAATTCGATGGAGGCAAATCCCGTGGCATTCGCCCAATCCGGCTACGTGCCTTTCCGGGTGCCGATGCTGCAGGGCGGTGTCGAGCTGTACGAAGCGCGCGCGCGGCTCGGCAACACCCAGGGCAGCGGACAGACTGCGGAGATTTCCCGCAACGGTAACTATGCGCTGCACGCCAAGCTCTTCGTGTTTGACCGCCAGCGACTGTTCGTCGGCTCGATGAATTTCGACAAGCGCTCGAAAAATATCAATACCGAGGTTGGCCTGATTATCGACAGCCCGGAGCTGGCAGCGCAGACGGCGGCACGTTTCGCGGCGATGGTGCAGCCGCAGAATGCCTACCAGGTGTCGCTGCGGGCGCCAGCTGCCGGAGTCGCGCCGCAGTTGTACTGGCGCACCGAGGAGGCGGGCTGGTCTGTCGACTACCTGAGTGAGCCGGCACGCAGCCCCTGGCAGCGCGTTGCGGTGCAGTCCATGTCGCTGCTGCCGGTCGGCGACGAACAGTGAGGTCACGGGCTGGGCGATGGGCGACGGTGGCAGCGGTGGTGGCCTTCACCGGCATCCTCGGCTTGGGGCCCGCTGACAGGCTGGCGGCCGCTCCACAGCCGGCAGCCGCGGCGGAGATCGACTTTCTCCTGGCTGCGATCGGCGGCTCCGGTTGCGAATTCTTCCGCAACGGCAACTGGCGTGATGCGCGGAAGGCGCAGGCGCACCTGAACGAAAAATACCAGTGGCTGTTGGAGCGCGATCGTGTCACGACCGCCGAGGAGTTCATCGAGCTGGCGGGCACGCGCAGCAGCCTGAGCGGCCGTGCCTACGCCGTGCGCTGCCCCGGCGGGGCGCAGGTCAGTAGCAGCAGCTGGCTGGTGGGGCAATTGCATCGCTATCGCGACGCCCACGGAGCACCACGCGCAGGGCGTGATGCTCCGGCCAATCAAACATCAAACTGAAGGGTCAATCGTCTTTCTTGACCGTGAGGTCGCTGTGCACGCTCTTGACGCCGTCCGTCTCGCGCGCAATCGCCAGCGCCTGGTCAACGGCTGCCTGTGTTCGGGCGGTGCCGCTCAGATACACCGCGCCATCCTTGTCGGTGTCGACCGAGATGCGTCCCAGGCTGGTGAGGTGATCCGCCGCCAGCTTGGTCTTGATCGAGGTCGTGATGGCCGAATCCTTCACGAACACGGTCGGATGCGAGCGATCGGTATCCGAATCGCCCGCCGCCATGACCGCGGCCGGGCCGAGCAGGGCCGAGATGGCGATGAATGTTGAAAGTGTCTTGGTCTTCATGTGCTGTCCTTGAATGCTAGTTGAGTCACGATGATGCCGGCTTTGTTGCCCGGGCGCGGTTCGCTGGCACACATAGAGCGTCCATTCAAGCGTCCGGATTGCTCGGTACGCCTGCGCACTGACGAGCCGCCCACCCGCCGCCACAATGAACCCCGCTAACACAGTCATTCGCAGGCACAGCTCCATGACCCTGACCGACGTCAACAGGCTACGCATCCACGCCCGTCAGCACATCGGGCACGGCGCGGTCATGGCGGATCATGCCGCCGACATCGCCTTGGTACAGATGATCAGGGAAGATCTGGCGGCCGAACGGATTGCAATCGACAGCTACCTGGACGCGCTCAGGTACCTGGGCGACCAGGACCCGACCACCAGCGAGATGCTCAAGGCCATTCTCGGCGTCGAGGAAAGACACGCCGACGAACTCGCCGATCTGCTCACCGATCTACCCGTCAGGGCCGCTTAGAAAAAAGCCCGCCGAAGCGTGTGCCGTGGCGGGCGAGGTCTGAACCTTCCGGTGGTCTGCGCCGACCAAGGGGGGAGCGGTCGTGGCAGCCGGCAGGTGTTGGCCCAGGTTCAGTGTGGGAAATCGCGGTCATTACCTTATGTCATATAGCCTGCTGCAACGCGCGTCGGCCGTCGGTGCGCTGCCGAACACCTGGTTTCGCACTCCAGGTACTATGTGCGTTACCGAACAGAACGCTTCCCGCACAGGCGGCAGCCTGACGCCACGCGCCATGCCAACAATGGACGACTGGAACATGAAAGAACAATGGACCGGGCATTCGGTGGCGACGCGGCGAATGCTGATGGCGATTATCGAGCGCGCCGACGACGGCTGCGAGGATTTCTCGATCGCGGATCGTATCCTGTTTACGGCCTGCGAATTCTGGGTGGCCGTTGAAGCGGGAACACTCAGGGCGTTTCTCGGCTCAACTGCGTTGGAGCAGTTGCGCTGCTCAGCCTTTGCCTACCGGGCTATCGGTGCCGTCGAGGTCGCAAGGGAAGTGGAGGCGGCGCTCAGGGCCCTGGGCCTGGCCGACACCGGCGGTCGGCGCGCGCAGTGCATCGAGGGCCTGCAGGCACGACTGCGACAATCTGCTGAACCGACCAGCGATCTGATCGACAGGTTCTCCCAGCTCGTGCACTGAGACGCGGCCGGGCCGCGGTCAGTGATCCCGGTTGCGCTGCGTCACATCCATGCCGATCCCGCGATAGCCAATATAGCGGCCGGACTTGCTGAAGATGGGCTCGCCACTGACCTGGAAATACTGCAGCGAACCGTCCAGGCACGTCCTGCTGTAGACCAGGTCGAGGAACGGGCGTCGTGCGGCGATGTTTGCTTCCAGCAGGGAGCGCGCGGCGTCGCCGTCGGGCGGGTTGGCGCCGATGCCGAGCATTTCCAGGGCGGGACCTGATACTTCAGTGTACTTGCCGTTCGCATCCTGCTCCCAGTACCAGTCGGATGAAAGCTCCGTAAGCCGGTGAAAGCGCTCCTCGCTGGTGCGCAATTCAGCAGTTCTTTCCAGCACGGTGCGTTCCAGCAGCTGGTTGTGTAGTTCGATCTGCCGATATAGGAGCCGCACTTCCAGCATGTTGTGGATGCGCGCCTTGGCCTCGGTCAGGTCAATCGGCTTGCTGATGAAGTCCTTGGCGCCAGCCTGCAGCGCGCGCAGCTTGTGGGCGGGCTGCGCGGTGATGACCAGCACCGGAACATAGCGGCTGGCCTCGATTGCCTTGAGCTTCTCCAGCACCGCAAAGCCGTCCATGCCCGGCATCAGTAAATCCAGCAGGATCAGGTCGTAGTTGTTCTCGACGTGCATGGCGCAGACCCTATGCGGATCCATGGTCGAGTCGATATGCGCATAGCCTGCCCCGCGCAGCATTTTCTCCAGTAGCCGGACGTTTGCCGCCAGATCATCGACGATGAGAATCCGGCCGTTCAAGATATCGTTGTCGCTGATCACAGTCCTGCTCCCTTTTGCGAGGCTTCCAGGGCGACATTCATCGAGGCCATGAAGGCTTCGACCCGGATCGGCTTGGTCAGGTAATCGAAAAACCCGGCTTCCATGCCGCGGCGTACGTCGTGTGGCATGGCGTTCGCGCTGATGGCAATCACCGGGATGTGTCGCGTCAGCGGATCCTCGCGCAGCAACTTCAGTGCCCGGATGCCACTGATGCCCGGCAGGTTGATGTCCATCAGGATCACGTCGGGCTGGTGCATGCGTGCCAGGGCGATGCCCGCCGTGGCGTCAACAGCGCTCAGCAGGTGCGTGTTGGCGCGGCGAGCGATGAGCTGTTCCACCATCATCAGGTTGGCTGGATTGTCTTCGACATAAAGAAGCGTGTGCGCGGCACGGTCACCCGGCGATGGCATGGCGTACGCCGTGGAGCGTGACGTGGGGCGCTTCGTGCCGGCGGCCAGTTCCGGACTGGGGGCCTGGATCATTTCAACCCAGAAGACACTACCTACGCCAACGGTGCTCTCCACGCCGATGACGCCGCCCATCAGCTCAATCAGGCGCTTGGTCATCACCAACCCAATGCCGGTGCCCGGTTCGCCGCCGGCGTGCTGGCCGAGTCGGTTGAATGGCTGGAACAGCTGCCCCACATGCTCCGCACTGAGCCCGGCGCCGGTGTCGCGCACGCTGATGCGGATGCGCTCCGGTGAGCGCAGCGTGCATTCGATCGTGACGGTTCCGCCCGGGTGGTTGTACTTGATGGCATTGCTCAGCAGGTTGAGCAGGATCTGCTTGACGCGGGTGCGGTCGGCGCGCACGTAGCAGGGCTGCGGCATGGGGCGGAAGTCCACGCCTACCTGGGATTGGCTTGCCTGCGGCTCGATCATGCTCTGGCACTCGAGCATCACCGCTTCCAGCGACATCGATTCCACCGACAGCAGCAGCTTGCCGGACTCGATCAGCGCCAGGTCGAGGATCTCATTGATCAGGTCCAGCAGGTACCAGCCGGCCTGGAGGATCTGGGTGGTGCTCTCCTTCTGGTTCTCGGTCTGCGGCGTGGCGTCGGACGCCATCAGCTGGGCGAAACCCAGGATTGCATTGAGCGGTGAGCGCAGTTCATGGCTCATGTTGGAGAGAAAATCGGATTTCGCGAGATTGGCCTTCTCGGCGACGGCCTTGGCCTGCGTGAGTTCGGCCTCGAAATGCTTGCGTACGGAATTGTCGGCGCCGATCAGCAGGTAGCCGATGAGTTCGTCGTAATCGTCACGCAACGCCGTGATCGACACCACCGCCGGGAAGCGGCTCCCGTCCTTGCACACGTAAGTCAGGTCGTAGGTATCTTCGATGCCGCGCGAGGCCTTGAAGGCCAGGGCCTCGAAGCCCGGCTGGATCGGCGTCGCCAGCTCGGCGCTGAGCGCGTCGGCGCGCGCCTGCACTTCCGCGGGATCGTGCATGTCGCAAGGCTTGATCTTGTTGACGACTTCGGCGGCCGTATAGCCCAGCATGCGTTCAGCGCCGACGTTGAACAGCTGAATGATGCCCTTCTCGTCGGTGGCGATGATGGAGAAGGTGGCGCTGTGGAGGATGGCGTTCTGCAGCGCGCCGGTCTTGAGCATCCCCAGCTGGCGGCGGACTTCGCCCAGGCCGTCACGCGCCTGCATGTCGGCGCGGGCGGGTAGTGACCGGTTTTGTTTGTGTGGCAAGGCGCGCTCTCAGTGGTGCAGGACGTCGTGCAACAGCCGGTCCTGCTCCACTTTTACTGCCGCGTAGCATTCACAGACGTGAGCTTCCAGCCCCACGCGGTCCAGTACGGTGATATGACCGCGCCGGTAGCCAATGACGCCACGCTCCTTCAGCTGGCCTGCGGCCTCGGTCACGCTCTCGCGACGCACGCCCAGCATGCTGGCGATCAGTTCCTGCGTCATGACCAGGTCGTTCGAGGGGAGGCGGTCGAGGGTCAGCAGCAGCCAGCGGCACAGTTGTTGGGCGACGCTGTGGTGGCGATTGCAGACGCCGGTCTGGGTCATCTGCGTGATCAGGGCCTGGCTGTAGCGCAGCAACAGGCGCAGCATCGGGCCGCCGCGATTGAATTCTTCCACCAGCAGTCGCGCCGGCATGAGGTAGCCGTGGCCGGCGGTCTGCACGACGGCACTGCTGGACGTGGTGTTGCCGCCCATGAAAAGCGAGATACCGAGCATGCCCTCGTTGCCGACACCGGCAATCTCGGCCGAGGAGCCATCCTCGCATACGTATTGCAGCGAAACGATCGCGGTGGTGGGAAAGTAGGCGTGCTGCAACTGGCCGCCAGGTTCGTAGAGCACTTCACCGAGAGGCAGTGCGATGAGCCCGAAGTGCACGGCCAGGCGCTCGTAGTCGCTCTGCGGCAGCGCGGCCAGCAGGTGATTCTGCAGCGGGTCGGGTCCCTGTCGCGACGCGCCGCTGGCCGGCCCCAGTCTGGTGACCAGGGTGCGCCGAGTCGGCGCTCGTGACTGTGGGTTTAAATGCACCGCTTCCAGCATCGTGGCGTTACCCTTCGGTATGAGCCGTATGACCGGGACGGTCAATTCCAGCATCTCAGCTTGGGGCAGGCGCCCGGCTGCGTCAGTGCGCTGACGTACATAGGCGCGAACCGATTGCGCCTCAACTGTCTGGCGGGCCGCGCTTGAACAGTCGCAGCAAGCGACCCAGCGCGCCGATGGCCAGGGCGGGATGCTTTCCCAGCAGCCGCATGGTCTGGCTGCGGGGGAAAGATCCTTGCGCCACAGCCAGGCCATCCAGCCTCTGGGCAATGATCCGTCGCTGCGCCTGGAGATCGACGCACAAGGCCTCACGCCGGGCGGCGAGGGCGGCAGGGTTCATATCTGGCTCCGCAGCAGCGCCAGGTCGGCAGCGAATTCGCTGCGGCTGGCGGCAAAGCTGTGCTCGCCGCGAGTCGCCTGCGCGCTGTACTGTCGCCAGGCCATCGCCGCGCCCAGTGCGTACAGCACCATCAGCGCGGCGACGGTTGGTAGACGCAGGCTGCTATCCCAGGCAAGAGACAACAGCACTGCCCCGAAGCCGATCAGCAGGGCCAGCAGAAACGCAAAGCTCACCGCCGCTGCCGTCATCAGTCGGCGCAGGCGCAGTCGTTCCTCGGCCCATTCGACCCGCAGCAGCTCGGCGTGCAGGGCCGCATGATCCAGCAACATGCCGCTGGCATCGCGAAC
>Ga0209048_10004584_pt1 | contig 13210 bp, 9 predicted proteins | sample FrelakmetCRP12CR_FD_187146 | JGI IMG/M metagenome (GOLD analysis project Ga0209048, IMG submission 187146) | Freshwater lake sediment microbial communities from the University of Notre Dame, USA, for methane emissions studies - CRP12 CR (SPAdes)... | ecosystem: Environmental > Aquatic >... | reverse complement strand
TCATTCCGACGCCCCGCGAGGAAGAACACGGCAGCTGCAACCGCGGCAGGACGATTCATGGAGGTCTCCGGGTATCGGGGTGGAGGCATCGAGGGCGAGGCAGGGCGCAGCGCGGGGACTTGTGGGTTGACTGACCGCTAATAGGTCGCGTTATTGGTCACGGGAAACCCGACATCCAACAACCACCATTGCCACTTGGGTACGGCGTGGAACGGAAGCATGGTTCCGCTTTCGTCGCGTCTTGGGCGACCGTTCAGCATCTCGTGGGCAATGGTCGGAGGCTGGCCAACGGCTTCCGTGCACTTCCAGTTGCCGCGATCGGCGACCTTGCAGCCCGTGTACTTGCCGGAGGGTTCGGATGAGCCGACGATCCAATAGAGTACTTCTTGCCGAGACTTGCTCGCCCGGAACCGATATTGGTCTCCGGCCACCAATCGGCCCGTGCACCGCCCCCCTTCCCAGGCACCCTGTTCGCAGCGGACGGTATAGACCGTGCGCTCACCTTCGTAGCTGATCTTGTCGCTGGCCCATATCATGATCGCAACGGCCATCAGCACGAATGACACAGCAAACCACTTCAGCACCATCGTTCGCCTCTACGCATTGGCGTATCAGTTACGCGAGCATGAGTATTCTGAGTTTCGACGTGCGGGTCAACCGTCCGTTCTTGGTGGCAATTGGCGGGCTCGACGGTCGCTGATCACCGAAAGAATTCCTTGATGATGGTGTTGCCCCACGCAGCGGGTGAGCGTTATGCACATTGTCTGGACCCTCTTGATCGGCTTTGGCGTGGGACCGGTTGCCAAGTTGCTGACCTTCGGCTCCGGACTGGGCGGCTTCTTTCTTACCGCTACCCTTGGCATCGCCGCGTCTCTTCTCGCCACGGACGTCGGGCACTTCTTCGGCTGGTATCAGGCCGGACAATCTGCGGGTCATGTTGGCGGGCTGTTCGGAGCCCTCCTCCTCGTGGTGGGCCACCACCATTTCGCCAAACCGCCTTCGTATTGACTCTCGTGTGGAAGTTCATGCTCGGGGACGATTTGGCGTTGACATCCGATGGTTCGAGGGCTATTGTGCGGCGCATCAATACCTGAGGGAGACCTCGTTGGACATACCGAGTAGGCGACACTCGCTCTAGTCCCGGTATTACCGCCGCAACACAGTCTGCTCAGACTGCCTGCGACTTCTGGACTCGAGCATCCCGTCCGGAAGGGCCACGCAGGACCCCGTAGCTTCGCTGCGGACCACGTTCCCCTTCTTCGCATCAACGGCCTGGCGCAACCCGCCACGGCATCGCGTCGCGAGCGCGAGGAGAAGCGCATGGAACTGAGACTGAACTTGTTCGGTATCCAGGTGTTCGGCAGCCCCCAATCGGGCAAGCCGGGCACCGTGCCGAATCAGGCAACGGGCAAGGAACTGCTGGAACTGGCGGTCCTCGCCCCCGATGTGGCGATGGCGCAGCTCGGGACATCGTCGTCTGGTCTCGACGAAGCCACCGCCGACGCCCGGCTCCAGCAGCACGGCGCTAACGAGGTCGCGCACGAGCACCACGAGAGCGTCGTGCAACGATTGCTCGAGCTGTTCCTGACGCCGCTCTCCGTGCTCCTGCTAGCACTGGCCGCCGTCAACTACTTCACCGGCGAAATTAAGGGTGCCATCGTCATCACCGTCATGGTGGTGCTGTCGGCACTTTTGTCCTTCATGCAGGAGTTCCGTTCGAGCAAGGCCGCGGAGCGCCTGCGCGCGATGGTGAGCACGACCGCAACCGTGTTTCGCCGGGAGTTGCCGGCCGAATGGCTCGACCGGAGCGCCGAGGCCCTCGGATTGGCTGCCCGCCCGGGTCCATCGACCCGCATCGAAGTTCCGCTGACCCATGTGGTCCCGGGCGACATCATCCACCTCTCGGCGGGCGACATCGTCCCCGCCGACGTGCGCATGCTTTCGGCGAAAGACCTGTTCGTGAATCAGGCTTCGCTCACAGGCGAATCGCTCCCGGTGGAGAAGTTTTCGGCTCCCGTGACCGGTGCGACCTCGGCGCTCGAACTCAACAACGTGGCGTTCATGGGCACCAACGTCATCAGCGGCACTGCCACCGCGATGGTCGTCGCCACCGGGGGGCGGACCTACTTTGGCAGCATCGCCACCAGCGTCGCAGGCCAGCAGGTCCTGACGAGCTTCGACCGCGGCATTCACCGGTTCATCTGGCTCATCATCCGCTTCATGCTGGTGATGGTGCCGCTGGTCTTCCTGGTCAACGGCTTCACCAAGGGCGACTGGCTCGAAGCGTTCCTGTTCGCCGTCGCCGTGGCGGTAGGGCTCACCCCCGAAATGCTGCCGATGATTGTGACCATCAACCTCGCCAAGGGCGCGCTGGCAATGGCCGGCAAGAAGGTCATCGTCAAGCGCCTGAATTCCATCCAGAACCTCGGTGCGATGAATGTCCTCTGCACCGACAAGACGGGCACCCTGACGCAGGACAAGGTGCTGCTCGAGAAGCACGTCGACGTCCACGGCGACGAGTCGGAACGGGTACTCGAGTACGCCTACCTCAACAGCTACTACCAGACCGGTCTCAAGAACCTGCTCGATATCGCCGTCCTCGAGCACGTCGAAGTGCACGAGCACCTGCGGCCGGACGCCAAATTCGCCAAGATTGACGAGATTCCCTTCGACTTCCAGCGCCGCCGGATGTCGGTCGTCGTATCCGAGCAGAACGGTCCGCACATCCTCATCTGCAAGGGCGCCGTCGAGGAGGTCTTCAACATCTGCGACCGGGCGGAGCAGCACGGCGAGTTGGTGCAAATCGAGGCCGAACACTACGACGAACTGCGCACCGTGACGCGAGAGTTCAACGACGACGGGTTCCGTGTGATTGCGGTCGCCTACAAAGAGCTGCCGTCGGGACAGACCGCCTATACGGTCGCGGACGAGGATGGACTCGTGCTGGCCGGCTACATTGCGTTTCTCGACCCGCCGAAGGAAAGCGCTGCGGAGGCCATCCGGGTGCTGCAGGAGTACGGCGTCGCAGTGAAAGTGCTCACCGGCGACAACGAAGCCGTCACCCGCAACATCTGCCGGCAGGTCGGCTTGCCCGTGGAGCAGGTCATCCTGGGGAGCGAGGTCGACGCCATGACCGACCCCGATTTGGCCAAGGCGGCGGAGGGTGTCTCGGTCTTAGCCAAGCTGTCGCCGGCGCAGAAGGCGCGCGTCATCAAGGCGCTGCACCTGCGCGGACACGTCGTCGGCTTCCTCGGCGACGGTATCAACGACGGCCCGGCGCTCAAAGCGGCGGACGTCGGCATATCGGTGGACACGGCGGTAGACATTGCGAAGGAGTCGGCCGACATCATCCTGCTTGAGAAGAACCTTCTCGTGCTCGAGCAAGGCGTGGTCGAGGGTCGCCGCGTGTTCGGCAACATCACCAAATACATCAAAATGGGCGCCAGCTCAAACTTCGGCAACATGTTCAGCGTGCTGGGGGCCAGTGCCTTCCTGCCGTTCCTGCCCATGCACCCGATCCAGATTCTGGTTAACAACTTGCTCTACGATTTCTCGCAGACGACCGTCGCGACCGACGTCGTGGACGAGGATTACCTCAAGCAACCGCGCCAGTGGGACATCGGCAATATCGGCCGCTTCATGCTGTTCATCGGTCCCATCAGCTCGTTGTTCGACTACATCACGTTCGGCACCCTGCTCTACTTCTTCGATGCGTGGCACAACGCGACGCTTTTCCAGACCGGATGGTTCGTCGAGTCGTTGCTGTCGCAGACGCTCATCGTGCATGTCATCCGGACGGGGAAGGTTCCGTTCATCCAGAGCAAGCCGAGCTTTCCCCTGCTGGTGACGACCATCGGCGTGTGCCTGCTCGGGTTGTGGCTGCCGACGTCACCGTTTGCCTCGGCGCTCGGACTCGTGCCGTTGCCGCATAGCTACATGCTGGCCTTGCTGGGTATTCTGGGCGGCTACCTGCTGCTGACGCAGCTCGTGAAGACCTGGCTCATCCGGCGATTCGGATTGAGCTGAAAGCACGGCGATAGGGGCCGTCAGGGAACAATCGCTTCGTCAGGAAGCCGACAGCTGGCCTTCAGGTTGCCGAAAGGCGATCTTAGTAAGCTCTGCTAGAACTCGCGCAAGAGGCATCTCGGCGCGCTGGCACGCGGGGCGGACCGGCGCACGCGATCCGCACAGGTGCGTAACCATCAACCCGACGCAACATGCGGCGATTGAGCCGCCGAAAGGCAATCGACGATCTTGGGCCCCACTAGACGCGTCTTTTTGGTGCTGATTCTCTTGCTGCCTGCGTTCACGTCCGCAGCTCAGAATTGCGGGTGGTCACACGTTGACCACCGTGTGGGTTTTGACGCCTCCGGCGCCTGGAATCCGAATATCTACCGCGGCGTGGTCGGGGCCCTTACAGTCGCTCAAATTGGCGGGGCTATTTGGGAAGGCTCCGAAACGCGCTTCGGCAAGACAATGTGGCAAGGCGTCGATTCGGAGATCATCGGCGGCGTAACGGCCGCCGCGGGCAAGTACATCTTTACGCGCGTGCGTCCGAGCACCACGGACAATCCCTGTCTATGGTTCCAAGGGGGTTCCAACTACAGCTTCCCGAGCGGCGAGGCTTCGGTTGCCGCGGCGCTAGTCACTCCCTATGTGCTCGAATATGGCAGCGAGAACCCTGCCGCCTACGCCTTGCTTCTCTTGCCGCTCTATGTCGGCGCGGGGCGCATCAAGAATCAGGCGCACTGGCAAACCGACGTGCTCGCCGGCTGGGCAGTGGGTGGCCTTTCGGGTTGGTACGCGCATAGTCGCGACGTTCCGATCATGATCCAGCTACTGCCCCGCGGGTTCGAGATCGGCTTCAAGAAGCAATTCTAGTGCGATCGCTCGCGACAACGCCGATCCAAGGGGTCGTCGGACTTCCTCCAAACCTGTGGTTCGTGGCGCTGGTTGCGGCGTGGGTGCTGTTCGGCCTGGTCGGGCACGACCCCTGGAAAGCTGACGAGGCCCATACCTTTGGCATCGTCGTTGACTATCTGCAACGCGGCGACTGGGTCGTGCCGACATTGGCCGGCGAACCGTTCATGGAAAAGCCGCCGCTGATCTACCTGGTCGCGGGTGCGTTTGCCGGATTATTCCAGGGGGCTTTGCCGACGCACGATGCGGCGCGGCTGGCGGCGGGATTCTTTGTCGGCCTCACTTTGCTATTTCTGGGACTGACGGCCCGCGAGATCTACGGCCGCGGCTTCGCATCGGCGACGGTGCTGATCCTCCTCGGGTCCTTCGGCACGATTGCTCGCCTGCATCAGCTCATTCCGGATGTCGCCCTCGTCGCCGGCATGGCCCTAGGCACGTTCGGGCTCGCGCTGGCGCGCCGGACCTTCTGGGAAGCGGGCGTCGCTCTTGGTCTGGGCGCGGCGTGCGCCTTTTTCGGGAAGGGCTTGCTTGGTCCGGGCCTCCTGGGCGTGACCGCGTTGTTACTTCCGGTCTTCCCGGCATGGCGCACGCGCCGGTACCTCTCGGCGCTCGGCCTTGCGGCGTGCATCGCCGTGATCCCGGCGGGCATCTGGATGTACGCGCTCTATGTGCGATCCCCGGCGCTGTTCCACGAATGGTTCGTGACCAATAACTTTGGCCGCTTTCTGGGATTTGTGAGCATCGGACCGCGAAGCCCGAGGGGCTTCTACGCCTACACGCTGCTCTGGTACGCGTTTCCGGCACTACCGCTCGCCGGTTATGCCTTGTGGGCAGCCTGGCGACGCCCGGAAGCTACAGCCGAACGGCGGAACCTTCAATTGCCGGTGTTGCTTGCAGTGGTCGTTGCCACAGTGCTCGGCCTTGCTAGCGATTCGCGGGAACTCTATCTGCTGCCGCTGATGTTGCCCCTTTCCCTGCTCGCCGCGCGAGGGTTGATCGGGCTGCCGGCATTTGGAGCCAGCGCCATGACGCTGGGCGCGCGCTGGGGACTGGGCATGTTCGCAATCTTGCTTTGGCTCGGCTGGCTCGTGCTTGTGACCGGCACGCCCGCCCGGTTGCAGTCGATGTTGCTCGACTACCAACCCGGGTTCGAACCGAAGGTGCGATGGCTGCACTTGACACTCGCCATCGCCATTACGCTCACTGCCGGTTTTGTTCTCGCCGCACGTCGGTCATCTGCCGGACGCGCGCTGACGCAGTGGGTGTTCGGCATCACGCTGTGTTGGGGGCTGATCGCCACGCTGTGGCTGCCGTATCTGGATGCGGGCAAGAGTTACCGGACGATGATTCAGTCGATCATCCGGCAGCTTGCGGATGACGGCTGCGTGGCCAGTCTGCATCTGGGCGAGCCGCAACGCGGATTGCTCGTGTATTTCGCGCAACTGAGGACAACCCGGCTCGAGCTGGTGCCGGACGCACAATGCAAGACGCTGCTGGTGCAGGGCTATCGCACTACGGGCGCGCCGCCGCCCTCGGTCGATTGGACGCCCGTTTGGGAGGGGGCGCGTCCGGGGGACTTGAAAGAGTTCTATCGCCTCTACCGAAGAGATGTTGCACCAGTCGACATCGCGCGATTTCCGGAGTGATGGCAGCGCGCCGATTGCCCATGCTTGAAGTCCATAAATCCGAGGCGATCGACCGTCGGATACGGTTGCCGCAATTAGGCAACCAGCTTCGTGAGATGCAGGGCCACTTCCGCGGTCAGGCTCGCGCCGCGTTCCCCATAGGGGGTGACATAGCCTGGAATGCCACGACGATGCGCGTTCCCGATTCCCGATGCGCCGCCTCGATAGTGAGCGTGCCATGGTGCAGGTCGACCACTTCCTTGACGATGGCGAGACCGAGGCCCGATCCCTCGCCCAGCGTGCCGTCAACGCGAAAGAACCGTTCGACGACCTTCGCTCGCGCCCACGCGGGGATCCCTGGACCGGTGTCCTCGACGCTGATGAAGGGGATGTTTCCGCGCATCCCGGTGCGTACGGTCACTGTGCCCGACGAAGGCGTGTACCGCAGCGCGTTATCGACCAGATTGTTGAGCATCTGTTGCAGAAGCAGCGAATCACCCATGACTGACGCGGCGTCCAGGGCAAAACCGAGATCGATGTTGGCGCTCAACGCACGCGGCACCCACTCGCGCGCCGCCGCATCGGCGATATCCTTGAGGTCGACCGGCACGAGTTCCGGGCGCTGTTCGCTGGCACTTTCCACGTTGGCGAGTGCCAATAACTGGTTCGCGAGCCTCGCAGTGCGTATGGTGGCCTTATGCATGCGCTCAACTTCCATCCGCAGTTCCGGCGCAAGTGGCCGCCGCAGAAAGAGCTCCATGTGCATTTGAAGGCCGGCAAGTGGCGTGCGCAATTGATGCGCGGAATTGACGAGAAAGCGCTGCTGTACCGCGTTCGCCGCGCGCGCACGTTCGAGCAATCGGTTGAGCGCCTGAACCGCGGGCGCCATTTCGTCCGGCGCGTCAGCTTCGTCCAGCGGTTCAAGATTCTGCGGGGACCGGTGGAGAAGCTTTGCGCTTACCCGTTCCAGCGGGGCGAGCCCATGGGTGACAGCGATCCACGCCACCGCGATGGCCGCGAGCGCGATCAACAACGTCGGGACCAGTTCGGCGACCAGGACATCCCGTACTAGATGCTGGCGCTTGTTGAGCGTCTCTCCGACCTGTACGAGGTATCCCGATGGGGTCCGCATCGCGACAAAGCGCTGCGATTGACCTTGGTGCTTCCCGTCAAAATACATCCGTGTTCCTGGCGTCAGACCTCCCACCTCGGGAAGGGACGGATCGCCCGCGACGATCCGCCCTTGGCTGTCGCGAATCTGAAAGACGACCTTGTCCGACTGGTCGTACATGAGCGCGTCCTGGGCGTCACGCGAGAGTTCCAGGCGGGCGGTTCCGCTCTCCATCCGTATATTGTCGGAAAGATCGACCGCGGGGTCGAGCAGCGCACGGTCGTAGGCCGCATTGGCGGCGCGCACGGCGATCCAATACGTCACCGTTGTTGCGCCAGCGACTAACATGAGCAGCGAACACGTCAGAAGAATCAACAACCGCCGGCGGACGCTTTTTCGAACCGGCGAGAGGTTAGCCACCGGCAGCCTCCCAGACGTAGCCGAAACCCCGGACCGTGCGGATGTGAAAGCCGGCTGGTTCGATCTTCATCCGCAAACGGGAGACATGAACCTCGATTGCGTTAGGCGACAGTTGTTCATCGAAGGAGAACAGACTCTTGGCGATCTGATCCTTGCTCAGCACCCGCCCGGGACGCGTCAGGAAGAGTTCGAGCAAGGCCCATTCGCGGGGCGTCAGGTCAACGGGCCGGTCGTGAATTCGAACTCGCTTGGCCGCCATGTCCACGGTCATCCCCGCAATCGACAAACGCGCGCCCGGACCAGCCACACGCCTAAGCAAGGCCCGGACACGCGCCTCGAACTCAGTGACCGAGAAAGGCTTGGTCAGGTAATCGTCGGCGCCCAGGTCCAATCCATGTACGCGATCCTCGACGGCATCGCGCGCCGTCAGGATCAGGACGTTGGTGGCAGATTGGCGCAGCCGTAGTCGCCGCAACACCTCAAAGCCATCGATGTCAGGAAGACCCACGTCCAGGACCACGAGATCGAACTCCTCGGCGGCGAGCAGAAGATCCGCATGTTTGCCCGTGGCCGCGTGCTCCACCGCGTGGCCCGCATGGGTCAGGACGCTGGTCAGTCCCTCCGCGAGCAGCACGTCATCCTCGACGACAAGTATTCGCACGATGGAGTCAGCCGCGCGCCGATTGCCCGTGGCGATTCAGACGCGATGACGGAGATTCGGTCAGCATGGCGACTTCCGGAATCGACCGAGGCTATGCAAAAGCTCAAGTGTCACGACGCATGCATGAGCCTCGACCGATCAAATCGGGCTGTATCGGATCAAAGTGAGCCGACGCTCCCCGAGTAGCGTCATATTCTAGATTGTCACACGGCCGGGGCCCAAGGCGGTCATTCGCGCAAAGCACAATGTGCGCAGCCAAATGCAAGAAAAGGCACGCATCCGATCGCTAGTTGAGGCACGTCCACAGCGGACGGTACTTGATGGCGATGCTGTCCGTGCAGGGAGCGGTCAGCCTACAAAGTCGCAAGCGTGGCGACGATGGGTTGCCGGCTACTTCGACTGCACGTAGGCGGCGACGGCCTGCATTTCGGCCGGTGTCATGTCCTTGACGATGCCGTGCATGACCGGTGCCTTGCGCACGAGCGACTGGATGTATTCGATCTGCTTCACGACGTACCGGGCATGCTGTCCCGCAAGGCGGGGGAAATCAGCTACGCCTGCGGCGTCTTCCCCGTGGCACGTTGCGCAGGCAGGGATGGAGCGGTCCGGCACGCCTTGCTCGAAAAGCTGCCTGCCTTTGGCGATCAGCGTCGGGTCGCCAGGCTTCCCGGGCGCGGGCGGTTGCGCGGCATAGTAGCGGGAGATGCTGTCTATCATGTGGTCGTCGAGATCGCCGGCAATCCCCCACATGAAGTCGTGAGCGATCTTCTCCTCCCGAGTCTTGGCCCGGAACGCCTCGAGTTGCGATTCGAGGTATCCGCGCCGCTGGGCCGCGAGAATGGGAAACTCCGGCGAGGTGCTGATCCCGCGCGGACCATGGCAGGTCGAGCACAGGTTGACTGCCTTTTGCTCGCCGGCTTTCTGATGTTCGAGGTCCGCCGCCGTCGTGCCCACCTGGGCGCCCGCGGTGGTAATTGCACCGGTGAGCACCACGCCGATCATTCCCATCCAGATATGCATCATCGTCACGCCCCTAAGTCCGAGAAACGCGCGGGCGCTTCGCCCATCCTGCCCCGTCGCGCCACGTTCATCCGTTGCCGGAACCTTCAAAACGCCACCCAAACATTGAAGAACGCTGTGTTGTTGTCGCTGGCATTGCGTCCATTGCCATCGTAATTGTTCTTCGCGCCGTCGAATTTGTTGTAGCCGGTGTACTGAAACATCAGTCGGACGTTCTGGATGGGAAGATAATCGAGTTCGACGATGTAGCCGGTGCTATTTGGGGTTCGGGCGTTGCCGGCGGCGTCCGTGCCGTAGAGTCCCGCATCGGCACTGCCCGTTGTCGAGAAATACGCCAGCGTTCCGCCGTATTTCCGCTCGTAGTAGTAGGTGCCCTTGAGCTTGAACGTCTTGAGGGTATCGGTGGGATTCTCCGGCGTCGGGCCGGCACCGATGCCTTGGCCGGTCTCCTGCACGGCCGAGTAGCTCGCGTTGTACGACTGCCTCTCGTCGATATACGTGGCTTGCGCGGTGAATGTATGCGGATCGGTGATGTATTGGTATTGCGCGTCGACGGCGATGTCGCGATAGCGATCGGTCGCGGTCGATGTGTCCAGGTTACTGGGATATCTGTTCACGATCATCCCGTAGGTGCCTATCATTGCCGAATTCGGGCCCCAGTCGTGGCTCAGGGCAAACCGCCAGTACGGATTGTTCCAGTTCTGGACTGCGGCAACGCCGCCGTCAGTATGGGTGTCCTGTCCAGCGCGCAGAACCGAGAATGCGCCGTCGGCCGTACGATAGAAAGACAACTCGCCGTAAACCATCTTTTTCCACCAAAGGTATCCGCCGACCCCTGCAACTTGTTGCCCGAGGCCGCCATCGATTTGGGTCGCGGCGGCCGGTGTCTGCGCCAACGGGGAGGAGGTGTAAGGAAAGCCGAAGGCGGGCGTGCTGTTCCACGGATCCTGCACCGTTGGGTTGTTGTTGAGCGTGAGGCCATAGATCAGGTCGGGCTCCGCGGCACCCGGACTGCTGTACTTCCCGGCGGCTCGAAGGTCGGTGTTGTCGAGGCCGCTATGCCCTCCCAGCGTCCCGTCCGCCGTGGTGGCGAGGTTGTCGTACGACCACTGAATGAAGCCACCGACGTAGTCGTTGACCTTGGTGGCGAGAAACAAGCTGCCGCCGGAGAACACGGCGCTGTTGTTCCGCTGGTTGACTGCAATGGTGTCGCCGCTCTCGGAATCCGTCGCGTGATTGTTCTTGGTGTTCGTAACGGATGCCTGCGCCATTACCGCCATTGGGACGTAGTTGAAGCCCTCCGACGTAATGAACGTCTTGCCGATCGTGTAGCCGGTCAGCTTGAAGTATCGGCCGTAAGGGGTCAGTTCGGGAAAGCTGACGTGGCAGGCAATGCACTCCTGCCCAGTCTGCCGCGCGAACGACGGGACCGCATTGGCATTGTCCGCAAGGCCTGCGGTCAACAGAATCGCCAACGCTGACACACCGAAAGTGCCTGTCGCCAAGCGCCCGAACATGGTCATCTCCTTCAATGTGTCGCCGTCCTCGAAGCCCGCTCCGGCGCGCGCGATCACACATGTCACCGCGATGCACGCGCTCAATTTGCAATCCGATTGTGAGTATGGTGATCGAAGCGCACATGGTTTGGATCAATTCTGGGACATCTGTCTCAATTAGTCGGTCGCAACTGTTGCGAACTTAGCGTTTTGTCAGCCTTACGTCAGCTTATCGTCAGCCATCCGCAAGAACGTCGTCGTGGCGTCGCGGGCGGGCCGGATTCCGTTGCAGTCGCGCTCGCCGCGCCATTTGGGTTTGGTCAGGTGTTCCGGTGATTGCGGGAGGACGTCACCTCGGAAGATTCCGATGGTCCGCACGCACGAGCCCTAGCTAGCGCAGTTCCGGACAGTTTTCCAACACGAGAACCGAACCCGCGGAGTCTATTAGGGGCGCACGAGCGCCGCGTCATCGAGTTGTTGCCGGAAAGCAATCGAATTGCCGGTGCGGAAATGCCCGATTGATGCGGGGGCTGTGCACACCGCATTGACAACGACTCGCTTCGTTGCATGTCGTGCGGTGTTGAGACTTGCCTTGTCGCCCTTAAGCACGAGGCGGTAACCGTGGGCGGCGCCCTCGCTCACCACTCAATCGCGCACGAAAGTGCGCTTGCGGGCAATTGGGGCGGTCGCACTATCCGTCTGCCGCCACCGGACCTTGGCAGTCCCGCTTGGAGACGAGGTCAGAAATGTCAGCTAATCGAAAGGTTCCTTCGGTAAGCTCTTCGCGCATCGTCTATCGCTCCGTCGCCCGGCCGCGCGCCGATCAGCGTGCGAATCTTCGATGAGGTGCGATTGCATTTCGCGCGAGAATCCTGGGAGGATCCGCACTTTGTTCGATCAATGGTGTTTCCAATACCGTGCGCGGACCCCGCTGCCGCGGGAGGTGCTGTGTCGTCGGCGAACCATGAATCACGACACCGAATCCGGTGAGGTACCCGTTTCTCGGGGAAGGGGGAGCGAGGGAATTCGGCATTGCGAAAATCTGTTTCCACGGCCAGCCCAGCAAGGCAGTTCGTGAAGGACCGATCGCCATCTTCGATCGTGCACACTCTCCACCGGGCCGAATACGACTCCTCCACCCCGGCGCAACAGTTTACGTTGTGGCCGGGGCCTTTTTGTCGCAACAACGAGCTGGCTGCGTACCGACGAGCGGCCAATGGGGCATGGGCCGGCCAGCTGGGAACTGAGGCAGTCTGTTCGGCGGAAGGTCCTCTGACGTGTCGCAAGGACAGGCGGCGCGAACCTTCGAAGCCTCGTCGTTAGTTACTGAGGCCTGAGTACTGAGAGTCGCGTTTTCCGCGTTGGGGTTCAGCGTGCAGTATCTCCCGCCGGGCACCCAACCGGGTGCTGATCGCGAAACGCTGCCGCAAATTGGTTCGCGAGGCCCGCGCCTCCACAGTCCGCTACTCTTCCACCTGACCGACCGCAATTGGCAAGCTCGGACTTCTGCTTAGCTCGAACTGTGACCGTCGACGATCAGAGGATCGCGGCGCAGCACGTCGGTGGTCCACGACGAAGCAGGACGCGGTGCGCGCCACGACATGGGATGTCGTCGTGAATTCAGAACCAGTGACCGAGTCGCACGGTCATACCGGCCATCAGTTGCCAGTCGGGCGCGGTGCGCGACAAACCTGCAGCGACGGCGACATCGACGACCAGCGCGCGGCTAACGTTGTAATTTAGTGCCACTAGCCCCTGCGCCTGCGCCGGGGTTCCGCGCTGCACGAGCCCAGAGACCTCGCCGGTAATGCCGAACCGTTCGTCGAGCGGATGCGAAGCGGCGATCGCCCATCCGCCTTGCCACGGTCCCTGTCCCTCGTCGACCGCGCCAAGTCGGGCTCCCGCGGCATTGACGTCAACATGGACTCCCGGGTAATCAAAACTGGCGATGGTATTG
>Ga0209048_10004583_pt1 | contig 13212 bp, 13 predicted proteins | sample FrelakmetCRP12CR_FD_187146 | JGI IMG/M metagenome (GOLD analysis project Ga0209048, IMG submission 187146) | Freshwater lake sediment microbial communities from the University of Notre Dame, USA, for methane emissions studies - CRP12 CR (SPAdes)... | ecosystem: Environmental > Aquatic >... | reverse complement strand
CTCGCCGGGGGGGCGCGCGCGGGTCTGGAGAACCTCGCCCGCACGCTGTCGATCGAGTGGTCGCGCCACTCCGTCACGGCCGTGGCGATCGCGCCCGGCGACACGACTTCTGCGGGCGAGGTGGGAGCGCTCGCGGCCTATCTCGCCTCGCCCGCCGGGGCGTACTTCTCGGGCTGTTTGATCGACCTCAGAGGCGCCGCGGCCCGATAGCGTCGCGGGGGTCCTCGCCGCGCGCGCCGGGCGCCGGGGACGCCAGGGCGGCGCGGAGCGGGTCGGGCGCAGGGGGTTGCCGCCGCTCCCGGGCGCGCGACGGCGCGGGAGCGACGGGTCAGCCTGACATCCCGCCGAAGATGCCGCCGGTCACGTGGAGTGTCTGGCCGTGCACGTAGTTCGACCATGGTGAGCACAGGAAGAAGATGCCCCCCGCGGCCTCCGCAGGCGTCGCCGGGCGGCCGAGCGGGATCATCATCGGGGCCATCTGGCGCATCTGCTCGGGGATCCCGAGCTGGATCGTCTCGCCGTCCTTCTCCATCGTGTTCTCATCGACCTTCGCCTGGGTCAGGCGGGTGTCGATGAAGCCGAATGCGACCGCGTTGACGTTCACCTTGAACTGTCCCCACTCCTTGGCGACCGTTTTCGTGAGGCCCACCACCGCGGCCTTGGCCGCCGAGTAGTTGGCCTGGCCCGCGTTGCCGAACGTCCCGGAGGTGGAGGAGACGTTGACGATCTTGCGAAACACCTCGCGGCCTTCCTCGCGCTCCTTCTTGGCGGGCTCGCGCAGGTGCACCGCCGCCGCCCGGATCACCCGGAAGGGCACGACGGTGTGGATGTCGAGCATCGCCTGGAAGTGCTCGTCGGACATCTTGTGGATCGGCGCATCGAGCGTGTAGCCGGCGTTGTTGACGATGATGTCGATCTTCCCGAAGGAGTCGACGGCCTTCTCCACGAGCTGATCGGGGACGCCGGGCTTGGTCAGGTCGCCCGCGAACACCGCCGTCTCGCCCGCGATCTCTGAAGCCGCCTGCTCGGCGACGTCGCCGTCGAGATCGTTGATCAGGACCTGTGCGCCCTGCGAGACGAGCAGGTCCGCCGTGGCGCGTCCGATTCCGCGCGCCGAGCCCGTGACGATCGCCGACTTGCCGTCGAGTGCTCCCATAGCCATTCAGTCTCCTTGTCGAATCGAGGTGCGGGGAGACTATCCGAGTGCCCTGCAAGGCCCGCCGCCGGCCGCGCTGAACGTGCGAACGGGGCGGCGCGACGCCGCGCGCGCGCCCTCAACCGGCGCTGATCACGCCGAAGTCCTCGGTGTAGATCGCGCCCCTCTGACCGTGCGCCAGCGAGGCGGGCGGACGGGGGGAGACGCCTATGGCGGTGTCGCTGAAGTGTGAGTCGAGGATGTTGGCGCGGTGGTCGGGGGAGGCCATCCAGGCGCTCACCATCGCGTGGGGCGTGGCCAGCCACAGCGTGCCCCAGCCGATGTTCTCCCCGATTTCATAGCCGATCCGCGAGCTGTAGATGTACCCCGCGGCGCGCAGGCGGTCGATCAGGGTGTCCCCGTGGGAGCCGACGTGGTCGAAGTAGTTCCCGAAGGCCATGTCCTCGGTGTGCGCCTGGGCGGCCTGCTGCAGTCGCGCGCTCTGACGCAGCGGGCTCTCGCCGTGGGCGGTCCGTTCCCTGTTGACCAGGCAGAGGGCCGCGGCGCGAACGCGTTCGAGGTCTTCCTGGGATGGCGTCAGGTAGCTGTCCGGACACACGTCGTTGACCGCCGCCGGGACGCGGCGGCTGCCCAGCGACGACTTGGCAGGGCCCTTCACGTGGCCCCGGGACCTCGCCGAGCGACGAGTGGCGCGTTGATGAACGCCCTTCACGGAGCGTCCGCGCGAGCGGCGCCGGGTGCAGGTCCTGGCGCGCGCGGGCCTGCGGTGCCCGCCGGTGGCGTGAAAGCTCGCGCGCCTCGCGCACGTCACGCTGCGAGCACGATGGCCGCTCGGTCGATGGACCCTCCCGTGATGGACCCTCCCATGGTGGACACTCGCATGGCGGACCCTCGCGTGGTGGACCCTCGCGTGGTGGACCCTCGCGTGGTGGACCCTGGCGTGGGGCGTCGCTGCGCCGGATGCGGGGATGGCGGCGCACGCGCCGAGACACGTCACGAGAATCGCCACGAGGAGAGCTGGACGCGGACGAGCCACGTTTCCGGTATCGGCTCATGCGCGGCCTAACACCAGCGGAGGTGCCCAGCTTTGGACATTCCTGCCGCGTAATGTTCAGAGCGCGAGCACGCGGCCGAGGATCTCGCGCATGATCTCGTCGCTGCCGCCGCCGATCGGCCCGAGGCGGGCGTCGCGTGCGGCCCGCTCGACCCAGTACTCGTGCATGTAGCCGGCACCGCCGTGAATCTGCAGGCAGGCGTCCATAAGGTCGAAACAGGAGCGCTGCGTCAGCAGCTTGGCCATCGTCACCTCGCGCAGCGGCTCCTCGCCCGCGACGAACCGGCGGAGCGCGTCGTAGGTGACGCAGCGGCAGGTGTGCGCGGAGGTGGCGAGGTCCACGAGCTTGTGGCGGATCGCCTGATGCTGGGACAGGGGCCGTCCGAACGCGTGGCGCTCGCGCGCGAAGGACGCGGTGCGCTCCCAGGCGATCTGCATCGCGCCGACGGCCCCGAGGGCCATGGCAAGGCGCTCCCACTGGAAGTTGGCCATGATCAGGGCGAAGCCCTTGTGCAGTTCGCCGAGCAGGTTCTCCCCGGCGACGAACGCGTCCTGGAAGCTGATCGTGGCGGTGTCCGAGGCGTGCCAGCCGAGCTTCTCGAGCTTCGATGAGGTGACTCCCTCTCCGCGGTCGATAATCAGAAACGAGATGCCGTGGTGCCCTCCCTGCTCGGTGGTCTTCACGGCGGTGACGATGAAGTCCGCGCGCACGCCGTTGGTGATGAAGGTCTTCTCGCCGTTCACCACCCAGCCGCCCTCGACGGGCTGGGCGCGAGTGCGCAGCGCGGCGACGTCCGAGCCGGCGCCGGGCTCGGTGATTCCCAGCGCGCCTATCTTCTCGCCGCGTATGGCCGGTGCCAGGTAGCGCTGCTTCTGCTCCTCGGACCCGAACTTCCAGATCGGCGGGGTGGCGATGTTGACGTGCGCGCCGATGCCGGCCGCCGCCCCACCGGACCCGATGCGGGCGAGCTCCTCGATGAGCACCGCCTCGTGCAGGTAGTCGCCGCCCTGCCCCCCGTACTCGGTCGGGTACTTCAGCCCGAGCAGGCCCTGGGCGGCCATCTGCGCGAACACCTCGTCGGGAAACCACCGCTCCTCCTCCCAGCGCGTGGCATGTGGCGCGAGTTCGCGCTCCACGAAGCCGCGCACCGACGCGCGCAGCTCCTCGTGCTCCTCGGTGAAGGGTGGGTTCAGCGCGGGAATCGCTCGGCCCGGCCTACAGCCCGTAGGAGCGGCCGATCACGTCCAGCATGATCTCGTCGGTGCCCGCGCCTATGCGGGCCAGGCGCATGTCCCGCCACGAGCGCTCCACGCCGTACTCGCGCATGTAGCCGGCGCCGCCGTGTATCTGGATGCATTCGTCGGCCACTTCACAACCGACGCGCGCGGCGTGCAGCTTGGCCATCGAGATCTCCCGCACGGGGTACTCGCCGTTGTTGAAGCGCCACGCCGTCACGTACACCATCTGGCGGGCCGACTCGATTTTCGTGGCCATCTCGGCGAACTTGTGGCGGATCACCTGGAACTTGCCGATCTCGCGGCCGAACGCCTTGCGCTCCCCGGCGTACTGCAGCGTCCGTTCGAAGCATCTCTGCGCGCCCGCCACGTTGCCGGCCGCGCCGATCAGGCGCTCGCCCTGGAGCTCCCACATGATGTGGTAGAAGCCCTTGCCGACCTGCCCGAGCACCGCCGACGCGGGCACGCGCACGTCCTGGAAGGCCAGGAGCGCCGTGTCCGAGGCGTGCATGCCCAGCTTTACGAGCTTCTTCTCGCGGATCACGCCGGGCGCGTCCATCGGCACGAGGAACAGCGTGAAGCCGTCATAGCCGGCGTCCGGATCGGTCTTCGTCACGAGCACGATCACGTCGGCGCGGTGGCCGTTCGTGATGTAGGTCTTCGAGCCGTTGATCACATAGTCATCGCCGTCCTTTACCGCTCGCGTCTTGATCCCGGAGACGTCAGAGCCGGCGTCGGGCTCGGTGATCCCCAGGCACAGGATCGCCTCGCCCTTGATCGCCGGCACGGCCCACCGCTGCTTCTGCTCCTCGGTGCCGAACGCCAGGATCGGCGGCATCGCCATGTCCGTCTGTACCGCAACCGCCATCCCGAGGCCACCCGAGTTCGCGTTCGTGATCTCCTCGGCCAGCACCAGGCTCGTGTAGTAGTCGCCGCCCTGCCCGCCGTACTGCTCGGGCTTGTCCAACCCCAGGAAGCCCAGCTCACCCATACGCGTGAAGACCGAGTCCGGGAATGTGGTCTCCTCCCATTCCTCGGCGTGCGGGGCGAGCTCCTTGACCGCGAAGTTGCGAATCGACTCCCGCAGCTGTTCGTGCTCGTCGGTGAAGATGAAGTGTTTGCGAGCGCTCTTGAAGTCGGGCTTCAGCACGCTCTCGGCGGTCGCGGCCATCTGGGGCGGTCTCCTTGTGTCGGGTGTGTGGCCGGTCGCTGTGCCGGCGTGTGGCGCCGAACGCTAGTGCAGCCGGACGCTTAAGTAAACAGTAGAACTTGCTACTACCCGCGCGGACGGCATCCGGGTTAGGATGCGCGGATGGCTACACAGACGGTCCTCTACGAGGTTGGAGAGCCGGGCGTCGCGACGATCACGCTGAACGACCGGGACACGCGCAACGCGCTCTCCCCGGAGCTCCTCGCCGGACTGATCGCCGCCTTCGAACGCGCCCGCGACTCGGAGGAGGTGCGCTGTTTGGTGCTCGCATCCTCGCACCCGAAGACGTTCTCCTCGGGCGCCAACCTCGGCGGCTTCGCGGGCGAGGTGCCCCTCGTTCACAAGCATTTCGGCTCCGAGCGCTTCGTCGGCCTGTTCAAGCTGATCGGCGAGCTCGGCAAGCCGACCGTGTGCGCCGTGCGCGGGCACGTGCTCGCCGGGGCGCTCGGCATCGCGCTCGCGTGCGATCTGATCGTCGCCTCCGAGGAGGCGACGTTCGGGACGCCCGAGATCAACGTTGGCACGTTCCCGTTCATGATCATGGCCCTGATCTATCGCAACGTGCCGCGCAAGAAGGCCAACGAGCTGCTGCTGCTCGGCGAACGCTGGAGCGCGCAGGAGGCGCTGGCGGCGGGCATCGTCAACAAGGTGGTGTCAGACGGAGAGCTCGACGCGGCCGTCGCCGCCTGGGCGGGGAAGCTCGCGAGCTCCTCACCGGTGATAATGAGGCTCGGCAAGGAGGCGATGCGCCGGCAGCTCGACATGCCGCTGGACGACGCCCTCGACTACCTGCGCGCGCAGCTGTCGCTCGCGCTCTCGACCGAGGACATCGTGGAGGGCGTGACGGCGTTCTTCGAGAAGCGCGAGCCGCAGTGGAAAGGTCGCTGATGAGCACAGAAACGAGCAGTTCGATACTGCGTCCGCTGGTCGAGGATCTCGAGGAGCGCCGCGCCAGGATACGACTGGGCGGAGGCGAGGAGAAGATCGCCAGGCAGCATGCGGCGGAAAAGCTGACCGCCCGCGAGCGCCTCGCGCTGCTGATCGACGACGGCACGTTCACCGAGCTCGGCATCCACGGCCGGCCGCACTTCGCCCAGCGGGCGATGGAGGGCAAGGAGGCGCCCGCCGACGGCGTGGTCACCGGCTACGGGAAGGTCGACGGGCGGATGGTCGCGGTGTGCGCATATGACTTCACGGTGATGGCCGGCTCGATGGGGATGACCGGCGAGCTGAAGGTCACCCGCCTGCGCGAGCTGGCGCTGACGAAGCGAATCCCGTTCATCTGGCTGCTTGACTCGGCGGGTGCGCGCATCCAGGAGGCGGTGGGCTCGCTGTTCGCGGGCTCCGGGCACCTGTTCCGCGAGGAGGTCGTGATGAGCGGCGTGATCCCCCAGATCGCCGCGCTGATGGGACCGTGCGCCGCCGGCACCGCTTACATCCCCGGCCTCGCGGACTTCGTGCCGATGGTCAAGGGACGCGGTTCGATGGCCCTCGCGGGTCCGCACCTCGTCCGGGCGGCGGTGGGCGAGGACGTGACCCAGGAGGAACTCGGCGGCTCGCGCGTGCACTGCCGCAAGTCCGGCGTGGGGGACCTCGAGGTCGCCGACGACGAGGAGTGCATCGAGAGGGTCAAGCAGTACCTCTCCTTCATGCCGCAGAACTGCGAGGCTCGCCCGCCCGTGCGCCCGAGCGAGGACCCGGTGGAGCGGATGGACGAGGGCCTGCTCGACATCCTGCCGGAGTCGAATCGCAAGCCCTATGACATGTACGAGGTGATCCGCCGGATCGCCGACGACGGCTTCCACTTCGACATGAAGCCCCAATGGGCGAAGACGATCATCACGTGCTTCGCGCGCTTCGGCGGGCGTCCGGCCGGGATCGTCGCCAACCAGCCCAAGCAGCTGGGAGGCATCCTCGACAACGACTCCGCCGACAAGGCGGCGAGGTTCGTGAACCTCTGCAACGCGTTCGCGATCCCCCTGGTGTTCCTGATGGACGTCCCCGGCTTCATGGTGGGCAGCAAGGTCGAGGCCGGCGGGATCATCAGGCACGGCGCGAAGATGCTCTATGCCGTCGCCAGCGCGACCGTGCCGAAGATCACGGTGATCACGCGCAAGGCATACGGCGCCGGCTACTACGTGATGAACGGCCGCGCCTACGAGCCAGACCTGATCGTGGCATGGCCGAGCGCGGAGATCAGCGTGATGGGCGCGGAGGGGGCTGTCGAGATCGTGATGCGCAAACAGGTCGAGGAAGCCGAGGACCCGGCGGCCAAGAAGGCCGAGCTGATCGAGGCGTATCGCAAGATCATCGACGTCTACATCGCGGCCGGCAACGACATGATCGACGACGTGATCGACCCGCGCGAGACGCGCCCCACGATCTGCCGGGCGCTCGAGATGGCGCAGGGGAAGCGGATCGAGCGCCCGTGGAAGCGCCACGGGGTGGTGCCCGTATGACCGTGAGCCCGCATGGCGGCGCGCTACGGCGTCCTCGGTCGCTCGCGTGCACAGCACGCGACGCTCCCTGCGTCCTTGTATCGCTTGCCCTACGAACTCACGGACGGTGTTGACATATGAGCCTTGAGGACCCGGTCGTCATCACCTGCTCGATCTCCGGTGCGATCGCGAACCGCGAGCAGTGTCCCGCGATCCCGTATACGCCCGGCGAGTATGCCGCCGAGGCGCGGCGGATCGTGGACGAGGGTGGGGTGATGATCCACATCCACGCCCGCACCCCGGAGGGCACGCCGAGCTATGAGATCGAGGACTTCCAGGCGATCACCGAGGCCATCCGGGCAGAGGTGGGAGAGGCGGTGATCGTCAACTACTCGACCGGAACGATCGGCGTGCCGGTGGAGAAGCGGGTCGCCTACCTGCGCGCCTGCCGTCCGGAGGTGGCGGCGCTGAACATGGGCTCGATGAACTACGCCAAGTACTCGCGCTCGCGCAAGCAGTTCGTCTTCAACATGGTCTTCCAGAATCCATTCGAGGAGATCATCGAGCTGCTGCAGGCGATGAACGAGCTCGGGATCAAACCCGAGCACGAGTGCTTCGACATCGGCCACGTGGGCAGCCTCGCGCCGCTGATCGACATGGGCGTGCTGAGGACGCCGCTGCACGTCGACTGCGTGATGGGCGTCACGGGGGGCATACCGCCCACCGCGCGCAATCTGGCCGCGATGGTCGAGAACATTCCCGCCGGCTCGCACTGGGGGGTGATCGGGATCTCGCGCGACCAGTGGATGCTCGTGGCCGCGGCCCTCACCCTCGGGGGCTCGATCCGCGTGGGGCTGGAGGACAACCTCTACCTGCCGAACGGCGAGATGGCGCGCTCGAACGGCGAGCTGATCGCGAAGGCCCGGCAGATGATCGAGGACGTGGGGCGCCGCGCGGCGACGGTGCAGGAGGCTCGCGAGATGCTGGCGATCCCTTCGCGCGAGAGGTCTCCGGCGCCATGAGCCTGCCCCTGGAGGGCGTTCGCGTACTCGACCTCTCCCGCCTGCTGCCGGGCGGGTTCTGCTCGCTGCTGCTCGCAGACTTCGGCGCGGACGTCCTGAAGGTCGAGGACACCGGGATGGGCGACTACATCCGCTGGTCGCCGCCGCTCTATGAGGGCGCTCACGAGAGCGCGCGCTCGGCACTCTTCCTGGCGCTGAACCGCAACAAGCGCTCGATCCGCCTCGACCTCAAGCACGAGCGCGGCCGCGAGGTGCTGCTCGCGCTCGTGCGCGAATACGACGTGCTGCTCGAGTCCTTCCGCCCGGGCGTGCTCGACCGCCTCGGCGTCGGCTACGAGCGGATGCGCCAGGAGAACCCGGGCCTGGTGTATTGCGCGATCTCCGGCTACGGCCAGGACGGCCCCAAACGCGCGGCCTCAGGGCACGACGTGAACTACCTGGGGCTGATCGGCCTGCTCGGGCTGACAGGCGAGCGCGGAGGCGAGCCCGTGCAGGCGGCCGGCCAGATCGCCGATCTCGGGGGCGGCGCGCTGATGGCGGCCTTCGGGATCATGGCCGCGCTGCGCGAGCGCGACGGCGGCGGAGCGGGATCGGCCGACCAGGGCTCGGGAGAGGGTCAGCTGGTGGACGTCTCGATGGCCGACGGCGCGCTCTCCTGGCTGGCCATGGTGGCCGCGAGCCACTTCGCCGACGGGGTCGTGCCGCACAGGGGCGATCTGCCGCTCGCCGGCTCGCTGATCTGCTACCGGCCGTATGAGTGTCTCGACGGCTGGGTCACGCTCGGTGCGCTGGAGCCGAAGTTCTGGCAGGCCTGGTGCAGGGGCGTGGGCCGCGAGGACCTGATCGCCAGGCAGTTCGAGCGCCCGGGCTCGGACGCGCATGGGGAGGTGACCGAGATATTCAAGGGACGCACCCGCGCCGACTGGGAGGCGTTCGCGCGCGAGCACGACTGCTGCCTGGAGCCGGTGCTCGAGCTCGACGAGGCGCTCTCCTCCGAGCTCGTGCACCAGCGCGAGATGGTCGTCGAGATCGACCAGCCGGGCGTGGAGCGTCCCGTTCGCCAGCTCGGGATCCCGGTCAAGCTGTCACGAACCCCCGGCACCCACGCGCGCTTGCCCGGCCCGCAGCTCGGCGAGCACACGCAGGACGTGCTGCGGGATCTCGGCTACTCCGATGCAGCTGTGAGCGAGCTGCTCGGGTCCGGAGCGGTGGCGGGGTCGGCCGCCTCCGAGCCGGCTGCAACGTTCCGGGCGTGACCCGATGTCCGTGAGCGCGAATCCGCGCGCCGCGAAGCCCTCGCGCGCCCTGGAGGATGGCTCCGAGCCGCCCCTGCTGAAGATGAGCGAGCTCGCCGAGCGCTCGGGTGTGAGTGCCGGCACGATCCGCTACTACCTGCGCGAGGGCCTGCTCGGCGGTGGCGCGGACATCGTGAGGACGAGCCGCAACATGGCCTACTACCCCGCGCACTACGTCGAGCGGATCGAGCTGATCAAGCGGCTGCAGGGGGAGCGCTTCATGCCGCTGCGAGTGATCAAGGGGGCGCTGGAGGAGGAACCCGAGCGCGTGCACGCGTTGATCGAGCTCGAGGACCGGATACTCGAGCGCACCCTCGCGAGCGCCGAGGCGCGCACCCGGGTATCGATGAGAGCTGCGCGCGAGCGCTATGAGATCCCGGGCAACGTCCTCGACCGGCTGTCGGAGATCGGCGTGCTCACGCCCAACCGCAGCGGCTATGACCAGGACGACGTGAAGATCATCGAGGCCATCGCGAGCTTTCGCGCCGGCGGCTACGACGAGGCGCTCGGCTTCACCGTGTACGACACGCTGCGCTATCGCGAGGCCCTGGAGCCGCTCGTCGAGGAGGAGGTGCGGGCGCTGCTCGACCGGCTCGCGGGCGAGGTCGAGGTCGAGCGCGCGATGGAGATCGTCGCCGCCGGCGCGGAGCCCCTGCGAGAGCTGATCGGGGCGATGCACTCCAAGCTGCTGCTGGCCGAGCTGCGACGTCACCGCGCGAGCGGTGGCCGCTGATCGGCGCGTCCGTCCACCGGCGCGCGAGATGACATACATCTACCAGCGCGCGCGGTGATGCTCGACGACGCCGAGACCGCGCGCGAGAGCGATGCCGCCGGGTAGGGTCCCGGCGAACCTGCCGAACGGCGCGCGGTAGTCGCTGCTCATGATCAGGAGGTTCTCGGAGCGCCTGCGCTCGGCCTCGGGGGTGAAGCTCAGCTCGGATCCATCCTGCGAGCGCACTCGTGAGAGATCGCTCGCAAAGCTCACCGGCGGCGCCTCGTGCGCCTCGCCGCCGATCCACACGGCGCGCTCGCTGCCGCTCGGCGGGTCGTTCACCCCGGCCACGAGGTTCCATGCCAGCGCGCAGCCGTCGGGGCCCTCTCCCACACCGGCCGACCACCACCACTCGGTGTGGCGCGCGTGGTAGCCGGCCGTGTCGTCGATCACGGCCAGCGCCTCGATCTGCCGGGGCGCGCCGCCGCTGAGTGCGAGCGTGCCATGCGCCGGGATGCCGGCCTGCTTGCGGGTCCACACCTGATCGCCACCATGGGGACAGACCACCGCGATGCCGGGCGCTTCTTCGAGCGCCAGATCGAGCAGCACCCCCCGATCGCGCACCCGCAGGCGACAGGATCCCGAATGCCGCCCGCCGGCGCGGTCGCGCGGGCCGTCGCCGACCGGCGTACCGAACCGCACCGCACCGCGCCGCACGAGCGATCGCGTGCGCTCGCGCAGGCGGCCGTCTGCCCGGCAGAGAACCGCCCAGAAGGACTGTCTGAAGAACCCGACCTGCACGCGCGCCGCGCACACCATCAGCTCCTCGCTGAAGACCGCCACGTAACGCCATCGCTTCAGCGGCCGGGTGCCGTGGAACGGCGGCAGCCGGGACGGCGGTGCATCGCGCACTCCCCAGGCTTCCACGGGCGTTATGCTTGACATATTGACTGACCAGTCAATCTATTCTAGGGTGGCAACGCCCGCGGGAGAGGATGGGTCTTGAGGGCCGCGGCAGTCCAGCTCAACTCCACCGCCGACCCGGCGGCGAACCTGGCCGTCGCGGACCGCCTGACGCGCGCCGCGGCGGCGGACGGCGCGAGCATGATCGTACTCCCTGAGAAGTGGACGGCGATGGGTTCCGATGAGGACCTGCGCGCGGCCGCCCAGACGCTCGATGGCCCCGCCATTCAGTGGGCGCGCTCTGCCGCGCGCGAGCTGGGCGTGGATCTGATCGCGGGCTCGATCGTCGAGCGGGTGGAGGGACTCCAGAAGCTCGCGAACACATCCGTGCACGTGGACCCGCGGGGCGAGGTGAGGGCCGTCTATCGCAAGATCCACATGTTCGACGTGGAAGTCGACGGGCGCTCCTATCGCGAGTCGGACGTGGAGGAGCCGGGCGGCGAGATCGTCCTCTCGGAGACCGTCGATGGCGTGGGACTCGGCCTGTCGATCTGCTACGACCTGCGCTTTCCCGAGCTCTACCGGATTCTCGCCGTGCGGGGAGCGCGCGTGCTGGCGCTGCCGGCGGCATTCACGCTGGCGACCACCCGCGACCACTGGGAGCTGCTCGTTCGCGCCCGGGCGGTCGAGAACCAGGCATTCCTCGTCGCGGCCAACCAGGTCGGCGCGCATCCCGGTGGGCACCGTTCCGGCGGCCGCTCGATGATCGTCGATCCCTGGGGGATCGTCCTGGCACAGGCTCCCGACCGCGACGGCCACATCGTCGCCGAGCTGGACCTCGAGCGACAGCGTGAGATTCGCGCCCAGCTACCGGCGCTTGCCAACCGGCGCCCGGCGGCCTACCGCTGGCCCGTGGAGGTGGGAGTGTGAGCGCTCGCAGGTCTCCCGTCCCGCGCGCCAAGGCGACGATGGACAAGCGCCGGCTGATCCTCGACGCGGCGGTCCGGGTGTTCGCCCGCCAGGGTTTCCACGCCTGCCGGGTCTCGGATATCGCGGACGAGGCGGGGGTGGCCTATGGGCTCGTCTACCACTACTTCGCCTCGAAGGACGAGGTGCTCGACACGCTCTTCCTGGAGCGCTGGAACGTCATGCTCGAGATGATCCGCGAGGTCGATGCCGAGCCCATCCCGGTGCGGGAGAAGCTCGGGACGATCGTGTCATTCATCGTCGACAGCTACCGGCATGACCCGGACCTGATGAAGGTGATCATCGTCGAGGTCACGCGCGCGGCGAACTCCTTCGGCCAGACCCACCTCGGGCAGATCCGCGAGGCCTACGAGCTGATCGGAGCGATCGTCGCGAAGGCCCAGGCGGAAGGGGTGTTCAGGCCGGAGATCGAAGCCCGGTTCGCCGCGATGGCTTTCTACGGTGCGATTGAGCAGCTGCTCACCGGCTGGATCTTCGGCCTGCTGCCACAGGGCGAGGAGGACTTCGAGCGGGCGAAGTGGCTGGTGCTTGAGACCGTGTGCGCAGGCCTCCAGACACCCGCGCTCGGCGAGGCGCCGGCGGGCTGAGCGACAGGGCCCGGGGAACCCCGATCTGCACAGCGGCACGGCGTCGACCTCCGCAGACAATAGACTCCGGCGGCAATGGAGAACGAGTTGGCCAAGCGGCTGATGTGGTCGGGGCTGCTCGCCGGGCTCGGTGCGCTCTCAGGCTTCATCACGCACCGCCTTGCGGCGCTCGTGTGGAGGCGCGTGTTCGACGAGGAGCCGCCGGAGTGAGCGCTGCGACGCCACCGCCGCCGGGCGGGCAGCACGGGGACGCCCCCCAGAACATCGCAACGACGATCGCGGAGGTCTCCGAACGCGCCACGCTGCTCGTCCACGAAGAGATCGAGCTGGCCAAGGCGGAGATCAACGAAAAGGCGGCCAAGCTCGCGAGGGGCGCCGCCGTCGGCGTGGCGGCGGGGGTGTTCCTGCTCACCGCGCTCCTGTTCGTGGCGATCGGGTGCGCGTGGCTTCTCTACTACTACCTGCCCGGCAACGACTTCACATACTTCTGGGGCTTCTTCGCGATGGCTCTCATACTCACGGTGCTCGGCGTGGTCGCCGGGCTGATCGCGCGCAAAGTTGTGGCGCAGAGCACGCCCCCGACGCCGTCGATGGCGATCGAGGAGGCGCGCC